>Ga0114934_10000034_pt1 | contig 69515 bp, 64 predicted proteins | sample 4SBtaG_2_FD_99695 | JGI IMG/M metagenome (GOLD analysis project Ga0114934, IMG submission 99695) | Deep subsurface microbial communities from Kolumbo volcano to uncover new lineages of life (NeLLi) - 4SBTROV10_white metaG | ecosystem: Environmental > Aquatic > Marine > Volcanic ...
AGAGATGTCATCCTTTCGTTAATTTTTTGTTTTTGTCAACTTATATCTTAACAGGATGGCATCTCTTTTTCAATATACTTGGTATTTTATTACATATATTCCCTACAGTAATTTTACTCTAATTTACACATTCATCTCCCACCTATCGAGGATGGGAGATTTCTGCTAGTTACGTTAAAGCTTTTGTAAAATGTACTAACAAAATCTTATTTTTTTTACTATAATCAAGTAAAGATATTTCATTATCCTCATTATTCGTCAACATTAAGTATAAAAAAAATATATTAGGAAAATCTATTAACAGGTAATGCCCTAAAAATATTAGTTTTATAATATAGTAGGAAGGTGGATATATAATAATGACTTCTAAATCAGAAAAAAGAAAAAGAAATGATAATAAAAGTAAAAATCCCAAAACCGCAAATCCTATAACTATGGAAGTTGATTCTAATATGAAAAAACCTACAAGAGGTTTAGATGAAGTATAACATTTTTATAGAGAAAAGGTAATAGAAATGAAAATTAATTTCACTTTCTATTACCTTTTCATGAAAGTTAGTTAATTCCTTTATAACATTACTTTTCTTTGATTCTATTTCTCATATTAGCCTTAATTGATTTTCCATCTCTTTTATCATTGCATCTATTCTTCTCATCAGCTACCTTAACTTCATTTTTCAGTTGCATTTTTTCTAATTTACTCAAATTCATAATAGCATTCTCCTTATATCATATCATTGTATTCTTTCTTATGCTTTGTATCAAGTTTGCGTCTTATACTATTGATTTCATCTGCACTCATCCCAGTAATATCCATCATTTGTGTCATACCATATCCTTTTTCTATATAACGTCTAACGCTCTCAACCTTTGCTTCATACTCACCTTTTTTGTTATTTTTCATTATAGCTCATCCTCCCATATGACATTATTCTACTCCTCTTATAACATCCTTAGATTTATTTTTCCTCATTTCATCATTATGCGTTACTTCTGGCTTTTTTCTTTTCATATTTGATTTCTTCGCCATTTTTGTCATTTCCTTATTGTTGGTCACTTGAAATCCCCCTTCCCTTTAAAATTGTCTAGGATGTTCTGCATAGGCAACTCTAGCACTTTCCTTATGACCATGCTTTATATTTTTTTTCTTAAAATTGCCATCTTCTTTTTTATTATTTAGCGTTCTTTTCATTTTATTGTCCAAAACTTACACCTCCTAGCTTTAGTTTTTCCTAACCTAATTCTTTTATTCATAAAAAAAGAAGAGCCAAAAAGGCTCTAAAAATTTTCATTCCATTTACTGTATTCATCCCCTTGTATTTTAGTAAAATAAACAATATCTTCTCTTATATCCCATATTTTCAAATTATCATTATATATAGCATTATCACCTTTGAAATTTGCAATATTCTCTTTGCTAGTATAATTGCAAACAATACTCAAATTTATCATTTTTTTAGGAAATTGATTAATAGCATCATTATATGCATACCCAAGCATATTTTCAATTTTCTTTCTAAAATATGAACCCATCTTTGCAAAGTTCCAAAATTTTGTGAAATTCTTTTCATTCATGACAAAATACATATTAATAACATTACTATTTTTTTCATTATTTAACACAAGTACGTTATCAAACACTACAGAAAAATTATCAATTTTATAATTAGAATATTTTTTCCACATATAGTTTTCGAGTTCATCCAAACTCATACTATAATGATTTTCTTTTCTAACTCTTATCAATTCCTTATACTCATATTTACTTAACAAATCTTCCAATTCATATTGATTCATAGATATATTTCCAATTTCTATTTTATTTATCTTGTCAACATCGGCGGATAAAATATTTGTTGGGTTTATTTTTAATACAGCTATATTTTTATTTTTATCATACCAATATACCCCATAAACATCACATTCAACACCATAATTTGTTGTAATAACAGCTGAATCCGCACCATCTATTGCCGAATATGTAGTAATAACCTTATTATCAACAACTATTCCATATTTATCCGAAATTATTTTTCCATTGTAATATGCTTTAACAACTACCTTCGCAAATTTTATATCATATTCTTTAGGTTTTACAGGTGTCTGTCCACTGATTTTAAATTTAAAAGTTGTATTATCTTTCAGATTCGTTCCCTTTTTAGTTTTAATATTATTATTAATAATCATAGTATATGTTTCTAATGGCTTGTACCCATTTTGTGGTGGCAAAACAACCAATGTATTAGGTTTATCCCCTAATGTCGCACGTATAGACTGCTTTCTACCATTAGAATCAACAATTGTAATACCATTTTTAATGCTTCTCCAATCTAAATCATGTGTAAATTTTACTGTCCAGACCTTATTGTATGGAATATTTTTTTTTATACTAATCTCTTTAGCTGCAACAGGAAAAGTAAATATAAATATAGTAATCAAAAACACCAAAATCTTTTTCATTTGCACAAAGTCCCCCTAACTCTATTACGATTAATAACATTATAACATATATTGAGTAATATAATAAGAAGAATAACAATTAAGTAATATATGTATATTATTCCTCATAATTTAAATTATGGAATGATTATTGTTTGGGAAGTGATTATTGTTTGAATAAAAAAAATATATACTTTATACCTATTTTAATACTAATAGTATTATTCTTTTCAAGCTGTACAGTAAATATTGATAAATTTATTGAAAAAAACAAACCAAATAAATTCTACTATACACAGAACTTAGTAACTGATTTTCATAACAATCCAAATCACAGCATAAATGTACTCTATTTAAACTTTTATAAAAGCCAAAAGCTAGATAAAAGTGAAATTCTGATACTCCGTAAATTTTTTAAAAATCTAAAAAACAGTGATTTTATAAGCAAACCTGAAAATTTACCAGATAAACCAGTTTATAAATTATTCTGTATGTTTGATAACAAATGCAAATATGTTATTGAAGTATATAATGATAGATTTTTATGCATATATCCATGGGATGGATATTATGAAGAAGATTATATAGACATGAAAAACACTTATAATGCCTATAATATTATGGGGCTATGCAAATACGTATTTAATAAAGGAATCGTGGATATCAATAATTAATATTGATATCCCTTATTTTATATACAAAAATTTATGGATTAAGTATATAATTTAAAGTAATATTATGCAATACTATTGTTAGGCACATTAAGTCAAGTGAACTCGTTTTACTAGAGCAAAGCATCGGAACTTCAGGTGGAGACTCTACTCCACCTGAAGCAAAGAGCTTGAATCTCACACTTATATGAAGTGAGAGTTTTATAGAATCAATAAATATTACACGGGAGGGATACTATTTGTTTCCAGATATCCATAATATACAAAATAATATACAAAGAAAATTACTAAATCAAAATTGGCTAAACAAAATGAATATTCCAAGTAAAATTGTTGAATATGAATTAAATAGCAACGAATTCAAAGTTAAATTAAACGAAATGGTAACAAACAATGATTACTCTTGTAAAAGTACATTACAATTATGCGAAAACATTTTAAATAATTTAGTACCATTGAAACCAAAGAACTGGCTAGAATACTTGTATCAATATACACTATACAAATCTTTTCCAGATGCTGTATCAATAACATTGCATGATGAATTGAAAGTTGCATGTGAATTATACCTAAAATTGCTTAAAATTGTTTGTGATTTAGAAAAAAAGAGTTATTCGAATACTTGGAAAAGTAAATACCCTCTTTTTTTCTTAACACAAATTGAAGAAAATGAACTCGAACATCCTGGAGAATATAAACGCTTTATTCGTGCTTTTAAACATACATATGCATATGAAATGATGAAATTAAGTGAAGAAGTTTTTGGATACAACACTCTTGACCATATAACAGGTGTGCATTATATTGCATTATTTTTAGCAAGACAGCTTAAACAATTAGGCATAGCTGTTGATTTAGGAAGAGTATCAGGTGCTGCTGCTGGTCATGATATTGGAAAATATGGATGTAAAGGCACTGAATTAAAAAGAGTTCCTCATCTACATTATTACTATACAGATCAATGGTTCAAAAAGTTTAATATACATTATATAAGAAATATTGCCATTAATCATTCTACATGGGATCTTGAATTAGAGAACCTTTCTTTAGAATCATTAATACTTATATATTGTGATTTTAGAGTAAAAAATAAAAATACAGAACATGGAATAGAAATGAACATTTTCTCACTTAATGATTCATTTCAAGTAATATTAGATAAGTTAGAAAATGTTGATAAATACAAAATAAGGAGATATAAAAAGGTATATGCAAAGCTAAAAGATTTTGAAGATTATTTAATCAATATAGGCATAGATATAGAAATCAACAATACATTTTCAACAAAAAAATTTTCAAAATCAAAACCATATTCTCTTATGCATGGGAAAGAAGTAATAAAAAATCTAAAATACTTATCTATAAATCATAATATAAAGCTTATGTATATGCTTAGAAATCAGTATTCATTAGATAAAATACTAGAAAGTGCAAGAAGCGAATACGCTTGGAAAAATTTAAGAGAATATATAAGAGTGTTTGAAGAATATTCAACATATCTAACACAAAAACAAAAACTTCAAACAATAAAATTTTTGTATGATAATTTAGTTCATACTGAGGATGATATAAGAAGACATTGTGCTGAACTTATAGGAAAACTAATAGCTTATTTTGATGAGGATTATAGAAAAGAAATACCTGCAGATGTTAAACTAGAAAAACCTGATAAAACCAGCATAGATTTATTCAATGAATACCTAAATTTATTAATATATCCTGAAGCTAAAATAATTCCAAGCCATAAAATTTGGATTGGATACAGCACCCGTATAATGGTAGATTCTCTGTTTAGAAATTGTAGAAAAAATATGATAATATACTACAGAAATGTATTAATAAAATATTTTGTAAAATACTTCAGTAATGGAACAAATGTAAATAAGCATACTCAATTGTTCTTACTTGAATCAGTAAAATATATTCCTCTTGACAATTATACAGAAAATCTAGAAATATTATTTGAATATATACTCAAAATGTTAAAAAAGCGAAATATAACATTACGCCTTTCTGCACTTGAAGTACTATATTCAATTTTAAATAATATACCAAAAGAGAGTTCATTCAAACAAAGATTAATACAATTTTTTACGGAATCAACAAACAGAAGTAAATTACCTGTAGAAAATATGATTAAATATGAAATTGCAAAATCCTTAAAGATTGATAATGCTACTGAGATATTTGGGCACTACTGTAAACTAGACAATAAAAAAATATCTGAAATATTTTTGACAAACTTAAAAAGTGCAACAAATTGGATAATTAAAAAGAATCAAATAGACCTTTTACTTAAATATACTATAAAAAATTCAGGAAGCAGAAATATACTACATACTTGTATACATTTTTGTAATATTTTAAAGGTTAGTGAAATAGAAACAGTACGTAATAGAGCTGGTAAAGCTATTTTAAAACTAATGCCTCTTCTTTCATTCGAAGAAAGAAATGAAGTTGCTGTCGAACTATTAAGAGCATTAGAAATAGAAGGACAAAAATTTACTGAATACATTCCAAAATTTCTAGGTAAAGTTCTATTATGGTTAAAACCTAAGGAACTAGATGAAATTATAGATGATTTGAAAATAAAAATCAAAACATCTAATTCCGCTCTAAAAGCATTAATATTAAAAACAATAGGTGTATCAATATCACACTATGATGATTATAATGGAAGATTTCATGAAAAACCGATTTATCATGAACGCAGACTCAATAGTATGTTTGGAATACTATTAAACGGCCTAGGTAATTATAAGACAAAAGTTAAGCAATCATCCATAGCAGTAATTGGCAAGGAAATATTTGGTTCTAAATATTTGACTTACGAAAAAAAATACTATATTTTGAAATTGATTTCTAAAAAATTGTTAAATTTGATAAGCAGCGATGATGAAAATGAACTATTGTTTCTTGCAAACTCTGCTGCATTAACCCATATATACCGATTTATTTCTGATTATTCTTTTTTAAATGGGGATATAGATATAGAATCGCCAAAAAAAATAGCATTCTTTCCAGGCACATTTGATCCATTTTCATTAAGTCATAAAGAAATTGCAATATCAATCAGAAATATGGGATTTGAGGTATATCTTGCAGTAGATGAGTTCTCATGGTCAAAAAGAACTTTGCCAAATTTAATAAGACGTAAAATATTAAATATGTCTATCTCAGATGAATTAGGTATTTATATATTTCCTGAAGAGTATTCTATAAATATAGCTAATCCTAATGATTTAAAGGATTTAAGAAAACTCTTTAAAAACTCAGAACTACACGTAGTAGTAGGAAGTGATGTTGTAGTAAATGCTTCAAGCTATAAAAAGAATAAGGAACCAAATTCTATTCATACATTTCCTCATATTGTGTTCAAAAGAGGAAATACAAAAGAATTGGATAATGCAATTAAAAATATTGACAATAAAGTAGAATTTCTTACTCTACCACTTAAATATTCAAAGATAAGTTCTTCACAAATTAGAAACTGTATAGATGAAAAAAGAGATATTTCTAAACTTATCGACCCATTAGCAGAGCAATATATATATGAAAACGGTTTCTATCAAAAAGTACCTAGAAATAAGCTTTCTATGACATCTCTATGGTTTCACCGTGAAATAATAGAAGTTATTGATGAAGATAACATACAACATATTACATGTGAGCTTGAAAGCTTTAGCAGTAATTTTAAAAACTATATAACTCAGCTTAAAGAAAAAGATTCTGCAAGAATTTTTATTATAAGAAACAAACTTAATAACAATGAAATATTAGGATTTTCAACATTCTATTGGATACGTTCTAATGTTTTATATAAAGAAATACGTGACCAAAAAATATCAAATTATATACGAAATAATACTTCTGGTAGACTAATTTTTATAACAGGCTTGTATACCAAGAAAAATACTAAAATAAACAATTTAGAACAAATACTAATAAATGAAACTCTTTCATTCTGTATTTCAAAAGATTATGAATATGCTATATATAAAAATATGATTGGAGAATTAACACCTAAGTCAATTGAAGAAATTCTAATCAATCAAGGATTCATAAACATAGGAGGTGATTCTGTTAATTCAAATGCTTTTATAGTTAATATGAGTAGTCCTTGTGTAATAAATTTAGATATTAAAAATATAATAAAAGAACCATTTATAAGTAATTCAAATGTTAGGGAAATTATAGATATAACTAGACAAAATTTAATTTCCTCTATATCTAAACTTTATCCAGGTGAATTAACACTATGCTTTGATTCTGATATTTTAAATCAGTCATTAATAAATATGGTATGTGATGAAAACTCAGTTCCAACAGAAGTTACAATTCCAAGAAAATTAGGAAATTCCATGTGCGTGCCTTACGGAGATATTCTTGATAAATATATCGTACCAAACACTGTTACAAAAGCATTGCATACTGAAAAATTATTCAGTCCTAATATTAATAATTTTACAATTGGAGAATTTCCTTATTATTTAAGTCTTGAAAATCAAATAAAAATAATTAAATCATTTGAAAGATCTGTTATATTGGTTGATACTATTTTACACAAAGGCTATCGTATAAAAGCTCTTGCTCCTATTTTTAATAAAAATAATATTCAAATTAAAAAAATACTTGTTGGTATTTTATCTGGAAGGGGTCAAGATTTGATGGATAAACAACATATTAATGTGGATACAGTTCATTTTATTCCTAGATTAAAAATATGGTTTAATGAAAGCGACATGTACCCTTTTATAGGTGGAGACGCATTATTACGTGGTAAAGTTCCAGAAAGAAACTTAATTCCTTCTATTAATACAATAATGCCATATAATTATCCATCATTTATTAAAAATACAGCTACAAAGAATATTTACAATATGTCAAAAGTATGTCTTGAAAATTCTTTAGATATACTTACAGTTTTAGAAAGTGCGTTTCATCAATTTTATTCAAGAAATTTAATACTTTCTTCAATGGGGCGAGTATTTACAACACCTAGATGTCCTGAACATGGTAAAGGCATTCAATATGATTTAAATAAAAGTCCTTCATTCTATTTAAAAAATGATATGGAATTCTTAGATAGGCTTGGACATATAATAGAATAATATAACATTGTTAAGTATTAGGGATTTCCAGTTTCCAATCTCTAGTCTCTAATCTCCAGTATAGACCTGTAACTTGAAAACTAGTATCTATTTAAGAACAAAGTTCTAAGTTTTAATATTCATCAAGGTCATAATTTGCTTTGGCTGTTGCTTATTAGTGATTGGTAACTTTGTTTTAGTCTCTTGTAGCAAACTAGAAGTACTATCTTAAAGAAATTGCATAGCAATTTCAATCTTATACTAAGAAAGTGAGTTGAAAATATGTACTACTATAAATATAAAAATAATATTTTTATAACAAAAAAAGAATACAATAACTTTACACCTATTTCAGAAAACGAAGTTAAAAAACATAATGGCAAGTTATATGCTCTAAATAAACTAAATCCTTTAAATTCAAGAAGAAGTTATTTAGTTTCTTCTTCTTGCCAATTATTTTTAGATGATGAAAAAATTGACTTAATTCATAATCAAAATAATTCTTCACTAGATAAAATTCCTGATTGGCTAAAAGAAAAAATAAAAAATAAAAACGTAATATCTATAAATACTGAATATCCAAATTGGAAAAATAAACTTGATTTGCATTTTCCTGATAAGTGGAAAATAAATGTTATCGGTCTTGGAGATGTTGGTGGAACACTAATAACCGGCTTAAGATTACTAGGACAAGATTGCATAAAAAGAATAGGAATATATGATAGAAATGTTGACAAAATCAATCGATGGAACTATGAGATAAATCAAATACTTTATCCTAATATGGAATTAGCATTGCCTCAAATAGTACCTATCGAAGAAAATCAATTATTTGATTGTGATATGTTTGTATTTTGTGTATCGGTTGGTGTACCTAATATTGGAGAAGAAAAAAATGATGTAAGACTTATTCAATTTGAAGGTAATTCAAAAATCATAAATTACTATGCACAAAAAGCTAGAGAAAATAATTTCAAAGGTATATTTGCCGTTGTATCAGATCCAGTGGATTTGCTTTGTAAATCGGTTTTTTTAGAAAGTAACAAGGATTCAAATGGCAATTTTGACTTTAAAGGTCTTGCACCAGATCAAATTAAAGGATATGGCTTAGGAGTAATGAATGCTAGAGCAGCATTTTACGCAAATGAAAATCCTGAAACATCTGTATACTTAAGTGAAGGTAGGGCTTTTGGACCTCATGGTGAAGGACTTATCATAGCTGATAGTATTGAAAATTACAATCATAAAAATTCGCTTTACCTAACAGAAAAAGCTAAAAAGGCAAATTTAGACATAAGAACTACAGGTTTTAAACCATACATTGCCCCTGCTCTTTCCTCAGGAAGTTTATCAATAATTGCGACTATAAAATCAGAATGGCATTATAGTTCAAATTTCATGGGAGGAGTATTTATGGGTTCAAGAAATAGATTATTTAAAAATACTACTGAATTTGAAACATATAACTTTAAAAATGAATTATTAGAACGTATAAAATACACATATAATTACTTGATGAAAACAAAAATTTGAAAGGAAGATATAAAACATGAAAAAATTATATGTTATTGTTCCTAATAAAACTCCTTCAGACATTCTATGTAAAATGATTGATGCAGCTACATCAAAACACGAATCGATTTTAATAAATGATATTAATAATATATGCGATTTAAAGAACAAAAAAATAATGTTTGCAATAGAACTCAACGATATAGGATATGATATATCTATTATAGAATTCTTCACAAAACTATATTCCATGGGTAGTAATGCTCTAGAAGGTTCAATAGGAAGTATACTTGTCCATAGTTGTAACGAATACGGTACAAAACGTGTAGCACAAGATATAATATTCAGTGCTAATAGATTAGGATGTGCCTTTATTGGGCATCCAATGGTTGAAGCAACATATTCTCTTAGAAACTTTAATACATGGAAAAAAACAATGGATTTATCTTTAGAAGAAATATGTTTAGAAATGTGCAGAAGGTTATCAAAAAGGCTTCTTAAATATTCACCAATTGAAATTAAAAATCCTAATTTGCTTGTTCTTTATTCAATGCCACATAAAACATCTAATACAGTTGACTTATGGCATATGGTTTCAAAATTTTTAACCAACTATAACATAAAAGAACTACAAATTGAAAGTGGAGAAGTACAAGATTGTAGAGGCTGTGCATACAAGACATGCATTCACTATGCTGAGGAGAACAAATGCTTTTATGGAGGAATTATGGTTAAAGAAGTTTTACCTTCCATAGAAAATGCAGATTCTGTTATATGGCTATGTCCTAATTATAATGATGCGATTGCAGCAAATTTAACAGCCGTCATAAATAGGCTTACTGTTTTGTATAGAAAAATAAGCTTTGAAAATAAGACTATATTTGGTATTATTGTATCGGGTAATTCAGGAAGTGATTCAATAGCAAAGCAATTAATAGGTTCTCTCAATGTAAATAAAGGTTTTTATCTTCCACCATATTTTTGCATTACTGCTATTGCTAATGATCCTCGTGCCATATTTGAAATACCTGATATTGAAAAAAAAGCTGAAATATTTGCACATAATATTAAAAGTAATTTTTAGTATAAGAAGGAGCATAATAACAGTATGGATACTAAATACTTTGTAATAGATAAGGACATACTACCTGAAATTTTTGATAAAGTAGTTAAAGCAAAAGAACTACTTTCAACTGGAAAAGTAAAAGAAATAACTGAAGCAGTAAGAATTGTTGGTATAAGTAGAAGCACCTACTATAAATATAAGGATCATGTATTCACCATTTCAGATGGAACACTATGCAAAAGGGTTACAATATCATTTTTGTTAAGTCATGAGATGGGTATACTCTCTAATATATTAAATATGATAGCTGATGTTAAAGGAAATATTCTAACAATCAATCAAAACATACCAATTAATAAGATAGCAAATGTAACAATAACATTTGACATTTCAAATCTAACAGTAGATATAGATGACATATTAGATGATATTAAAAATTTAGAGGGTGTATTAAAACTAGATTTAATAGCTATGGAGTAAAAGCAGGTATACATACCTACTTTTACTTGTTTTTTTCATGAGTATATTTAATTATTTCTACATCTTGTAATGTTATAATCAACCCTTCTGAAATCATATCATCTAATTTTTTTAAAATTTTATTTATTCTTTCTTCTTTGTCAACTATTTCAATTACAATAGGCAAATCTTCAGATAATCTCAATATCCTAGTACTATGAATTCTACTTGTTGCCCCAAATCCCTCTATACCTCTTATTATCGTACATCCTGCAAGTCCATTTTCTCTCACCATTTTAAGTATTGCATGATACAATGGTTCTCCATGCCAATGGTCTGATTCTCCAATAAAAATTTTTAAAACTTTACCTTTTCCTTCAATTTTCAAAAATTATACCCCCTTATATGAATTGTGCTAATATTTTACCAAACCAAGCAGCAAATAAGCTTAAAAACAGGTTTAATCCTGCATTAGCCCCTCCTAATAAATAGCTACCATCAGCAAACATATTTATAGTTTCATAGCTAAAAGTAGAAAAAGTTGTTAATCCACCCATCATTCCCGTTGTCAAAAAAGTTCTTAAATTTGAAGAAATTGTCCATGTGTCAACACTTGCTTCCATAATAAATCCTATTAAAAAACCGCCTAAAATATTAACAAATAAAGTTCCATATGGAAAAGCGTCACCAAAAATTTTAACTCCCCATCCTGAAATCAAATATCTAAATGAGGCACCTATAAATCCACCCATACCGACAAATAGCAATCGTTTCAAGAAATATCACTCCCATACTAAATATTTTTTAGTTCGTCCTTTAACTCAATAATTCTCTTTTTTAATACTGGATGCATGACGTACGGTGCTATATCACATAACGGCTCAAGAACAAACATCCTCTCATGCATTCTTGGATGAGGTATTATTGTTTTTTCATCTGAGCAAACAATATCATCATAAAGAAGTATATCTAAATCTATTGTTCTAGGCCCCCATCTTACTATTCTCTCTCTTTTTAATTCTTTTTCTATATCGAGCAAGAGCATCATCAATTCATCTGGATACAATAAAGTTTCAACTTTTATTGCACAATTTAAAAAATCATCTTGTTCTACATAACCAACCGGCTCTGTTTTATAAAAATTTGAAACATCAAGTACTCTATTAAACTCATTATAATTGATTTTAGCAATAGCACTGTCAATATTTTTTTTCTTGTCACCCATATTAGAACCAATCCCAATATATGCAATATGTTTACTTCTTTCAATTTCAACAGCAGCATACTTCACAGGTTTTCCTATAGGTGCCCAAGGCTTCTTTAATAAAATTTTAACCTTATTTACCGAAGAATATTTTAGTAATATGTATGTAGCCAAATCCTCAGCTGCTTTTTCTATTAAGTTGTACTTATCATTTTTAAATTCTCTTTCAACTTCACAACATAATTCACCATAATTTATTGTTTCTGCCAAGTCATCACTCATACCTGCTTTCCTAGTTGATGTATAAAGCTCAACAGTAATTAAAAATCTCTGTCCCATTTTTTTCTCTTCTGAATACACTCCATGAAATCCATATATTTCTAAGTCTTTTACAATAATCTTATCCATTATATTCACTCCTAATTATAGTCTCTGTCATTCTTGCAGCCCTCAAATTTTCTTTAACATCATGAACTCTTATAAAGTCACAACCTTTCATTATGCCAATTACTGTTGTTGCTATTGTACCCTCAACCCTTTCATTGACTGGTAAATCTAATGTTTTTCCTATCATTGATTTTCTGGATGTACCCAACAATACTGGATATCCTAATTCATTTAATTTTTCTAAATTGTTCATAATATTTAAATTATCTTCAACGGTTTTAGCAAATCCAATACCAGGATCTAATATAATATTTTCTTTTTTCACACCTGCTCTGAGTGCAATATTAATACTTTCACTCAAATCATCTAGTATATTTTTCATCAAATTATTGTAATCCATGTTATCTCTATTATGCATTAAACAACAAGGAACATTATACTTCGCTGCTACTTTTGCAATATAACTGTCTTTCTTAAAACCCCATACATCATTGATTAAATTAGCACCTGCATTAATTGCAAGCTCAGCTACTCTTCCTTTATATGTATCAACTGAAATAGGAATCGAAATTTCCTTAGATAATGCTTCTATTATAGGAATAACCCTTTTAATTTCTTCTTCTTCACTCACAGGAGTATGATTAGGTCTTGTTGACTCTCCTCCTATATCTATTATATCTGCTCCTTGACTTTCCATCTCTTTAGCATGCTTAATTGCATTTTCAATATTATTAAATTTACCTCCATCAGAAAAAGAATCAGGAGTTACATTCAATATTCCCATTATATAAGTTTTTTTACCTATTTCAAAATTTTTATCACCAATCTTAATTATTCTATTCATAAAACTCGCCTAAAATATAGGCTCCCCCTTCCTTAATATTTAATCTGATTATTTCGCATTTCTATACTCCAATTGCATTCAGCTTGTGCTTTACAATTAAAACACATTCTAGATAATTTATCACTCTTATAAAGCAACTCACTTAAAGAATTTTTAGAATTATTTTTGTTTCTATGATTTCTTATAGCAATTAATATCATTTCTATTTCATTCTCGTTAAAAGAGCAATCTTGTAATATGTCCCGGGCAATGTCTGCACTAGCTATTTCGTGAGGAATTCCCTTTTCATATTGTTGCCATTTTCCTATATCATGTAGAAAACCACATGCATAAATTATTTCTTTGTCAAATTCCAAATTATTTTCAAGTGATTTAATATACATTATTCTTGAAACATCCAGAAAATGAATTAAGTCATGACGACAAAACTTTCTATTTATTTCAGCGTGAATATTTTTATTTAAATTTTTCAAGTATTCTTTGTGTTTTAATATTTTATTTACCCTGCTCATCTCATCTTTCATAAAATAATACCTCTATATTTTTCACTGTGAAAGCAAAAACTCATCATATAATTTTTTTACTTCATCTAAACAATTACATGTTTTGATTTTTATATTATTAATGCTGTTTACTTTCATAACACCTAAAAGACTATTAGTTATAAAAACACCATCTGAATTTAATAAAGCATCAAGTTTATACTTGCCTTCTATAACTTTATATTTTTTAATATTCCTTATGATAAATTTTCTTACAGTTCCATCTAGTAAACCACAGCTAACAAGTGGAGTATGTATTACATTATCTTTTATAAAAAAAATATTTGAAATACTTCCCTCTGAAACAAAATTATCTGTATTCAAAAACAAAGCTTCATCATATCCTTTAGATTTTGCAAACTCCCTTTCAATTATATTATCATAATAATTAAAACTTTTAAGATAAGTCATATGAGAATATGGGTTTCTTTTTACTTCACTAACTAAAAGAGAAAAACCTCTTTTATAATCTTCTTCTTTATATGGTATATCCCTTTTAGAAAATACAATATTATTTTCGGATACCATTATCTTTAATGCACAGTTTTTACAATCGATATTTCTTATCATGTCCATAAAATATTCTTCAGAAATTATTTTGTCTATATTTAATTTTGCTAGCCCTCTATTTAGTCTGTCTAAATGTTCTTTCAGTAAAATCGGTTTTTCTCTTATATATATCGTCTCAAAAAGGCCTCTTCCAAAATAAAATCCACTATCAAAATCAATTATAACATCATTTTTAGTTTTTTCATTAACAATAACCATTAGCCGAGTGCCTCCATTAAAGCTTTTGCTTTATCTAATGTTTCTTCATATTCATAAGCACTATTTGACTCCCATGTAATTCCTCCACCAACACCGAAATAAGCTTTGCTCTCTTTCATGAGTATTGTTCTAATCACGATATTTAAATCCACACTCCCGTCAAAACCTATATACCCAATAGAACCAGTATAAATATTTCTTCTTATTCCTTCCAACTCCTCAATTATTTCCATAGAACGTATTTTGGGTGCTCCTGTTATAGAACCTCCTGGAAAACAAGCCTTAATACAATCAATGCAATTGTATTTTCCTTTAATTTCTCCTACTACAGTAGAAACTAAATGAAATACTGTACTATATTCTTCAAGTTTAAAGAGTTCAGTTACTTTTACAGAATTTGGTGTGCATACTTTACTCAAATCGTTTCTCTCAAGGTCTACAATCATTAAAAGTTCTGACTTATCCTTTTCACTATTTAAAAGCTCTTTCTTATTCTTTTCATCTTCATCAAAAGTATTTCCTCTAGGTCTCGTTCCTTTTATTGGTCTTGTTTCTACTATATCATTTCTAATGCTTAGAAACCTTTCTGGTGAAGAAGATATTATTGTAAAATCATCACAGTTAATAAATGCAGCAAAAGGTGCTGGATTTATATATCTTAACTTTTTATATACTTCATATGGTTCCTTTTCTGTGTTACACCAAAAGCGCTGTGTTAAATTAGTTATATAAATATCTCCTGTTCTAATGTATTCTCTGACCTTATCCACTGATTTTATGTATTCTTCTTTAGTAAAATTAGAGTTAAAACCTTTTTTATAAGTATCAATTTTTCTTTCATATTTTTCTTTATCATATTTTACTTTTTTACCATGTTTAATTTTTCCTTCTATTTCGGCTATACTTTCATCTTCATCTTTTAAAACGCCTAATGCCGTAATAAAAGTTTCCCTCAATTGATTGTCAACTATGATAATATTATCATAAAAATTATAATAGCATTCTGGAATAATAATATCTTGAAGTGCCTTATCTGGAAGCGCTTCAATTTCTCTTGCTAAATCATATGAAAAGTATCCTATTCCACCACTTATAAATGGTAAATTGGTTTCATTTGTTATTTTATAATTTTTTAATATATCTTTCAAACAATGAAAAATATCTTTTTCTTGAAGTTGACCATTAATCCAACATTTATTTCCATAAGACTTAATATTCAAGAATGGATTAATTCCTATAAATGAATATCTTCCAAGTCCATCACCATATTTTGAACTGTCTAAAATAGCTGAATTTTTCTTGTTCCTAAATAAGCTAAATATATCAAATCCATCTAAATCAGTCTCTATTTTTCTTATAATTACTTCCATATTTCCCCCTTTGATTTTCATTAAATTCTTTTGCTTCATGAATAAAATTACTAAGCATTTCATGCCCATACTCTGTTAATACAGCTTCTGGATGAAATTGTACTCCTTCAATAAAGTATTTCTTATGTCTAATTCCCATAATGACCCCATCATATGTTTGTGATGTAATTTTTAAGCAATATGGTAAATTGTTCTTATCAATTACTAATGAATGATATCTTGTTACCTTAAAAGGTGATTCTAAATTATTAAATACACCCTTCTTATTGTGAGAAATATAAGATACTTTACCATGCACAGGTTGATTTCCTTTAACAATTTTAGCACCAAAAGAATATCCTATTATTTGATGACCTAAGCATATTCCTAAAATAGGTATTTTACCTTTAAAATTGTTTATAATATCTAAACATATTCCAGATTCTTTGGGCGACTTAGGTCCAGGTGAAATAATGATACCTTCAGGTGCTAATTTAATTATTTCTTCAATGGTAATTTCATCATTTCTAAAAACGATAATACTTTCATTTAATTCTTCAAAATATCTTACAAGATTATAAACAAAAGAATCATAATTATCTATCATTAAAAACATTTTTATCCCCTCATTGCTTTTAAAATTATAATAACATTATACCAAAAAACTTGTGTTACTCAATCTTTACTCTTGAAAATAGTATGAATAAATATTAATATAGAAGAAAACTTTGTTTAAAAGAATTTAATTACTTTAAAAGGAATGATACAATATGTTTAAAACCGGCGACTTTCATATACACACTAATGCATCAGATGGCAAATTATCCCCAGCAGACGTTGTAATTCTAGCTTCTAATGTTAATTTAGACATTATATCTATTACAGACCATGATACAACTGAGGGATTAGCTGAAGCAATAGAAACTTCTATGAACTATAATATAAAAGTTATTCCAGGTATTGAGTTATCTACAATTCATAACAATGAAAGTATTCATATACTTGGATATTTTAGAGATAATAGTTATGGGAAAAATGAATTCCAAGCTTTTCTTTCTGAAATGAAAAATTATAGGATTATAAGAGCAAAAAAAATGATAAATAACCTAAAAAAGTATTTCAACATAGGACTTGACTTTGATAAAATATATTCAAATTCACATGGTATAATTGCAAGGCCACATATAGCAAAAGCAATAATTAAATGCGGATATGATTACTCATGGGACTATATTTTTGATAATATTATTAGCAAGGATAGTCCAGCTTATGTTCCAAATAAAAAATTAAGTATTCCAGAAGGAATTAATCTATTAAAGGAATTTAATGCAGTAACAGTTCTTGCTCATCCTGTTCTAATGAAAAAAAGTAAAATAGAAGATCTTATGAAATTTGACTTTGATGGGATAGAAGCAATATATCCCTTGAATTCAAAAAACGAAACAGTTAAATATATTGAAATTGCCAATAGCCATAAAAAAATTATTACTGCTGGCTCTGATTTTCATGGAGAAGGGAGAATAGATACAAAGCATGGTGAACTTGGAAGTATTAATTTAGATTCAAAAAGAATAAAAATACTACTCAAAAAATTAAATATACACTAATTTTAAAAGCAGCAGGAGTTCCTGCTGCTTTTTTATTATGCTTCTATTAAGAATGCTTGATATGCTCTGTATGCTTCGTAAATGTCAGCTTTACTTGCTATTTCCCATGGAGCATGCATATTATGAAGTGCAACTCCAGAATCTATAACTTGCATTCCATATTGAGCAAGAATATAAGCTATAGTTCCGCCGCCTCCTTGGTCTACTTTACCAAGCTCAGCTGTCTGCCATGAAACATTATGTTTTTCCATTATTGCTCTTAATTCAGCAATAAACTCTGGATTAGCATCATTACATCCACCTTTTCCTCTAGCACCAGTATATTTATTAAATACTATACCTTTACCAAAGAATGCACTGTTTCTCTTTTCCATAACCGATGGATAATTTGGATCGAATGCAGCACTAACATCAGAAGAAAGCATTTTAGAATTTGCAAGTGCTCTCTTTAATTTTATATCGCTGTAATCTCCCATTAGGTTGATGATTTCTGCCACTGTGTTCTCAAAGAATTTTGACTGCATGCCTGTAGCACCTATGCTTCCAACTTCTTCTTTATCTACTAATAAAGTTACACAAGTCTTATCTGTACTATTTAATGTCATCATTGCTTCAAAAGATGTATATGAACATACTCTATCGTCATGACCATAAGCCATTACCATTGATCCATCTAAACCATAACTTCTAGCTCTTCCTGCAGGTACAACTTCCAATTCTGCGGAAACAAAGTCTTCTTCAACTATACCGTATTTATCATTTAATAGTTTTAGAATATTCTTTTTGACTCTCTCTTTTTCATCTTTATCTTCGATTGGTAAACTACCAAAGCAAACATTTAAACTTTCACCTTCAATTCCTTTAGCCAATGTTTTCTGCATTTGATCAGCTGAAAGGTGAATCAATAAATCTGAAATTCCAACAACTGGTTCATTTTCATCTTCACCAATAACTACATTAACAATAGAACCATCTTTTTTTACTACTACTCCATGAATAGCAAGAGGAGTTGTTACCCATTGGTATTTCTTGATTCCACCATAATAATGAGTTTTTAATAATGCTAAATCAGAATCTTCATAAAGAGGATTTTGCTTAAGGTCAAGTCTTGGAGAGTCAACATGAGCTCCTAATATTTTCAATCCTTTTTCAATTGGTTCAGAACCAATTAGGAATAAAGCTAATGTCTTGCCCATGCAATTAGCATAAATCTTATCTCCTGCTTTTACTCCCTTACCTTCTGCTATAACATCATTGATATCTCTGTAACCAAACTTTTTAGCACGATTAATAAATTCAGTTACACATTCTCTTTCTGTCTTGCAAGTTGACATAAAATCTATGTACTTGTTTGATAAATCATAAACCTTTTTAAAATCTTCTTTGGAATATTTATCCCAAGCTAGTTCATATTTTTTTTCAAAATTTGTTTTATTATTTTTCTTTTCTTCAGTCATATATTTCGACCTCCTAAAAGTATTTTCACAAATATTGTACTAGATAACTATCAAAAATTCAATATATGAGTATTATATATATTTATAAAATATAAACTATAACCACCTTTTTTTCTTAAATAACAATATCAATAAGGAAGCAATAGTAATCATTACAAACATCATTATATAATAGCCATACTCTAAATCACCAAATGGTATATTTTCATAATTCATACCGTGCATACTAGTAATTAAATTTAATGGCAAAAAAATAGTAGCAATAAGCGTAAATACCTTCATTAATTCATTTGTTTTATTTGCAATTTCTGACTCAAATGCTTCCCTTACAAGCGCTAAATCTTGTACTAGAGCTTCAAGTGTCATCATTAATTTACCTATCTTGTTATTTATACTTTCAAAATAAATAATATTTTCTTGTTCAATTATTGAATTTTCATTACTAATTAATGAATCACCAATGTATCTAAAAGGACTTAAATATTTTTTAATCTTATAGACCTGTCTTCTTAAAGTTATTAATTGATCTATCTGTTCGTGTCTTGGATTCTTTAGAATATTTATTTCTATTTTATCTGCTTGAGCTTCTAATTTTGATATAACCTCATAGTTCCTAATTATTATTCTATCCAATAAATAATAAAGAACAATGCTCGGTTCAGGCTTGCTTTTTAGAATGAAGCAGTTCTGAGAATTTGAAATATCTTTAATCAATTCATTAAGTAATTCAGGACTTTCTTTATAAATTGTTAAAATATAATTTCTACTTAAAAATATTTTGACTTCATTCGTTTTGAGTACATTACATTCAAAATTAAGAACATTGAATGATAAAAATAAATAATCATCATAAAAATTTATACTTGATTGATGCTTTATTTTACTGTTATATTCAGCTTTATTTTCTTCAATAATACCAATATTTTTTTGAATTTTTTTTAGTTCATCAGGTGTTGCAATAATCCAATAATTGCTCTTATCGATTTTAAAATCTATATTAAAATAAAACTCGTTTTTAATCATATCATATATTTGCATTATTAACCACCAGCCAAAAATAATTTATCAATTTATAAAACTCACACTCATATTATGTTTATAAGCAAACGAATATATTCAATTATTGTAAGTCTTTTATCAGTTATGTTAAAATTTTATAAAAAATTTTAGACTATTTTCGTCATTTACATATAATTCCAAGTGGCTTTTTTCAACAGCTTATAGCATGGAATTTTATTCCATTTAAAAAATCACAATAGACTTTTTAGTAAAATATGTTACTATATGTTATTTTATGTAATATAATAGCATAAAAAAAATTTAACATATAGATTTAATTTTGGTAGAATATAGACACAAAGTATTTTATTTTTTTATAAGAGAGGGATCCATTATGATTAAAGAGAGGGTAGTAGTATTTTTACACAAAGAGATTTTAAATCTCAAAATTATACTCAGCAAACAAATTCTTTACTTATTGCTGAGATTTAAAAAACCAACCGATAAAGTAGTAATCACTGTTAGTCAAAAATTGGACAAGTATATAGTACAATCTCAGTCAAAAAAATACTATATATATCTGAAAAAGAAAATTGCATAAGAAAATCTAAAAAGCTACTGAACATTCAGTAGCTTTAATCTTCACTATAATATTAGCCCCAAAATGCCGTCTCCTTATATGCTCACACCCGCCATCCAAGCAGGTGGGTTTTTCTCATCTTACTTCTGCCTTCTCCCAAAATAACTAAAGCAGAGCATGACATAGGTAAAACTTTTGAAAATCCCTTAATCATTTTGTCGGTTGAGCATAATAAGTAACTCGAACATCTCAGAAACTATTACAAGCATTATTATATCATCTTTTAGCTAAAAATCAAATGAAAATTTTAACAAAAACTTTTTCCTTGTTTAAATGCATATTCAAGTAATTTATAATTATGTTCAACATCTATAACATCAGTATTATTTGCATAAATTCTAGTTATTATTTCACAGCCAATGGTATTGAAAAAATATTTGCAAATAAGCTCCATAGCAAAAAACATGTTATTCCATTCAGCACCTGCTGTGAACAACAGCACCCCCTTTTTTTTGTTAATCGATTCAATTTTAAATGTGTTCTTCTTATTCCAAATCATTTGACTTCTATCTATTACTAGCTTTAATACCGATGGTATCATGCCAAAATACATTGGTGCAGCTATAATAATATTATCGCTATTTTCTATTTTTCTATATATATCAATCATATCATCATCAATCAAACATCGCCCAGCATTATTTTTGCAATATCCACAATCTATACATGGTTTAATATTTAAATCATACAAATCTAGAATATCAACATCTTTATTATATCCCTTTAAAAAACTATCAAGTAATTTCCCTGTATTTCTATCTTTGTGTGGAGAAGCATATAAAACTAAAGTTTTCATATTATCATTCCTCTTTATCGATTCTATAAGACTCCCACTTCTATAAGTGGTAGATTCAAGCTCTTTGCTTCAGGTGGAGTCGAGTCTCTACCTGAAGTCCCGATGTTTTTCTCTAGCAAAACAAGTTCACTAATTCTACAAAACTCCTACCCATATACTACACTAAATTATTTCCATTAAATAGTCTTCCAATTCAACATTAATACCCTCACGATAAAATGCAACCATAAATGTATTCTCTTCTTGTTGTTCAGGACTTAAATCCAAAGCAATAAGCTGGTATTCCGTATTCTTATATTCTACACATTCCTCAATAATTTCTTCTACATTATCAATTGCAATATCACTTAAATATGGTAAATAAAAATCATAGTACCATTCTTCTGAATGTTTTTCTGTACATTCTCCATCTGCAAATGCTTCAGCCGATTCAATTTCGAATTTATCAAATACATAATTAAACTTTAGAATAACCAATTCATCACTTGATTTTAATTCTTTTATATCTTCCAAATCATTTTCTTCAATATAATTTATAATACTTTGTTTATCAATCATAATTACACTGCTACCTCCATATAGTTTTCATTAACTCTATTAATTCTATAAGGTCTCAAATTCCATAAGGCATTTAAAAGAAAATAACAAGTCAAATATACTAGCATACTGTAGTTATTTATCGATTCTATAAGACTACTACTTCTATAAGTGGGAGATTCAAACTCTTTGCTTCAGGTGGAGTCGAGTCTCTACCTGAAGTCCCTATGTTTTACTTTAGCAAAACGAGTTCATTAATCAAGCAATTTAGATTTTTTCCCTTTATAAAATACATATTCTAAATGAAGTGCTCTTGTAAGTGCAACATATAACAATTTTTTATCTAATTCATTATCAGCATAATTTTCATCATTACAATTGAAAATAACACTACAATCAAATTCCAATCCTTTTGTTAGATACGATGGTATTATTATTTTATCCATTTTAATTATGTTATCATTATCTTTTACTAAATACCATTTGACATTACTATGCTTTTTTAAAATATCATATATTTTCTTGCATTCATTATATGTTTTCCCAATTACAGCTACACTATTCTTCCCTTCATTTTCCACTTCTTTAATGATATTATTTAGTTCTTTTGAAAATTCTATATCATATTTGTATTCAATTATATTTGTCTCTTTACCGTGTCTTAAAACAGGTAGAGCAGGTTTTATATAGTTTCGCTGCTTCTTTAAAATATTATTTGCAAAATTTATTATCTCAACAGTTGAACGATAACTTTGTGTTAATGGTACATAATATGAATTACCACCATAAACAAATTTATCAATTTGATTCCAATCACTTAATCCTTTATATGTGTAAATTCCTTGTCCCAAATCTCCAACTATAGTCACAGAATTATTTTGAGATATTAAGTTGATTAACTGAAATTGAAAAATGCTATAATCCTGTGCTTCATCTATAACAATATGCTTGTATTTAATTTTATCGTCAACACCATCAATTTTAAATTTTAAATATGTCATTGCTGCTAAATCATCAGAATCAATAATACAATTTTCTTTGTTTTTATTTATTTCATAAACCAAAAATTTATATAATGAATCCGATATACTGCCATCTGTTAGCTTATAAAACACATCTTTATCTTTAAATATATCATAATACAATGAAATTGTATCTTTTAATAGCCAATCTTTAAAATATATATCTATTCTTTTTTTTGCATTCTTTTTTAAATTCTCTTTTTTGTTATCTCTTTCATCATACAGTGAAATAAGTATTTTTCTCCTTTCACTACCATCTTCCATATTATTCTTGATTTCTGATACTTTTCTATCATAGAAGTTATCTATTTCTTTCATAACATCACTTAATCTATTTTTTATTTTACCTTTAAAGTACCTTTTTATTTCTTCTTTTCTTTTATTTATTGGAAGATGATTCATATCTCTCAAATACAATCTTTTAATCTCTTTTGATGAAAACAATATAAATTCATCATACATCAAATCTTCAACCTTTGAATCATAGAATTCAATGTATTTTACATATCTATCAATTACCGTTTTAAAAAACATACTCCCCTTAAGTTTACTACATTTAAGACTTATATCATTTTTATCTAAATTATTTTCAAGTATTCCTGATAACTTTACATCTTTTGAATATATTTTCTGTTTAAACTTTAATATTTTCCTACACATATCATCAAACGTTATTTGCTTAACTTCATCAGCTCCTAAATTCGGTAATACCTCTGATATGTAGTCTAAAAATAGTTTATTTGGTGCAATTACTAGTATATCATCACCTGACAAAAAATTTTTGTACCTATACAGTAGATATGCCAATCTATGCAATGCAATAGTTGTCTTTCCTGAACCAGCAGATCCCTGAACAATAATTGGTTTATTCATGGTAGCTCTTATGATATCATTTTGTTCTTTTTGAATAGTAGCAACAACATCTTTCAATTTACTACTTATACTATCTTCTAAAGTTATTTTTAAAAATTCATCAACAAGCTCATTTCCTTCTTCTAAAATACCTGACTTAACAATTACTTCATTTATCCCCTCATCGAAAGCATCCTTAAGCTCTCCATTTTTTATTAAGAACTTTCTTTTTAGTAATAATTCTCCTTCAATTGTACCATTAGGAGCTTCATAAAAAACCTTTCCCTGTGTTCCACTATAATATAAATCAGCAATAGGGGTTCTCCAATCTATAACTTTTTCATCAAATGTATCCTCATCACCCAATCCAAATTTACCTATGTATAATGCTTCACATTCTCTTCTTTTTTCTTTAAAATCAATTCTTGCAAAATAAGGTGATTTCTCTGATTCTATAAATTTATTTAAATTCTTTAACTCAAATTTTTGACGTGTCAATGCCAATTGCAGTTCTTGATTATATGTTCCTCTCGAACCCTTTTTTAATGATGATACTTTTTGTTCAATATACTTATATTTTTCATCTCTAATCTTTATTTGTTTGCATATCCAAGACTTAGTATTTTCTAAATTAGATTTTTCATAATCCATTTCCTTTTTATTTATAGACAAAAACATCATCCTTTCATCAAATTGACTTTATAATTAAAGTTAGTTATAATATATACCATAGTCAGGTATTGAGGAGTGATTATATGTTAAAAATAGATTATAATCTATTTAATGAACTAAAGAAAAAAAATAAAAATTTTATAGTCATTAACACCATTCACGTTTCATGTGGATGAGGTGGAGCTCCTATAAAAAGTCTTAGGATTGAGGCTATGAAATCATTTAACCCTGATAGAAATTATATTGAATATGAATACGAAGGAATGAAGGTATATATTCATAAATCACTTTTAATAAAAAGAGATATAACCATATATAGAAAAATGAAAGTACCAATGTTCAGTTCAATAATAGGTGTTAAAGGAGTATCTATAAAAGATATGCTCTGAACTACAACATAAACAAACAACAAAGCAACATGGTTTTATTAATACGAATCTATAGAAAAGTGCAGTCTCATATAAACTGCACTTATTCTTCTCCATCTTCAACATATACTTCTTTAGTCCTATCTGTATACACTATACCATCTAAATGGTCTATTTCATGACATAATGCTCTTGCCAACAATCCAGACGCTTTATATATTACCTTTTTTCCATTAATATTCTTGCCTATTACAGTAACCTTTTTAGGACGTTCAACAACACCATAGTATCCTGGATAACTAAGACATCCTTCACAATCTTTTTCTTTTCCCGATTGGGAAATTATTTTGGGATTTATTATTATTACAGGTTCATCACCCTGCCTTAAATCTATTAATATTACTCTTTTTAGTATACCAATTTGTGGAGCTGCAAGTCCTATTCCTGTACCTGCATATAATGTATCTTTTAAATCTTGAATAATGCTTAGAACATCATAATCAATAGTAGTTACTTTTTCACATTTAGTATGTAATACGTTATCATCAAAAGTCAAAATATCCCTAATAGTCATATTAATTGCTTCCCTTCTATTCAAAAATACAATACAAAAACAGGTTGAAATTGCTTCCCAATTTCCTAAAAATAAGATTGCCAGTTACCAATGGAGTGTAAAGTATTCAATTTCCAAATATGCACTAGCCAACTAGCCCTCTAATACACTTGTTCCTCTCCCTCTCTTATTCCCTAAAACCTAATTCCTAGTGCCTAGCACCTTGTTTTATGTCTTAGTTCCTAATTTTCTCCTAGCGGTATCCGTATTTGTATTCGTCCTTTACATATATTTCATATAATTTTAAAGCTTCACTCTCTGAAATCTTACTATCTTGAAGCTTTCTATATAGCATATAGAGCTTTACATTTAAATCCTTATCCTTAGTCGTCTTCATTTTATTATATATAGTATCTTCTAAAGATTCAAATTCAATTTCGTCGTTATCTTTATTGTCTAATAATTGAATAATCTTGTCAATTTCTCCTTTTAATTCTTCATCAACAACTCTAATTCTAATTTGCTGCAAACCCGATTTGATTTTCTTCAATAGATTGGAATCCATTAAAACTTTTTCACTATTGTCCATATATTCACCTCCTATCTTTATACATTTCATCTATTTAGTATATATTATATTATAACAAATTGTCAAAAGATGTTGAATAAAAAAATCGAAGCATAATGCTCCGATTTTTTTATTCATTACAAGTATTAACTTTGTTGTTGTAAAGCCTGCTGTTCAATCATGCTCTTTACCTTCATTAATCTTGCCAAAGAACCTCTTTCATTCTCATCAAGCTTCATCTTGATATATTTTATAGTATCTTCAAGCTGTGGAATTGTCATGTATTCAAGTGCATTAACTCTTCTTCTAGTCTTTTCAATTTCATCAGCCATAAGTTGGCATGACTTTTCAACCTCTGCTAATTCAAGTAATTTTGGCAATATGTTGTACAATTTTTCAAGTGAAGTATCCAATTCAGCTGAAGTATTTGCAAATCCATATGGATAAATGCTTCCCTCTTCTCCATCTAACTTTCTTCTAAAGTTCATTACAGGAACATTTACACTCATTACATTTTTTTTCTCAATATCAACAGATATGCTTTCCTTTGGATACATTATTGCTTCCTCTAAAAACTCTGATGACATCAATGCACGTGCCATAACAAAATCCTTAAAAGCACTTGAAAGCTCCTCTTCTACGCTTTTTCTTATTTTATTATTATACTTTACGAGATCAATAAATCTTCTCATGAGCTCATCTTGCTTATCTTTTAGCAATTTATGACCACGCGTAGCAGTTACCAATCTTTTTTTAAGCTTGGTGAGCTCCATTCTGGTGGGATTAACATTAAGTCTTGCCACCTTTACTCACCCTCTCTTTTAGGCATATATTTTTCTAAGTACTCATCTCTAATTCTCTTAAGCTCTGACTTAGGAAGAATAGTTAGAAGTTTCCATCCTAAATTTAATGTTTCTTCTATACTTCTATTAGTATCAAATCCTTGTGCAACATACTCTTTTTCAAAAGCATCTGCAAATTTTGCGTATAACTTATCTGTATCAGAAAGTGCAGATTCACCAAGTATAACAGCTAATTCTTTAGCCTGCTTTCCTTGTGCATAAGCCGCAAAAAGCTGATTCATAGTATCTGCATGGTCTTCCCTAGTCTTCCCTTTACCGATTCCCTTATCTTTAAGTCTTGATAATGAAGGAAGAACATCTATAGGAGGCATAATACCTTTCTTATACAATTCTCTTGATAAAATTATCTGTCCCTCTGTTATATATCCTGTAAGGTCAGGTATTGGATGTGTCTTATCATCTTCAGGCATTGTAAGTATTGGTATCTGAGTAATTGATCCTTCCAATCCTTTTATTCTACCAGCTCTTTCATATAATGTAGAAAGGTCTGTATATAAATATCCTGGATATCCTCTTCTACCTGGAACCTCTTTTCTTGCTGCTGATACTTCACGTAAAGCTTCACAATAATTTGTTATATCAGTCATAATAACAAGTACATGCATACCTTTTTCATATGCAAGATATTCAGCAGTAGTTAAAGCCATTCTTGGAGTAGCTATTCTCTCAATTGCAGGGTCATTTGCAAGATTAATAAATAGAACAGCTCTATCGATAGCTCCTGTCTTAGTAAAGTCATCTATAAAAAACTGAGCTTCTTCAAAAGTTATACCTATTGCAGCAAACACAACTGCAAATTTAGAATCTGAATTTAAAACCCTCGCCTGCCTTGCAATCTGTGCTGCAAGTTCAGCATGTGGAAGACCTGAACCCGAGAAAACAGGCAATTTTTGCCCTCTAACAAGTGTATTAAGGCCATCAATTGGTGATATACCAGTTTGAATAAATTCTGATGGATAGTCTCTAGCAACAGGATTTATTGGCTCACCATTTATATCTAATTTTTTATCAGGAATTATCTTAGGTCCGCCATCTTTTGGTCTTCCCAATCCATCAAATACCCTACCAAGCATATCTTCGGATACACCTAGTTCAAGTGGCTTACCAGTAAATTTTACTTTACTTCCTTTAAGATTTATACCAGCTGAACCTTCAAAAAGCTGAATCATGGCTTTATCACCATTTATCTCTAATACTCTACCACGTCTCTTTTCTCCAGTTTGTATTTCTATCTCAACAAGCTCATCATATTTTACATTTTCAACCTGATCAACAAGCATCAAAGGTCCTACTACTTCTTTGACTGTTCTATATTCCTTAAGCATTTGCAACACCTTCTTCTGTAATTATTTTATCAATTACATCCTGTAATTCACTCATAATTCCATCAATCTTATCGATTTCACCTTCTGATATATATTTAGTCCTAGCTATTTTATCTCTAATTTCAAGTTTTAATAATTTATCGAGGTAAACCCCTGCTGCAAGTGCTTTGTTTGATAGGTTGTAAAAACTTAATATAAGTTTAAGCATTTTATGTTGTTTATCCAATGAAGCATAAGTATCAACTTCATGGAAAGCATTCTGTTGCAAATAATCTTCTCTTAATGACTTTGCAACTTCAAGCTTTAATCTATCCTTTTCAGATAATGCATCTATACCAACTAGCCTAACTATTTCTTCTAATTTCGATTCTTCTTGTAGAAGAGACATTGCTTCTGTTCTTAAAGCACTCCAATCCGATGCAACATTTTTATCCATCCATTTACCTATTTTATCTAAATATAATGAATATGAATTTAACCAGTTTATAGATGGAAAATGTCTTCTGTAAGCCAACTGAGCATCTAATCCCCAAAATACCTTTACAATTCTCAATGTTGCCTGTGTAACTGGTTCAGATAAATCTCCCCCTGGAGGTGATACAGCACCTACGAATGTTAATGCCCCTTCTCTATTATCACTTCTTGAACAAATTACTTTACCCGCTCTTTCATAAATATCAGCAGCTCTTGAACCAAGATATGCTGGATATCCTTCATCACCTGGCATTTCTTCTAATCTTCCTGACATCTCTCTTAAAGCCTCTGCCCAACGCGATGTTGAATCTGCCATCATAGCAACAGAATATCCCATATCCCTAAAATACTCACCTATTGTAAGTCCAGTATATATTGATGCTTCTCTCGCAGCAACAGGCATATTCGATGTATTAGCAATCAGTACCGTTCTTTTCATCAACGATTCTCCTGTTTTAGGGTCTTTCAATTCAGGAAATTCATTAAGAACGTCTGTCATCTCATTACCACGCTCACCACAACCAACATAAACAACTATCTGAGCGTCTCCCCATTTAGCAAGCTGATGTTGTACAACTGTTTTTCCACTACCAAATGGTCCTGGTACACAAGCAGTACCACCCTTTGTTACTGGAAAAAACGTATCAATTACTCTCTGTCCAGTTATCATTGGCTCTTCTGGATTCAATTTTCTTACATATGGTCTTCCTTTTCTTACTGGCCATTTTTGCATCAATGTAACATTTTTAATACCATCTTTAGTTTCTATTTCAACTACTGTATCAATTACTGTAAAATCCCCTTCTTTAACTGATTTTACAGTTCCCTCAATACCATATGGTATCATAATCTTGTGATTAATTACTGAAGTCTCCTGTACAGAACCAATTATGTATCCTGACTCTACTTTATCTCCAATATTAACTTTAGGAACAAAATGCCATTTTTTATTTCTATCTAATGATGCAACGCTTACACCTTTTGTTAAGAAATTTCCTACTTTATCCATTATAGCGTTTAGAGGTCTTTGAATACCATCAAACATAGCCTCCAATAACCCTGGTCCTAATTCAACACTCAAAGGCTCTCCTGTTGATTCTACTGGATCCCCAGGACCTATGCCAGCCGTTTCCTCATAAACCTGAATAGAAGCCCTGTCGCCTCTCATTTCGATAATTTCACCTATGAGGCCTTTTTCTCCAACTTTTACAACGTCATATATGTTAGCTTCATCCATATCACTCGCAACAACTAATGGACCTGAAACTTTTATAACCTTACCGATTTTCAAGTTCTCCTACCTACCTTTCTATAAAATATTTACGCCCACTGCTTTTTCTACATTTTCACTTATTTTCTTCATACCTATATTAAGTGAGCCTTGATTACTTGGTATAAGAATAACGGCAGGAAGCATCATTTTATTATACCTTTCTATTGTTTCCTCAATATTCTGTGCAACCTGTTCTGTAACAAAAATAACAGCATAATTATTATAGGCAAGTTTGTCAATAACTTTTCTCGCTTCTTCCGCTTCAACTACTGGATAAACATCTATACCAATTGCCTTAAAAGCAAGAACCGAATCCTTATCTCCTACAACCCCTATCTTATACATAAACATCACGCAGCCTTCCTCTGATAACATCAGGTTTCACATTATTTAACTTTCCAACCATAATAATCCTGATAATCTTTATCTCAGTTTCTTTTGCTAAAACGTATGCCATGAGAGGTTCTACTCCAAAACTAACATATTTTGCTTCCCTAATAAACTTCATAATAAAATTATCAAAAAGCTTTTCAAAAGCATTAAGACTTCCCGAACTATTGAATTTTTCAAGGCCATCTCTCAAAATATCAAAATAGTCCGTATGCGAGATTCTATTCATGAAATTTTCATTAGAATCATTATAATAATCTCTAAAGATATCAAGATCAATTTTACCACCTTTAATTAGCACTTCATTCAAAAAATCTTTTTCTTTTTTCTGATTTTTAACCCTTAAAAATGTTTTAATATTGGTAATATCAATCATTTTTTGTATATACCCTACCATAAAAGTATCATCCAGCTTATTTGCTAACTTTAACATCTCCTTATATAGGTATCTATCAATATAAATATCTATTTTTTGAGGGTCATGTTCCAATTCATAAGAAGCCAATGCCTTCTCTATTGCTTCCCTCATATAATTATTCAAATCAATATAATTATCAGTATATATACTATTTTTTAAAATATCAACATTAGTCGTACCTACTGGAATAAGAAGATAATCATAGTCTTTATTCAATATTTTTGCCTTAATCAAAACCTTAGCATTATGATAATCGTATTTTAAACTTAAAATATCCACAATCAATTTCTCAGGCGAAATCTCATACATAAGGGAATATACTCTCTTCAGTTCTTCACTCAATAAAATTTCATAATCCTCTACTCTCTTTACACTTCCCATAAACTCACCATACTCAGTTTCCTGAAGTACTTTCATTGCTTCGTCTGCAGTAGAGCTCTCAATCATTCTATTAATTTTAGTACTATCCAAGAGTCTATTTTCCATCGCTCTTATTCTGGATACCGCCTGAGCATAAATAGTTTTATCCATTTAGGTTTCCACCTTTCCAAACTTAATTATCCAAACAAAGCTGAACAAAGCCATTTTACTCAAACAATACCGCTAAAATATCGCCTTCGATATCTTCTCTTATCGAATTCATCAAGTCTTCAAAAGTATAATTGAGTTCAATTCCTTTTTTCGCTAATATAAATCCGTCCTTGATATCTCTTATTTCAACACTCAAATCAACATTAGAAACCTTTCCAGTTTCCTTTAATGAATTGTTTATATCATTCATAAGTTCATCATTAAATTTTGGTTTGTAGTTTTTATTAACAATGATTTTTTCATTACCATCAACACCAGAAGACATCACTGACGTCTTAACAAATTTAGAGAATATATCGCAAGGCAAATTTCTTAGTTGCTCTAACGCAATTTCAAAAACCCTATCCATAACTTCTTGCTTAGCTTGAAGTTTATTATTTCTCACTTTCAATTTTGCATTCGATATTACTCTTTCTTTCCTTGTTTGTGCTTCAATCCTTGCTTTAGCTAAAATTTCGTCTTTTTCTGCTTCAGCTTTTTCTTTCTCACTATTTATCATATTACTCTTTTTATCTTGAGCAATATTAACAATTGAATCTGCTTCCCTTTGAGCATCTTCTATAATCTTATTCACTAAACTTTCAATATTAGCCATATGCTTCACCCTTACTTTTCCTTATTTAATAAATGTAATCATCAAAATTGAAGCAACAAATCCTAACAATGCATATGTTTCAACCATTACCGCTAATATAATACCTTTTGTTGAATGTTCAGGCTTTTTAGCTAGTATCTGAATTCCTGCGGCTGCTGTTTTACCCTGTGAAATAGCTGATCTCCATCCTGCAATAGCTATTGGAAGTGAAGCCATGAATATAAGAAAACCTTGAGTTAAATCTACAGTAACATTTCCACCAAAAATATTAATCTTTATCAATATAATTAAAGTTATAACAAATCCGTATAATCCCTGTGTACCTGGAAGTAATTCTAATATAAGTGCTTTACCAAATTTTTCTGGATCTTCTGTAACTACTCCAGCAGCAGCCTGACCTACTATACCAATACCTCTAGCTGAACCAATACCAGCTAATCCTGTTGCAAGTGCAGCACCTAGTAATGCTAAAATAAATCCTCCATTATTTGCTCTTAAAAACTCTATAAATGTCATAATTTCATTCCTCCACTCTTAATAAATTTTATATTTATCTTTCATTTCTAATATTTATAAACTTTTCATCTGGCTTAAAAGGACTAAACTTCTTACCTCCGCCTTCATAAAATTTACCGAAAAACTCTAAATACTGAAGTCTAGAAGTATGAACATAAGCACCTAATGCATTTATACCTATGTTAAATACATGTAAAAATGCAAACATAATAACAGCTAATATCAATCCTATTATAAACAATATAGGGTTTCCACTTTTAATCATTCCCTTTGTAGCTAGATTAACCATCAAATTAAATGCTGTTGCAATAAATCCAGTTGCAAGTCCTAACGCTAGCAATCTAGAATAAGAAACCAAATCTCCAACATATGAAGTTATACCATACAAACCATATACTCCTCCACCAATCTTTCCACCAATTGATTCTGCTTCTCTTCCTTGTGTAAGCAATAATCCAATCAATCCAGCTATAGTCAATACTTTTCCTACTATAGGTGGGACTCCTGGAAGCATTGACTTACCAACTAATAATATAAGACCTGTAACAGCAGCATACCATGTTACAACATCATATATTATGTCCATATATTTTTTGTTTTTTGCCAATACATATGCCTTCATTCCAAGTCCAATATAGATATGAATCAGTCCAAAAACAATTGACATACCCAATACAGTCATCAAATCATTTTTAGGATCTATTAGCGGATTATTAAAATACTTAATATTTAATCCAAATCCACTACCCAAAGCATCTCCGAAAAAGCCTCCATATATGAAACCCCAAAACACAGTTGACAATCCCAAATAACAAAATAGCTTCAAGAAGTTTCTCTTTGCTTTATCAAATTTAAAAACCTTTAATGCTATTAGAGTACCAAACGTTAATACCAATCCATATCCAGCATCTGATAACATCATTCCAAAGAACAATACATAAAAAATAGATAGTACTGGTGTTGGATCAACTTCCCTATAACTTGGTAAACTGTACATCTCTGTTATACCATGGAATGGCTCAGTAAATGCATTACCTCTGAGTTCAATAGGTACATTTTCTTCATCTTCGGCATTTTTAAAATCTATATAATAATACTCGCCGCATACTTTTTTTACACTTTCTTCGAGCAACACACTGTTTTCAGCACTTACCCAGCCCTGCAAAACAATAATCTTTTCACTCTTTAGAAAGTTCTCACATGCTTTAGCTTTAATAACTTGATTATTAAAATATTCATAAACAAGTTGTAAATCTTCTAATCTGTTCTTATATTCTTTTATGCTTTCAACTACTTTCTTTTGCTCTTTATCATTCTGCTTTATTCTTTCAGTTAATCTCTCAACTATTTCATTTGGTCTTCCTTTATAGTTAAAATCAACCTTTGAAAAACCATTAGATTTTATTATTTCTTCAGCTTGCTCATGCATTTTAGCATAATACACAACCAAAATATTGGAATCGTTCTTTTCCTCACTTATCACTTCCAAGTAAAAATACGGAACACTACTTGAAAGCTCTTCCCTAAGAGAATCAACTCTCGATGTAGGAATTGTTCCTATATAACCCTTACATAATTTCATTCTAGATAATTCTTCAAAGCTTGAATCAAAATTACTCCATGGTATTAAGCTTTGTATCTCTGATTCCAATTTTGTCTTTTCATTTTTTAGAGTTGTAAGCATATTGTCTTTATTTTTTAACTCATCATAAACTTCAATCCAATTTATTCTTTTAGCTTTGTCTTGAAGTTCTTTAAAAGTTAATACATTTTTGCCTTTCTTTAATGCCTCAATAGCCGACTCCTTTTCTATGTAATCGTTTAAAATATTAATGCAAAACTTAACCTTTGATAATTCTGTTTCAAACTCAGAAGCTTTCTTACTTTCTGAATCAGCTTGCAAGAAAGACAATTCGTCATCATCAATTTCATTTTGCAAGTTGATAAACTGAACCCCTTCAAATTCTTGAAGAGATTGCAAAAGTTCTTCCTTCCTGTCACGAAACAAAAACAAACTAAATTTGTTCATTTTAACTATTGCCATTTCTATTCACAACCTTATCGATTATTAAATTAACAGCTTTATCAACTTTTCCCTTGCTGATATTAATTATTTTGTTTACCTCATCATCCCCTTCTTCTAATATTGGTTCTGCAATCTTCTCTCCTTCAACAACTGCTAAATCAATTAATTTGGATGCCTGCTGTTTAGCATGTTCTATTACATCTTGATACTCTTGCTTTGCTAAATTCTCTGCTTCCTTCAAAATTTCTTTGCTTTTGGAATTGGCATCTTCAATAATTTTTTTTGCCTTTTCTTCAGCGGAATTAATTTCCTTAATTGCCTCAATAGCCAATTTATCACCACCTTCTAAAATAAATATAAATAGTAGATAAATAAACAATATATAATATGATATCCAATACTTATTAATACATAGAATGTATTATTTAATATAGTATCGGATACAATGTAATTATAGTCCCTTTATAATTTATTTGCAAGTTTTTATTAAAATTAAACCAAAATTAATAATTTGTTAAAATATATGCATTAAATCTACAATTTTAGCCAATTCATAAAATTTATCATTATTATTTTTATCGAATAATAAGTAAAAATCCTTTAAAATTACTTCTCTATTCTTTAAATAATTTAAAATGTCAATATTAAATTTTTCAATATGAAAATTATCCATATCAAACTGAGTATCAGAATTTCTTATTAATCTTTTTATTTCTTTTATAACATTTTTATCTGAATTTCTGTTTAAAAATTCAGGTATCCATTTTTTCTTATTATGTAACAAATAATCAAACTTGATTATTTCTTTAAGTATTTTACTGTCTTCACCAATTACGTTTTCATTAAAATCAATAAAAATTTTATAATATCCTGTCGAAGATAAATTCCTGTCAAAATATCCTCTATACTCAAAGTACTCTGAAAGTTTTCTATAAAACTCAAAAGGTGAATCAAATTTATCTTCAAAGTATAAAATTATGTTGTTGAATTTCTTTGTATTATAATATTTGTCAACCATCTTCTCTACTCTTTTTAGTATTACTAATTCATTGTAAGTTATGTGCTTAGTTTTTAAAATTTCATAAGGTGGATATGATGAAAAACTCATTCCCCATTTTTTTGCTTCATTTCTCATTGGAGAACCTTTGAGCAATTTAAGAAATCCTAATTGAATTTCTTCTGGTTTTATTCTATAAATATCATTAAAAGATTTTACAAATGAATTAAAATTCTCCCCAGGCAATCCAGCTATAAGATCCAAATGTTGCTTAATATTGTTCAACCGTTTAATTTCTATAACCTTTTCTGATATATCATTAAAATTAACCCTTCTATTAATATTTGATAAAACTTCATTGTTAGTAGTTTGAACTCCAACTTCAAACTGAAACCTTCCATATGGTGCTTTTGACAAAAGCTCAATCTCCTCTTTTTTAAACAAATTTGCTGAAATTTCAAAATGAAACTTAGTTTGCGTATCTTGTTCTATCAAGAATTTCCATATTTCCATAGCAAACTTAATATTAGCATTAAAAGTCCTATCAACAAATTTTATTAATTTAACATTTTTATTCATAAGAAACTTTAATTCTTTCTTGACGGTTTCAATATTCCTGAACCTTACATTTCTTGTAGTTGAAGACAAACAATACTTACAGTTGAATGGACATCCTCTTGATGCTTCATAATATACTATTTTATTTTGTAAATCATCCTCTTCATCATATGGAAAAACAATATTATTCATATCAATATTTTCTCTTGGACCAGTATATTTTACATCATTATTTGTTTTAAAATATAGTCCTTTTATTTTATTTAAACTCTCTTCAATTATATTAACATCAATAATATTTATATTATTAGTTTTAAAATTCTTGTACTCATTTATCTTAAATTCTATAAACTCTCTAAAAGTTACTTCTCCTTCCCCTTCAATGACATATTCGCCATCATTTTCTTTTAAAAATGAGTATCCATCATAGCTTACTTCTGGTCCTCCAAATACTATTTCAATGTCTTTATCTATAATTTTTATCAATTTCGAAAGTTTTACAACATATTCTATATTCCATATATAACAAGAAAAAGCTACAATATTTGGTTTATGAGATATGATTTTTCTTAAAATATTTTCTATTCTATCATTTATAGTAAATTCCAAAATGGCACAATCATAATCTAACTCCTTCGTAAATGCTTTTAAATATCTTACTGCTAAATTCGAATGAATATATTGCGAATTTATCGCTGCTAATAATACTTTCATTAGTTTTCTTTCCTTCCCTAAAAGGTTGAAATTGCTACACAACTTCTTTAAAATAAAACTTCTAGTTAACCAGTTTGCTAGTTACCAGTTGATAATGAAATTGTTACATGATTTCTTATCAACGGTTTATTATTTATATAAAACAGTTTATCACAAATACAACACTTATCAAGTCAAACATTACCAATTAGAAGCAAATATAGCTCATTTAACATTTTCATTATAAAATTTAATCAAAAATCCCGCTGTTGAACCCTGTGCTAGTTTAATAATTTCGGATGCAATACTACTATATCGCTCGTATTTATCTGTTATATGAAAATTATTAAGGTATATATTGTAAGCTTTTCTTGAATTTATAATTATATAATCTTTTATATTATCATACTCAACAATATTACTCAATTCTCCAAAAGAATTTTTATTTATAACTTCATCTATTATCCATAATTCAAATTGTCTATGTTCACTCAGTAGTTTGTTGTTAACATGTTGAGGAACAGTTGAATCCTGAATCAAATGACACGCTGCCCCAATATAAAACATACTCTTTTCAATATTATTTTGATTATAGTATTCAATTGCTTTGTTATAATAATCACAACATTCTGCCAAAGCATTAGAAAATCCAAATAGACCACTCCTTTTATTGTAATGGAAGAAATGGTTAATACTTTTAAAATCTTGATCTGCCCATACTACACCTTCATTAAGAAATGTTATATATTTAGAATAAAATTTGTACTCATCTAAATAATTTTTTTTATGCAATATTCGTAAAGCCTGTCTATTTAAAAATTTATGCACAAGGCAGTACGTCTTAATAATTCTCTTTTTGATTGGATTTATAATTTTTAAAGCACCTTTAAGAGTAATCCCATAAGTTTTTTCAATTTTATTAATCATAAATATCACTTTCCTTTAAAAATTTCATTTTCTTTCCACGGTTATTATTATGAATTAACTACATAATAATTATGTAGTTAATTATGTAATTAAATGTTAATAATTGCTATTATTCATTCGTCAGAAAATTATCAATTATTGAAAATATGAATTTTATATGTTATTATAAGGTCAATATTCACATTTGGAAAGGGGAGTTATATATGCAAAAAAAACGTGAGAACTGGGGTTCCAAAATAGGCCTTATACTTGCTATGGCTGGAAATGCAATAGGTCTTGGTAACTTCTGGAGATTTCCGTATCAAGCTGCAAAAAACGGTGGTGGTGCTTTCATGGTGCCATATATTATTGCACTTATAGTAATTGGTATCCCTCTCATGCTTGTAGAATGGATGATGGGTAGACTTGGAGGGAAACACGGTCATGGTACAATAGGATACATGATATATATACAAGCAAGAGACAAAATCAAACCTAAAAAAGCACTCATTATAGGTTCTATTTCAGGTATGCTCGTAATAGCAGTTACTCTTCTAGTTAACTCCTATTACAATCATATCATAGGTTGGACATTAGGATATAGTATTTTATCTATAACAGGGGGATATGCCGATAAATCCATTTCAACTGGTCAATTTTTTGCAAACTATATTCAAAATCCAGCATATGTATTTACATTTTGGATTGTGACATTGGCATTTTTAGCATTTGCAGTAACAAGAGGTATACAAAAAGGAATTGAAGCATGGGCAAAATTGATGATGCCTGTACTGTATATTTTCGGAATTATAATGATTTTCAAAGCATTAACAATAGGTTCTCCAGCAAAACCTGATTGGTCAGCTATTAAAGGATTAAACTATTTATGGGAACCTAGATGGTCGGATTTAAATTTTAAATCTACATTAGCTGCTGCTGGTCAAATATTCTTTACATTATCACTTGGAATGGGAATTATTCAAAACTATGCATCATTCTTAAAAAAGGATGATGATATAGTTAATTCAGCATTAGCTACAGTATCGCTTAATGAATTTGCAGAAGTAATACTTGGTGGAAGCATAGCTATTCCTATAACATATGCATTTATGGGCGTTAAAGGACTTGGTGCTGGTGTTGGTTTAGCATTTATTTCATTACCTAATATTTTTAGAGTTATAGGTGGCGGAAGAATATTTGGTACTCTTTGGTTCTTGCTATTATTCTTTGCAGGATTTACATCAGCTATAGCAATGTATAACTATCTTGTAACTGTTTTGGAAGAAGGAGTAGGTATAACAAAGAAAACTGCCTCAATTTTAGTTTTCTTTGGATATATTATTGTCGGACTTCCAGTATGCTTAGAACCTATTATAACTCATACTGCAGATTTGGCTTATTTAACAGAATTAGATAATTGGGTTGGAAGTTACTTACTAGTCATTATGGGATTAATTGAAATAATAGTTACTGGATGGCTTATGAAAGAAAATCCTATTGATGAAATGAATGAAGGTTCTTATTGGAAAGCTCCTAACTGGATATATACTATAATGATTAGATGGATAACTCCACTCGTAATAATAACAATACTTATAGGTTCTACAATAGACTATGTTAGGGACGGTTATTTTAAATTAATTCCTAGTTTCGTTGCAAAAACACCCGTATTAATACCATGGGTAGAAGGTGCTAGAATAGTTCTATTAATAGTGTTTATATTTGGATTCATAGGAACTTACTTAGGAATCAAGAAGAACTATAAACAAGAGATTGAACAAAACAGAGTTATTGTTAAAATGTAGGAGGTGTAATTATGAGTTCTGCAGGATTAACTTTTATGTTATTTATGTGGGGATTTATATTAATTTCAATTGGAATAACTTTAAATTCAATAATCAAACATCAAGGAGAAAATAATCATTAATATGAGTGTAAAAAGCGAAGTTTTAATTGCAAGGAAAATATCATTTTACTTTACTATTTTATGTGCTCTGTTTTTAGCTCTGTCTCCTCAGTTTTTAGGATTTATTTTACCACTATTGTTTATTATACCTATATTTATGGGATTGTTCGGAATTAAACACAGAAAAAAAAGCGGATATCTTATTGCCTTAGGCATAGTACCTATTACATTTGCTATTTCAACAGTATGGATAAAATATTTCATCAGCATAAGAGTAAATTTTAATACTGAATTAGCTAGAATAAGTAGTCACTACAATATTTCTGTATCAATTGCTCAAACTTTAACATTTTTATTTGTTGCATTGAGTTTTGTTATGTTATTTGTATCAATAGTAGTATTTATAAAATTACTCAAGTATAAAAATATTTTTAGCTAGTTAAAAGATTGCCAGCTGATATAGGTGGCAATCTTTTTTTATCGATTCTATAAAACCCTCAAACTCTATAATTGGTATATTTAATCTTTTTACATTAATGGAGCAAATTCACTCTGTTTTTGAAAAGCCCATCAAAAGTTAGAATATAAAAATTTTACCTATCATAAATATAAATATATGTTTTATAACTCGGGGGTTTTAAGATGTCAAATGATAATTTTTATAAGAACTCTTTACTGTTGACTTTATCTAATCTATCAACCGGAATTTTAAAATTCGTTTTTTCAATAATATTATCAAAAAAACTTGGTGCAGAAGGGGTTGGACTATACAGTTTAATAATGCCTATTTATGATTTGTTTTGCTGCTTATTATGCGGAGGCATGATAACTGCAATCTCCAAAGAAGCTTCTTTTTATTATAATAAAAATGATTACTCAAATTTAAATAAGACTATACATATTACTATAATATTTGATTTAATATGGTCAATATTTATAGCATTATTATTTTTCATACTTGCACCATTCATAAGTAATGTAATAATAAAAGACTCTAGAACACTTTATTCTCTATGGGCAATAAGTCCAGCATTAGTATTCGTAGCAATATCATCAATCTATAAAGGTTACTTTTTTGGAACTAATAATATAAAAGCTCCTGCTATAATAGATATATTCGAAAAGACAATAAGAGTAGTTGTAATCATAAGTTTAATCAATCTTCTTTCACTAAAAAGTATTACAACAACTGTAACTGCTACTTATATAGCACTATCTTGTGGTGAACTGATTAGTTTAACTTTATTATATATATTTTATAAATCCAACAAGAAAAAATTTCATAAAAATTTAAAATCAGAAAGCAGTCCTCAATTACTTTTTAATGTATTAGCAATTTCATTACCTCTTGCAATAAATGGTTTTTTAACAACAGGTATTTCTACAATTTCTACTTTACTTATTCCTAGAAGGCTTGTTGCAGCAGGTATAGAATATACTAAAGCCCTCGGTCTTATTGGTAAATTTTCAGGTATGGCACTTACTATAGTGTTTTTCCCTATGATATTAATCGTTTCTATGTCAATATTGCTGGTACCAGATATTTCTAATAGTTTAACAAACAAGAATTACTATAAATTAGAAAAAAGAATAAAAGAAATAATAAATATTTCTGTTTTATTAGGTATTACAAGTATGCTTTTGTGCATGTGTATTCCTACTGAACTTGGTAGACTTTTTTACAGCAGAAGCGATCTTGGTAATTATATAAAATTTGTTTCATATAGTGCACCATTCACTTATTTAATGACATCAACTTATTCAATACTAAATGGTATGGGTAAACAAAAAGCAGTATTAATCAATTCAATTATTTCCGCAATCCTAGAATTAATTTTATTTTATATATTGATAGGTATTCCTTCTATAAATGTATATGGATATGGTATAACACTAATAATTACATCTCTAGTAGGTTTAATATTAAATTTATTAGAAATAAAAAAAATTTGCTCAATAAAAATATATTTCAGTACAATAATAATAGGTTCTTTCTTAACCATATTGATGCATTACATACTTAAAATATTTAATTCGATAATACCATCTTCATTGTTCTTGTTTAAAAATTTAATAATAATATTTGTGGCTTTTATATTGTTTTATTTTTCAATAACCATTTTAAATAAAGCTGAAGAGTGAACTCGTTTTGCTAAAGCAAAACATCGGGACTTCAAGTAAAGACTCTACTCCACCTAAAGCAAAAAGCTTAAGACTCCCACTTATAGAAGTGGGAGTCTTATAGAATCTATAAAAACAGTTATGCAGTTCCTAACTGTTTTTTCACTCCTTTATTGCATCTATCATAAATTTTGGAATCAATTTAAAAACTCTAGAAGGTAATGCATCAAAATCTTTTTTCTTTATTCCACCTATTATTATAAGTGAATATAAGTAAACAAATATAGCTACAAATATTGCAATTACAACGGCTATTAAATTTACAATATAACTATTTATATCTATAATTATTATAAAATAATAAACTGAATAAGCTAATAAACCCATTACAATTGACGAAAACAAAGGTTTTATACTATGCCTAAATAGACTTATTTTAATTTTTAAATATCTATTTATAGTAATATAATTCAAAATCAAAGGTAACAAATAGCAAACTGCATTTCCCAATAATGCACCTTTAATATTTATGCTAGGTATAGCTGTAAATATATAATTTACAATTACTTTTGCAATCAGCCCAATGATTGCATAAATAGTCACAACATATATTTTTCCTATACCCTGAAGTATAGATGTTTGAATCTGAAGCACTGATAATAGAACTAATATTAAAGCACCATATCTCATAAGAACAGCTGCCCTAACATCATAACCAAATAATATATAAATTCCAGTACTTAATGACATTAATCCAATTGATGATGGAATAGATATAATAAAGCACAATCTAAAAGCATAATTTATTTTACTTTTTAATGCTTTTCTATCATTTATGGCAGCTAATCCAGATACTGCAGGCAAAACAGCTGTAGCTAGAGATGTAACAATAGCAATAGGTACATTTATTAAACTAGTATACCATGATGCAAACCAACCCCATAGTGAATTGGTCAATTTTTCGCCAAACCCAATATGCAAAAGTCTAGACTTTACAATAGGTGCATCAATCAAAAGTCCAGCACTTTGAAGTCCTAAACAAATAACCATAGGAATAGAGTAGCTCAATATCTTTTTAAGCAATTTCTTATCTGAATATATTCTTGTATTTTTTTTATTATTATCAATATTATCTACAAGAGAATACTTTTTATATATTGTAATCAACAATATACCTGCAACTAGTGCTCCTAATGTAGTCCCCGTAGTTGCACCAGCAATACCAGCTTCAATCCCAAATTTAATTAATGCATAAGAAACACCTATACTTAAAGACACATTTATTATTTGCTCAACAATCTGCGAAAATGCGGTTGGAGTCATGTTACCTATACCTTGAAAATATCCCCTGTATGTACTCAATATACCAGTTATTAACAAAGCAGGTGACAATACCTTTACTGCTAATGCAGCTTTTGGAAAGTTCATGAATGATGTCAATGGTTCAGCCAATATAAACATCAATAATGTTGTTATTGAACCAAACACAATCAATAACATCCTTGATATTTTAAAACTTCTAACTGCATCTTTATAATTCCCTGTAGTTATAAGTTCTGACACTATTTTAGAAATAGCTGAAGGCAAACCCGAATTTGTAACTATATACATCCAAACATATATACTGTAAACATATGAATAAATACCTATACCATCAACGCCCAATATCTTTGATAAAATTGGTAAATATAAAATTGATATTACCTTGGATAGCAAAGCTGCCCCAGATAATATGGCAAATCCTTTTGTAGTGGACTGCTTTTCTAGAGTTAAATCTTTACCCATAAATTACTCCTTTAATCAAATCTCATAACATCTTTTTTAACCTTTTTAAAAATTGGTGGCAAGCTTTCTGCTATTGTTTTATTTTCTAAATATGACAATTCATTAGGACAATTTTTGAATATTAGCTTATATGCATATAAAAACTGAAAGTTTAAGCCAAATTTATTTGCAAAAAATCCATTTATTTTCTTATCACCATATTTTGGATCACCAATAATAGGTCTATCTAAATAACTCAAATGTGCTCTTATTTGATGGCTTCTACCTGTTAATAAATTCACTTCTATATATGAAAAAGCTCCAACTGTCTCAATTGTTTTTACCTTCATTGATATATTCTTAGTATCACTCTTTTGTTCTTTATATACAGTTGATATATTATTTTCTTCATTTTTGCTTATATATCCCTCATATAATCCATCATTTATTTTTCCCTTTATCAATGCAACATAATACTTTTGTATGCTCTTTTCCCTAATCATTTCATTTAGAAGTTTCATTGTTTTAAAATTTTTACCAAATATAACAATACCAGACGTGTTTTTGTCAAGCCTATTACATGGGGCTGGCGTAAATGTAACCTCTTTTTTAGGATCATACTCTCCCTTTTCATATAAATAAGATAATACATGATCAGTTAAAGTAGGCTCTCCATTTTTTTTATCTGCATGAACCAATAATCCAGGCCATTTTTCAACAACAAGAATATTTGTATCTTCATATGTAATTTTCATTCCACTGCTTGGAACCATAATAAACTCTTTTTTCTTTGCATTCGATTGAACATATTTCACTTCATAAATATCACCTTCAGCTAGGAAATATTTTTCTTTAGTTTTTTTGCCATTAATCCTTATATCTCCTTTTCTTATAGCCTTATATATAACACTTAAAGGAACATCTTTCAATAGCTTTCTTGAAAATTTATCAACTCTCTGCCCCGCCTCATTTGTACCTATTTCAATTTTCATCAAATTTCCTCCTCATTTAGATAATCCCATACTGCTTGACATTCTATTGCTACACCTATAGAAAGGCATTGTTCATCAATATCAAATTTATTACTATGTGCAGCATGAACTATGTTTTTATTAACATTTCCACATCCTAAATAATAAAACACTGATGGCTTCTCCATTGCAAAATACGCAAAGCTTTCCACCCCCATACTAGGAGCATTTAATTTTACAATGTTTTTTGACTGAATAATTTTTTCAGCAGAAGAAACCAGCAAATCAGTCATGTAATCATCATTATACAGACATGGATAACTTTCATCAATCTGAATTTCACATCTTCCCCTCATTGAATTAACTATTCCAGTCGTAACTTCCCTCAATCTCATCTTTATATAATCTCTGTGTTCAATATTAAGACATCTAATAATTCCTTCTAACTCTACTTCTTCAGGTATTATGTTTTGTGCTGTTCCACCATGTATTGAACCTATTGTTATTACTGCTGAATCAGTAGGTGAAATTTCTCTACTTACTATGGTTTGTAATGAAGATATAACATTTGAAGCAATAACAATAGGATCTATAGTGTTTTGAGGATTCGCTCCATGTCCTCCACTACCTATTATTTTTATTTTAAATGGATTTGATGCAGCATTAACAACACCTTTCTTTATACCTATTTTGCCAACATCAATCCATTCCTCGACATGAAGTCCAATTATTGCATCAACATTTGGATTTTTTAATACTCCATCTTCAATCATTAGCCTAGCCCCACCAACTGTTTCCTCAGCTGGTTCAAAAATCAATTTTACGTTTCCATTTAATTCATGCCTTATACCATTCAATATTTTGGCAGTTCCCATCAAAATAGCAGTATGTGCATCATGTCCACAAGCATGCATTTTACCTTTATTCTGCGACTTATATTCACAATCATTCTTTTCCTCTATAGGAAGTGCATCCATATCCGCTCTTATCCCTATGGTTTTACTTCCATTGCCACATATAATAGCACAAATTCCTGTTTTAGCAGTTTCATAAAAATCAATACCTTCATTTTTAAGAAAGCATTTTACCTTTTCACTTGTCCTTTCAAGTTCAAAGCCCAATTCTGGATACATATGCAAATCTCTTCTTATATCAATAATTCCTTTTTCAATTTCTCTTGCAAGTTCTAAAAAATCCACTAAAACACCGCCTTTTGCCAATATATATCTACCTTATCACCTTGGTGAAGTTCATCATAATATCCTGCATTTTTATCATTTAATTTCAAAACTATTTTACCCTTAGGCTTTGATAAGTCAAAATCTATGAAATCAAATATATCGATAAAAACAAATTTTTCTTTACCTGTTAATATTGTTGATTTCCCATTTATAATAATTTCAATAAGTTTTGAAGAATCATTATAATAAGTTCTGTCTTTAATTTTTTTGTCTTCACTCACTTTTTCTTTAACTTCTTCAACTTCTTTTTCTTTAACTTTATTTTCAATCTCATATTCAATATGCTCTTCAGTCTTTCCTTCAATCTTATATTTTTCAGGCATATCACATATTTTTGTCACATTCTTATATATTCTATCCCCTTCTTTAATAATGTAGTCATCTTCCAATTTTAAATTATTCATACAATAATCAACTTCATTATCTAATATAAAATATTTTTTATACTGTCCAATAGTATTAGGAAATATAATTTCTATATTATCTCCCTCTTCAATTTTAGCATCAATATTGACTTTATTACCATTAATAAATACAATAGGCTCAATATTTACCAACTTGTCATCCAAATAAAAACTTACAGTATCTATTTTCTTCATATAATCAATAACTTTAGGTTCTGCATGCCTACCATTTTCAGCATATTTTATATCTACTACATCACCATCTTTAACCTCTGAATCCATGCTGCTTACTTCACCATTAATTACTATTTCTGAACTCTTAGGTAGTTTACCAAATGCAACTCTTTTTATACCGTTTACTACAAATCTTTTGCTCTTTCCTCTCTTACCAATTAGCAATTTAGGATTTATACCTGCCTGCATAACTAAATCCATAACAGTATGCTTTCGAGAATTAAAAAGACTAATAATACCACCATTTAGTGTTATATTTATAAAGTCACTTCCAGATTTTTTGATTGCTATTAATGCTATACCTAAAACTGTTACCCCTGTACTTCCTAAATCCAAAGCATTATCACACATACACTCAATAACAGCACCTCTGCCTTTTACTGCTGTCCTTTGAAGTGGCAAATTTAATTTTTCTGCTAAAGTTTCTCTTAAAAATGGTGTATGAGCCCCTCCTCCAACAAGAAATACTGCATTAGGTGATTTACCTCCATTTAATTCAATTATCTTATCAGCTATCTGTTCTGAAATTTTCACAACAGACGGATTTATTATTTTAAGTACCTCTTCTGAACTCATTTGATTCTCCATTCCAAGAACATCGACAAATGATATGTTTTCTTCTTTTAAGCAAGCTCTCTTTATTCCTTCTGCAGTATTAAAATCAGTTAAATAAGTTTGTGCTATTACTTCAGTTATTTCATCCCCTGCAAGCGGTACCATTCCATAAGCAACAATACTATCTTTGCTACTTATTGCAATATCAGATGTACCTGCTCCAATATCTATCAATGCTATATTGAGCAATCTTAAATTTTGAGGGACAGCAGCTTCCATTGCAGCAATAGGCTCAAGCGTTAAATTTTTCACCTTTAGTCCTGCTTTATTCATAACAGAATACAAACTATCTACAACTGAACGTGGAAGAAATGTAGCTATTACCTCAACCGAAATATTTTCTCCTTTATGCGATAATAGGTTGCCTATTAAATATCCATTCAAATAATAATTTTTTACACTATATCCAACACAATAAAGCTTACCTTGTGATTGTCTATAGACTTCCTCCTCAGCTTTCTTTACAGCTGTTAACTCAAGTGCACTAACGATATCCTTATCGATTTCCTTTTCCATATCGATTTCCATATCTACCTTAGTAACTGCCGTTCTTAAAAATCTACCAGCTGCTGCAATATTTACATCTGTAAGCTTTACTTCTAATTTCTTTTCTAAATATTGCTTTACTTTTACAACAACTTCAGCGACACATTGAATATTATGTATTTGTCCATCAATCATAGCTCTTTCACTATGTTCCATATAACTTTCACATATAACACTAAATTTCTTTTCTTTAACAACACCAACCGTACCTATAATTGAACGTGTACCAATATCTAATGAAAAAATCAAGTCCTTTGGATTAATCTCAGAAAATTCCATATTAATTCCCTCTTTTACTGCAAATATTAAACTCACATTACTAATGATATGAGTTTAATAAAATTATATAATATTACGCTATAACATTCAATTAACTTGCTTAATAAGTCCACTATTAAACAAAATCAATGCATCAAACCTTCTCACTATACCTTCATCAAATTCAATATCAACTACTTTTTCATCTACATTTATTACTTTACCAATACCAAAAGAAACATGCCTAATAACTTCTCCTTTCTTAAGCATATCAACACTTGTATCTTTATTTATTCCTAATTCGTTTATAAATCTTGAAGGTTCTTTTGTATTACCTTTTATTCTATCAGATATTCCTAACCATAAATTTTCTTTAGTTCTTGTAACTGCAACATAGAATAATCTTCTTTCTTCTTCAATGTTATCGTTATTCTTATGTGGAATATTATCTTCATTACAGTTTATTATGAATACATTGTCAAACTCCATTCCCTTAACACCATGAATAGTGCTGAATATTACACTGTCCTTATTTTCATCATTCTTATTTCTTTTAATTTCACTGCTAACTTCTTCTACATGTACTAAAAATTCATTAATGAAATTAAATTCTTTGCATGACTCCCTAAATTCTTCTACTATCTCTTCTATTTCATCTATATTATACTTAAATTTAGAGCAATACTCCTCAATGTATTCATGATAACCTAAACTAAAAATAACATAATCGACAGCACTCTTTAATGATATTTTACTCAAAAAATTTATTTCATTTTGTAACTTTTCAAGGGACTTTATCTGGTAAGGATGAACATTCCCCATGTTTTTCAAAATCTCAAAACAACTGTTTTTTTCTCTGTGATTCTTAAGTTTTTCAATGTTTATTTTACTTACATATCTGAAAGGCTTATTTATTATCCTAGTAAAACTCTCTCTATCACATGGATCTATACTCAACTTTAAGTATGCAATTATATCACGACAAATAAAATGTTCAAAAAAATTATAACCCCTATCAAAAAATCTAAATGGAATCCTTTTTCTAATAAATGCATCTATCAAGCTTCTACTTTCAATATTGGTTCTATACAAAACAACATTACTTGAAAGCTTATAATTTGAAATTCTATTGAGCTTCAATATTATATTTGAAATTTCATTTGCTTGACCATTTTCATCATTAGAATTAATAACATTTATTTTGCTATAAACTTTTTTTACAGCATTTATTGTTTTAGAATTCCTAATTTTATTATTGATAATCAATTTATTAGAAGCTTCTATGATGTTCTTAGGACTTCTATAATTATTGCTCAAAAATACCTTTTTACCACCATCAAAGTATTTATCAAATTCAACCATACAATCAGGTCTTGACCCTCTAAAAGAATATATACATTGGTCTTCATCCCCTACTGCAAATAAAGAATTATTCAAATTTAATAATCTTAAAATATCAATCTGCAATTTATCACAATCTTGAAATTCATCAACAAGAATGTACTTAAACAACATTCTATAGCCATTTAAAATATTTTCATTTTTCAAAAACAGTTCTCTAACCTTTATCTGCAAATCATCAAAATCTAAAAGCTTATTCCGTTTTTTATATTCTTCATATTTCATAAAACAATCATTGAAAATATTTTTATCCATAGTGCTTTTAAAAAATTCTATATCTATCAGTGAATTTTTAAACACTGAAATATCGTTTAATATCTCCTTGACCTTTTCATCTGTAATCTCATCAAAATATTCTTTAAGTATACTCTTAATGACATTATAAGACTGACTTGAGCTTATTATTTCAATATTACCATAATATCTTTTAACTATTTTATAAAAAAGTCCATGAAATGTTCCAAAAAATGGACTGCGTTTTTGAATACCTAATTCACTATATTTATTTTTCATATTAATAGCTGCCATTCTAGTGAATGTTATTACTATAATGTTGTTAGGACTTACTCCTTTTTTTACTAAATAAAAAACTCTGTTGATAATGGTAGTTGTTTTACCGCTTCCCGGTGCAGCTACCACAAGCAAATTCCTTTCATCAGTCTTTACAGCAATTCTTTGAAATTTATCTAAATTTTCTTCAAAATTCACATAAACACCTCTGTTTTTTGATTTTTTTATTGTAATAGACAAATAATAGTATTAGAATTAATTTATACTTATAAAGTTATAAAATTTGTATTTTTGTTTATATAATTAAACTATTTTAAGGATTTCACAAGTATATATTATTTTCATTATAAATTATAACCATAAAACATAGCGATTAAAATAGAAAAAGGTGAGTAAAATGAAATTTACACGAAATTTAACTATGCTTGTTGATTTTTATGAATTAACTATGGCTAATGGCTACCTAGATAATGATATTGGTAATAAGATAGCATATTTTGATATGTTCTTTAGAAGAATACCTGATAAAGGTGGATACTGTATAATGGCAGGTATTGAGCAACTAATTGAGTATCTTTCAGAGTTAAAATTCACAGAAAGCGATATAGATTACCTTAGAAGTAAAAATATTTTTTCTGAAAAATTTCTTGATTATCTGAGAAAGTTTAAGTTTTCTTGTGATGTGTGGGCTATTCCCGAAGGAAATCCTGTTTTCCCTGGTGAACCTTTAGTTACTGTAAGAGGTCCTATTATACAAGCTCAGTTTATTGAAACCATGATTCTTTTAACCATTAACCATCAAACACTTATAGCTACAAAAGCGAACAGAATATGTAGAGCTGCAAAAGGTCGTACCGTAATGGAATTTGGTTCAAGACGTGCTCAAGGTTATGATGCTGCTATTTATGGCTCAAGAGCAGCAATAATTGGTGGATGTAATTCTACTGCATGCACAATTTCTGATAAAATATTCGGTACCATGGCTGTCGGAACAATGGCACATAGTTGGGTTCAATTATTTGATAACGAATATGAAGCCTTCAAATCATGGGCAAAAACATATCCTGATAACTGTACTTTTCTAGTCGATACATATAACGTTTTAAAATCAGGAATACCAAATACAATAAAAGTCGCTGATGAAGTATTAAAACCTATGGGGAAAAGACCTAAAGGAGTTAGAATTGATAGCGGTGATATAACATATTTGAGCAAGAAGGTAAGAAAAATACTTGATGATGCTGGATATAATGATGTTAAAATTATAGTATCCAATTCATTAGATGAATATATAATACGTGGTGTACTCGATAATGGAGCAAAAATTGATGGCTTTGGAGTTGGTGAAAGGCTCATAACAGCAAGATCAGAGCCTGTTTTTGGAGGTGTATATAAACTCGTTGCTATTGAAAATAACAGTAAAATAGTTCCTAAAATAAAAATAAGTGAAAACACTGAAAAAATAACTAATCCAGGCTTTAAAAAGATTTATAGAATATTTGACAACAAAACAAACAAAGCTATTGCAGATTTAATAACATTAAACAATGAATCAATAGATGAAAACAAACCTCTGACTTTGTTTAATCCTATTCATACTTGGAAAAGAAAGAAAATTACAGATTTTCACGTTAAGGAACTTATGGTAAAGATATTCGAAGATGGTAAACCAATATATGCTTCTCCTAGTGTTTTAAATATAAGAGAATACACCAAAAAAGAACTTTCAACACTTTGGAATGAAGTTTTAAGGTTTGAAAATCCTCACACATATTATGTTGATTTATCATACGATTTATGGAAATTAAAACAGAATATGCTTCTTAAATATACAACACACTTTGAAAAATAATTCACTGCAAATAGCTTATATAGTGAACTCATTTTGCTAAAGCAAAACATCGGGACTTCAGGTGGAAACTGTACTCCACCTGAAGTAAAAAGCTTGAATCTCCCACTTATAGAAGTGGGATTCTTATAAAATCGATAAAAGATAGATGAATTTAAAAACATCTATCTTTTTTACAAGTATGCTATCAAATATCAAATACTTTATATTCAATTTGTAATTTGCAATATTCATATTACAAATTAAAGTACATTATCAAACATAGAATACTTATCAATTATCAACTGTAAATATATTAATTCTACTTATATAGCAAACTTACCAACGAATCACTATCTCGCAATAAAATTTCACAGTCATATTCTTTATTGTATATACACTTCTTTGTAACATTATTAATCTCTTTAAATGGACATACGCCATCAAATTCCGTACAATTGTAAAAAACACACTCTTCAAAGCAACATACTTCTTCATTTTGTGTAGATAAAAAAGGACATCTATCCATATTCCCAACCCCTTTAATGCAAATAAATTATTTTTTCCTACTTATTATACAATAAAATAAACATATTTTCAAAATTATGAATAAATTTTGAAAATTATTTAACTTGTCCTTAATATAATATAATGTTATACTTTTGTTATACATAAACAACATGACAATATGAATTAGAAATTGGAGAGATGAAAATTGAGAAAAGTTAAAAATACACTTCTATTTACACTAATTTTTACTATGTTACTTTCGTTTAGTGCATTTGCTGCACAACCAGTACCCGAATTAATAGGTACATCTGCAATATCAGTCGATATGGATACCAATGAAATAATTTACACAAAAAACATTGATACAAAGGTTTATCCTGCTTCAATAACAAAGCTATTAACTTCTATTTTACTAGCTGAAAATAAAAATAAAACAGATATATTAAAATATACCAAAAGTGCTGCTGAACAACCAGCATATTCATATGGTGTTAATATTTATAAAGTAAACATTGGTGATCCAATGATTGCTGACAATGTTATGGATGGGCTTCTTTTATATTCTGGTAATGATTTTGCTTATATGGTAGCTGATAATGTAGCTGGTAATGCCGAAAACTTTGCAAAATTGATGAATAAAAAAGCAAAACAATTAGGAATGGCTCATTCTCATTTTGTTACTCCTAATGGACTTGACAGCAATACAGATAATCACTATACAACAGCATACGATTTGACAAAGCTAGTAAAAGCGGCATATGAAAATGATTGGGTAAGAGAATCAATGGGTAAAAAAACTAGCATTATTGGTTTTGCAAATGGTCCTAAAGCTAAAGTTACAAATAGAAATAAACTTCTTGGCATAAATGGATGTATAGGTGGTAAAACAGGTTTTACTGATAAAGCTGGTAGATGTCTTGTAGCAATTTATAATAGAAATGGTAGACATATAATAGGAGTTGTTATGAACTCTGAATACGATACTAAAGATACAAAAGTATTTAAGGATATGCAAAAACTTATTGACTGGAGTTATAATGCAACAAAAGATACTTTAATAGACAAGAATACAAAAGTTTATACTGTTAAAGCGTCATATAAGATTATTCCATTTATAGGTCCAGAAAAAAATATTGAAATTCCTCTCGAAGTTAGAACAAATATTGACTACTATAATAATGACATAGTTCCTAAAAAAACATTTAATATAAGCGATATTAATCCTTGGAAGTTAGATAAAAAAACTTCCCTCGGTACAATAACTATAACTCAAAGAGATTATAGTAAAACGTATGATTTGTACTCATCAATTACAACAAAAGACATATTACATGATAATATGTTGATTTATATAGCTACTGGAGTAGTTATTGTAGTAATATTAATATTATTGTTTGCATTAATTATCTCTATCAAAAAAAGAAGAACAAAACGAAGACCCAGAAGATATTATTAAAGGCACTTATTAGTGCCTTTTTATTTTTATATTTGTTTGTTAAATTATTGATATTCATATTGTAATATCGTAATATAATAATATAGCAACAATAATTTTTATCGATTTTACAAGACTCTCACTTCTATAAGTGGAAGATTGAAGCTTTTGTTTAAGGTGGAGTAGAGTCTCCACCTTAAGTCTCTATGTTTTGTTTTAACAAAACGAATTCACTTGTTAAATTATTGACATTTATATTGTAATATCGTAATATAATAATGTAGTAATAAAAATTCTACAATATCAAATAATATTAATTAATAGTAAAAGGAGTATACATATGGAATCAAATTACACTGATTATGATGAAATAGTAGATATACTAAAAGCTTTATCTCATCCAGTAAGATTATGCATTGTTAAAGGTTTATTACAACAAAATGGAAAATGTAATGTTTCTCACATAAAAGATTGTCTATCTCTACCTCAATCTACAGTTTCTCAACATCTCCAAAAACTAAAAGCTGCAGGTATTATTAAAGGTAAAAGAAACGGACTTGAAATAAATTATACAGTTGTTAATGAAACAGCAATTAAAATTATCAATTCAATATTCTTTGATGAAAATTAATAAGGAGGCTAGTTCATGAGAAAAAAAGTATTAATAATTGGTGGAGTTGCAGGTGGTGCTTCAAGTGCTGCACGCCTTAGAAGACTAGATGAAAATGCTGAAATAATAATGTTTGAAAAAGGTGAACATATTTCTTTCGCTAACTGTGGTCTTCCATATCACATAAGTGATGTAATTGATGACAGAGAAAAGTTACTTGTAGAAACACCTGAAGGATTTACTGGTAAACTTAATGTAGATGTTCGTACCAACAGCGAAGTAATTCAAATAGATACTGAAAGAAAAAAAGTATTAGTTAATAGTAAATATAAAGGACAATATGAGGAAAGCTATGATGAGCTTATATTGGCTCCTGGTGCAAAACCAGTTAAACCACAAATACCTGGCATAGAAAATAATAAAATATTCACTTTGAGAAATATTATTGATACTGATAAAATCAAAAATTATATCGATGAAAATGATGTTAAAACAGCCGCTGTTATTGGTGGTGGTTTTATAGGAATTGAAATGGCAGAAAATATGATTGAAAAAGGAATAACAGTTACGTTAGTAGAAGCTGCTCCTCATATTCTTGCACCTTTTGATTCAGATATGGTTACTATAGCAGAAAAAGAGCTTCAAGATAATGGATTACGTTTAATATTGAATAACGCTGTGAAAGAGTTCTTTTCACAAAATGGGGAAATCAAAATAATGCTTAATAATAACACTACTTTGACTGTAGATATGGTTATTTTAGCTATTGGTGTTACACCTGATACAAATTTCTTGAAAAATAGTAATATTAACTTAGGACCTAAAGGGCATATAATAGTAAATAGTCATCTACAAACAAATATTAAAGATATTTATGCTGTAGGAGATGCTATAGAAGTAGTAGATATTATTAATGGTAATAAAACAGCAATTCCTTTAGCAGGGCCAGCCAATAAGCAAGGAAGGATAGCTGCTGATAATATTGTTGGAATAAATTCAACGTATGAAGGTTCTATGGGTACTTCAATAATAAAGGTATTTGATTTAACATGTGCAGCTACTGGTAATAATGAAAAAACATTAAAGAAATTAAAAATTGATTATAGAATTGTTTATATTCACCCTCAATCTCATGCTTTATATTATCCAGGTGCAACTCCTATATCAATTAAGATGTTATTCAATGATGATGGAAAAATACTTGGTGCGCAAGCTATAGGATATGAAGGTGTTGACAAAAGAATTGATGTAATAGCATCAGTAATAAAATTAAATGGTACAATTTATGACCTTAAAGAACTTGAACTTTCATATGCTCCACCATATTCTTCTGCTAAAGACCCTGTAAACATGCTAGGTTTTGTTGCAGAAAACATTTTAACGGGTAGGTCAGAAGTAGTACTACCTACTGAGATTGATAATAAGTACGATAGTAGCAAAATTATTTTGTTGGATATACGAACTGAACTTGAAAGAGAAAATGGTTATATAGAAAACTCAATTCATATTCCTTTAGATCAAATTAGAAATAATTTAGATAAGTTAGACAAAAACAAAGAAATATGGGTATACTGTCAGGTTGGCTTAAGAGGTTACATTGCCGAAAGGATTTTAAAACAAAATAACTATAATGTTAAAAATATTACTGGAGGCTATAAATCATATTTAGCAGCTAAGTTTAAATCCAATGAATATGATGATACAACTAATACTGTAAAATCCATTAATAATAATGCTACGAATCTCAACGTTAAAAATTTAACTTATAATTATTCAAAAGCACTAGATGCATGTGGATTATCTTGTCCTGGTCCTTTAATGAAAACCAAACAATTTATTGATAATATTCAAGAAGGAGAAATTATAAAAATAACCGCATCTGACCCAGGTTTCTATGAAGATATTCAATCCTGGTGCAAAAGGACTAATAATGAACTTTTAGATATAAGTAAAAAGAAAGGAATTATCACTGCATTTATAAAAAAATCACCTCAAAATATTTCAAAACAAGTTTCAAATAATAATGTTTCACTCCCAGATAATAAAACAATTGTTGTTTTTAGTGGTGATTTAGATAAAGCGATAGCATCATTTATTATAGCCAATGGTGCAGCTTCAATGGGGAAAAAAGTAACTATGTTTTTCACCTTCTGGGGTATAAATATTTTAAGGAAAAATGATAAAATTTCTGTTAGCAAAAGTATTGTTGAAAAAATGTTTGGAAGATTAATGCCACGAGGAAGCAAAGAACTAAAACTTTCAAATATGAATATGGCAGGTATGGGACCTAAAATAATCAGAAAAATAATGAAAAAACATAATGTATCTTCATTAGAAGAATTAATTCAATCTGCTATAAATGCTGGTGTAGAAATGGTTGCTTGTCAAATGTCAATGGATCTATTAGGAATAAAAAAGGAAGAATTAATTGATGGAGTGAAAGTTGGCGGTGTTGGCTATTATCTTGGAGAAGCTGAAGATTCTAGTATAAATCTATTCATTTAATAATGTTTAAGGCAAGGAAATTTTAATAATTTGAAATTTCCTTGCCTTAATATAAATATTTTTTGACAATATATCATTCTTTACTTTTTTAGCATAATACCATTAAATTCATCTGATAAGCTAACTAAGCTTACTCCTAAAATGATAATTATACTACCAATAACCTGCCAAATAGTAATAGTTTCATTTAGAATCACCTTAGCCGCAACTATACTTATTATAGGTTGTAAATTTATATAAGTAGTAATTGTAGTAGCACCTAATTTCTTTAAACAATATATATAAATCAGATATCCTAGAAATGAGCATAATATTGCTAAAAATAATATATTTAAAATAACCTTTGATGATGGTATATTCACTGTCTTTTTTGCAATTCCAATAAATAATGCAGGGCTCAAAAAAATTGTTCCCCATATAACCTGATAAGTAGTAACTGTAATACTCTTATAATTGCCTTTAAATTTGCTTGTTATTACATTATAGACAATCCACGAAATTACACCAGCAAACGCCATGAAATCACCAATACTTCCCTTCGAAAATAAACTAACTTTCTCTTTTGAAATAATAATAATTATTATACCTACTACACTAAACGTTGCACCTATTATTTTAAATAAACCTATCTTTTCATTAAAAATAATTTTTTGAACTGGTAATGTGAATATTGGTATTGTAGCAATCAAAATTGCAACGTTAGCTGCTGATGTAAATTTTACTGAATAGTTTTCAAAAAAGAAATACAATGATACCCCAAATAATCCACTTAGCATCATTTTAAGCTTGTCCTCTTTCAATATATTTTCATTGGGATATTTATGCTTATGTATAAAAAACAAAATCAACGAAGCAATTAAAAATCTATAAAATGCTGCCAATGTAGGTTCAACTTCAACAACAATAACTTTTATACTTAAGTATGAAAGACTCCATACAACCATTAAAAATATTGCCGCTAAGTGTGCTGTTCTTTTATTTTCCATATTGTTATCTCCTATCCAATTAATATAATATTTTATTTGATTATACTATAATTATTGGCATTGTAAAATAACATTTTAAAAATGTGCGGCCAAATCACCGCACATTTAATAATACTCCCACTTATATAAGTGGGAAATTCAAGCTTTTTGCTTCAGGTGGAGTAGAGTCTCCACCTAAAGTCCCGATGTTTTGCTTTAATAAAACGAGTTCACTACAAATTATTTACTTTCATTGCTCTAATAGAATTTAGTACAGCAATCAGAGCAACTCCAACATCTGCAAATACTGCTTCCCACATAGTGGCAATTCCACATGCACCAAGCAATAAAACAATACCTTTTACACCAAGCGCAAATACAATATTTTGCCATATAATTCTCCTAGTTCTTTTTGCAATTTTAATTGCAATTGGTAATTTAGAAGGTTCATCGGTCATTAACACTACGTCAGCAACCTCAATTGCAGCATCGGAACCTATTCCTCCCATTGCTATACCAATATCTGCTCTCGCTAATACAGGTGCATCATTAATCCCATCTCCTACAAAAACCAGTTTACCATTTAAAGAATTTTGCTCATATAGTTCTTCTAATTTTTCAACTTTATGGTGTGGTAAAAGTTCAGCATACACATCATCTAACCCTAACTTCTCTGCTATTTTTACTCCTACTGAACTCCTATCCCCCGTAAGCATAATGAGTTTTTTTACACCAATATTCCTTAGATTTTTTATAGCACTTTCAGAATCTTTTTTCAGTTCATCTGATATTACAATATATCCTGAATATTTTTTATCTATAGCCAAATAAATAATTGTTCCAATCGTTTCAACTTCTTCAAATTTGATATTTTCTTTTTGCATTAATTTTGCGTTTCCAGCAAGCACTTCTTTTCCCTGTATAACTGCCTTAATACCGTAACCTGATATTTCTTCATAATTTTCTACTTCTTTTTGATTTATTTCTCCACCATAAACCTTTAGAATTGAATTAGCAATAGGATGATTAGAATAACTTTCTGCAAATGCAGCATATTTTAATAACTCATCTTCATTCATATCACCATAAGTATTTACTTCTGTAACTTTAAATACTCCTTTTGTAAGTGTACCAGTTTTGTCGAAAACAACAGTATCTACATAGTTTAACATTTCTAAATAGTTACTACCTTTAATTAATATACCATTTCTAGATGCACCACCTATTCCACCAAAAAATCCTAGTGGAATAGAAATAACCAATGCACACGGACAAGATACAACTAAAAAAATCAATGCTCTATAAACCCAATCCGAAAAAGTAGCTCCATTGATAAGTAGTGGAGGTAATATAGCTAAAGCAAGTGCTGAAAATACAATTATAGGAGTGTAATATCTTGCAAATTTAGTAATGAAATTTTCAGTAGGTGCTTTTTTGCTACTTGCATTCTTTACTAAATCTAATATTTTAGACACAGTAGATTCGCTAAATTCTTTTTTTACTTTAATAGTCAGCACTCCACTTTTATTAATAAATCCCGATAAAATATCACTTCCTGGTTTCACTTCTCTTGGTACTGATTCACCAGTTAAGGCAGACGTGTCAACCATTGATTTACCATCTATAATTTTTCCGTCAAGTGGAATTCTTTCACCTGGTTTTACAATTATATAATCGTCAATTTTTACTTCATCTGGAGAAACTCTCTTAATATCATCACCAACTTTGAGGTTTGCATAATCTGGGCGAATATCAATCAGAGCTTTAATAGAACGTCTTGAACGATTCACTGCAATATCCTCAAAAAATTCACCTATTTGATAAAATAGCATTACAGCCACTCCTTCAGGAAACTCTTTAATTGCAAATGCACCAATCGTTGCAATACTCATAAGAAAATTTTCATCAAACAATTGACCTCTAAAAATATTTTTTACAGCCTTTAGTAGAACTTCCCCACCTACTAATAAATAACTAATGAGAAACATGACAAATTCTATACTAGGTGAAAATTTAAAAACTAGTGCTATACCAAACAATATAGCTCCTATAATAAGCCTTATAATCTCTTTTCTGTTAGATTCATATTTATGATCGTTATTTTGCTGTTTTTTTTCTTCAATAACTTGTACATCAGGTTCTATGCGTTTTGTAATTGTTATGGATTCTCTAATTATTCTATCGATATTACGTTTATCACTTATTTCTAAGATTAGCCTTTGCGTTGCAAAATTTAAGTATGCTGATTTAACACCATCAATATTTTTAATTTCTTTCTCTATTTTTGCAGCACAGTTTGCACAATCTAGTCCCCTAAGTACAAATTTAATTCTAATACTTGCACTCATATATTATTACTCCCTTCTTTTCATATACATTATTTAGACATTTGAAAAATAACAAAGTTCAAATATACTATCATACTTGCTAATTATTTTCTTGAAGATGTCTTAATCCTTGATCAAATATTTGTTTTATATGATCATCATCTAAAGAATAATACACTACCTTACCTTCTTTTCGAAACTTTACAAGCCTAGCTTGTTTTAGAACTCTAAGCTGATGTGAGATAGCAGATTGAGTCATATTAAGTAAGGCTGCTATATCACAAACACACATTTCTGCTGAAAATAAAGCATATAATATTTTAATTCTAGTAGTATCACCAAAAACTTTAAAAAGCTCTGCTAAATCATATAAATTCTCTTCCTGAGGCATATTACTCATTACTTCATTTACTATATCTTCATGTATTATCTTACAACTACATGTTTCAATTTCTACTTTATTATTCAACATACTATTCCTCCTAACTTTATGTGCAAATAACATATGAATAATTGTTCATATGTTATTATATCCAATTATAAGTAAATTGTCAATGATTGTTTGAAACATTGTTCAAATATATTATTTCAAAGTAATTTAAATATATTAATTTCCGAAGCATTACTTAAAAAAGTAAGCTATCGAGTTCTTAAATATAATTTATCAAATATAAATATTATTAGAGCAAGAAAAGAAAGGGAATACAGTGATTTATAGATTAGTGGAACAACTTTCTGGATTCTTACAAATTAGTATCGAAGGCATACCAGTAGGTAAGTTCTTTACTTTAATTTTTTTTATTCTAATAACTGAAGAAATAATTATATTAATTCAAAATCATGGCTCTTCAAATGTTTTTAAATTATCTAGAACATCACTAATTTTACTCTTGTTTGCGGGAATTTTTTTAATTTTTTTTATAGCGTTTTTTTAACTATGATGAGTAAAAACAATTTGATATAATAATCCTATAATATAAGAAAAAAATCATATAAAAATTAGGAGAATCATATATGGATATCAGAAGGTTTTTCATAAAAGTAGAAGGAATTGTTCAAGGAGTCGGTTTTCGCCCTTTTGTATATAATCTTGCTAAAAAATATAATTTAAAAGGTTGGGTAAATAATAACTCTGAAGGTGTTTTTATTGACATTGAAGGTCCAAAAGAAAATATTGATTTATTCATTAATAAACTTAAAAACACTCCACCTCCTCTATCTAAAATTGAAAACATTACAACAAAACAATTAACTATTGCTAATTTCAATGAGTTTATTATTAAAAAAAGCGAAGAAAAAAAAGATAAAATAACACTTATCTCACCAGATATTGCAACTTGCGAAGATTGTTTAAACGATATACGTGATCCTAAGAATAGGCGTTTCAAATATCCTTTTACTAATTGTACTAATTGTGGTCCAAGATTCTCTATAATAAAATCAATTCCTTATGACAGAGATAAAACCACAATGGCCAAATTTAAAATGTGTGATGAATGTGAAAAAGAATATTTTAGTCCAACTAACAGAAGGTTTCATGCTCAACCTAACGCTTGTGATAATTGTGGTCCTCAAATTTGGATAACCGACGATAAAGGTGAAAAAATTGATACTGGCGATGCAATAGAATGGGCACAGGAAAAGCTTATTGAAGGCAAAATATTTGCAATAAAAGGTTTATGTGGATTTCATATTGTTTGTGATGCTACAAATGATTCTGCGGTTAAGTTGCTTCGCCAAAGAAAAGTTAGACCTGATAAGCCATTTGCTGTAATGATGAAGGATTTAAAGGCAGTAAAAAAATACTGTCATGTAAATAAAATTGAAGAAAACCTTCTAACAGGTATAAGAAAACCTATTGTTTTACTAGAAAAGAAAAATTATATTCAATCACATAAAAATATTTCTGCAGCTACTGCACCTAAACAAAAAACTTTAGGAGTAATGCTACCATATACTCCACTTCATGAAATCCTATTTTGGAATGAAAATATCGAAGTATTAATAATGACTAGTGCTAATATAAGTGGGCTTCCTTTAGAATATGATAATGATACTGCAATAACTCATATAGGAAATATTGTTGATTATTTTCTACTACACAATAGGGACATATATATACCGGTAGATGATTCTATTGCAAGAGTTATCAATAATAAAGTGCGATTAATAAGGCGTGCAAGAGGTTACGTTCCTTATCCTTTTAATTTCAAAGGTATTAAACCAATTCTAGCTTGTGGTTCAAACATGAAAAACACTTTTTCAATAGGAAAAAATGATTTTATATTTGTTAGCCAATATAACGGTGATTTAGAGAACATTGAAACATTCAACCATTATAAAAGAAATATAGAACATTTTAAAAATATTTTTTCTTTTAATCCACAATACATAGCACATGACATGCATCCAAATTATATGTCAACTAACTATGCTGAAAGCTTCAATTTACCTAAAATATCAGTACAACATCATCATGCACACATAGTTAGCTGCATGATTGATAACAATTTGAATAACAGAAATGTCATTGGAATATCATTTGATGGAACCGGATATGGGACAGATGGGAAAATATGGGGTGGAGAATTTCTCATATGCAATTTTAATGAATCTAAGAGAATTGGCCATTTAGCATACATGCCTTTACCTGGAGGAGACAATGCAATAAAAGAGCCTTGGAGAATTGGAACTTCTTACTTATACAACACATTAAAAAATATATATTCTAAAGATACTGCTATATCAGAAACAATTAGTATTTTCGGTGAAAAATGCAGGCCTATAATAAAAATGATTGAAAAAAATTTCAACTGCATTGAAACTTCAAGCATTGGAAGATTATTTGACGCAATATCTTCTATTATAGGTGTTAGAGAAAAGATTTCATATGAAGGTCAAGCATCAATTGAATTGGAAGCATTGATTAATAACCCCTGCGACATGTACTACAATTATGAAATTATAAAAGAACAAGAATTATATTTAATTAAACCTAATAATATTATATATTCAATATTCAAAGACATTAACAATAACGTTTCAATAGAAGTTATTTCATCTAAATTTCATAATACAATTGTTAACTTTACTGTTGATATGTGTGTACTAATTAGAAATAAAATCAACATCAATGAAGTTGTATTAAGTGGTGGCGTTTTTCAAAATGCATACATATTATCAAATCTTATTGAAGCTTTAAAAGAAAAAGATTTTACTGTTTATTCACATGAAAATATCCCTACTAATGATGGTGGTGTATCCATTGGTCAAATTATAATTGCTAACGCAAACATAATTCCTCCGAGGTAGAACCAAAATTTGGTTCTACCTCGGAGGAATTATATATTCAAATCTCTTTTTGAATAGAAACTATATGTTACAAGAATTAAAACAACAAATATGATTGAGGATAATATTAGGAATATTTCATCGAAACCATTTCCAAATACTAAGTTTTTACCATCAAAATATTTAAATGGCGTAATATATTTTAATTTTTCTAGCTTATTGTTCATATCTATAGCCATTGATAATATAAATGTAAACATAAGTATTACTGTAGCTATCGATGTAGATATTTTTGAATTTTTACTTATAGCAGCAATAGCAGTACCTATTGCCATATATATAAGTTGAAGTATGAACATTGCCAACATTAATTTCAATATCACATTATTTATAGTTTCACCATTGCTATAATGCCCTACAAATATGATTGAAGATATTAAAGTAGTAACATTTAAAATTAAAATGTTTACTACAGCAGCAGCTAACTTTGATGTAACAATTTTGTTTCTGGTAGCCGGTTTTGCCATTAAAAATTCAGCTGTTTTATCCTTCTCTTCTTTTGATATAATATTTGCTCCTAACATTGAAGCATGAACCGTTCCTATCAATATAAAATAAAGAAAAAATATGGAATAATATCCTCTTACTTCTGTTAGATTTACCAATCCTATACCAAACATAGCCTTCACAGCATTAGGCATACTATTCATAAGCTCGTTTACTGCCTCTCCTGATTGCGAAAATCCTGCATATTTTAGCATTCCAATACCTACTAATGCAAACATACATGCGCACCAAATAATTAGTGCTTTCCTATTAGCTTTCAATTCTCTTAAAAATATATTCATATATTCACCGCCTCACAAATTAAAATAATTAAATTCCTGCAATGTCCTTTTTCGAATACACTAAATAGCTAATCTCGATAAATGCGACTATAAGTATTACGCTTAGTATAATAAACTTTAATTCGTAAGCACCATTTTTTAATACGCTTGCAACATCAAAGTATTTAAAAGGAGTAATATATCTTATTTTCTCGTCGCCAATTGCAGATCCAAATAAGCTAAGAATGTAAAATCCGAAAACGATGCCAAGAGAAATCGTAAGCACAGACTTTATTTTTTTGCAGTAGCACCTAGTGACATAAAAATAAGTTGCAAAAAAGCATAGTAATCGAAATCATAAAAAAGAGTTTATATCTATATGCCTCTGTTTTTATAAATTGTAAAATTATACTTGAAGCTGCAATATAAATAAAATTTGTAATTCCAATACATGTTACAGCTGCTAAAAGCTTTGATGTAATTATTTGATAACGTGTTACAGGTTTTGTCAATAGGAAGTCTGCAATTTTCATTCTTGTTTCAGCAGATAAAATAGAAAGCCCTAAATTCATAGCCTGAATTGCTCCACATAAAGCAACAAACGAAAAAATGTATCCATAAAATCCCAATAGTGATGAAAGATCTAATGAAGACATACTAAATGCTTTTTTCACAGATTCAGGGAAATTTGAAAGCACAATTTGTAACTGTTTTGCATCTTTAGAAAACGAAGGAAATAATGACATCATTAGAATGATTATACCTATGATTGAACATATCCAAATAATAGTTGATTTTCTGTAAAACTTTAATTCTTGCATATACATATTCATAAACTATTCCTCCTTCACATAATAATGCATAAATATTTCTTCCAATGAAGGATCTTCTATCCAAATATTAGATATTTTCTTATCTTGTAGCTTTTCAATAATTTTATTCACATCACCTTTAAATAAAAAGCTAATTGTATTATTTTTAATTATTAAATCATTTACGCCCTCAATATCAAAATATCCCTTTCCTACATCTGTAGCCATTTCAAGTTTGAATTTCTTATAATTATTTTCTTTTAAAGTGCTAATATTTTCAACTTTAATTATTCTTCCCTCTTTAATTATTGCCACACGATCGCAAAGCTTTTGGATTTCACTTAAAATATGTGATGAAAACAATACTGTAGCACCTTTTTTATTTTCTTCAAGTATTAAGTCAAAGAATTTTTGTTGCATTAGAGGATCTAATCCACTTGTAGGTTCATCTAGAATAATAAGTTTAGGTTCGTGCAATAATCCCTGAACAATCCCAACCTTTTTTTTGTTACCAAAAGATAAATCTTCAATTCTTTTGTTAAGATCTAGCTCCATTATTTCAGATAATTCTTTCATTCTTTTTGTGCAATCCTTTTTATAAAAGCTTGCTGAATAATTAAGAAGGTCTTTAACTTTCATCTTATCATAATAAAAAACTTCAGATGGTAAATACCCTATATCCTTCTTAATTTCACTACTATATTTCACAACATCTTTTCCAAATATTTTTGCACTGCCACTTGTTGGATAAATCAACGATAATAATGTCCTTATTGTTGTTGATTTTCCAGCTCCATTCGGGACTTAGATATATAGACGATAGCGGAAAACCGCATAAATAAAGAAAAAAATCAAACAGGAAAGGAAAATAGAAAAGTCTATATCACACCTAAAACGTCATTTGTATTCGTACAAGTGGCGTTTTTCAGTGTAAAGACTATGTAAAGGAGAAATGAAACATAAAAGGAATTATTAAGCGATTATGCACAGGCTTTCTTGCCTTTGCTACTATTGCAACCTCACTACCGACCACGGCAGTTCATGCATCCGAAAAGCAATATTGGACGGAATCAACAGAACGTGTCGGTATCGTTGAAAAAGTAATGAATAACGGTTCTATCAGTTCAACATTTAATGAGGGCTTAATGAAAGTTGAGGGTGAAACAGCCTATTGTGTAGATATTAACACCAACTTCAAAAACGGCTACAAAACAAGAGCTGACGCAAGTACCCGTATGAGTGCCGACCAGATAGCTGACATTGCTTTATCCTTAGAGTATGTAAAACAGTATGGCGAAGCTCACAAGGAATTGAATTACAAACAAGTGTATCTATTGGAACAATGCGTTGTCTGGCAGAGATTGAGTGAACATCTTGGCTGGCAATGCGACAATGTAAGAGCTTCTTACAATGAAATTTCAAAAGGCATACAAGATGAAGTCTACGCTGGGGCAAAATCTTTCGTCAAGGAAAATAAAGGACGCTATGAATGTGGCGGTTATATCTATTCTGGCGAGGGACAAGACATAGGACAGTTCTGGGCGAAGCTGAATGTTGGAAATGCAACACTTCAAAAGAGTTCCAGAAATCCCAGCATCACAAACGACAACGGGAATTATTCAATTGCTGGTGCAACCTATGGTGTCTTTTCTGATAAGGACTGTACAAATCAGCTTGCCATACTTACGACTGATAACAATGGCAATACAAATGTTGTAGAAGCAAAAGCTGGAACAGTCTATATCAAAGAGCTTTCTGCTCCATTAGGATATCAGATTGATACTACTGTGTATTCCTTAAATGTAGAAGCAGGAAAAACAGCAACTTTGAAAGTAAGTGATACTCCAAAAGTTACTGATACCTTGATTGAGCTTTTTAAGATAGATATGGAAACACAGAAAAACACCCCACAAGGGAACGCTTCTTTAGAGGAAGCGGAATTTACATGGAAGTTTTATGATGGTTTCTATAACAAAGATAATTTTCCTGCCGAAGCTACTCATTCATGGGTTACAAAGACAATAGCTGAAAAAGACAGCAACGGAACAACCCATTATGTCACAAAATTAGCCGACGCATACAAAGTATCTGGCGACAGTTTCTATATGCAGAACGGGAAAGCGGTACTTCCTTTAGGAACACTTACCGTTGAAGAAACAAAAGCTCCAAACGGCTATTTATTAGATGGTGCATATATGCAGGCAAACGGTAGTGAAGAAAAGATAAACGGTTTATATCTTACACAGATTAGAGAGGACGGCGACCTTGCCGTATTATCTGGAAGCAATCAGTTTTCCGTATCAGACAATGTTATCCGAGGTGGTGTAAAAATTCAGAAAAGAGATTTAGAAACAGGCGATACAAAGCCACAAGGAAGTGCTACTTTAAAAGATACTGCCTTTAATATTATTTCTTTAAATGATAATGAGGTATTGGTTGAAGGAAAACTCTATAAGAAAAATGAAATAGTAAAAACAATCCGTACAGATATTGAAGGGGTTGCTTCTACTTCTGCGGACTTGTTACCTCATGGAAATTATCGTATGGAGGAAAGCGAAGCTCCCGACGGTTACTTGACAGCTGGAGCAAAACCAATTGATTTTGCAATCACAGAGAATGGAAAAATTGTTGATTTGACTGATAAAGCTCACTCTATCTATAACCAGATTAAACGTGGAGATATTGAGGGGGTAAAAATCAGTGCAGGAACACACAAACGTCTTGCTGATGTTCCGTTTAGGATCACAAGCAAGACAACGGGAGAAAGTCATGTTGTGGTAACAGATGACAACGGACAATTCTCTACTTCTGCGGATTGGGCTTCTCATAAACATAATACCAATGCTGGAAAAACCAGCGAGGACGGTGTATGGTTTGGAACTTCTGAACCAGACGACAGCAAAGGTGCATTGCCTTATGATACCTACATCATTGAAGAATTACGTTCAGACAGTAACAAAGGATTTAAGCTTATTCCACCTTTTGAAATCGTGGTATCAAGAAATAATTTTGTGATTGATTTAGGAACACTGATTAATGAATACGAAAAAGAAATCTCTATCCATACCACAGCAACTAGCAAGGATGGTGAAAAGACAATTCTTGCAGGAAAAGAGGTTACGATTGTTGATACAGTAAAATTAGATGGTTTGGAAAAAGGCACAAAGTATAAATTAAAGGGCTGGCAGATGTTGAAAGAAGAAAATGAAGAACTTGTTATTGATGGAAAGCGTGTAGAAAATGATTATACCTTTATAGCTGATGATGAAAAAATGGAAGTGAAAATTGCTTATACATTCAATGCGTCTGCTTTAGGTGGCAAAAACCTTGTAACTTTTGAAGAATTGTATGATTTAAGCAATCCAGAAGAACCCGTGAAAGTTGCGGAACACAAGGACATTGAGGACGAGAAACAAACGATTACCTTTAAAGGAAATCCAAAAGTTCCAGAAGAACCAAAGAAACCAGAAACGCCACATACACCAGATACAGCACATAAAACAACTCTTCCTCAAACAGGAGATAGTACAAATCTTATAATATTTATTGTGATGTTGCTTGCTTCTGGCGGTGGAGTTGCAGGAATATATATCTATGAACACCGTAAGATGAAGAAATCATAAGGTGGTAGTGGTATGATGAAAGAAAAGATACGTTCTCCGCCGATACAATTGAATAAACGACATAACAATAAAATCAATAGAAAGAAATGAGGTAAAAAAACTATGGAATTAAAATATGTAGTGCCGAACATGGAAAAGACATTCGGTAATTTAGAATTTGCAGGAGAAAAAGAGGTTATTACTGCAAGAGACGATAAAAAAGGAAAATATATTGCAAAAAGAAGCTACAATCTATATTCTGATGTGCAGAAAGGTGAAAACGTCGTTGTGGAAATTCCAGCACAAGCAGGAGAAAAGAATTTTCAGTATGAACAGAAAGTAAAACTTGTTAATCCTAAATTGTATGGCAGAGGATATGCAATCGGAGAATACGGATATACCGATTTTGTTTTAGTAGCTGATGATATTTTAGCAGTCATTGAGAAATAAAGGAGTGAAAAGATTATGAGATTAACAAATGGATTTGTAATAGACAAAGAAAAAACATTTGGAGTTTTAAAATTTACAGCAGTGCGTGAAGTATTTTTGCAGAATGAGGACGGGACACCTAGTACTCAGCTAAAAAAACGTATCTATGATTTGAAATGCAGTCTGCATGGTGGAATTATCCCCGTATCTATACCGCCAGAAGTCCAAGTTATTGATTGGCACTTTATTTGACGGTCTTATCTTCAATTTATTTGACGCTAAAATATTGAATTAAATCCTTATCTTCAAATTATGTAATGTCATTTATTCAAAAACTTTGATGTTCCATTTCAGCAACTCAAAAGCAAAAAATCCA
>Ga0114934_10000036_pt1 | contig 68725 bp, 68 predicted proteins | sample 4SBtaG_2_FD_99695 | JGI IMG/M metagenome (GOLD analysis project Ga0114934, IMG submission 99695) | Deep subsurface microbial communities from Kolumbo volcano to uncover new lineages of life (NeLLi) - 4SBTROV10_white metaG | ecosystem: Environmental > Aquatic > Marine > Volcanic ...
AGAGATGTCATCCTTTCGTTAATTTTTTGTTTTTGTCAACTTATATCTTAACAGGATGGCATCTCTTTTTCAATATACTTGGTATTTTATTACATATATTCCCTACAGTAATTTTACTCTAACCCATTACCTCCTTTTCTCACAGATATAATAATTTACTTATTATATCTGTATGTAGTTTATTTTTTATCTTTTGCTTTAATTTTAATACTGTATTTTATAATATATTATATTAAGCTTATATATAAAGTTATTCTAAAAAATAAGTTCTAAAGATTTTATATTACCAAAACTTATTTTTTGATTCATAATATCAATTGTTGTATCTGATAATATATCTTTATCTCCTAATATAAGTTGAATTATTCTAACATAATTTAAATTTTTAGCTATAATATCTGTCTGGTTTTCATTAAAAAAATACTCTTTACCATCTTTGAGCCTTAAATGTAACTTCATACTAATACTCCTGACTAAGATTAATCTAATTCATTATATTCAATATAATGTTTCAATGTTACTCAATAACTTTAATCAAAAAGAATTCACTATTTGATATTCCTTACCCACCATTGCAATTTTTATATCATTTTTAACATAAAAAAAATAAGCATATTTTTCTCTTGTTGACATGATATATATTTTTGACGTATGTTATATATATATATTATGTATATGGAAATTTTATGTTTCAAGCAGGTGTTTCTAAAAATAACTAGTCAACATGCTAGTCTATTTTCTTTCAAATGCCTAACTTCGAATAATTATAGCAAGGGGAGATGTATATGCAAGAATTTAATTATTTTATGCCTACAAAGGTTTTCATAGGTCAAAATATAATTAAGAAAAAAGCAAATTTATTCAAAACACTTGGTAAAAAGGCATTTATTATCACAGGAAAAAATTCTTCTAGAAAAAACGGTTCTTTAGATGATCTCATTTACACATTAAAAGATAGCAGCATAGAATACATCATTTTCGATAGCGTAGAAGAAAATCCATCATTAGAAACAATTGAATTAGCCGTTAGTATCGCCCAAGATGCAGATATAGATTTTATCATTGGAATAGGTGGTGGTTCTCCTATAGATGCATCAAAAGCCATAGGTGTACTTCTAAAAAATAAAGACTGTTCTGTAAACAACTTATTTGATTCTCCAAAATTAGAATCACTTCCTATAATTGCAATACCTACCACAGCAGGCACAGGCACTGAAGTAACACCGTATGCAATATTAACTGATAATAAGGCAAAAACGAAAAGGAATTTCGCTCAAAAGATTTTTCCTAAAATAGCATTTTTAGATGCTACTTATCTTATGGGTACACCCGATGAAATTACTATCAATACTGCTGTTGATGCCTTATCTCATTTGATTGAAGGTTTTTTATCTGCAAAATCAAACCTTATTTGTGATGCATGTGCCGAAAAAGGATTAAAGCTATTTTCAGAATGTATGAATTCACTTAATAACAAAAATTTTTCATTTGAAATACGAGAGAAATTATTATTAGCATCCACTTTAGGAGGAATAGTTATATCTCAAGCTGGTACATCTCTTCCTCATGGAATGGGTTATCCATTAACATATTTTCACGGAATAAAACATGGAAAAGCAAATGGACTTCTCTTAAAAGCTTATCTCGAAATTTGCAATAGAAGCTCCAAAGTAGACACCATTTTATATTGTTTAGGTCTAAAATCAATAGATGAATTAGGTAACTTTTTAGATAAAATTCTTCATAACGATACATCAATTACAGAAGAAGAACTAAAAAAATATTCTAAAGCTATGATTGATAATACTGCTAAATTGAGAAATCATCCAGATAAAGTAACTGAAGAGGATATATTTAAAATCTATAAGAGTAGTCTTTTTAAATAAAAAGCTCGCCAATACTGGCGAGTTTTTTATTTAAAATCAATTATTTTTAAGATTTTTTTCATTTTTATATTCATCTTTGTGTTTATTTTTGCTCTCTTTATTGTTTTTATTTTCGTTATTGTCTTTCTTTCCAGTTTCATTTTCTTTTATATTATTATTTTCTTTATCATCTTTGGATTCAATTGTTCTTTTTTCTTCTTCAATATCAGTTTTTAATTCTTCTTTGTTATTATCTGTATTTAATTTTTCTTTTTCATCATTCAACTTATCTTCATTGGTATTAGTAGTTTTTTCTGTGTTTTTCTCAATATCAATATCATCCTTAACTCGTTTCTCTTCATTTTCTTGATTGTTTTTGTCTTCATTCCCAATTGTTTCCGAATCATTATCTTTTTTATCATAATCTTCATCCGCTATTTTTGCCATCACTTGTATAGATTTTTGAGGAATAGATTTTTGACTATAAAACGCACATCCTAAAAAGGTTGTAATAAATAATACAGATAATAAAGCTGAAATTCTTTTGTACATATGTATACACTCCTTTGCTATTTCTTTTGCTGTTAATTTAATTTCCTAATTTAGTATAACCATAATAAAAATAAATATTAATTTCTAAAATTTATTTAAAAATAATATTATTTTAGGAGTAATTTTGTTCCGTATTGTTCAATTTATTTACATACATAGATATACTTCCTTTTGTAATAATTTTGAGTATTCATTGTCCTGTAAATCTCTTATATTATTATTACTATTAACTCCTGCTCTTTTAATTTCATATTTTAATCAATACATTTTCTTTTTAGAAGGTATATATGCTTTTCTTCTCAGATATTGCTTTCTTTAAGCGGAAGTAAATAGTGAAAAAACCATTAAAATATTTTTATTTATTTTCTAATCAATAATCACTAACATATTGTAATTTTGTTAGAAACTGTGTATACAGATTGTAGACTAAAAATTAAATAATATAAACTAAAACTTGTAAATGCTCTTTTTTTCTCCTGTTTCTATATTCAATTTTACTATTTCTATGTTTTTAATTTTATTATTGCTCGTATCAATTATTGGCTGTAGTTTTATTATATTATTATTATCAAGCCATCTATATTCTCCTAAGTAGTTCAAAAAATCATCATTATTAATATCATATATTCCTCCATCTGAAGTTATAATCTTAAATCTATGTTCTTCATCCATAAGAATACATCTCTGCAAATTTGGTGAAAAATAAATATATTCTATATCCTCATATTTTAAGTTATACCTATAAATATTTTTTGTATTGAATGAATAAACCATTATCGAATTACAATTTGAAAATATAGCCTTCTCTCCATTGTATTTTACCAAATTATAATCTTCATCAATTTTATTTACTTCCTCTGTCTTACCAGAATTGTATGTGTAAATAACTCCATTATCATAAAATGTAACATTTCCATCTCTAAAATTAATTATTTTACCAGGAATATTTATTTCAGTAACATTGTATTTTTCTTCCCTATTGATGAAATATTTTTTATTAGAATTAACAATTATGTTCCCATCATTTGAAACAAATATATCCTTAATTATTCCTTTTTCAAATGGTACCTCAACAAGCTTATTATTTATTACATCATATAATATAATATTCTTACCATTCTTATCCCCATATACATAGTAATTACCAGAATATGACCATGTATTAATAATATCATCATGATTACACTTTGAAATGTTAATTGCTACGTTCCTCTTCAAATCACAACAGTAAATTTTGCCTTTATACTTTGATTGCATATCTTCTGTCTCAATAACAACATATTCTCCATTTGGACTCACTGAAAATTCTTTTATAGTATAATTGTCTTTTATAAGTTTATTTAAATCAATAGCTAAACAAATATTATTATCAGAATTATTGAGCATTAAAATGTAACTATTATTTTTAACTATTATTTTCGTCATATCAGCAAAAATAATTTTATAATGCTTTTGTTCAAAACCCCTTTTATTTATGTCATCAATAATTTTGGCACTGTCTCCAACTACACACTTTATCTCTGGAAAATTTGTTATCTCTTTAACACCCTTACTTTCTAAATGAATATTAAAAGCATCTGATTCATGTTCCTTTGAATCATTTGGTTCTGAATCAAGAAATTTATTTGTGCATATATACTTTTCATTATTATAAGCTTCTATTTCGTTATTATTCACATCATAATACTTATATGCTACAAAAAATATAAAACAAAAGAACACAAAAAATATTAAACTTAAAAATTTACCAGTATTTTTACCCACATCTTTCATCCTCTCTAGTAAATTTATTTTGATAATACAAAAATATTCAATCTTACTCTTATAGAAATGGAATACGTGGAATTGATCAAATGCCAAAAATAATTCCATCATTAATAAATTTTACCCTATAAATAAAAAAATATCCCTGCTTAATACAGAGATATAATATATTATTTAATTCCCATCTTCTTAAAAACATCTTTTATATGTGATTCATCATAAAAACCTACTCTTTTAAAGAAAACCTTCCCATCAGAATCCAAAAATATCAATGTTGGAACTGCCACAATATCATATTTGTTTGCAAGTTCAATATACTCAGAATTATCAATATCTAGCTTTGCAGTAATAACATTTATTTTGCTTCCATATGATGAAATAACATCATTTATAACAGACTCCATCTGTTTACATGCAGGTCATGTTGATGTAGAAAAATATATCAATTTAGGCTTATTTAATGATTTTTCTTTATCATCATTATTTGATTGTTTTTTATTTTTTTCACTTTCTTCATCTTTTTTATTTTCTTTACTATTTTCTTTATTTTTTTCTTCGCCAATTTTGCTATTATCCGAATTTTCTTTTTTGTTTTCAATACTACTATTATTAGTAGTATCTTTTTTAGTATTAACTGTATTTTTACTACTACATGCAGTTCCAAGCACAGTTACACATAAAACCACAATAATCAATTTATACAATTTTTTCATAAAATTCACCTCACAATAGATATATAAGCATATACCTTGTATTGGTATATGCTTATATGGTACTATACATTACATATATTGTCAACTTATTTATATAATATATTCAATTCGTAATATGCAACATTTATATTTAATATACATTTTTAAACTACAATGAATTTCAAATATACAATATATAGTATTTATGAAATTAATTCTTATGCATATATAGTGATGAGTTTATATTAAAAATATTTTTGCAGGATAATCATATACATATATTTTGTATTAATATTCACTATAAAAATCTCTACATGCTGCATTTTTTTGTAATATATATGAAAAAATCTAAATTACGAATTGAAGTCTAATATTTGTTCTTTTTTAGTAATGCTATACCACCTATAATAAATGCTGCTGGAATAAAATACTTGCTTATAAAAGATTTTAATTCCATAAAAAACATATTCCCCGCTAAAGTCTTATTTATTATGCCCAATACTCCTAATATTATTATGCACCATCCTAATATTACCCACTTCTTTTTATCAATATTATAATTACTATAATTATTATACCCATTTTGAAAATCGCACTGTATATTATTTTTTTTGCGTTCAACTATTCTGTCTATTATAAAGCCTGTATCTTCAACAATAATCCCTCTATCCATTTTATGTGCAACATTAAATGTATCAAAGAAACAATAAAACCAAAATGGTACTCTAATAATGTTACCTATAAATCCAAGTCCTAACAGACTAAACAAAGGTTTAATCGTAAAAAATATCAATAATGCTTCAATGCCCCTTCTCATGAGTCCTAAATACATATATCCAGTTCCAGGAATCAATGCTGTCAAAAATGTAATAAACTCACTTCTCCTTTTCAACTTTATCACTCTCCTAACAAATTTAATATTTCATCTATTGTGTATCCATATTTATATTGAATAGACATAATTTGCATTTTAATTTTATATTGGGTTCTTATTATGTTATATTGAATATCTGTTGTAAACATAACTATCATAAAAATTCCTGCCATTATACAACTAGCTGCAGCAATTCTCCTAAAATCAGAATTAAAACAAAATATACCTGATTTTTTTCGTTTTTTATTTCGTATCTTATTCATCAATATTTCATTATAATCTTTTGAAGTTTCAATATGTTGTTTTGAATCTAAAATTAGTTTATCTAAATCATCCCTCTCTTGCTGCATACTATATTTCCCTCCTCTATAAATTCTTTTTTGAGTTTCTTTTTAGCTCTATATATTCTGCCTTCTACAGTTTTTGTAGTAATATCCAGTATATCTGCTATTTCTTTCTGACTCATACCAATATAATAATACAACACAATAACAATTTTCAAATCATCAGGAAGCTTTCTTATACACTCCCTAATATAATTCTTATCATCTATATCTACAGTTTCTGATACTTTCCTAATTTCCATTAAATTTGTTAAAATACTTTTAAATTTTGTTTTTCTTTTATAATCCAAACATCTAGATATAGTTATCCTGTAAATATAGGTTGAAAGCGAACACTCTCCCCTGAAACGCTGAATATTATTATAAAGAGTAATAAATACTTCTTGGGATAAATCTTCAGCCTCTTGATAATCTTTGACGTAAGAATAACATAGTGAAATAATCTTCTTTTTGAAATTATTTACAACTTCAATAAAACATTCATCGTCTGCTTGTTTTAACTTACTGATAATTTGTACATCATCCAAGCAAATCACTCCTACTTAAAACATGGACAAACATATCCATATCAATATTTTTACTGTTTCAACGTGAACATAGCTACTTTAGTTTATATAACACTCCATAGTCGTTAATTTCCAACTAGCCATCGGTACATATATACATTTGCTTTGTTATATGCTTCATGTACTCCTTTCTGTAAGTATATTTCAACACATTTGAACACTATTTTTAATATATTTAATAACTATTTCATTTTTACTGAGTTTTTATATTTACGACCCCATTTGTAATATTAACATGTATTTTTCCTTCACCATAACCTATCTTCTTATTAACACTTTTATACTTATTACCGTTAAGGAAACATATACCAACTGTTGTATCTACATTGATTTTAACATTATCATCATTTGTTTTTATACTGACATCTCCATTGGTTAAACCAACATCAACATCTTTACAAGTTGAATTCTTTATTTGTACATTAGCATTTGTCATATCTATTTTAACATTAGGAATATCTCCATCTAACTTAACATCCCCATTTGTTCCATATATAAATACATTTGCAGTAATTCCACTATCTTCCAATTTAAAATTGATATTTGTAGAATCAACTTTTATATCATATCCATTAGGAATGTATATTGTAGCCTTTACTTTTTTTACATAATACTGATTAAAATCAATACAATACGATTCTGATTTTTTTTGTTCTATAATTTCATATTTATCAATCCCTGAGTTTTGTTTTACATATACATTTGCATCAATTTTTATATTATTATCTATAGATTTTTTAATTTCAATATCTCCATTTTTAAGATTTAAATCTATCTTATTTCCATACTTCTCTAATGATTTTGTTGCATTAATCACATCATACTTATTTGAAGAAAAACTGTCGCTAATATATACACTATCAGTGATTTCAGGGAAATTTATATCTGCTACGCTTGTTATTTTATTTTTAGCAAAAATAAACACATTCACAATTAAAAATATTATTATAACTACTATTACCCAATAATTAACCCTACTTACTACTTTATTGTTTTTTCTGTTTGCTGCAGTTAATACTTCTATACCTAATACTATAAAAATAGCTGGCCAAAACTTAAATACCATTACACCAATTTCTGGATTATTTTTATTGACAACCATCCATATCCCTAAAAATATCAATCCAAAAGATGCTGTTAATGTTCCTATATTTCTCATAATTACTCTCCCCTCATACTTTTTTAAATTTAGTCATTTTTAAAAATAACTAGTCAATATGCTAGTATATTTTCTTTCAAATGCCTTATCACATAAATATTGACGTTTCTATAAAGAAATTTCCCACGAATTATTTAGTATTTTTTAATAAAAATAAAGGAATATATTATTCAGTATAGAATAAACTAACTTATAACAATTATATTCGTATGGAGGATTACTGAATGAAAAACATATTTCGCTCAAATTTATTTTCACTAATAATAATATTGCTTCAAATTATTCTTGCAACATTTATAGGTTTTATTTCAAAAACACATAACTTTTCAACAACTCAACTCTTAGTATTCTCTGATATATTTATTTTACTTATTCCAATAATAATATATTTTATTATAACAAAATATCCTGTAAAAATAACTTTAAGACTTAATAAGCCAAGTATATATGCAATAATAATAAGTATTATATTGGGATTTTTATTTATACCGATAGGGTCTTTTTTAGGTATGATAACTAGCTTATTTTTCAAAAATAATGTTGTAAATATAATGAATAAACTATCACTATCATCTAGTATTACATTTTTTATAATAGTAGCATTATTACCTGCAATATTTGAGGAGTTAGCCGTAAGAGGTGTCATTCTAGGAGGATATAGAAGTGTAAGCATACACAAAGCTGCCATAATAACTGGATTAATTTTTGCGTTATTTCATATGAATCCACCACAGTTTTTATATACATTTGTTCTTGGTATAATACTTGCTTACTTGGTTTACTATACGAATTCAATATTTTCATCAATGATTGTGCATTTTATATTCAATGGATTTAACTCTCTCGCTTTCCTTTATATAAAAAACACTAATCCTAAATTAATAGAAAAATCTGCTAGTAGTTCACAATCATTGTCAATAATAGTAACTTATTTTATTATAGCATTAATGTGTACTGTTGCAATAGTTAAACTATTGAAGTATTTGAAAAATATACATGAAAACCATAATTATTATATAAAAGACGAAAATGAATATAATTACATGAGTCATTCACAATACTATTCAAAGGTAGGAACATTTAAAGCATATTTACCACTTTATATTTCTATTGCCATTTTCCTAGCTTTTTCGATATTTACGCAAATCATGACTAGTGCAGGTTTTTCTAAGTAAATATACTAGTTAATGATATGTAAATTAAAACAAGTAGAGCAACTATCTGCTCTACTTGTTTTAATATCTACCCTTCGTATGCTAACCATACAACTTCGTTGATTATTATTTACAATTCAAATATGTTTTATACATTTTTCGTAAAATTCAACCTCCCACTTTTAAAAATGAGAGGTTTTTTGTAAAATTAATCAAATAATATTATTTACTCAATATTAAATTCTGATATTTCCTCAGATAATTTTTCTGCACTTTGTCCATTTTCTTTAACCTGTTCCATGATTGAATCATTATTATCGCTAACTTCTCCAAGACTCTGAGCAATCTCACCTGATGAATTTGTTACATCAGTTATCGCATTAGCAACATCTTCCATGCTGGTAACAATCTGTTCCATAGAAATATATATATTTTCAGATGCTTTCGCAAAATCATCAATTATGTTTTTAAATGTTTGTCCATCATCTTTGTACTGTGTACTTACATCCATAAGTTTTCTATAATCATTTAAAATATCATTTTCTATTACCTTCAAAACAAACTCTGATGAACTCGAAAGTTCACCTACCGCAGATAACACCTTTTTAACATTTGTTTGAATTTCGCCAACAGCAGCTGATGATTCTTCTGCTAACTTTCTAACTTCATCTGCAACAACAGCAAATCCTCTTCCATGTTCTCCCGCTCTTGCAGCTTCTATTGCAGCATTTAAAGCAAGAAGATTTGTTTGTTCTGCTATCGCAAATATACTATCAGCCATTTCGGAAATATTATTAGCAATTTTTACATCTTCTATTGATTTCTCTAATTTTCCCTTAGCCTCTTTATATATTGCTTGAACATTTTCCATAGCCTTATCTGCATCCTTGCTTATATCATCTGATTTCTTCTCTATGTTTAATGCAAGTGCAAGCCCTTCCTTAGCTCTTTCAGCAGTTTGATCTGCTTCTTCCTTTACTGTGGAGGCCATAGATGTAACCTCTTCTACTCCTGCTGATGACTCTTGCATACTTGCCGAAATCTCTTCAGTAGAAGCTGCAATATATTCTACCTTTTCACTCGCTTTTTCAAACATATCTGCTGATTTATCAGTACCTTCCAATATAAGCTTGCTTTCATTCTTAACAGCTAAAATTACATTTTTCAATGTATCTGCTGCCTTATTTAAAGCTTCAGCCGTTTTCCCAAATTCATCTTTTCTCTTTAACGTTGTTTTATATGATAAATTACATTTTGCTAGCTCTTCAGCATGTTTTTCCATAACCAAAAGTGGTTTTTTAACATCATTTGCAATAAAATATCCTAATGCTACACCAAGAATAATAAATACAAAAATAAATATAATCTGCTTATTTCGCAATGAATTAATGTCTTTAAATAATTCATTTTTAGTAATAGTGAGTGCAATTGACCAATCTGTATTTGCTACAGGTACATATGCCATAAACTTTCTTGAGCCATTATAGTAGTACTCCCCAAAACCCGACTCACCTTTAACCATATTTTTTACTAAATTTGAAAGTTCTTTTGTTTTTGTATCTTTCTCTGCCTCTTTTAAAACATTTACACATTTTATAACCTTTTTAATATCCTTATGTGCTATAAATGTACCTTCTCTATTAACAACAAAAGCATATCCAGTTGTACCAACCTTTATGTCAGAAACTATGCTATTTACTTTTTTTAAATCCAAGCATCCAACTAAAACACCTGTTGTTTCACCAAATACTGATTTAATAGGTACCATTACATTTACTAATGCTGAATCATCTATTTCACTTATGTATGGATCTGTAATTACAGTTTCACCATTTAGTACCTTTTGAAAGTATTTATTATCAGAAACATTTATTATTTTATCAGAATCAGTTGTATGCATATCCCCATTTAACGATATTATCTGAAATCTAACAAATCCTAATCTTTGATTTTCCCCAACAAGCTTACCTTTTTGAGCTATCCAATCCATAGTCTTAATCTCATACCAATTCGCTATATCTTTTAATATTACAATTTTTCCTTCTAATTGGGCTGATAAATGTTTTGCAGCATCTTTAGTTCTTGCCTGAAGAGAATTTCTAATGTTATTATTTAATGCACCAGATGCTCCCTTATAAGAAATAATACCAAACACAGTACAAACTACAAACAATAGTACAAATAGTTCTAACATTATCTTAAAAGAAATTCTGTTATATAATCTTAGATTTGATTTTAAATTTGTATCCCTCCTTTTCATCTTAAAATTTGGTTTCTTAAATTTTTTCATATCAATTTCTCCCCTTCTGTAAACAAATTTAATCATATTTATATACTTAATTATACATTGAAAACCATAGTTTTCAATACAAATACTTTATTAAATATTTTGAGACTGTTTACCTCTAAATCCTATATATGATCCAATTAATATAAATACTATACCTATCATAACATTAAAAGTTATAGCTTCCTTCAACAATATAACGGCTACTATTGGTGCTAATGCAGGTTTTATGAAGAAAACTGTTGAAGCTACAACAGGTGATGTTTCTTTTATAGCCGAAATATAAAATACATATCCTAAACCTGTTAAAATAATACCTAAATAAAGTATTATAGGTATATTTGAAACTGTTACACCCTTAATTATAGGTATATTGAATATAATTAATATTACTAACAAAACTAAATCCCCAACCAAAAAAGTAAAGAAATTAAATATAATCCCACCATATTTTTCAATTCTTTTTTTACTTATAACAGTATATAAAGAAAATGTTATTGATGATGCAAGTGCAATAAACATTCCTTTAATACCATCACCAATACTTAAGGGATTAAATATAAATAATATACCTATCAAACTTATAGCTATGGAATAAATATTTTCCTTACGTATACTCTCTTTTAATATAAAATATGCAAATGGTATAGTAAAAACGGGGTTTGTGCTAAACATAATCGCTGCAGTAGAAGCTTTAGTATATACAACTGATACCTGCAAAAGAACCATTGATATAGGTATACACAACAAACCTGTTAATATAAAATAAATAATATCATCCCTATTTATTTTTATCGTTCTTTTTTTTAACTCATTAACCGTAAATGGTAATAATACTACACATCCAATTAAAAATCTTAAAAACGTTACCTGAAATGCATTTAGATCTCCCGTAATCAATTTACCAACGACTTCCATAGTGCTAAATATGAAAGCTGATAAAGCAATGTAAATGATTCCTTTTTTCATTTTGACTCCCTTCTTCTTCATAGTTTTTATTTTCCAAAACAATGATATCACAATTAATTTAATAACGATAGCCTCAATTACAGCTGTATTTGTCAAAATATTTAAAAATTTAGTATTATATTAGCTTAAACTATGTCATATAAATTAATATAATGAATATCTGGTGAGTAATAATGTACAATTCAAATAAAAAATATACCATTTTTAGAACAACCGAAAACATTATATTTAAAATTTTTATAAATAATACAAATCTAATTATTGAAAAATATTCAACCCAAGAACTCTTTTACAGTAATGTATTATTAAAATCGGTACTAGAGTATAGCTCTTTTATGGATAAAAATAACACTATTCACATTGCATACTTAACAGAAAATTTCAAACTAAATTATTTAACATACTCTAATGAAAATATTAATCAAAAATATTTAAATATTCACCTTAAAATCAATGATATTTACAATGTGACACTAATAGTATGTAATAATATTCCGCATATTTTTTATATTTCAAATGATAACAAAAAATTTCTTTCACATATACACCATTGTATTCTTTTAAATGGACAATGTATTAAAAAAAATGTAATATCAATACCCTATAATAAATATCCTAAAACCTTTTTTATTGATATATATAAAAACTCCATATATGTTTTTTATAATTCTAAAAAAAGTAATGTTTATTCACTAACAAAGCTTGATAACACTAAATTTACTCTTAGAACTATAGAAGATAACATTTCACTTAACAATTGCTACAATATTAATTTTCTTATCACTCCTAAGCAGCATATTATAATTTGTTATACAACATTGGTAAATAAAAATATGGTACTATACATACTAAGTAAAAATTTAAATAAAACTCATTCTAAATTCAACACACAAATAATATCTGATAAAAATTCAAATGTATTTTATCCTATTTTGATATGTAGTCATGATAAATTATATTGTGTTTGGATTGAAGGAAATAAAATTGTATATAAAGTATACAATACAGTCACAAAAATAATATCATCAAAATTTATGCTCGAAAATTCATCTGAAAAAATATACAAATGTAAATACATGGGTAACACTATAAAAGATAGTTGCTTAAAAAATACTTATATGTATGCTAATGATTCCTTTTTTGTTCAAATCGAATCAAATAAATTAATATTGAAGAACTATACATTGCAACATTTGCCAAAAACATTAATGAGCGACTATACTCAAAAGTTAGATATCACCACTAATATTTGCACTAACAATAATATTAAAAATACCATTAACATCAATAGTACTAATAACATCAATACTAAATATCATAATAACAATTATAAGTTAAAAAAAAATAATGATTTAGATGGTACTTTCTCTACTCTTACATTTGATGAAATAAATACTTCTCTTATTGAAGAAATAAATTCTAAAAACTCTTATATAAAAAAACTTGAAAGAATTATAAGTTATCAAAGTAAAAAAATAAACAATCTAAATAACTTAAATAGAATATTAAAGCTCAAAATCAAGAGGTTATCTAACAAATAGATAACCTCTCTTTAATACATTATATTTAGGCACATTCATATAAAATCTGCATTTTATCGATTTTATATGACTCCCACTTCTATAAGTGAGAAATTCAAACTTTTTGCTTCAGCAAAACTAGTTCACTGAAGATATCTTATGAGATTTTATAAGCTTTACAAATACAGTAATTAAACCGTTAATGATTCACTATTTTCTGCAAGTATCTTTTCTTTATTATCATCAATTAAGCCAGTACTAGCATCCACTGGTCCAGCAATATCTCTCTGAACCATATTGTAATCTGTAGCAACACCTGAATTCCTAGTAATTTCAAATTTAAAATAATCGGTTTTTCCGCTTTGTGCACCTAATGCAATCAATCCAGAAGGTGATATTTGGGAAATATAAATCTTTTTATCACTAACACCTACAGTTCCTAAATCCACATTTGAAGCTATCAATGAATAGGTTGTAGTTGTTCCATCATGATAATAAACATTTGCTTTCAAACCTGCCATAGATTCATCTGTTTCAATATATCCATCTACTTTTACATTAGCATCTGAGGAAGTAAATGTTGTATATTGTGTCCTAAAAATAGCTTCTATAGGTGTTACAGTAGTATCCACCATAATATCACTGCTGCTCACAATTCCATCAATATTAGCTATTTTATATGATAATAGATAAGCATCTAAATTCGTAGCATCATTTATATCAATTAAATCTAAATCAAATGGAATATAACTTAAAGTGTCTATATTTTTAGTTGTAGTTTGAATTTCAGCTGATTTAGGATTTTCTGAGGATATATCACTTGATTGCACATGAATTACACCTTCGTCATCAATATTAAAGGTATCAGCTGAATCTTGATTCCACTGCAAAGCTGTTTGATTACTATAATTTTCTGTTGCAACATCTTCATTCGTATTCACTATTAAATTGCCCTTCATATCGTAATCCCAAGAGGTAGGTGGTGATGCCGTAGAATCTATTGCTTTACAAAGCGAACGTATTTTAGTACTTATTATAGTAACTCTATCCGCTTTTCTTGCTGCTATTGTCGTTAAGACTTTCCTTTCACCTGGTGCAACTTCAACTACATCATCATCCATCCATTGAACACTTGGTGGAACAGTTGTATAATCGCTTATCTGAGCAATTGCTAAGCCTGAATTTAAATCACCTTTGTTTTCAATACCAAATGTTGTTGAAAATTTTTGTCCAAGCAAAATCGTATTTCCTGTTTTAATATTATAGTTTCCACTAGTTATAGAATCAATAGTTGTAGAAGCATCCGAGTAATCGATTTCAATTACTGGTATCATATTTAAATCAGTATACTCTGAACTTCTAAAACCTATCAATGCATTAGAATCTTCAACACCGTAAATTTCGATACATCTACACAGTGAAGTATCATTAAGCCAACTAGTTATTATATCCAAAACATCTATATCCAAATGACCAGTATCAGAAATATTTATTGTTTTTATTAAAGTTTTTGAAGCAGTTTGAGCTTCATTCCACGTAACACTCTCATCAAAATCCTGATTATATTGATATATTTCAGCAGGTTGAACCCCTGAAGCATCTTTTCTATAAACATACAGTTTTAATTTAGCACTATTTATAGTAACATCATTTAGTATACTCGGTAATTCAAACTTTAATAGAGTTCTAAAAACTGTAAACATACCCGAATATTGTCCTATAAACAGTGAAATAGAACTTCCATAACTCTCATCTGGAAAACCTTGATATATCGATGCATCCTGCACAGGATTTAATTGTAATATCAAATCCATCATCTCCTTAAGCATATTAGGAATCTTACTTCCTACAATATTAATATGCTTTTCGAAGATATTTTGTCCGTAAATTAAAATATCTTTCTAAAAATACCTTTACTTTTATTTTCAAAATAATCATGTTCACTTTCAATTTTCTTTTTGAGCATTTCTATTTCGTTTTCTCTATACTCTTTTTCTTTTAGTAGTTCACTTTTCAATATTTGATTCTCTTCCTCCAATTTACTGATTTTATTATTTAATTCATTTTTATATGATTCATAATCAAAGAAATTATCTATTCCTATAATTTTGCTTCCTAATGAAAGTTTAGCTCTCTTTTCTAGTAATATCTGTAATTTATTACTCAGTTCATCAATGAAGCTCTTATCATACTGAATATTTGTACTTATCTTATTCAATTTTTCTTCAATGTCGTCCCTCAATTTACTAGCTTTTAAAAGTTCGCTATGCAATTTTTCAACATCAACATTATCAATATTATAATATTGATGTTCATTCCTGCAAAAAACATTTTTATTCCTTAAATTTAATGTATCATCAACACTATACTGTTGATTTTCGTGTTCTGTATTATCATCAAAATCATATATATCACTTGGCAAAAATAGTTTATCGGGAGGATATATTCCATATATCCTATTCCCTGATATATTATGCTCGCACGAAACAATAAAATTATATATAATCAACCCATCAGTATTTGACATAATTCTCGGTACTATATTTTTATCAGCAGTACCCGATATCATAAGATTACTATTTTCTGTCCAAAACAAATAAACTTCATTGTTTTCAATTATAGCAATAGTATTATCTATATTATATTCACTTATATATTTTATTTTAGATATTACCTTAAAATCTTCATTTAACTTCACATTAACCAATTCATACTTCCCTAAAAAATTATTCACAATAAGCAAATTAAAAATATTTTTATTAGAAATTATATTATATTCCCTAATATTTTTATTAATATCTATAACCTTTTCTGCCTCACCCCATTTGCCATCCATATAATTCTTTGCATAAATATTATTTTCGTCATTATAAAAAACATATACATATTTTTCATCAAATAATTCTACATCATAGTAATTGTTACAGTAACTTTTCTTTTTAATAGAACATACTGGATATTTTCTAACATTTTTTCTATCCCATACATAATTCATCAATATAAATTCATTAGTTGTTTTTACATTAGGAATAAGACAAAAAATATAAACCACATTATCAACAATTACCAATTTGATTTCTTTCATTATATAATTACTATTTTTAGAATCATAAATTGTATTAATAGTTAATTTTTTATCTATTATGATACAGTATTTTAATTTATCATCACATATGTATATCACATGAATATCATTATTGCAATCAATATCTACGTAAAATTCTATTACATTTCTATCAATAAATTTGTTATCAATCCATCTTCCATCTTTTCTTACAGAAAATATAAGGTTATGTTCATTATCCAAATAAAAATTCCAAATATTATTGCTATTATCTTTTAACAACCAATTATTATTTTTCATTCCCTCATCACCTTTAAAATATATTCCTTATAAAATTATATTTTAATAATTACACTAATATTCTCACAATTTCCTTTCAATTTCATAATATATATTGTAAACAAAATTATGTTAATACACTAAAACGCAGCAATATTTAATGTGTAAAAAACATCATTTAATAAGGAGGTATATATATGGCTATATGGCCTACACGCCCATATAAACTTAAAGAAGGCGAAGAATTTGAACCATTTGATGAGGTTGTCGCTATTGAAACTCCAGTTGTGTATGATCAATGCAGAGTAAATAAATGTTTATATCATCCAGATTTTCCTGCACCACCTGAAGGTTCTGATTATGATGGGGAACCAGAGCCTCAATTAATTGCTTACTTTGGAGATTATGGTACCCCAATAACTGGAGGAACATTTGAATTACTCGGAATAAGAGATAAGCAACTTAAGATATTAAGCATGTCAACAGAAGATGCTAGTTGTCCTCACAAAGATTATCCTAAAAATGTTACAATAGAATACAAAATAACATTTTGGGCAGATGTCAAAACTTCTGAAACTGATTATCCAATAAGAAGTGTAAAATTTGAACTTATAAGAACAGACAGTGCATTACTTAATTGTCCTGATCATAATTCAGAAATATCAGCAATATCATGCAGTCAAGAAGGTAACTCTTGCCTTGATGAACTCAAAATCAAGCTTGTTATGCTCCTAGAAAAAAGAGCAGTAAGATTTAAAAAGATTGAAAGAACCGATGCTCAAGGAAATACTTTTGAAGATTACGCTGTTGAAATGTCTATTTGCTATGCATTATTGTTTAAATCTGAACTTACTGTACAACTTTTAGTCCCATCATATAATTTCTATGAAGAAGCTAATATTTGTACTCAACCTTACACAACTTGTCCTTGCGAAGATTATACTCCTCTTGGAAATGATTTCTATCCAGATATCGACTTTGACGCATTCATACCTCAACCTCCAGTATAATACTTATACCCTAGAGAATATTTCTCTGGGGTATATTCTATTCACTTACATTTGTTTTTATTAGCATTGTAGAGTGAACAAGTGAACAAAAGTTCAATATTATAACAGAATAACTTTACCTTTATTCTTTATTAACAGAGTGAACTCGTTTTGCTAAAGCAAAACATCGGGACTTCAGGTGGAGACTCTACTCCACCTGAAGAACGGAAAGCATTGTTAAAAAAATAGTTAAAAAAGATAACTGGATTATTGATGGAAATTACAGTTCCACCTTCGAAATACGTATGAATAAAACTGATGCAATAATTTTTAGACATGCCTCGTTATTTGTGTATCTACAGAATATTCAAAAGAAGAATTATATATAGTGGTAAAACTCGTCCAGATATGAAAGAAAGTTGTAACGAAAAACTTGACTTGGAATTTATATCGTGGGTATGGAGCTTTAAGAAAAGAGAACGAAACATAATTCTAAATAAGATTAAAAAGCTACATAAAAGCAAGAAAATAATAATTTTAAGTAAACCTAAAAAAGTTTCTAACTTTATAAAAATACTAAGAAAATGCCTTAAAATATAAGGCATTTTCTTTATAATATCATAGTTGATTTATTACATCTGCAATGTTCCTGATCAAGTTCTTCTTTTAATACATTCAAAAATACATTCATAATCTTTTCTTTATTATTTCCCACTGCATTTTGAATATTGTGAAGTACCATAGCATTTTCTTCTATACCCGTGCATAAGTTGGTTACAATTCCCACTGCAGAATAACACATTCCTAATTCTTTTGCAAGTACTACCTCTGGTACATTAGTCATTCCAACAACATCTCCACCAATCATTTTATAATATTTTATTTCAGCAGCACTTTCAAATCTTGGTCCTTCTGTACAAACATATACTCCATCACCTTTGATATTTAACCCTACCTTTTGTGCCTCTTCATAAAATCTTTTCCTCAAATTAATACAATATGGATCACTCATATCTGTATGAACCACTCCAGACTTTCCACCTTCATAAAATGTACTAACTCTAGACTTTGTAAAATCAAGAAAATCTTTTATTACAATAACATCTCCAACATTGAATCGAGGATTACATGAACCAACTGCTGCAGTTGCATAAATGTATTTAACTCCTAGCTTTTCTAATGCTTTTATATTTGCTCTATAATTTATTAAATGTGGAGGTACAGAATGTTCTTTTCCATGTCTAGCTAAAAAAACTATTTCTTCTCCATTGATTTTTATAATATCTACATATGCCTTACCATATTCTGTATCAATTTCTTTGCTCATCACATTTTCCGCAATACCATATACACCAGTTCCCCCAATAATTGCCTTTAAAAACATACTATCCCTCTTCTCTGTATAACTCAATTCATTAATTTAATTACTCAAATACTTTATAAAACATTTGAAAGAAAATAACTACATTATAAATTATAATACATAAATTGCATTTGAAAAAGATGTAATTTAATGCATGAATAAATATTGGGGTTAACAGAAATAATATTATATGATATAATAACAATATAATAACAAGTAGTTTTCAAAACTATGTGTTGTTATATCATCATTGAATAGGAGTGATTTTATATGACATCAAAATTTAGAGAACCAGCTAGTGGATTTAGTCATTTATTTGGTTCATTTGTTTCAATAATAGGATTAGTAATATTATTAGTCTATGCAAACTCAATTACTAATTTCCCTAAACTATCGCTAATAGCTATAATTATATTTGGAATTAGCATGATTGCTTTATACAGTGCAAGTTCTATATACCATTTAATAGTATCTTCTGAAAAAGTTATATATATTCTTAGAAAACTAGATCATTCAATGATTTATGTTTTAATAGCTGGAACATATACACCTATATGTTTAATACTTTTAGACGGTAATTTACGATGGATAGTATTCATAAGTATTTGGACACTTGCTATACTAGGAATCATTCTTAAAATGGTTTGGTTTAATGCACCAAGATGGTTATCTACATTATTTTATATAGTAATGGGATGGTTAGCAGTATTTTTAATATCTCCACTTTCAAAAAAAGCAACTTTAGGTGGAATTGTTTGGTTATTTGCTGGTGGAATTGCATACACTATTGGTGGCATCATATATGCGACAAAATGGCCCAAAATCAAATCAAAAATATTCGGTTTTCATGAAATTTTTCATATATTCGTACTAATAGGTAGCTTTTGTCACTACTGGATGGTTATTAAATATATAATTTAGAATAACATACTAAGCAAAGAAAAGTGAAGTCATTTTACTAAAGTACAAACCTGACCAATCCAAAACATCTACCAATAATTTTGTTTTTAAACTATAATTATAATGCTAAATAAATGCCCTCTAATAATAGAGGGCATTTGTTTAGTTTAAATCACTCTCAATATCTGATTTAAATATATTATATCAGAAGACAGATTATTTAATCTTTTAAGTTCATCAACTGTTATTCCATATTTTTGAGATATACTCAAAAGCGTATCTCCTTCCTTAACTGTATAAATGTCTATGTCCAAATTTTTGTTTCTGTTTTCTACTATATCATTAATAGTATTCATTTCCTCCCCCATTCAGAATATTATTTATCTCTATTTAATATATGCACCTTAAGTTCCTCAATATTATCTTTTACATCTTCTAAAATATTAAATTTGTCTGTGAGTTGAAATATTATATTCTGATAATTTTTTTCCCTTTCCTCTTGCCTTAAATCCCTTTTTTCCTGAGCATTTAAAATATAAAATATCAGTGCAACACTCAAAGCTGCCCAAACTCCTTGTGTAGCTGCTAATTTTATTATTTCATTTCCCATATATTAGCCCCCTTCACATTTAAACAAAAGCTGCAGCTAATCTGCTGCAGCTTTTATACTAGTTAAGATCAACTGAAGTTGAATTTGTACTTACAATTTTCGCACTCTTCTTTCCTGTCAAGTCTCCATACTGTGTTAGAAAAATATTTTTTTCAATTATTGTATCCATTAATGAATTTACCTCTTCATCAGTAACTAATGGATTGCCATTTTCATCTGCCTTTATATCATTTATGGTAAGAGAAAAATACTTTCCTTCTGTTGAAGTTAAAAATTTTAATAATAATTTATTACTCATACTATTCTACTCCCTTCTTATTAACAAATTTAAATCACTTTAATCCTATTCATTAGCTAATACAAAACTATCTTCCTTATGAACACTAACAATTGGATAAGCTTTAACATTTGCTATTGCATTCGCTACTGCAAAAACATTATCATCACTAGCCTCTAATTTTATGCTCCCTATAGTTTTATTAGCTAATTTGTCATTACCTTTTGAATCTACTCCTACTACCATTGTTACTTTCAATTCACTACTAACCTTTGTTGAATTCACTGCCATGAAAATCACTCCCCTTTTTATAACTTTTATCTATATTAATCGGTAATTACCGTTGCATTAAATATATATGACTTTGTATATTATTTTGCAAAATTTACCCCTGGGGTAAAAATCTCATAATGATACAGTATTATGTATCATTATGAGATTTTTAAGTTTGACTATAATACACAGTTATGCATTTTAAAGAGTTTATAGCATATAGGCTAATTGGCATAAGAATTGCTTTTATTGATTAATAGATAATAGTAACATAAAAAGAAAGGAGAATTCGATTATGCATATTCCAGATAATTATTTAAGTCCATCTACATGTGCAGTTATGGCAGGTATAATGATACCTGTATGGAAAAAATCTATTAGTAAGGTAAAACACGAACTAGAAAAAAGCAAAATGCCTTTAATAGGTGTAGGTGCTGCTTTTTCATTTTTGATTATGATGTTCAATGTACCTCTCCCAGGTGGTACGACTGGTCATGCTGTAGGTGCATCATTAATAGCTATACTGTTAGGACCATATGCTGCAACTCTTTCAATAACTACTGCTCTTATAATACAAGCATTATTTTTTGGAGATGGAGGTGTACTAGCTCTAGGTGCTAATAGTTTTAATATGGCATTCATAATGCCCTTCACAGCATATTTTATCTACAAAATAATTAAAGATAATTTTAAAAGTACTAAAGGTGAATATTTAGGTATATTAATAGGCTCATATACTTCTATATGTATTGCTTCCTTTTTTGCCGCAATAGAATTTGGTATTCAACCATTATTATTTAAAGACGCTTCAGGAATGCCTTTGTATTGTCCTTATCCTCTTTCAGTATCTATCCCTGCAATGCTTGTACCTCACATGCTTGTCGCTGGTATTGTTGAAACTATTGTTTCCATTGGTGTTTTTACTTTTATTAAAAAGACCTCTCCGGGAATAATATATAAAGGCAAAAAAATTAATTTTAAGCCTATTTATGGTTTGATATTATGTGCAATATTATTATCACCTCTTGGATTATTAGCCTCTGGAACTGCATGGGGAGAATGGGGTACTGAAGAAATCAAAAATCTAACTCTAAATGGTAATATTCTAGGATTTACGCCTTTAGGAATGAAAAAAGGTTTTAGCTTTAATGCTATCATGCCTGATTACTCAATATCTGGACTTCCTGATTTCATTGGATATGTTATTTCCGCTATCGCCGGTGTTGCAATTATAACAATAATATTTAAAATAATAAATAGTAATAAAAAAATCCAAAACTAGAAACCTAGAAACAAGGAGAATACTATGATTCCTGAATGGCTTTTAAACAATGAAGAATACAACCCTAGTAATGATAAAAATACATTTGTTGATAAAAGCATATCGACTTTATTGAAAATATTATCAAAAATAAGGTTAAATAAAAAACCAATAAATAACAGATTCAATATAAATCCATCCATAAAAATATTATGTACATTTTTGCTGGTGTTATTTATGTCTCTTTCAAAAAGCTTTATGTATGTATTGATATTAAATGTATACATGCTCCTTTTACTCAGTCTTCTTGAAGGACAAACAATAAAGCCTATTTTATTTGCAAGTTTTTTAGGAGGATTTTTTACATCTATTGCATTAATACCTTCTATCTTGCTAGGAAATACTTTAAATAGCATTATGATTATATTAAAAGTTTTCGCAACAATTGGAATGGTAAATATTTTATCCTACACAATACCTTGGAATAAAATAACACAAGCTTTTAAAATGTTTCATATTCCTGATATGTTCATTTTAATATTAGACATAACTATTAAGTATATAATTATTCTTGGAAATTTTTCATTAAATATGTTTTATTCTCTCAAACTTCGTTCAGTAGGGAAAAATCAAAATAAAAACTCTTCTATGTCTGGAATAATAGGAAACATGTTTTTAATATCAAAAGATATGGCTGAGGAAATGTATTCTGCTATGGAATGTAGGGGATTTACTGGCGAATATTATATTAACTCAAATTTCAAAATAAATTTTTTCGATATGTTATATTTGCTCATTCATGCTATACTAATATTACTATTCTTTTATATAGAAAAGATGTGATAATATGATTGATATTACTAACGTTGAATATTCGTATAACAACAATATAGCCTTAAGAAATATTAATTTGCATATTGATAAAGGCGAATCTATTGCACTGTTAGGTCCTAATGGAAGTGGTAAATCAACCCTGTTAAAACTTATAAATGGTATTTTATTTCCAAACAAAGGTGAATATAAGTTTGAAGGTACTAATATAACAAAAAAGCAATTGAGCAATATTAAATTCTCAAAACTCTTTCATAAAAAAATAAGCTTTATTTTTCAAAACTCAGAAACTCAGCTTTTCTGTGCAAATGTATATGATGAAATCGCTTTTGGACCTAGGCAAATGGGTATGAATGAAACTCAAGTAGAAAAAAGAGTAAATGATTGCTTAAATCTACTAGAAATTAACGAACTTAAATATAGACAACCTTACAACTTAAGTGGTGGAGAAAAGAAAAAAGTTGCTATCGCTTGCGTTTTATCTCTCAATCCAGATGTTATTACTCTTGATGAACCTATGAACAGTTTGGATCCAAAAACAAAGAGATTTTTAAAGAATCTAATAATAAAATTAAATGAATCAGGTAAAACCATAATATGCTCTACTCATGATTTTGAGTATGTAGACGGTATTTTCAAAAGAGCAATTGTCTTTTCTAATGAACATACCATAGTAAGAGATGATGTTTATGAAAATGTTTTGAATGATGATAACTTTTTATATGAACATAATATCAAGTGAATATTATAGCAAATAGTAGAAATCTGAAATAGGCCTTTCCCTCAACTTGCTCACGCTAAAGTAGGAACTTCTTAATTAAAAATCTTCACAATATTACAGCAGTTTAGTCACAGCTTATCCACAAATTGTGTATAACTTTGTGTGGATATATGGTGGAATAAAAATATTCTGTGGATAACTTAAAGTTATCCACAGAATATTTTGCACATTCATACACTAAATTTCTAACACAAACTTTCTTAATCATATAAATCATGAAGAATATTTTCATAAGTGAACTCGTTTTGCTAAAACAAAACATCTAGACTTCAGGTAGATACTCTACTCCACCTGAAGCAAAAATCTTGAATCCCCCACTTATAAAAGTTGGAGTCTTATAGAATCAATAAACTGTTCTAACTAGTTTATTGATTCAAAAAATTTTTCGCTAAAAACTAAAAAAACGCACCTCTCAAGGTACGTTTTCTCTCATATATTACTCGACCGAACTCTGGCAGGGCGGCGTATCCTGCATACCTGTTTACTGCCTAAAACTAGACAGCGTGTCGGGTGCCATTTCCGATCCTCACAGCTCAATCGAAACGTTTACATTATTAATTCTATCCACACACTACCTATATTATACCACGCATACATATATATTTCAATCAATTTTCAAAAAATTTATTACATATACTTTTTATCCGTAACAGCTACTTCTTCCATTCCTATGTCTGTACATTTAACAAATCTTCCACTATTAACTCTATTTTTTATTTTTCCTTCGGATATTGGATACAAAGAGGAAACATAAATATATTTATTACTCAAATCCACATCAACTGCAACTAACAGATTTTCGCCCATCTTTTTCACAAATTCAATGCTTGTACCAACTTTTTTAGGATGTCTCCCTATATAATCTGGAGAAGATATAATATTTTCAATAACAGAAATTATATTATTTATTATGTCATGGTCTAATGCATCTTTTCCCCTCTTATGCCTTCTTTTTATATGCTTAATTAATCCTGGGGCAGCATATACAACACCTGTAAAATTAAAATCAGCTTTCTTAGCTAATTCTTTTGTAACTATTCCAACTTTATGATATTTACTCAAATCAACTTTTTCCATGTTATGCCCCTCTGTTTTCTTATGTATTTACATACATTTTATCAAATATTCATTACCAATTCCAGTAAAATATTTTGTGCAGCAATAATTATATGTCATATATAATTTTAAAAATTAAATTTTTAAAGCTCCAACTTAAACAAAATGGAGCTTATCCTCAAATATCCACTAAATAACAAGAAACTCCATGCATTATCAGCATCTGTTTCTATTTCATGCATTACTATATTTTCATTCACCACTTTTTCAATTTCTTTTCCTTTTATTAAATCTTCAAGTTCTGTTTTTAACTCACTTTCTGCTCTTGCAAGTACCATTTTTATTAAATCATTACTGCTGGTATTTACCCAATAAGGTTTAAAACCTTCCTTATCATTTTTAATAAACCTTCTAACTAATACAAAAGCCATATAAATTCAAGCTTTTTGCCAAAATCACATGACTTTTATTACATGCTATCAATGCCTTATATTTTTTCTCCTTTTTTATCTTTTTAACATTTTGTGTGGAAATCTCCCATTTTCTATAAGTGGGAAATGGATAACACCATTTTTGAGTAGTTCACTAATTTACTAATTTAACATATATGTTGCCTTCACCATCATCACCTGTGTATTTTTTATATACCACTCCATCTTTTGTCACCCCTACAAAATCATTTTCTGTAATAATTTTCATTTGTTCATTTTTAAATAAAAAAATTGCATATGAATCATTATAAAGGATTTGACCAACCAAAGCGTTTGGAGAATTATAAAAATAAATATAGTATAAATGGTCTAATGAATTATAGCTGTTAGTACCCTTGCATAAAGTTTCTATTAAATCATAGTTAAAATTAGTATCCTTTATTTCCTTAGTATGTAAATTAATTTTTTGAAATTTTTTATTATCATGGTTTTTTAATAACGCCCACTCACCATTAATATCACACACTTCATAAGGAGTATGTGAATAATCCCATATCTCTTGAAACTCTTTTTGTTGATTTAACATAAAGAGCTTTGGTATGAGTTTACTCCTTTCTTCCCAACCGTCATATTTTCTGAAAATCATTCCTTTTTCAGTCCATTGCAGTAAAACAAAATGCTCATTTTTTTGTTTGAAATAAGTTTCTTCCTTTACTCCATCCTCTGCATTAAATATATCTAATTGCCATTGTTTTTTTGATTTATCTAACTTTTGACAAACAAATTTATCTCCTGAAGGGTTAAAAAATATATTTTCATATAAACCATTATTATTTATATCATTATCTATTGAGTATAACAATTTATTATTCTTATAAACAAATATCTTTGGTTTATCCCTAAGAATATCATTTAAAATAAAATACTCTTTAGCATTTGCCCATGCTCTTTGCACCCCATAATTTTCTTGTATCATTAAAAAAACATCTTCATAATCCTTGTCTACTTCTTCCTCACTATTATTTAAAAAAGGTTTATTAATAGCATTATTTTTTGTACATGCAGTATGCATCTTTTGTGAAGAAGTCGAATATAAAGTCTTATTAGTAGCATTGCTTTTCGTACATCCACCCAACATACTCATTAATAAAAGCCCAATACATATCGACGATAAAACTTTTTTCATATATATCCCATCCCTCTTACATATATTATAGGCTATTAAATCATAAAAAACACCAAATTTTTACAAAATTTTATAACTTTGATTTAACTGTTATTTGCCTTCTCTTTGCTCAATGCATAACATTATTATACCATAAAATAACTAAAATGATAACATATTCATTAATTCTTCAATGTATACATTTTCTATCAATAATTGAATTTGATATTTACTGCTCACCACCGTGAATTGAAGCTTCTATTATCTTCAATTCGTAAATTTAGATTTTTATCATATATATTACAATATATTACAACAAAAAAATACAGTATGCAGAGATTTTTATAGTGAATATTAATAAGAAATATATGATATTAAATATTTGTATTGCATATTACGATTTACGAATTGCAGATTGCTGTAGTTTTAACTTGGAAAATACAATTGTAATATGTTACAATAATTAGGTAAAATTTATTCATTCTTTAGGTGAATGCAGAATATGAAGATTAAAATCTGTGGATAACTTTTAAAAATTTATTAAAAATGTGCAAAAAAGAGTATGCTAAAAAAAGCTTTTAAAAAATGTTATTTTAGCAGTAATAAGCTTATTGTTATTGTTATTATTATTATTAAATTTTTTCTTTTTTATATTTAAAACAAAAAAGAGAAAATAAACTTGAAATAACCCTATTAAAGCTTGAACAAAGGAGCTATTAAACGAATATGAAGGTACTATTATTTTAATATCTCATTATAAGACTCTTATAAAAAATTAGCTCATGGAAAACTGCTTGCACTTTGATATCTTTTTAGCGATATTTTCCAAAATGTTCTGCAAATTATCATTAAAACTATCATTATCAAAAATGAAAATAATATATCTCTTGTTGAAATACCACCTAACACATATTGAGCTGGAATATTAGCTATAGTTAATAGTGGAACTATATATATAAGTATTACTCTTACAATTCCTTTGTAAATAGAAGCTGGATATTCAACAAATTTTAATGTGCTTAAAAACAATTCATGAAGTTCACTAACTTTTATAACATATACACCTTTTGTAAATGATATTGTTCAAAAATAGCTGGAGTTAAATATTTGGTGTTCCTGTTATAGCTGCAGCAATGACTTATAGATTGATCCATAAATCTTATGTTGTTAACATGAATGGAAGTTCATATAGTATGAAAGAAACTAAGACTTTGCTTAATTTCTTAAAAACAAATTTACATTTCTTGGTATAAAGGTTTTAAATTACATTTTAGCATAATAATTATGTATAAAACCGTAAACTACCACCGATACAAGCGACGGTGGCTTCGTGAGAGGTTTTATATTTAAGTTTCCACCTTAACAGGCAACCCTTACTTTCAACAGGGAGGATACACTCCCTTTATCCATCATAGTTTGCACTATTTCGAGAATTCATTTTTCTTCCCCTAATGTGATAAATTATCTACAGCTTACTTATAAAAAATCACCGTTTAACACTTTTCTGATACATATAACCTAATTATATTTATACTCATTCCGCCTTGCAAAAAAATATAAAATATTGTATTATATAAATAAACTTATGTTTATAATCTAAACATATGCAAGGGGATATTTTTATGACTAATAGAGAAAAAGAAATATTGAATTTAATAAAGCAAAATCCATTGATTTCTCAAAATGAACTTGCAAAATTACTTGGAATTACACGTTCATCTGTTGCAGTACATATAACTAATTTAATAAAAAAAGGTTACATTGAAGGTAAAGGATATATAATCAAAGAAGAACCTTATATATGTATCTTTGGTGGCGCAAATATTGATATTACTGGATTTCCAAATAATAAATTGATAATGAAAGACTCTAACCCTGGTAAAGTTTCTATATCTCTAGGTGGAGTTGGAAGAAATATTAGCGAAAATCTAGCTAAATTAGGAATTGATGTGAAGCTTATCACAGCAATTGGAGATGATCCCTATGGAAAAAAGATTTTAGATGAAGCAAGAAAAATAGGCATTAATATGAACCATACTTTTATTTCAAAAGAATATAATACGTCAACATACTTGTCAATATTAGATGAAAATAGAGATATGCATACTGCAATTGCTCATATGGATATATTCAATTCACTGACTTTAGATTTCGCTAAATCAAAAAAGCACGTAATTGATAATTCAAAATTGTGCATTTTAGATACTAATCTTCCTAAAGATATTATTGAATATATTGTAACAAATCACAGAAAAACAAATTTCTTTTTAGACACTGTATCGAGTAAAAAAGCAGAAAAATCAAAAAATATAATAGGATATTTTCATACTATAAAACCCAATAAAATCGAAGCTGAAATCTTATCTGGAATGCAAATAAATACGAAAAAAGATTTACAAAAATCAGCTTATTATTTCTTAAATAAAGGTGTAAAAAGGGTTTTCATAACTCTCGGTTCAGAGGGAATTTATTATAATGATGGATATAATGAAGAACATATTACATCACCTACAATTGAAGTGGTAAATGCAACTGGTGCTGGTGATGCTTTTATGGCAGCATTGGCTTACTGTCATTTTAAAAATTTTAATATTGATTATTCCGCAAGATTTGCATTAGCAGCTTCAATTCTTGCACTTTCTCATAAAAACACAATAAATCCTAATATGTCAGTAAATAATATTAAATACAAAATGGAGGAAACTAACTTATGTTAAAAAAATATTTAAAAATCAATACCGAAGTAAAAAAAGCACTTAATCAAGGAAAGCCTGTTGTAGCATTAGAATCAACCATTATATCACATGGTATGCCATATCCTCAAAATGTAGAAACAGCTCTTAAAGTTGAAAAAATTGTAAGAAATAATGGTGCTGTACCTGCTACTATAGCTATTTTAAATGGTCAATTAGTAGTTGGACTAACTGAAGAAGAAATAGATTATCTAGGTAAAAGTGATAATATTGTAAAAACAAGTAGACGAGATATTCCTTTTATTATTGCAAAAAAACTCGATGGAGCGACTACTGTTGCATCTACAATGATTATTGCATCACTTGCAGGAATTAAAGTATTTGCAACAGGTGGAATTGGCGGTGTTCATAGAGGAGCTACTCAAACATTTGATATATCAGCTGACCTTCAAGAACTTGCACATACAAATGTAGCTGTCGTTTGTGCTGGAGCAAAGTCAATACTAGATATAGGTTTAACACTTGAATACCTTGAAACACAAGGTGTACCTGTTATAGGATATGATACTGATGAACTTCCTGCTTTCTATACAAGAAAAAGTGGTTTTGGTGTTGATTACAGAGTTGATTCTCCTTCTGAACTAGCACTTGCTATAAAAGCTAAATGGGATTTAGGACTTAATGGTGGTTTAGTTATAGCAAATCCAATACCAAAAAAATATGAGATGGATTATGATACAATCAATAAAGCAATAAATGATGCAGTTAAAGAAGCAGAACTAAAAGGAATACATGGTAAAGCAACAACTCCTTTTTTACTTGCAAAAGTAAAAGAAATTACACAAGGTTCTAGTTTGAATTCAAATATTCAATTAGTGTATAATAATGCCAAAGTAGCTTCAATGTTAGCATGTGAACTCTCAAAATTAAAATAAATTATTAAGTTTTAAAATATTCTCTTCCCTTTCTGCTAATAATAGTTTATAATAAGATTTATAATTTTTAGTGAGGGAGGGATACCGAGTGAAGGTAACAATAAATGAAGAAGCATTATCTAAATTAGAAGAATTAGTTGCACAACAAAATGCTGAAGGAAAAGACCTCAGAATATATATCGCTGGTTTTGGATGAGCAGGTCCATCTTTTGGATTAGCTTTGGATAAGCGAAATGAAAACGATGAAATAGATGATTCTCACAGATTAACATTTATAGCTGAAAAAGATGTAGTAGAAGAGTTAGGAAATTTTGAAATTCAGTATTCTGAATTAGGTTTTAGAATACTTGCAGAGAATCAATCAGATTCAAGCTGTGGTTCTTGCTCTGGAAGTTGTTCATAAGAAAATTTTACATTTATTATTACAGATATTGTTGCAGGCTGTTCCTTTGGAATAGCCTGCAATTTTATGTAATCTATTCCAAAATTAAATTTTTTTATTTTTTTACAGGAATTTGATATTATTTGTAGAATTATTCTCGATGTGTGATATATCAGAATAATATACTTTTTACAGCACAAGAAAGAGGTAATATCAATGAGCTTTAAAACTAAATTACTACTAAGTTATCTAACAATTATTATTTTTTCAGTTTGTTCGCTTGATATTTTTATTACTAAAAGTTCACAAAAAGCGGTCTTTGAACAGGTAACAGAAAAAAGTAAAATGGCATCCGATTTAATAGTCAATATGATAAATAGTAGAAATCATTTACTCTTAAAAAAAATTCACTCAGATTTGTTTTTTGCAAAACAACAATTAAACAATCTAGGTAATGTACGAATTAATTATAATAATACTATCGAATTAGAAAATTATCATTTTCCATCTTTGTATGCAGGCAACACAAATCTTGCACTTAATAATACTTTTGTCGACAATATAAAAAACTCCATAGATGCAATATCATCTATTTTCTTGTTATATGATAATAAATTATTAAGGATTGCAACAAGTGTATCCATAGGCAACAAAAGAATATTAGGCACTTGTATCAATAATAATTCTGAAATTTATAAAAAAATAATACATAACGAATCTTATTTTGGAAAATCTTATGTTATTAATGATACTTATATAACAGGCTATGAACCAATTACAAATAGTAACGGTAAAGTCATAGGTGCAATAGCACTAGGTTATAAACAAATTAATACTCAATTAAAAAAAACATTAAAGGATATTGTAATAGGCAAAACTGGATATGTGTATATATTAGACTCAAATGGGAATGTAATACTACATCCAAATATTGAAGGTAAAAATCTTAAAAATTTTGATTTCTGTAAAGAAATACTTAAAAATAAAAATGGACTAATTAACTACAAATACAATGGAATACATAAATTAGCCGCTTATAAATACTACAAACCATGGGGATGGTATATTGTCTCAACAGCAAATTATGACGATTTATATTCATCTTCAATAAAAATTTTTAATATAGCTTTGCTAATAGGCTTAATTATATTTATAATATGTATAATTTTATCAGTTATACTAACAAACTCTTTTGTAGCTCCTATTAATAAATTAAAAGATTGTATGAAAATCGCTCGCAACGGAGATTTAACAGTTCAATGCGATTTAAGAAGGAAAGATGAATTAGGCATATTATCAGACAGTTTTAACAGTATGATAGATAAAAATAAAAAATTAGTAGATGAAATAGTTAAATGTGACAAAATCAAAACTGATTTTATCTCAAATATTTCACATGAATTTAAAACACCAATAAACATTATTTCTTCAGTCGCTCAATTACTTTCTCTGTATACAAAAAATGATTGTAAAAATATTGATAACTCAACTTTAAATACATATATATCAACGATAAGACACAACTGCTATAGATTATTAAGATTAACCAATAATTTAATAGGTATAAGTCAAATAGAATCTGGATTTATAAATTTGCACTTAAAAAACGAAAATATTGTTGAAATTGTTGAAAACTTAACTCTATCGACTGTTGAATATGTAAAGAGCAAAAATAGAAATATAATATTTGATACAGACATTGAAGAAAAAATAATAGCAATTGACTCTGAAAAAATCGAAAGAATTATTTTAAATCTAATTTCTAATGCTGTTAAATTCACAAAGCCTGGTGATAATATAAAAATATATGTTCAGGACAAAGGGAAAAACGTTATAATTTCAGTATTAGATACCGGTATAGGTATTCCTGAACATATGCAAAACAAAATATTTAACAGATTCACACAAGTGGATCCTCTTTTTAATAGAAATCACGAAGGAAGTGGAATAGGATTGTATATAGTAAAATCATTGGTGGAAATGCATAAGGGATCAATATCACTTAAAAGCGAACCTGGTAAAGGTTCAGAATTTATTATTAAATTCCCTGTTATTCTACTACCAGAAGAAGGAAACTCAAAATCACCAAACCAATTTACAATACAGTCATATGATGAAAAAATTCAAATTGAATTTTCAGACCTGTAATATAATGTATTTGAAAGCTTTAGTGCAGACTTTCCAAAGCAACTTCAACTAGTTTATTTGCTTTGGAAAGTCTGCACTAGCCAATTTGTTATTTTCTTTCAAATGTCTAATTTATAATAACTTTAAATTTTTCATACTTATGTCTAATGATTTATAAGAATGTGTAAGCTTACCAACAGATATAAAATCAACCCCTGTTTCAGCTATACCTTTTATAGTTTCAAGGCTAACATTTCCAGAAGCCTCAACAAGTGCTCTTCCATTAATTATACTTACAGATTCCTTCATAGTATTATTATCCATATTATCCAGCATTATTATATCTGCACCTGCTTCTAATGCTTCCATAACTTGTTCAATACTTTCAACCTCTACTTCAATCTTTCTAACAAAAGAAACATTACTTCTTGCAAGAGCAATCGCCTGTTTAATCCCTCCTGCAGCTGCAATATGGTTATCTTTAATAAGAACACCATCTGATAAATTAAATCTATGATTACATCCTCCACCAACTTTAACTGCATATTTTTCGAATATTCTTAAATTTGGTGTTGTCTTTCTTGTATCCAAAACTCTAACTTTTGTTCCTTTAACCTTATTTACATATTGTCTTGTTACAGTAGCAATTCCACTCATTCTTTGAAGTAAATTTAGTGCTAATCTTTCTCCTGTCAATACATTACGAGTATTCCCCTTTATTTTACCTATAACTTGTGATTTTTCCACTTTATCACCATCATTGACGTAAAACTCAACATCAACTTTTCCGAGAAGAATAAAAACTCTTCTGAAAACTTCAAGTCCTGCAATAACTCCATTTTCCTTTACTATTATATCTACTGAACAGATACTATCATTACTAATAATAGTATCTGTTGTAATATCTCCATATAAGTTATCTTCTTTAAGACCTCTTAATAGAATATCATCTACAACCAACCAATTCATTCTTCATATCTCCTCTAACTTTAATAATTTCTTCTACTATAATGTGATTATTATACTTATCACAATCTTCCACCATTTTTATATTTATTTCCCCTTTAACATAATCAATATCATCTATACTCCTATTAATACACTCAGCTGCTCTATTAGAAAATACAAGTCCTTCTAGTAACGAATTACTTGCAAGCCTATTACTTCCATGAACTCCAGTGCAGCTAACTTCCCCACACGCAAACAAATTATTCATTGAAGTCTTTGAATCAGTATCAACCTTTATTCCGCCCATAAAATAATGCTGTGCCGGTGTTACTGGAATTCTATCCTTCGTGATATCTATTCCTCTTTTCTTACACTCATTATATATAAGTGGAAACCTATTTATAATAAAATCTTTTGGTTTATGAGTTATATCAAGAAAAACATATTCTGAATTTGTTCTTCTTTCTTCCTCTAGAATTGCTTTTGATACAACATCTCTAGGCAAAAGTTCATCTACAAATCTATCTCCTTCATTATTTAAGAGATAAGCACCTTCACCTCTTAAAGATTCAGTAATTAAAAATCTCTTATCCTTTAAATTTCCTTCGTACAAAGCAGTAGGATGAAATTGGATATAATCCATATGTACAACTTCAATATCATTTTTAATCGCTATAGAAATTCCATCACCAGTCAGAGTTCTTTGATTAGTAGAATTTTTAAATAATCCACCTATTCCTCCACTTGCAAGTATAGTTATTTTAGAATTTATCTGTACAATTTCATTATCTATTCTGACAATTCCTCCACAACAATTGTTATCCAATGTAATTAAATCTAACAAACATGCATTTTCAATTATATTTATATTTTTCTTAGATTTTACATTGTCAAGTAAAACCTCAAAAACCTTTTGACCAGTCTTGTCTGAACAATGAACTATCCTATTAACTCTGTGTGCCCCTTCTCTTGTATAATCAAAATTTTCTCCGTCCATATCAAACTTGACACCCAAGGAAACAAGCTTGTTAATGTTTTCTATAGATTCTTCCACCAAAACCTTAACTGCCTCAATATTATTCTTATAAGTACCAGCCTTTAAAGTATCTTCAATGTAAGTATGATAATCATCTTCATTTCTCGCTGTTGATATACCCCCTTGAGCTAAATATGTATTACATTCTTCAACATTTGACTTAGTTATCATCACTATTTTTAAATCTTCTCTTAAATTTAAAGCACTATACATTCCTGCTATTCCTGTACCTACTATTAGAACATCTGCTTCCATTTCCAAAGTTTTAACTCCCTCCATATTACTTTATTTAATACATTATTTGTTTAATTCATGCATATTATTTAGTGCTTTATATGCTTCTTTTTGAACTTCTTCATCAACAAATATTTCATTTTTTAAATCTCTAATACATACATAAACATCTTCTAGTGTCATAATCTTCATGCTAGGGCAAGCCATATCTAAAGTAAAAAATTTCTTATTAGGATTTTTATGTTTAAGTTTATATAATATACCTATATCTGTCACCACTAAGAATTTATCAGTTTCCTGAGATGATACATATTTTATCATTCCACCCGTGCTTCCTGTAAAATCTGCTAAATCCCTAACTTCTTTTCTGCACTCAGGGTGAACTAATACTTTTACATCATTTCCGTATTTTTCTTTAGCAGCTACAACTTGTTCTTTAGTAACACTATCATGAATATGACAACACCCATCCCAAAGTATAACCTTTTTATAAGGCAACTGTTCTTGAACATAAGAACCCAAATTCCTATCAGGCACAAAAATAATTTCATCACTTTCAATATTCTTAACTATATTCAACGCACTAGATGACGTACAGCAAACATCCGAAACCGCCTTAACTTCACTTGAAGAATTTACATAACATACTACTTTAGCCTTTGGATGTTCCTCTTTTATCTTTTCTATACTATCTTTTTTGGCCATTAATGCCATACCACATAATGCTTTTTCAGAAGGGAGAAAAACTCTCTTATTTGGTGAAAGAATTTTAGCACTCTCCGCCATAAACTTGACACCACAAAAAACTATTATATCAGCATTGCTCTCTCTTCCAACTTTACTCAAAAAGTATGAATCTCCAACATAATCAGCAATCTCTTGAAGTTCATCATTAACATAATAATGAGCTAAAATTATAGCATTTCTTTCTTCTTTTAACCTTAATATCTCATCTTTTATGTTTCTATTCATTTTTTCACTTCTTTCTAAAATATATATTTAAAAGTAACGGAATTGCTCTATTCATCAAATTATGATAAAAGAAAAGGTGTGTACATACCTCTGTACATACACCTTAAACATAATATAACACCATATTGATTTTTTATCAATAATCAATAATGAATTTCTATTTAATTAAATTTCTAAAATTACGTTTATTTATTAACATTATCAAAATAACTATACCTGTTAATAATACTATACTACATACCAATCCTCCTTCTACACCAAATGGTCCTCCAGTAATAATATCATTACCTTTAATTGGATCTAAGTCAATCAATATTCCTCCTGCTGGAATAATGCCACTTACTTCAAAACCAAATATATTTCCCTGTGCCCAATTCCAAGCAGTATGAACAGCACATATTCCCCAAAGTCCTCCTTCCCAAACTACATAAAATGCTGCAAACAGACCAAATAAAATCAAATTTATTATTGGCAAAATACCTATATTGCTATTAGCTAAATGTAATGCTCCAAAAATAATTGAAGATACAAATATTCCAAAAATAGCATTATGTCTTGCACCTATTACAGGCATAAGCCAACCTCTAACCATTATTTCCTCTGATGCACCTTGAACAATCCAACCAATAAGGACAATGAGTATACCACTTAGTACATTTAATCTTTTTACTGATGAATTTGAATTATCTATAGTTACTAAATTAAATATTCCAAATATACCTGCACATATGCTCAACATTAAAAATCCTATAACAAAACCTCTTATATATTTTCTAATAAAATTGTCCTTTTCAAAACCCATTGTATATATTGGTCTTCTCTCAACAAATTTAACCCATCCAAAAAAAACTAAAATACCAAATCCACAGGGTATCAATAACATTCTTATAGCAAAATCCAAAGCCCTTCCATTTGTCCCTCTAAATACAAAAAATTTTCTAACAACTAATGTTGGAAAAACTGAAAGTGCTTCTCCTACAAACATTATTCCTAAAAAAAGTATTATAACAACAAAAACATTTGGTAAAAATCTACTTTGCTTTGCTTGTAAAAATACTCTACTATCTTGAACCAATTCTCTAAAATTTCTTTTCATATACTTTCACCTCTAAAATGTTTTACAGAAACATATTTATCAATTTTACAAGACTCCCACTTCTATAAGTGGAATATTGAAGCTTTTACTTCAGGTAGAATAATGTCTCTATCTGAAGTTCCAATGTTTTTCTTTAGCAAAATGAATTCACTCAATTCATCAAATATCATTTTAACACCCTTGCTCCAATTCTTATCTTCAGCATATTTTTTATTAATCCACTCTAAAAGTTCCACATCATCAGGTTTATCCTTAGATAAATTAATTATCGTTTTAGCTACAATTATAGTTGAATCATATATATTCGTATTATATTTTTGCCAACTATTGAATACATTAAAAGGATTGTTTGCAATTTTATTTGCAAATTTATTGCTTTTTGGTACAAAACCTTGTTCCTGACCTGCAATAGCAAATAAAAGCAAAGGATTAATGTTAAATTGTTTTGAAACATAAATTATAGTTGAAAAGTAAGGTTCCTCTGCTAATTTTGAATCTCTCTTTTTTAAAAACTTTAATAGTTTCTCCTCATTCACATAATGGTAATTAAAATTTTCTGGAAACCACGGATGTTTTCTCATATTAACATTAACAGATATATATCCTTCATAATATTCCTCATATTCGATTTGTTTTGGAATGTATGTCGCTTTTTTCACTGCATTACATTTCGCAACATAATCATCATTCTTATAATCTTCATTTTCATTTTCAAAAATTAATAATGATATCAAAAATGTACTCATAAATATAAAAGCAGACATGTAAAGAAGTGATTTTTTTGAAATATTTAAGTACTTCTTAAACTTTGAAATATATACTTTTTTTGAAATATATACTTTTAATGTTCGAATTATAGAACTAAAACCATCAAAAATACTCATAATTTTATTCCTCTTTAATATTAAAATGAATTGCTCTAAAAAACTATTCTAGAGCAATTCATTTTAAGCTAAATATTATTTTTAATTATTTTCTTTTTCAACTAATTGTCGCTCAGCACCATTTTTCCTTATCTTGTAGCATTCATTTCCATCCCCTCTTATATAATAAATCCAGTCACCATTAACTTGAATATTTTTTGACCATTCCTCATTTAACATTATATTCCCTATACCATCTTTTCTAACTTTGAATAAATATCCTCCATGAGAATAATTGCTATAATATACATAATCATTATCTGTATCTATATATAAAGAAGTAGCATTAGTCAGTTTCACCTTATTAGTTCCGTCAATTTTTATCTTGTATAGTTTTTTACCATCTAACTCATCACTATAATAAAACCATCCATTGTCAATAATAGCAAAACACATATGATGCATATATTGATATTTATCGCTTATTGCTTCTGGATATTTACTCCTATCCCAAGTATGATCTTTTACAAGTTCATCATCAGACATATTAAAATACGAATAACTTACACTATCTTCATCATTAATAGAGTCATCCCATGTAATATCAACATGATAATAGTTGCCATCAATCTTTACAAGACACCAAGCATGTTCTTCATACGTTTTACCAAATACTAATTTACATTCTATACCCACCATATTCAAAAGAAACTTCATAGATTCAGCATATCCTTGACAAACTGCTGTACCATCAACTAATGCTCCATACGCATTATATGAATCTTTGGTAACAGCTCCTTTTAAATAATTCTCATAATCATACTTTACATTTCTAATAATATAATTATGAATAGCTATTTCCTTTTCCAAATCTGACATATCAGGCATAATTATTTCTGAAATAATGCTCTGTGCTTTTTCATACAACACTTTTGATTTTGAATCATTTATTATAAGCTCATAGCCCTTCTCCACAGCTATATATAGTTCTTGAATATTATTCACTATAGTATAATATTCAGTTTTTTCATCATCTTTCTTAGAATCTTTATTATCTTCGTTATTTTTATTATCTATATTATCTTTGATATCTGTGCCATCTTTATTTTCTGTATTATCAGTATTAGCTTTGTTTCCTGTACTATCCTTACCCCCTATATCATCTTTATTTCCTTTGTTATTTGTGTTATCTTCGTTATTTTGGGCATTTCCCTTAGATTCACTACTAGTATCATCTGATTTGTCTTTATCGCTACTTGTAATATTATCATCCGAATTATGTATATCTTTATCTTCGTTACTATGTTTATCATCATTGTTTATAACTTTTATTGGTTGTAACTTCCACGCATCATACAACAATCTACTAGAATCATTCTTCAATTCATACCAATGTTGTGAATTTGTAGATATAACCCATAAATCAAGCATATAATTTCCAGCTTTTTTAGGTATCCATTCTACTTCATTCTTATACTCTCCCTTATCTACATACCACTTCCTTGATTTAATATCGTAAATATGCAATTTATATTTATAATTTGTTTCTTTATCATCTGATAATCCTTCTATACCATTAATTATTATCTTTTCTCCAACAGAATAGGTATGCTTTTTAATATTCATATCATTCTCAATATTTGTAAATTTATTATGTTTTGAGGATTTTATCACATTAACATTGCACACATAATAATTATCATATACATTATATGATTTTTCTTTTCTGACTAAAATCCAAAGCTTATATGTTCCTTCTTTTAAGTTTCTTGGCATATCAACCTGAAATGGTTCATCAGAATCGACAAGGTAGCTATATCCATTAGTAATATCAAATGCATGATTATCATTTTTCAGCCAAGCCCTGTACTGAACCTTTTCAGCATATTTTGACGTTATATAAAATTTATTATTTCCATTTGTAAAAATAGGGTAGTGTTCAAAACCTACAAAATTTATTTCAGGTTTTCTTTTTACTGTTATTTCTTTAATTTTCCATCCATCATATACTTTAGCATTAAGATTTTTATTAACTTTTTCCCAATTATGCGAAGTATCCGAAATTACCCACAAATCCAATATATATTTTCCTTCATGTTTAGGAACCCATACAATATTGCTCCTATATTCTTTACTATCTACAATCCATTTATTCTCTTTAATATCATATACATGAAGTTTATATTTATACTGAATTTTTTTATTTTTGCTCCCCTCAATACCAAATATTTTAATTCCATCTCCAACTTGAAAAGAGTCTTTTTGAATATTCATATTACCATCTAGAATTGGTAATCCATTATTTTTTTCAATACAATTCAAATTAGAAATATGTTCATAATCATACTTAGATGTAGAATTTTCTTTTCTTATCCATATTTTAAGTTTATAGATACCCACATCAAAATTTCCATCTAATACAATCTTATAAGGTTCATAAGAATTCATAAATTTGGTATATCCATCAGTCAATTCTTTAATTTTTTGATCTAAATTATTTAATAAAAAAACTCTATATTGGACTCTATCGGCTCCTTTAGAACTTATATAAAAAACCCTTTTATCTCCTTTAAGTAAGGGATAATGATCTACCCCACCCATAATAATTCTTACATTACATTCTGTAGCTTCCACAGAATATAAATTCATGAAAATAGCCAATCCTAAAAATACACCAAGAAACATAAATATTTTCTTGATATTGAATTCCATGGAATTACCACCTTACACTTATACTTATACTCAAATTAATTACTTGTATATATTAACCTCTACACTTTAAATCTCAAACTTAAGCTTAGACTTAAATTACTTACATATAGACTGACATATAAATTATACACCATTTTCAAAAAAAAATCTAAAATTATTTGTATATATATTATATAAAAATACAAATTGGTTAAAATATATTATAAATACAATATTATGGAGTAAAATTATGAAGATTATTATTCGTAAATTTATATTACTAATACTAACATTTTCTATAATAACCTTTTCATGTATAATTCTATATGGATTATACAAATCAGCATGTGCAATCAATAAAAGTAACTGGACATGCTACTGCAATAAAGAATTCAATTTTAAGATTATCCACCAAAAAAATTATCCTATATCCAAAAATTCATTATTCAACAATTATATAATTAAACAATTCATAATTCCTATTGTTTCTCCAGGAATACTGAATTGTAAATATACCTGTTGCTATATAAACATACTGAAAAAAGACAATTTTAAGAGTTATCTTAAAATCAATAGATTTACTGTACTTAAGCGAAGCAGAAATTTATATGGAGAAAATTATTTTTATGCAACATCATCTCTTAACTATAACTCGTATTTTTTTCAATACAATGATTACATTTTTGAATTAAAAGAACCTGTAATTGGTTTTGCTTTTGAAGATAGTAAAATTCATGAAATGACTAAAAATATATTAATGCAATCATTTAAAAGAAATTAGGCATATTAGAAAAAATAAAAAGTCAAATCTATAAAATGCATTCAATTTATCGATTCTATAAGACTCCCATTTCTATAAGTAGGATATTCAATCTATTTGCTTCAAGTGGATTAGAGTCTCCACCTGAAGTCTCTATGTTTTACTAGATCAAAACGAGTTCACTTCAAATGCCTTAATATTAATTTCTATGCTATAATATAATTATATATTCAAAAATAACTAAATTCAAATTTGCTAGGTGATTAAAATGATTGTACATGGAAAAGTATTGAATTTTGATGAAAATAAGGTATACGTTGTAACAGAAAACAATGAATTTATAATTTTAAAACGCAATGAAACCACTCCTAAGAAAAATGAAATATATTCAAGTGAGATTTACCAAAAATCCAAAATTACTACTAACATTAAATTTTTATTTGTCCTTATTTGTATTGTAGCTATTATAGCATCATATGCTCTTTATAATTACTATTCTCCAAAGCTTACCATTGTATGCAAAATGAATGTGGTTGTCACATTAAAAATAAATTATAAAGATAAAATCATTGGTGTTAAGGGGATTAATTTAAAGGGTAAAAAAGTTATTGCAGAGTTAAAGCTAAATCATAAGCCTATAAATGATGGATTAATATGCCTTTTTGATAAATGCATAAAACTAAATTATCTGAATGATAAATTTATTAAAAACAATAAGAAAATCATCCTTTATATAAGCAATAATTACGATAATTATAACTTAGATTTATCTGCCTTTAAAAAATATGCAAATAAGCTTAACTATACTGTTTTAATAAATAATAATGGTAGCGGTGAAATATAATCCATAATTTCTCCACTACCACATTTATACATAATATTCAATTATCTTTTTTAAAGACTGGAATTTCAAAAATCAAAAATGCACTTTTAGATTTATCCAACAATTCCTTTAAATACTTTATCTGTTTATAAGCCCATTTAACATCTGTCGCATACTCATGACTAATATCATTAGGACTCCATCTTATTTTATATAAAGTATCTTGTTTTAATTTTTTATTATTGATATAATTCTTTGCAATATAGGTTTGTCCACCTATTATTGCCTTTTCTGGAGTAAACCAACCTTGTTTATATGCATATTCTGAAGCATATTTTATTGGATTGCTATCATACGCCTTAATGCCATACATATTGTATGTAACTCTAGGTTTTACAGGTTTGCCATCTACAGATGATACCAAAACTCCTTTTGCTAATTTCGATTTTCCACCACCTGTTTCCAAAATAGCATGTGCTATTAAATATGCAGGATTAACATTATTCTTTTTAGCTGCTTCTAAAAATGCTGCTCCTTTTCCTTCAAGTATACCTTGTCCTTCTAAAAACATATTCAAATCATCTACTGTAAGCCCTGCAACATAATTCAATTTAAGAAATTGATATTTACCATATTCATCATCTATAAAATTTTTAGGATTAATATAATACTCAACTAGTGTTCTATTAGCTTTTCTAAATCCTCCATTAACCCATTGTTCACCCCATCCTCTTTGTCCTTGCTTTTCGATAAACTCATTTAATGTCATATCATATTTAACATAACGAATTTCTTCATTACATACCTTAATATGTACAAACACCCTAGCATCATAATGTGCGGACGTAACCTCAGACGTTTTATTTGCTTTGCTATCCGTATCATGTTCAGTTTCTCTATATGATTTAACCCAAACCTCAAGAATATATTCACCAGATTCCTGTGGTGTCCATGAAGGTTTGTCCACATAATCTGTCAAACCTCTTATATCTTTAATATTAGATAAGTTATATGCTTGTAATTTATATTTATAATTACCACTCATTCCACTAATATTGTCCATACCTTTAATAGTAATTGTATCCCCTATTCTAATGGAATATCCATCCTCTATACTTTTGTAATTATCTCCTAATAACTTAACTCCCCCATTAATAGAAATTAAATTCTTATTAGCCTTATTACATCTAAATTCTAAATCATTCAAATTATCATAATAAACTTTCGTTTTAGAATCATACTTATTTCCTTTTACATCAGCTCTCTTTATATATACCTTCAATTTATATACTCCTGGTTCTAATCCATTTTTATATTTTACATAAAAAGGTATCTTGCCATTTACAGGAACTGAATACCCACCTGTAATGTTTTTGTATGTGTTCCTTTGTACATCATAAATAAATACATTATATCTTACATCCCTATTAGTTTTGGCATTCATATATACACCAAAAGAACATCCTTCTATTATAGGTAAATGATCTATTTTGCAAAAATCAACTACTGGTAAATCTTCAATCGTAAAAACAAACCTAATATTATTTGGCATTCCATATCCTCTAGAAGATAATACATTTTTCGTTACTTCTAAAGTGTATGTCTCTCCAATGTCATATCCACCTTTAGGTGGCTCGACTATTATTTCACTATCTTTTCTTCCCAAATGAACATTAACATTAATTTTACGTTTAAGAGAATCTCTAACTAAAACATTATCATTATTTACAGTAGAACCATCCAGCTTACTGCTCATTTTTATTGTCCAAACTTTATTGTAATTTACATTTTTAATGGTAGAAAATAATTTATAGTCTATTCCATTAGCAAAAACACATTTTGGCATCAGTATCAATGTCAATACAGTAAACAATGAATATACTAACATACTTATATTTAATCTATTACTGTTATACCTCATATTATTCCCCCAACCTTACCAATATTTATTCTTCAATCACCAATTATCAATTATCAATTATGAAACTATCTTAAGCTTAATTATATCTACTAAAACACACCACAACAAATAATTACCGGTTCAAGAAAACTATGACGATAACTGTATACTTTTCTTTAATCACTATACATTAATTATTACATATAACAAAACTGATTACAAGTTATAAACTCACCTCACTTGCTCACCTTTAGTGATATTTAGTGGAATATCATTATGTGTTAATATATCCTCTTCCCCTAAAAAATAATGCTTAATTGCCTTAAGATTATCATCTAACTCGTATACTATCGGTATTCCTGTTGGAATATTCAGATTCACAATTCCATTATCAGGAATATTATCTAAATATTTTACAAGAGCCCTCAGTGTATTTCCGTGTGCAGATATAATAACTTTTTTACCTGATTTTATAGTGGGTGCAATAGATTTATACCAGAATTCTAAAACCCTTTTTTCAGTATCATTGAGATTTTCAGTAAGTGGTATATCTGATACATCTAAATTTTTGTATTTCGGTTCAAATCCTGGATATCTTTTATCATGAATATTTAATGCTGGAGGTCTTACATTTACATACCTTCTCCATTTATAAACCTGTTCTTTTCCATACTTTTCAGCAGTCTTTTCCTTGTTCAATCCCTGAAGTGAACCATAATGTCTTTCATTTAATCTCCACGTTTTATAAACAGGTATCCAATCTAAATTCATTTCATGTAATGTTATCCACAATGTTCTTATGGCTCTCTTTAAAAGTGACGTAAAAGCCACATCAAACGTGTACCCATATTTATTTAATATTTCACCTGCATGTCTCGCTTCCCTTATGCCTTCTTCTGTTAAATCAACATCAGTCCATCCTGTAAATCTATTTTGTTTATTCCAGTCACTTTGACCATGCCTCAACAATACTAATTTATTCATACAATCTACCTCATTTTTATAAATGTATAATAAGCTATGCTAATTTAATTTTAAAATTTATATTATATTATGAACTTTTCCTATATATTCCTATATAAACGATTGGGAACTTTATATTAAATATAGCACATGATTATTCTGCACAATATTAAGCTTTCTCATACATGTTAAACAGTTGAAAAAATAATTAGTCAGTATGTTAACATACTGACTAATTATTTTCTTTGAAAATACCTTATAATATTTGTCATAACTCTAAGCAAATTTACCTAAATTAGCTTCCACCTCATTTACAAATTCAAAAACAACTTTTTCATATTTTTGCTTGTTCACTTCGATTGAACAAGCATGTACAGCACCATCTGCTAAATAAATTCTTTTCATTCCTTTTTTTACTTCGTACATTTTTTCACTCATGTAAGTAGGAACAAATTTATCATTTTTACCATGAATAAACAATACAGGTATTTCATTATACCTTATTGAATTAATAGGGCTCACATCTTTAAAGCTAAATTTTGCTCTTATTTTTGATTTTAATTCTACAAATTTTAATATAGGAAAAGATGGTAATTTAATATCTTCCTTAATCCTAAATTTCATAAGTTCATTCATATCTGAATATGCACAATCTGCAATAATAAAATCTACATATTTATTTATATCAGCATATTGAAGTACAGTAGCTGCTCCCATTGACTCCCCATGTAGTCCTATAATGCTATCCTCTCCATTTCTATTAACGACCCAATTAACCCATAAATCCAAATCATATTTTTCATAATATCCATATGTTGAATATTTACCTTCACTTGCCCCATGTCTTCTTTGGTTATACATTAGAACATTCCATCCTCTATCTAAAAACATTCTCATATATTTAATAGATGTAGGTATTCCAACCGTTATTCCATGAACAACAATAATAGTTTTATTAATTTCTGGCTCCCCTTTTATGTAAATCCCCTCAAGCTTTAATCCATCATTTGTAGTCATATAAACTTTTTCTTTTTTTAAACCTTTATAATACCCTATATCTATTAGTCCTCTTTTTATTTGATCTTCAAGCAAATCATCATGATTTTTTACTTTTCTTACTATAACCTGTGAAAAAAAATACTCTGTTATTACTTCTACAATTAATATAACTATTAAAATTATACATACTGTAAATATTAATATTTTCATATATTTTTCTCCTCGTATAATAAGTTTATAGCAGTTATTTAACTGCCTATCAACTTATTTATTTTTTATATTTAGTATAGATTCAGAAAGCATTTCTATTTTTCTAGTGGAAATTCTTCCAATTTAGCATTGCTAATTCTCTTACTTTCAATTTCAAATCTATACAGTTTTAATTTACTATTTATAAAAGGATTTCCTGAACAAGTTATCCACATTATCCACAACACCACTGTGAATAATTTGTTATTTTTTCTTAATAATTATTATTTATTAGCCTTTATAATTCCCTATATTTTAAAAAAATTTTAATTCATTACAATAATTATAAGTAAATTTTACACAATAAAATTATTGTTATCATTAAGTATACATCATTTAGAATGTATTATTAAAGTGTATACAAAAAATTTTATACAACATATTGGTATTTTTATTTGATTTTATATTTTTATATCAATATATTGTATTAGGATATTCAATATAAATTCATTTTTAATAATTAAATGTACTATACTTATTTATCATTAATTATACTTTTTTAAAATAGTTATCAACATTATCCACATAATTGTGAATAACTTGTGTATAACTTTGTTCTTAAATGAACTCATTTTGCTAAATCAAAACATCAGTACTTCAGGTGGAAACTCTACTCCACCTGAAGCAAAAAGTTTGAATCTCCCACTTATAAAAGTGGGAGTCTTATAGAATCGATAAATTTCAAATATACGATATATAGTATTTATGAATTTTATTCTTATGCATATATAGTAATTAGTTTCTATTAAAATACTTTTTGTGGGATAATTATACATATATATTTCACTGTACCTAAAATAGTGATAAAATAATTATACAAAATTCATCTTATAATTGGAGGTTGTAACAATGAGAATAGGGATGGGATACGATGTACATAAATTGGTTAAAAACAAAAAACTTATTTTAGGTGGAGTTGAAATACCTTTTAAATTAGGTCTTTTAGGTCATTCTGATGCAGATGTACTTTTACATGCCATATGTGATAGCTTACTTGGTGCTGCTGCACTAGGAGATATAGGCAAACATTTTCCTGATACAGATGAAAAATATAAAGGAATCTCTAGTTTATTGCTTTTAGAATATATTGGTAATTTAATATATAAAAAAGGATATACTATTGAAAATATCGATGCAACTATAATAGCTCAAAAACCTAAGATGGCACCATATATACCTACAATGATTAAAAACATATCAAAATCACTCAATATTTCAGAAAACCAAGTCAACATAAAGGCAACTACAGAAGAAGGTTTGGGATTTACTGGCAAAAGCGAAGGAATTTCTGCTCAAAGCATATGTTTGCTAAATTAGCAAACATATGTAATTCCAATTCCTACCCCTGGGGTGTAAAATTTACCATTCTAATGTTTCTTTTTTCTGCAACTTTTAAAATCTTCTTCACTCTCTCAACTTTTTTACTATCTTCTCCCTTCAAGTCTTGTCTATATTCTATCTTTCTCAATATTCTATCTATCTCTTTATAAGTCATACCAAGTGCAAATTCATCTGTTACTCCTGGAATCAAATCTGGAGTTGGAGGTTTGTTTATTATCTTTTCAGGAATTTTAAGTTCTCGTGCGAGCTGAAAAACTTGGGTTTTATATAGATGCATAATAGGTTCAATATCTACAGAATCATCTCCCCATTTTACATAAAAACCAGTTACATATTCTGTTTTATTGGTAGTGCCTATAACTGCATAGTTCCTCTTTTCTGCTTCCATGTATAAGCAACACATCCTAACTCTATGTTTTGCTCTATAATATGCAATTCCTTTTAAAAATTCTTCATTACCTTTGTTCTGTAAATCCTCTAAAAATGTATCTTCTTTGGATAAAGATTTCCATTTATTTTTTACATAATTTTTCTTTATTCTCTCTGGTATAAACAGTGCTGGTGGTTGAAGTAAATATACCCCCATTGTTCTTAATATTGGACTTATAGATTTTTTAATATAAGAAATACCTAAATAATCACACACTAGCTTAGAATCATCAACCGTACTTGATGATGAATCTCTCTCTGGTAACAAAACTCCAAACACTTTATCTTTTCCTAATGCTTCGACACACAACTTAGCAACTACTGCTGAATCAATTCCTCCGCTGATTCCAATAACTGAACCTTTATAATCATATTTATCAATTGTCCTTTTTATGAAATTAACTATTTCACTCTTCAAAGTTTTTCACCACCTCAAAAATAAATTATATATTCATTGTACTTTAAATACTCCATACTAAAATTTTACCATATATTTGATTAATTTGCCATATAAAATCCCAAAAAATATCGCTGTTATTCTAAATCTCTGCTATAATATATGTATCAAATATTTATTTTGCAACAAAATACTGAAAGGATGATATTATGAAATTCAATATTAAAAAGATTATAATATACCCATTAATAATATGCACTATATTTTCATTTGCAGGATGTTCTAATAAAAATGATACTACAAAAAATAGCACTCAAATTCAAGCTCAAACTTCAACTAAAAATAATATGTCTAATGATACGTCTGATACATCCAATAACAAAATTTCTAAATTAAATGAAGACGATTTTATTATAACTTACAAAAAAAATAAAATTACAGTTGGTAAGTTTTCAGAAGAATTATTTAAAAATATTGGTTCTGGTACAGCTAATGACAATAATAATTGGGGATTCGTTGGATTTGATGACAAAGATAATTATAAATATTATTCCCATGGATATCCCTCTGATAATCCATTATTCATAGTAAGAACAAAAACTAATATAGCTAACGGGAGCATAATAATTAGTGACATAGATGTAACCAAAATGGGTACTAATAGACAAATTAAATTGGGAAGTAAAAGCGATGAAATATCCTCTGCTTATGGTAAACCAAATAAAATACTTGATTTTGATGATAATATTACAAATTATGAATACTATTATAAAAACAAAATATTAGACTTTTATTTAGATAGTAAAACAAATAAAGTTACTCAAATAATAATACGATACAATGAAAAATCCTTATCATAAAGCAATATTATATAATCGCAGTAACCAATTAATCTCCAACCCATTCTTTATAACTTCAAAACTTAGGCTTATTTAGGTATATAAAATAACAAGTCAAATATACTAGCCACTGACTAATTGTTTATTAAATATACCTTATGGAATTGGAGATTAAATTTTATTTGTATTAAATCTTGATTATATCAACTCATAACTATCTATTAATTTACTTAGCTTTTCAAATGCTGATTTTGTTCTTTTACCAAATATACCATCCTCCACAAGCATTTTGCCTTCATAATCTGTAATATTTATGCTATTAAGAAATTTTTGGAGTTTCAATATAACTTCTTCGTTCCCATCATATATATTATCGTTATATCCATTATCTTTATAATGAATATCAGTATTAATATCTCTACCTGGATATTTTTTACTTAAATATTTAGCTGCACCTTTTATTATTGCACAAGCAACCTTTTTTTGAAATTCATAAGAAAGAAGTAATTTCTCCTCTTTGGAATTTGATATAAATGCAGTTTCTACTAAAACTGCTGGCATACTAGTCATTCTTAGAACTCCAAATCTTGCGGTTTTATATCCTCTATTGGCGAGCTTTGTTGCTTTTAACATTTCATGATGAATCTCTAATCCCAAATTCTTTCCTTCTTCGCTACCTGGAAATCCATAGGTTTCAGTACCTTGACTTTCTTTTTTAAAAGCATTACAGTGTATACTTATAAAGATATCACAATCATTTCTATTTGCAATTTCCGCTCTATCTCTAAGGCTCAAAAACTTATCTGATATTCTTGTATAAACTACTTCAAATCCATTTATTTTAGCTAATTCACCAGCCAATTTTGCAATCTTTAATGTTATATCCTTTTCTTTTATATTTCCTGGACCTATTGCTCCAGGCTCACTTCCACCATGCCCAGCATCAATACAAATCTTCACAAAATCACCACCATTATTTTTTCATTACAATATATTTTATGTGTAATATAAAATAAATGTTATAATTAAACCACAACAAACTATTAGTAAATTTTCGCTATACAATTTATGATATTGATTTTTCCACTATATATAGTAATAAATTACTATTAAAAATGCTTTTCTAGAATACTCACATTATTTAATTTCTCCATTATTATATTCACATCAATATATATGCTAATAATTTATATTTTGAAAAACAAAATAACATATCACACATATTATATTGTTTGAATATTATATACTGATTTATAGATTTATGAAAGGAGAATACAAGTGACTTCAGTTGCACGTAAAATTGTTGAAATGACTGGCATAGATGTAGACATTTTATTAGAACTTTTAATTAAAAGTGCTTCCGCTGAATTTATTACTTATTATTACTATACCATTTTAAGGTGTAATCTTATCGGTTTAGGTGGAGAGGTAATTAAAAATGTAGCAGAAACTGCAAGAATAGAAGACAGAAATCATTTTGAAGCATTGATACCTAGAATATATGAATTAGGTGGCAATCTACCTGATGATTTAATTGAATTTCATAATATGTCCATATGTCCAGCACCATTATTGCCAAAAAATCCAATGGACTTAAGAGAAATGTTAAAAGTATTTATAAAAGCTGAAAGATGTGCTATATATAACTATAATTCAATTTGCAATATGACAGCAGGTAAAGATTTTGCAACCTATGACCTTGTTCAATCTATATTACAAGAAGAAATACAACACGAAGCGTGGTTTTCTGAACTACTAGCTGAAAGTCCAGCAGGACATATCGAAAGAAAATGTAATCAAAACTCACCATTTGTTTCTAAATTCTTAAAATAGTAAACCTATTCACATTTTACCAAATATTTTTTATAAATGCCTAAACACATTACAAAAGTAAAATTTTTGTAGTATTTATAAAAGCATATACTGCATAAACTTGCAATATATGCTTTATCAATTCTACTTCAAACTTAGTTTCTTCTTAGCCTCTAGTAAATCATTCAATCTGTCCTCAAGAATATACTCATCCTCTAATCCTTTATTAAGTCCTTCTCTATATATTTTCTCAGCTTTATCAAAATCTATTAACTCTATTTGCTTTTTTAGAATATTTGAAAGCCAATAAACATCACCCCATTTTATATAAACCCATGCATAATCATTAAATTCCTCTGCAGTTGATTCAAAAATTTTCTCACTCGTCATTATAGAACCTATTTCAAAATATGACTCTGCTTCAGCTAATTTCATATTTAAAATTATGAATTCATCAGAATCAGGCAATAAATTATAGAACTCCATGCAATATCTTATCCTTATTTTATAGAATTCTTTATTTAAAGAAGCTGCATTTTCAAGTTCCATTTCAAAATCCTGACACCAATTTTCTAAACTTTCATATCCTTCAAACTCATCATCTATTTCTTCAATTGATGTGAATTTCTTGACATGAATGACTCTTTTTAAACTCTCCCACGCTTTCATCCAAATTGCACATGCATCTTTAACATTTTCCTCTTCTAATTTCGTGTATCCTATTTGAATGATTTCATTTATTTTTTGTAAATTCGTATTCATATCTAATTTACTCCTTATCCTTCATAATTTCTTCTTTTATTTTAAAAGCTTTTGGTATTGAAATATTATAAGGCGGTCTTAGTATTCCAACTTCTGTAATAATGCCTGTTATATATTTATGAGGTGTAACATCAAAAGCTGGATTAAATGTATCAACATCATTAGGTGCTGTCTGCACTCCAAATAATTCCCTTACTTCATTTTTGTTTCTTTCCTCAATAGGAATTTCATCACCATAAGTAAGACTCATATCTATTGTAGAAAGTGGTGCAGCTGCATATACTGGAATTCCATGTTCCTTAGCAAGAACTGCAACTGAGTATGAACCTATTTTATTTGCAACATCACCATTCAATGTTATTCTGTCCGCTCCAAAAATAACCATATCTATTTTACCAAGCTTCATTGCATATCCAGCCATATTATCTGTTATAAGTGTTGTTGGTATTCCTTCTTTAACAAGTTCCCAAGCAGTTAATCTTGAACCTTGAAGTAATGGTCTTGTTTCATCTGCATATACCTTTATATTCTTTCCTAAACTATTGGCGTATCTTATAACACTAAGCGCTGTTCCATATCCTGCTGTTGCAAGTGCCCCAGCATTACAATGTGTAAGTATACTAGCATTCTCTATAACGACATCATTCCCATGTTTACCTATAGCCATATTACATTCTATATCTTCTTTGTATATTTTATTAGCTTCTTCTAATAATTTATCCTTAATAATATCTTTTCCAAGTTCATTTAAAGTATCAAGTTTTTTCTTCATTCTGTCAAGAGCCCAAAACAAATTCACTGCAGTAGGTCTTGTAGATGCTAATTCTTTAATAGCATTATTAATAAATTTGAAATACTCTTCTTTTTTTGAAGTTTCTTTTTGTGCCTGTATGGCTGCTAATACAACACCATAAGCAGCTGATACTCCAATTGCTGGTGCACCCCTAACGCTTAACACCTTTATAGCTTTGCATAAAGTAGAATATTCTTTACATTCAATATATTTTTCTTCCACTGGCAATTTAGTACAATCTATTAATACCAAAGTATCATCTTTCCACTCAATAGTTTTTACATTCGACATATTTATCACCCCAAAATATTTTATATTTTACTTAAACATTTAAAAAAATAACAACTCAAATATACTATCTATTTTTTTAAAACGTCTTACTATAACTATTTAAATAAAAATCTCTCATGTAGTCAACATCCTCTTTAGGCAATTCTACTACACCCCCAAGAATATTTGCAAATATAACCTCTTTTGCTGACTTTTCAACTATCTGTGCTGTTTTCAAAGCCTCCTTCAAGTTTCTTCCCGCTGCTAGGCATCCATGATTAGAAAGTACTGCTGCCATTCTTCCTTCTAGTGCTTTAACCACAGCTTCACCAAGTTCACTAGAGCCTGGAAGAAAATATTCATTTACTCTCACATCCCCTCCAACAATTTGAACCATATCCTCTGCTGCAGCAGGAATAGGTTTTCTTGCAAGTGCAAATGAAGTAACATATTCACTATGTGTATGAACTATCGCATTTATATCATTTCTATTTCTATAAATAATTGAATGCATTGGGAATTCAATTGATGGATTTTTATTACCATCAATTATATTTCCTTTAAAATCCATAATAACTATATCATTTGGTTGTATTTCTTTATAATCAACTCCACTAGGTGTTATCGCCATGTAATTTTCTCCTGGAATTCTTGCACTTATATTTCCCCAAGTTCCAACTGTCATATTACTATTTATCATATTTATACCTGTTTCAATAACTTGTTTTCTTGTATTTAAATACATTTTATATTCATCCTTTCATCCTTTACATTTACTTAAGCTCATTCAAGTGAAATCGTTTTGCTAAATCAAGACATCGGAACTTCATGTGGAGACTCTAATCCACCTGAAGCAAAAGCTTGAATCTCCCACTTATAGAAGTGGGAGTCTTACAGAACCGATAAATATACCCGTCAAGTTATAAAATTCGTATTTTTGTTTACATAATCATACGATTTTAAAAATTTTGCAAGCATATATATATTTATATGATACCATAAATTCACATTATTAATATATAATTTGATGTAAAAAATTAAAGGTCTCTGCCATATAGACAAAAACCTCTAAAATATTTATCATATCACTCTAAACATAAATCACTTTGCGTAGTATAAGCAATTCCAAGAGCTCCAGGTCCAACATGGAGTCCAACAATAGGACCTATATCACATATCTCAACTGTTCTACCAATCCTTTTCTCAATAATCTTTGCAAACTTTACAGCTTCATCTTTATCATTTATATGGTGTACTATTATATCATTTAAACCATGCTCTTTAATATCATTAAGCATTATATCAATTATTGCCATAAGGGCTTTATTCTTTGTTCTAACCTTAGATAATATAGCAACTTTTCCTTTTGAATAAGTAAGTATTGGCTTTATTTGCATTATCTTTCCTATTAAAGCCTGTGCTTCCCCTATCCTTCCCCCTCTTTTTAAATATTCCAATGTATTAGGAATAAATATAAATCTACTTCTCTTCAAAACCGTTTTTGCTGAATTTACAACTTCCTCCATACTATTTCCTGACTTAGCCGCTTTTGCTGCTGATAAAACAGCATATCCAAGATGCATACATATAGTTTTGGAATCAATCACCTCAATTTCTGCATGTGGGTAATTTTCTAATATCATATCCTTCACTAAAAGAGCTGATTGATACGTTCCACTCACTCCAGAAGATATAAAAATAGCCACAATTTTATTTCCATTTTTAATCTCTTTTTCAAAAATATTGTAGAGTTCCTCTATAGACGGTTGAGATGAAGTTGGCACAGTCATACTATTTTTAAGTTTATCGTAGAAGTAATCATTATCAACCTCAAGTTCTTTAAATGTTTCATCTTCAAATATTACACTCAATGAAATCACAGTTATATCGAATAATTCCCTAAACTCTTTCGGAATATATGATGTGCTATCCGTAATAATTTTAATTCCCATTAAATCTTCCACCTTTATCAATTTTATAAAACTCCCTCTTCCATAGGTAAGAGTTTGAAACTTTTGTCTTTAGGTAAAATATACATTCTACCTAAATTTCCTATATTATTCTTTAACAAAACGAGTTTATTTCAATTATTATACATTTAGCTCATTTTAATCTAAATTATCAATATAATGTAATGTAGTTATCAAAACTATGTATTACCCTATATATATTCTACTACTTTTTAATCAATTTATCAACAAATTTTTCTATTTATTGAATATAATTTATTATACTGGTATACTAGTAATATATAAAATTAAATATTTAAAATATTATAAATTTTTTAACAATGGAGTGATATCATGCAAATGCTTATATTCGTTTTAAATAATATTAATTATCTAGAAGAAATAATGAACGAATTCACAAAATCAGGTATAAAAGGAGCAACAGTAATTGATAGTACGGGTATGGCTAAGGTATTAAATCATTTTTCCTCAGATGAAGTTCCAATATTCGGCTCATTAAAAATGCTTATGAATGAAAAACGTCCTTTTAATAAAACAATATTTACAGTAATAAAAGATTCACAAGTTCAAACTGCTGTAGGTGCCATAGAGCGTATTGTAGGAGATTTGTCCAAACCAGATGTTGGTATTGTGTTTACCATACCAGTTAACTTTGTCGAAGGAATCGTAAAAGAATAGTTCAAAATATATTTAAAGAAGGAAGGCTTCACAGATGCATATTTTGTTTTACACTGGAATGATTCTTATCTCTGGACTTATTATGGGTAAACTCGTATCCTACATTAAACTTCCAGAGGTTACTGGTTATTTATTAGCAGGTGTTCTTATCGGTCCAAGCATTCTAGGTATAGTACCCGTAGAAGCTGCGGAGAAGTTAAATGTAATTTCAGAAATGGCACTAGGATTAATTGCATATAGCATAGGAAGTGAATTTAACTTTAATCATATGAAAAAAATAGGTAAAGGCATACTTTTAATAACTGTACTTGAATCTTTGGGTGCTGTTATTCTTGTAGATTTAGCTATGATTTTTATTTTTAAACAAAAGCTTTTTTTTAGCATATCACTGGGGGCTATAGCCGCTGCAACTGCTCCAGCTGCTACTCTAATGGTAATAAGACAATATAAAGCTAAAGGTCCTTTGGTTGATACGCTGCTTCCAATAGTTGCTATGGATGACGCTGTTGGTATTATCATTTTTGGTATTTCAATGGCAATAGCTAAATCATTAGTATCCGTAGATGTTAAACTCCCTATGGGTAAAATGATATTATTACCCTTTGGTGAAATTTTTCTTGCCTTTGTTGTTGGCATATGCATAGGTATAATTTTATCAATAGTTGCAAATAGGGCAAATGGCGAAGATCAATTATTAACTATTGCACTTGCAGTTATTTTTGCTGCAATTGGATTATCAGTTGAATTAAACATTTCGGCATTACTTGTGTGTATGTGCATTGGAGCTACTGTTACAAATGTAGTACCTAACAATAAAAGATTATTATCAATTGTTGATAGATTTACTCCGCCAGTTTTTGCAGTATTTTTTACGCTTGCAGGTATAGAACTCAATATATCAATATTAAAAGATGTTGGAATTATAGGAATTTCATATATGTTTCTTAGAGTTTTAGGCAAAATGATAGGTGCTTCATTAGGAGCAAAAATTATAAATTCACCTAAAACAGTACAAAAGTATCTAGGCTTTACATTAATTCCTCAAGCAGGTGTCGCAATAGGACTAGCAATGATTGCAGAAGCAGAATTACCTTCCCCATATGGTGCAAAAATAAAAACAATTATTTTATCAGCCACTGTAATTTATGAACTTATAGGTCCTTTAATGACTAAAATTGCAGTATTTAGAGCTGGAGAAGTACCTTTAAGTAATTCCTCAAACTCAAATATAAATTGCTAAATTAAAATATATTTTAAGAGCATCTTCTATATGAAGATGCTCTTTTTACTTTTAAGTGTATTAATTATTGTCCTAATGTTGCTACCATAACAGCTTTTATAGTATGCATTCTGTTTTCAGCTTCATCAAATACTATTGATGCTTCACTTTCAAACACTTCATTAGTTACTTCCATCGAATCTAATCCGAATTTTTCATGTATTTCTCTACCTACAACAGTATTTAAATCATGGAAAGCTGGTAAGCAGTGCATAAACTTAGTATCTTCATTTCCTGTCATTTGCATCATTTCTTTATTAACTTGATAAGGTTTTAATAATTTTATTCTCTTTTCCCAAACTTCGTCTGGCTCGCCCATTGATACCCAAACATCCGTGTAAATAACATCTACATCTTTAACACCTTCTGCTACACTATCAGTAATAGTAATTGTTCCACCTGATTCTTTAGCAACCTCTCTGCATTTCTTTACTAATTCTTCTTCTGGGAATAATTCTTTAGGACATACACTTCTAAAATCCATTCCCATTTTAGCTGCACCAATCATCAATGCATTACCCATATTATTTCTTCCATCTCCAACATAAGCAAATTTAATTTCACTTAGTGGCTTATTGAAGTGTTCTCTTATAGTTAGAAAGTCTGCTAAAACTTGTGTTGGATGGTCTTCATTAGTTAATCCATTCCATACTGGTACTCCCGAATATTTTGCTAATGTTTCAACTACCTCTTGACCAAAACCTCTATACTCAATACCATCATACATCCTTCCAAGTACTCTAGCAGTATCAGCAATAGATTCTTTTTTACCTATCTGACTTCCAGTTGGTCCTAAATATGTAACATGAGCACCTTGATCATGTGCTGCAACCTCGAAAGCACATCTTGTTCTTGTTGAAGACTTTTCAAAAATCAAAGCAATATTTTTACCTTTAAGTCTTGGTTGTTCAGTACCTGCATATTTAGCTCTCTTTAAATCCCTAGCCAAGTCTAAAAAGAAATTAATTTCCTTTGATGAAAAATCCATAAGAGTTAAAAAACTTCTGTTTCTTAAATTATACATTTTAACTTTCCCCTCTCTTTATATTTAATAAATTTTCCATTGTTTAATATTTAAATCACACTGTATTTATTAGTATACCATATATATACAATCATTAAAATAATTAAAATACACTATCTTCAATCCATAATATGCAATATTTAATATATATGATTAAAGCACAATAAGCTATGGATAAATTTCAAATACACAATATATAGTATATATAAACTTGATTTCTATACATATATAGTGGTGAATTTATATTTAAAATACTTTTTGTGGTATAATCATCTACATATATTCTGCATTCTATAAAAATATCCACACTATAAATTTTCCATTGTAAGGCACATACTAAGAACCAAAAATACGAATTAAAAGATATATTATTAAATTATGCCCTACTTATGACAGTCTTCTCTGTAGAAAGGCATAGACATACATCTTGGACCTCCTCTACCTCTTGATAATTCAGCTGAAGGTATTGCAATAACCTCAATATTATATTTATCTAATAACTCATTTGTAACATAATTTCTCTCATATGTTATAACCTTACCTGGTGCTATTGCAAGCGTATTTGAACCATCATTCCACTGTTCTCTACCGGCAATAATTTGATCTCCTCCGCCACAGCGTATTAGAGTTATGTCTCTTTTTAAATGACTAGATAATATTTTTTCAAGAGCACCCTCTTCTTCAACTGCCTTAATATCATTATTCTTTTCATCATACGTTAAAGCTGTAACCCTCAAGCCTCCTTCAATACCTGGATGTACTGTAAATTTATCATAATCAATCATAGTAAATACAGTATCTAGGTGCATAAATGCTCTGCTCTTAGGTATATCAAATATTAATAAAGTATTAAATCCTTCATTGCTCTCAAATATTTTTTTAGCAATTTTCATTGCTGCTTGCTTATCAGTTCTTTGACTTGCACCAATTGCAATAACCTCATCTGATAGTATCAATTCATCTCCGCCCTCGACACTATACTTTTCATTTCTATCGTACCAATATTCAATGCCAGAATCTTTGTATTCAGGATGATAGTTAAAAATATACTTACCAAATATAGTTTCTCTTTTTCTTGTTTTAGTCCTCATAGAATTCACTGACACTCCACTACCAATTGTAGCAAAAGGATCTCTAGTAAAATAAAGATTTGGCATAGGATCCATTATAAATGGATACTCATTTGAATTTTCTTTTAATCCAATTTCTTTTTTCCTAACTCCTGCCATTATTTTATCAACCATAGCTTTAATTGGCATAGACTTAAAATACTCAATTAATACTTTAATTGTATCTTCATCTTTAATATCACATTCATATATGACTTCTTTTAAGAACTTTTCCTTAACATCACATTCATGTAATGCTTCACTCACCAATTTTTCAAGATATAAAACTTTAACACCATTCATTCTTAAAACATTCGCAAAATTATCGTGCTCATCTTTTGCAACTTTTAAATAAGGAATATCATCAAAAAGCAATCTTTCAAGATAATCAGGCACAAGATTTTCTATCTCTTTTCCTGGTCTATGAAGCATTACTGTCTTAAGATTTCCAATTTCAGAATAAACATGAATTTTTCTTTTATTTTCCATCTATATTCACCCTTTTCATATATGGCATAATTACTTAAATAGTTTTTTACCTTTAACTGTATTTATCTAATAATTTTAGTGCCTGACAAACCTTTTATTGCTTCCTTTGCCTTTGTCAATGAAGCAATAATGGCAATTTTACTAGAATCGTATTGTACAAATTTCTTGCAAGCCTCTACCTTTGGAAGCATACTTCCAGGTGCAAATTGACCTTCTTCTATATATTCATCAACTTCCTTTAATGTTATTTCAGAAAGTTCCTTTTGCTGTGGTGTATTAAAATTAACACATACCCTATCTACCGCTGTCAATATCACTAAAGCATCTGCATCTACTATCTCTGCTAATTTCTCTGCCGCAAAATCCTTATCGATAACTGCTGGAACACCTTTAACAACATTTCCATCTCTAACTACTGGAATACCTCCACCACCACATGAGATTACTACCGCTCCAGATTCAACTAAATATTTTATTAAATCCTTTTCAATAACATCAATTGGCTTTGGTGAAGCAACTACTCTCCTGTATCCTCTTCCTGCATCTTCTTTCATAGTATATCCCTGTTCAGTTTGAAGTATCTCAGCTTCTTCCTTACTGTAAAATGTTCCTATAGGTTTTGTTGGATTTTGAAATCCTGTATCGTCTTTATCCACAACAACTTGCGTAACTACTGTTCCAACATGTTTGTCAATGTTTCTCTTTCTTAACTCTTCAGTAATTGCATTTTGGAGATGATATCCTATGTATCCTTGCGAGAAAGCTCCACATACATCAAATGGAAATAATACATTTGAACTATCTGCCTTATGTGCAGCCTCAACTGATGCAACTATTTGCCCAACTTGTGGTCCATTACCATGAACTATTGAAATTCTATGTCCATCTTCAATTAAATCAACTATCGATTTAGCAGTTCTCTTACAAGTTTCTAACTGTGCTTTTGCACTCTTATCTTTTGGATCCGATTGAAGTGCATTTCCTCCTAATGCCAAAACAATCTTCATAATTAACCCCTCCTAATTCATTTCGGATATACATTACGCCTTAATAATATCTTTAAATAAAATAAGTGTCAACTGTTCCATTTTTAAAGGAATTGCATATATATTCATCAATTTTGAAATTGTTAAAATAGTTTTCTAAAAAACTACACTCTAAAATTTTATATGCCCCTCATAAATTCATGTTTTATTATTCTTAAATAATATAAAAGAATTTTAACTCTCAACATTTAGAGTAAGCAATAGTGCATAAATATATGCAATCAATGAATAAAATTTTTTTAATTTTTTGAATTTACTTAATCACAATTGACAAAATAAATGTATTAGCATACAATAATACTATACCAATACCCTGCATATGTATAATCGTATGCTTAAAATATAATATTTTATTTTTAGGAAGGTGTACTTTATGAAGATAAATTTAGATTCAAACACATCAAGAATTCTAAAACAAAAGATGGCTGAATATAGCAAAGATACCGTACGTCTAATGATACGCAGCTATGGCTGAGGTGGCCCTATTCTTGGTCTTGTTCTGGATGAACAAAGAGAAACTGATGCTGTAGAAATTGTTGATGGAATAAGATTCGTTGTAGATAACGAAGAAACTTTTTTATTCGATGATGTATCTGTTATTTATGAAAAAGGTTTGTTTAGAGATAGTTTTAGAGTTGTAAGAAATGGTTCTTATGCATCAAGTTGTTAAAACAAATAACCACCTGCATATCAATAGCAGGTGGTTATTTGTTTTAATCACAATTACTTCTTTAACATCATCATCTTAAAAAACGTATAAAACATTCACTGGGTTATTTTCATCCAATACATTATTAATTCTCATTACCATATTCATCAACAATTTTTTGTGCTAACTTTTTAATTGCACCTGCTTGAGCAATTAATGTCATAACTATGAGAAATACTTCTATTCTCTTTTCATCATTTTTACTTTTAAGATTAATGTCTTTAATCATAGAACTAATTTCTGCCTCATCAAAGTAATCACTCTTTATAAAGGAATCAAAACATTTCTCCTGTATATCACAAAAAATCTTGTATGCTTTTTCCCATGAAATAATATCATCACTTCTATCATTTATCTCATTAAAAGCAAGCCTAAATACTTTTTTAATTTCATCAGTTGTCAATATAGGTCTCATGTAGCTTAAAAGTGCTAACTGAGCAAGATGCAATTTTGTATACCCTCTTTTTCTACCATCTTCAGGCTTTGAAATGACTTCATTTTTTATATAATTCTGAACAATGTTATTTGTATAATTTTCATTCTCAAATCTATCATTTAAATAATCAATTACCTGAGATAAAAACAGATCATATTGAGGTAAATCTGAATATGGTATTATACTGTTTTTTGCCATTTTTTTTGTTAGCTTATTAACTTTTTCAATTGAAAAATCACTAGCTTTCAATTTATTTCACATCCTTTATATTTTTTAACTAATATTTTAAATTTATCAACATATTAATTATTACCAAATCTTCTATAAACATATCACTTCCCTATAAATATATTGCAAAGCAACGAAAAATAGTGACTGAAGACTAGGTACTGTATATAGGTACTAGGTGTATTATGTTATAGTTACTAAGTGCTAGAAATTAAGTTATAAAATCAGATACTATAAGAGTTTTTAGACTCTGTTATAAAATTTAAAATACAAATTCTAGTGTAAATTTTCTTAAATAAAGTAGTTGAAGTAGCTTATTTACATATTCATATATAAATATTATAAGGTATTTATAACCTTATTACAAGTTATTAATTGTTAATTTTTAAATCTCAAAGTAAAATATACATATCCACACAATTTATCCACAATTTCTGTGGATAAATTGTGATTAATTATATAAACTTTACAGCTTAAATTATTGAAAAATTTATACTGTAGTGATATTATATTTTATTACATTGATGTGGATAACTCACTCATTATTTTGTGGATAATATTTTAAAACTATTATAAAAAAATTTACATAATTTTCTTTATAATAGTATAGATATATTATTATTATTTTAATAATTTCATAATACTAATCCACGCTCTAAGTGAGCTCATTTTGCTAAAGAAAAAATAGGAATTTCAGGTGGAGACTCTACTCTACATGAAGCAAAAACTTCAATCTCCCACTTATAAAAGTGAAAGTATTGTAGAATTGATAAAATTAGTACAAGCCTTCGACATTATTTTTTATTTATCCATTATATTACTATTTTATTTGCAAAATATTTATAATTTATTTTTTTACCTCTTTATAAATTTAAAATTTTATATATTGTTGATATATCTACATTTACACATAAAAATAATATAATATTATTATAAAAAAACATTATTGACATTTGTATATTTTGGTAGTATATTAACTATAGATGGAAGCTGGCATACATTTTGTAACTAAAACTAAAAATATTCAAATTATATATTGACTTTTTATGTCACATTTGCTATTATCTAATCATACAATTGTCGAATATTGTATTAGCTTAAAATTGTAAATTATTGCTAATAATTTGAAAAAATATGATTTTTGAGGAGGAAATTTAATTATGAAATCAACTGGTGTAGTAAGAAGAGTAGATGAGTTAGGAAGAATAGTTATCCCTATAGAATTAAGAAGAACATTAGAAATCGCTGAAAAAGATGCTCTTGAAATTTATGTAGATGGAGAACAAATCATATTGAAGAAATATCAACCTGCTTGTATTTTCTGTGGCGACGCTAGAGATGTTGTTAATTACAAAGGCAAAAACATCTGTAAAGCATGCCTTGAAGAATTAAAATCTGGTAAATAATTAGCAAATAAGCGGCTATACCAAATGGATAGCCGCTTATTTGCTAAATTTAATTTTTATGGTAAAAACCTTCTAGCACAATAATAATCGCTTCTAGCAGTTAATCGTGTAATTTTTATTACATCCCCAGTATGAGGTGCATGAATAAAGCAACCATTTCCCACATACATTCCCACATGATGAACATTATATTTTGTACCAAAAAAGATTAAATCTCCAGGCTTCAATTGATTTCTTGGAACGTACTTACCTTGTTTAACTTGATCATATGTAACCCTATATAAAGATATACCAAAATGAGCATATACATATCTAACAAATCCAGAACAATCAAAATATTTAGGTCCATTTCCACCCCATACGTAAGGAGTACCTAAAAATCTAGATGCATACGCAACTACCTCTTCACCAGAAACATTAGACATACCCCTAGATGGATCACGCTTTGGTATTGATGCTTTTATCTGCTCAATCCTTTTAAGAGTTTCATTAATCACCCTTTGAGTTTCTTGTATCTTCTTATTATACTCACCAATCTTGCTAGCATAATATCGTTTCTTTTCATTAGCTTTTTTAATTAATTTTATCTGCTCTGCTTTCGATGCCTTCACCGATGATAGCTTGTCCTCTTTATCGCTTTTAAGAGCTACTAGCACTTGTTTCTCCTTTTCCAAAGCTTCTTCCTTAACTTTAATTTTATTTTTTTTATTATTCAAATCAGCTAATATTTGTTTATCATACTTTGCTATGCTTCTTAATAACTCAACATTAGAAATCAATTGATCTAATCCCTTTGAATTAAGAATGACTTCCAAATAGCTATTATTTCCATTGATATACATGCTTCTCATTCTCTTGTTAAACAATTCCTGTTCTACTTTTACATCTTCTTCTGCTTTATATAATTCAGTTTGTGCTTGTTTTATTTCTTCTTCTTTAGATGATATCAAAACGCTTGCTTTTTTTATTTCATTCATTAATCCTTCAATCTTGCAATCTAGTGTTTCAATCTTCACTTCTAATTGTTGTATTTCTTTCTCTGCAGCTTCAAATGATTTTTTGTTATTTTGCAATGCATTCTTTTGATTATTCAATTCACTTTGCTTCTGATTTAATTGTTGTTCCTGTTTATTTATCTGATCTTGATAAGGATTTGCTATTACTTTCGCACTAAAACTTACAGTTAACCCTGCTGCTAACAAAAACGATACTACCCTCTTCTCCACAAACTCACCCCATCTGCATTAATATTATGACATTATTTGTCAATTAAAGCATTTTAGAATACCTATTTATATTATAACATCAAATTTTAGTACATCATAGCATAATATTAATAATTTTCACTAATAATAATTGCCAGCCTTCAATCACTAATCTCTAGTCTCTGATTTCTAATCTCTAATACAGATTTATAACTTGATAGTGAATATCTTATTATAGACTAAGAATTAGAAAATAGGAGAAAAACAAAGGGCTTAGAAGAATTTCGAGTTTCTAATATTACTTATTTTTATTTAAATAGCATTGTTCTGGTATTATCCTTCTAGCACATACATAATCATTACGTGTCAATATAGAAATCTTAATTCTATCCCCTGTGTGAGGAGCATGTATATAACAATCGTTCCCTACATAAATTCCTACATGATGCACATTATATTTTGTTCCGAAAAATATAAGATCACCAAGCTTCAATTTATCTCTAGGTACATATGCCCCCTCTTTTACTTGAGTATATGTCGTCCTACTTAATTCAATTCCAAAATGTGCATAAACATACTTAACAAAACCAGAGCAATCGAAATACTTAGGACCATTTCCACCATATACATATGGTCTTCCTAAGAATTCTGCTGCATATGCGACCACTGCCGCTTGTGATATTGGTACATTTCCTCTTGAAGCTTGCATCGTTGGGAGCTCTTTAATCATCTTCTCAATATTTTTAATAGCTTCATTTATTTTAATCTGATTTTTCTTTATTCTCTGGCTATATATTTTATTTGCAAGATATAAACGTTGCTGTCTTTTGGCTTCAAGAATTAAAATGTTTTCTTTTTCCCTTGACTCTTCTAATTCTTTTAATTTACTGTGTTTATTATTTTTTAGTGCAACAAGTTTATTTATTTTCTTGTCTAAAGCTTCCTTCTGTTCCTCTATCATACTTTTTTCATACTTTAATTGCTTAATTATACTATTATCATACTTCATAATTTCTTTTGCAATTTCCAAATTATTAATAAATCCGTCTAAACTATCTGAACTGAAAATAATTTCAATATAATTAGTATGTCCATTAATATATAAAGCTCTCATTCTTTTATTAAAAAGTTTCTTGGTTGAATATAATTTTTTACTCGCCTCATAAAGCTTATTTTTATTCTCCTCTACTTCAACAGACATACTCTTTATATTATTGTTAATTTCATTCAATTCCCTATATATCTTTTCAATTCCTACATCCATCTTTTCTATATTTATTTCCATTTTATCTAGCCTTGTCTGAAGTTCTCCATAAGAAGCATTTTTAATATCTATAAGCTTACTGTTATATGTTTCATCTCCTCGTGATTCTACTAAGACATTCTTTTCAACTTTATTCTTAGACTCTATTAAAACAGGGTCACTAAAAGCAATCAGTTTAAAATTAAATATTAATACTATCCATAGAAATAAAACAATCACCTTTTTCACCATAAAACTTCCTCCAAAGGTTAGAATTCCTCTTATATTTCTATGAATAGTATATATAATTTATTACTTATTTTTTTCTACAACTCTATAGAATATTTATAAATCTCCTTTTTAGGTAAATTTCTATCTTTTGCAACCTTCTTTACAGCCTCTTTTTTATTTAATCCTTCATTCATATATTTTAATATATGTTCTTTTATGCTCATATCTTGCCATTTTGCCATATTCTCTTTTTCTATTTCATAATCGCTTTTCCCTTGTACTACAATTACATACTCCCCTCTCGGAGAATTATTATTGTAATATTCAATGGCCTCTTTTAATGTAACCCTTTTTATTTCCTCATGAAGCTTTGTTAATTCTCTGCATAATGCAACTTCCCTATTTCCAAGATTATCATACAAAAATTGAAGTGTACTTATTATTCTATGAGGTGCTTCATAAAATATCAAAGTCTCCCTTCTATCCTTTAATTCATTTATAACAGGTATTCTATACTTATTTTCTCGTGGTAAGAAACCTCTAAACAAAAATTTCGTAGTATCAAGACCTGAATATACTAATGCAGTTGTAAATGCAGATGCTCCTGGTAAAACCTCAAAGTCTAAACCTTCTTCAATGCATTTCAATACTATAACACTTCCTGGATCAGAAATACCTGGTGTACCTGCATCCGTAACTAAAGCTATCTTATTACCTTCTTTAATCTTTTGAATTATATTTTCACTTTTTACATTTTCATTATATTTATGATAACTTATAAGAGGTTTCTTTATTTGAAAATGATTTAGTAGTTTTAGTGTAACTCTTGTATCTTCAGCTGCAATCAAATCGACACTTTTCAAAACATCTAATGCTCTAAGTGTTATATCCTTCAAATTTCCAATAGGGGTTGGCACTAAATATAACATTCCTATACTATTTTCTATATTGTTTAACATATTTTTCAACACTCCCATTAAAACATATTCAAAAATAATTAGTCAATATGCTAGTATATATTACACCTTTAACTTATTATTTTATTTTAAATACCTAAGATTTTCATACTTTGTTCAATTCGTAATATACAATATTTAATATACATATATTTTGTATTAATATTCACCATAAAAATCTTTATATGCTACATTTTTTCGTTGTAATATATGTGAACTACCACATCCACAAGGGGATGTGGCTTCTTTGTAAGAAGTTTGGCATTTAACTTTCGACTTGAATTAACAAGCAACCCTTATTCTTAACGGGCGAGAACATTTGCCCTTATCCCTCATAGTTTCAACTAACTTGGGAATACATTTTTCTTCTTTTCTTAATATATTCAAACTACCATTTATATCGGAATTTACAAATCCATAACTACTTTTGAATAATCCCCTAACAACTCTACGAGTTTTATCATAGTTCTTTTTAGTTATTGGCTCTAAGTCAAAAGCACTACAACCACTTGTATAACTTTCTTCTTTATATTTAACTTTAATTCCTTGAAGTTTAGCTTTATACTCTATAAGTTCTGCCAATCTTTGAATAGGAATTTGAACAAAACCTTTGATTTCCTTAGTGTTTTTAAATTTATCAGAACCACACTTTTTCATTTCAATACTTTGCAATTCTGCAATTCTTTTATTTGTATAAGAATTAACTGATTTAAGTTTCTTATCACAAAATAAGTAACTATTTTGATTTTCTTTGAATGTTAATGTAGCCAAATTATCTAAACCTAAATCTATTGCCATATCTACATAAGATTTAAAACCATTTTCTTTTAAATCATAGTTAGCCACATTGTATAATTTAGTTGTATGATAAGACAATTCTTCTATTATTTTTAATTGCTCTACCGTAAAATTTAGTTTGAATTTAAATGATAACTTCATTTTCTCATCACATTCATATAGTTGATGTAGTTATCATAACACCTTATTGAAACTTTGTCAACTATATGATGCAGTTAATATGAGGTGATTTAAATGACACGTAAAAGTATTAATACCACTTTAGATACTGAATTATATTCTAAAATTAAAATACTTGCACTTAAAGTAAGTGCTGAAAAACAAACAAAAGTTAATGCTAACGACCTTATTGAGGAAGGAATGAAACTTATAATTGAAAGATACGAAAGTGAAAAAAACAAGTCATAGCATTTACAATATTAACTATAATATAGTTTTTTGTCCTAAATATAGGCACTCTATATTTAAAGATGAATTAGAAACTGAATTATTGAAGATATTTTAAACCACTTGTTATAACTATGATTTTGAACTTATTGAAAAAGAAATAATGCCCGACCATGTTCACTTATTCATAT
>Ga0114934_10000037_pt1 | contig 68553 bp, 71 predicted proteins | sample 4SBtaG_2_FD_99695 | JGI IMG/M metagenome (GOLD analysis project Ga0114934, IMG submission 99695) | Deep subsurface microbial communities from Kolumbo volcano to uncover new lineages of life (NeLLi) - 4SBTROV10_white metaG | ecosystem: Environmental > Aquatic > Marine > Volcanic ...
CAACATTCAGGTCACCATAAAATTGATTGCCCCGATTGCGATGGACGAAGGTTTGCGATTTGCAGTACGGGAAGGGGGTCGCACGGTGGGTGCGGGTGTTGTATCCAAAGTAATTGAGTAAGGCGTTATGGCAAATCAAAATATAAGAATACGACTCAAAGCGTTCGATCATAAATTGATCGATCAGTCTGCGAGTGAAATAGTTGAAACCGCACGTCGTACCGGTGCTCAGATACTTGGACCTATACCACTTCCAACAAAAAAGGAACGCTGGACAGTGCTAATTTCTCCGCATGTAAATAAGGATGCGCGAGATCAGTACGAACTCAGAACTCATAAGCGGCTGTTGGATATAGTTGATCCAACAGAAAAAACAGTGGATGCATTAATGAAATTAGATCTCGCCGCTGGCGTAGACGTGCAGATTAAACTCCAATAAAAAATATTGGTTGATCTGAATTTAATTGTTAAGAGGAACTGATCGATGTCAATTGGTCTTGTTGGTCGAAAATTTGGTATGACGCGCATATTTACCGAAGATGGTGCATCTGTCCCGGTGACCGTCATACAGGTAGAGAATAATCGCGTTACTCAGGTCAAGACTATCGAATCTGACGGGTACCGGGCAATTCAGGTGACGACCGGTAGTAAAAAAGCATCTAAGGTCAATAAGGCTGAAGTAGGGCATTTTAAGAATGCAGGAGTCAAGTCAGGCCGCGGGTTATGGGAATTTCGTCTGGAAGAAGGCGAAGGCATGGAGATGGCAATTGGATCTGATTTTGGTATGGAGCTTTTCTCTGAAGGTCAGGTTATTGATGTCCAAGGCACGAGTATAGGTAAAGGGTACGCTGGAGCGATTAAGCGTCACAATTTTCATACCCAGGACATGACGCACGGAAATTCTTTGTCGCACAGGTCTGCCGGATCAATTGGTCAGTGTCAGACGCCAGGTCGCGTTTTTAAGGGAAAAAAAATGGCGGGTCATATGGGGAATGTTACAAGAACGACACAGAACTTAAAGATCCAGGGAATCGATTCTGAGAGAAATTTTATGCTTGTAAAAGGTGCTATACCGGGCGCAAAAGGTTCAGATGTAATTGTGACGCCAGCGGTTAAACGTAGTAGGAAGACTGAGAAATGAGTTTAGAAATTCCGCCAATTAGCGAAACAGACACCGTGGGAGCAATTCCAGTAACTGAAGCTGTTTTCGGACAAGCTTTCAACGAGCCGTTGATCCATCAAATAGTGGTGGCGTTCATGGCAGGTACGCGTAGTGGCACCAAAAAACAAAAGAACCGTGCCGATGTCAGTGGTGGTGGTAGTAAACCCTGGCGTCAAAAAAGTACAGGCAGAGCAAGAGCGGGTACATCCAGAAGCCCATTGTGGCGGTCAGGCGGAGTAACATTTGCTGCACGCCCAAGAGACTATAGCCAGAAAATTAATAAGAAAATGTATAGAGCAGGGATTCGTTCAATATTTTCTGAATTATTAAGGCAGAAACGGCTATTTGTTAGCGAAAATATTATTCCCTCTGAACCTAAGACGAAGCTACTCGCCGGTACGTTGAAGGAGTGTGGTACAGAGAATATATTAATTGTTACAGATGCACCTGAAAAGAACCTGGAACTTTCCAGCAGGAATATATCCAGAATAAGTATCTGTACGACGAATCATCTTGATCCTGTGAGTTTGGTAGCGGCTGCAAAAGTTATCGTTACCAAGCATGCGATCAGTAAAATAGAGGAGCAATTGGCGTGAACCATCTTAAGTTGGCTAACGTAATTCAAGCACCTGTGGTATCGGAGAAATCAACCATTCTTGGTGATAGCCAGAATCGTTTTGTCTTTAAGGTTCTGAAAACAGCTACGAAAAGCGAAATTAAGAGCGCGGTGGAATTGATGTTTACCGTGGATGTCGAATCTGTCCAGGTTGCTAATGTTCGAGGAAAAAGTAAACGTTTTGGCCAGTTGATGGGTTCAAGGGCAGATTGGAAGAAAGCTTACGTCAGGTTAAAGCCCGGGCATGATATTGATTTTTCCGGCGCATAAACCCTCACTTAACCGCATACATTAATAATATTGGTAGTTAGATATGGCCGTAATCAAGAGTAAACCTACATCCCCAGGATCTCGGTTCGTTGTAAAAGTAAAATCGGATTTCCTGCATAAGGGCCAACCACATAGGCCGTTGGTTGAAAAGAAAAGTAAGAACGGTGGTCGCAATAACAAGGGACGCATCACAACTCGGCATACGGGTGGCGGACATAAGCAACGCTACAGAATTATCGATTTTAAGCGCGACAAAGTGACTGTTCCCGGCGTAGTGGAGCGGTTGGAATACGATCCTAACAGGACTGCGCACGTAGCACTGATCAAGTATAAGGACGGTGAACGAAGATATATCATCGCACCAAAAGGGCTGAACGTCGGTAGTGAAATTATTTCCGGCACTTCGGCTGCAGTTAAGCCAGGTAACTGCATGCCAATGAGAAATATTCCTGTTGGAACGCAGGTTCACTGTATTGAGCTGAAACCGGGAAAAGGCGCCCAGATTGCGCGTAGTGCAGGGGCGACCGTTCAACTGATTGCTAAAGAGGGTGCTTATGTTACCGTCAGACTGCGTTCAGGTGAAATGAGAAAAATACATGCAGATTGCAGAGCTGTTATTGGGGAAGTCGGCAATTCCGAACATAATCTTCGGTCATTGGGTAAAGCCGGAGCAACTCGCTGGCGTGGAGTACGACCAACTGTTAGAGGCGTAGCAATGAACCCTGTGGATCACCCTCATGGCGGTGGTGAAGGGCGGACATCTGGTGGGCGACATCCTGTTTCTCCCTGGGGTCAGCCAACCAAAGGGTATAAAACAAGAACGAATAAGCGGACTGACAAAATGATTGTCAGGCGTCGTAAGAAACGGTAATTAATGAGAGGAATATTTAAGTGTCTCGTTCTATAAAGAAAGGTCCATTTATTGATCACCACCTTCTTGAGAAGGTCAGGAAAGCATCTGAATCTAACGATCGACGGCCAATTAAAACATGGTCCCGCAGGTCTATGGTTATTCCTGATATGCTAGGACTGACTATTGCGATCCATAATGGTCGGCTTCATATCCCGGTACTTATTTCTGAGAATATGGTTGGCCACAAGTTGGGAGAATTTGCTCCAACTCGAACCTATAAAGGCCATTTGGCTGACAAAAAATCAAAATAGTCGGATTAAACAATGGAAACCGCAGCAAAATTAAGAAATGCACCCATATCAGCTCAAAAGAGTCGTTTGGTTGCCGATCAGATTCGAGGAAAAAGTGTTGAGTTAGCGCTAAACACCCTAAGATTCAGCTCAAAAAAAGCTGCTGGTGTGATGAAGAAAGTTTTAGAATCAGCTATTGCCAATGCAGAGCATAATGAAGGTGCCGATATCGACGAATTAAAAGTGAGTACCGTATTTGTGAACGAAGCGCGTACACATAAGAGAATAAGAGCAAGAGCAAAAGGTAGGGCAAACAGGATTTTGAAAAGAACATGCCACATTACCGTCAAAGTATCGGAAGTTGATTAAGGGCAGCAGATATGGGTCAAAAAGTACATCCAGTAGGAATTCGTCTCGGCTACATTAAAGATTGGTCGTCGCGATGGTATGCAGAAACGAAGAATTATTCAGAACTTCTGCATCAGGACTTGCGGATTCGTGAGTATATAAAGAAAAAACTGGCACATGCGTCTGTAAGTCGAATCCAAATCAATCGACCGGCGAACAATGCGCAAATTACAGTTCATACTGCGCGTCCGGGTATCGTTATTGGAAAGAAAGGCGAAGACATCGATTCTTTGAGAACCCAGGTGTCGGCGATGATGGGTATACCCGTTCATCTCAACGTTGAAGAGATTCGCAAACCGGAACTTGACGCACAGCTAGTAGCGGAAGGAGTCGCTCAACAGCTGGAAAAAAGAATAATGTTTCGACGGGCCATGAAACGGGCGGTTACCAACACCATGCGCTTAGGTGCTGAAGGCATAAAAATCAGTGTAAGTGGGAGACTGAATGGTGCAGAAATCGCGCGGCGTGAATGGTACAGAGAGGGTCGGGTTCCTCTGCATACTTTGCGTGCTGATATAGATTACGGACTCGCGGAAGCAAAAACTACTTATGGCATCATTGGTGTAAAGGTTTGGATATTTAAAGGTGAAGTATTAGACCCTTCTTTGCTGGTTACGCCTGATGAAAAAAAGAAAACGCCTTCAAAATAAATACATAAACTATCATGCTACAACCGAAAAGAACTAAATATCGTAAGCAGCAAAAAGGCAAGAATAATGGCCTTGCTCATCGGGGATCAAGTGTTAGCTTCGGAGAGTTTGGATTAAAATCCACAGTGAGAGGCCGTATTACGGCCCGACAGATTGAAGCGGCGCGACGCGCGATAACCCGTCACGTTAAAAGATCTGGAAAGTTATGGATTCGGGTGTTTCCTGATAAACCAATTACTAAAAAGCCCTTAGAAGTACGAATGGGTAAAGGAAAAGGTAGCGTTGAGTATTGGGTGGCGCAAATAAAACCTGGCTCGATGTTGTATGAAATACAGGGCGTGCCGGAAGATACCGCCAGGAAGGCTTTTAAATTAGCTGCAGCAAAATTGCCGCTAAAAACCAAATTTACAACGCGCACGGTAATGTGATGAACGCGAACGAACTTAGAGAAAAGACGCCGCAAGAGTTAGATGACATTTTGGTCGAACTCTCAAAAGAGCAGTTTAATCTGCGAATGCAGAAAGGCAGTGGACAACTATCCAAACCAGATCAGGTGAAAAGAGTACGGCGAGAGATCGCTCGAATTAAAACAGTGCTGCATGAAATGGCGAGGGTGCAAGTATGAGCGAGAATGCGAATAAAAATCAGCGGATCGTTCAAGGTCGCGTTGTCAGCAACAAAATGGAAAAAACCATCACAGTACTTGTAGAAAGACTGGTTCCTCATCCTGTTTATGGAAAATATATTCGGCGCTCAACAAAATTAGTCGCTCACGACGAGGGCAATAAATGTTCCGAAGGCGATTTAGTTTCGCTTATTGCTTCTCGCCCGATTTCAAAAAGAAAGTGTTGGACATTAGTCGATATAATCGAATCAAATATTCGATGAATCTTTAAAAATAGTATTATCATAAAACTGGGATATTAATAATGATACAGATGCAAACCAACCTGGATGTGGCCGATAACAGTGGCGCGAGAAGGGTTATGTGTATCAAAGTACTGGGCGGATCACATCGGCGTTACGCTAAAATTGGAGATGTTATCAAGGTCAGTATCAAAGATGCGATACCCAGGGGGCGGGTAAAAAAAGGCGAGGTTCATAATGCAGTTGTTGTGCGTACGAGGAAGGGCGTCCGTCGGCCAGACGGTTCGGTGCTGCGATTCGATGGTAATGCTGCTGTGATATTGAATGCTCAGTTACAGCCTTTAGGTACACGAATCTTCGGTCCTGTTACCAGAGAACTGAGGACAGGTAAATTCATGAAGATTATTTCTTTAGCGCCAGAAGTTCTATAGGAAAGTTAACATGAGAAAGATTCGAAAAGACGATGATGTTGTTGTTTTGACAGGCAAAGATAAAGGAAAAAAAGGTTCAGTGCAGTCCGTTCTGGGAAATGGAAAACTTCTGGTAGAAGGTATTAATCTTGCCAAGAAGCATCGCAAACCGAATCCGACTTTGGGTTCCCCAGGTGGTATTGAGGAAAAAGCAATGCCAATACATGCCTCAAATGTTGGACTCTTTAATCCAGAAACAAAAAAAGCTGATCGTGTTGGTATACGCATACTGGAAGACGGAAAGAAAGTGCGCTTCTATAAATCTACAAACGAAATTGTTGATATCTAAATATAGCATCTAAAGAATTATGACTAGGTTAGCTACTCTCTACAAAGAAGAAATTGTACCTGTATTGGTTGAAAAATTTAATTACAGTTCAGTAATGGAGGTGCCTCGGATCTCTAAAATTACTCTCAATATGGGAGTAGGAGAGGCAGTTGCAGATAAAAAAGTGATGCAGTTCGCCATTGATGACATGACGAAAATATCAGGTCAAAAGCCCATTGTTACATTGGCCAGGAAGTCTATTGCCGGATTTAAAATTCGGGATGATATGCCTATAGGATGTAAAGTGACACTGAGAAAGGTGCGTATGTACGAGTTTCTGGATCGATTGGTTAATATCGTAATACCAAGAATTAGAGACTTTCGCGGGCTCAATCCAAAGTCTTTTGATGGTCGAGGTAATTATTCTATGGGTGTTCGTGAACAGATCATTTTTCCAGAAGTGGATTATGAAAAAATAGATACCATCCGTGGAATGGATATTACTGTTTCTACGTCAGCAAAAACGGACAGCGAGGCGAAGGCTCTGCTTGAGTTGCTAAAATTTCCATTTCGTACCTAATACAGGATTAAACGATGGCAAAAAAATCAATGATCGCGCGAGAAAATAAGCGCTTAAAAATGGTTAAGAAGTACCAGGTCAAGCGTGAAGCATTAAGGTCTGTTATCCGTAATCCAGGTGCCTCTTACGATGATAAGCTGGATGCCCAAACACAATTACAAAAATTACCTAGAGATTCCAGTTCAGCACGTTTGAGAAATCGTTGTAATTTAACTGGTCGACCTCATGGTTATTACAGAAAATTCGGCCTAGGAAGAAATAAGCTCCGGGAATCGGCAATGAAGGGATACGTTCCTGGAATTGTAAAAGCGAGTTGGTAGTTGGATTTATCCCCGAATAATTAAGAATATCAAATTCTGGAGAGTAATAATGAGTATGACAGATCCCGTTTCCGATATGCTTACGCGCATCCGAAATGGACAACATGCAGGTAAGCAGGAAGTAAGCATGCCTTCGTCAAAACTGAAAGTGGCAATTGCTAAAGTTCTTATCGAAGAGGGCTACATCCAGGATTCTGTCTGTAATGCTGACGGTAATAAAAATGAATTGACTGTTACCTTGAAATATTATCAGGGTAAACCAGTTATTGACAAAATCCAACGGGTCAGTAAGCCAGGTCTAAGAATATATAGAGCAAAAGACCAGCTTCCTGATGTTCTTGGAGGTCTTGGAATTGCAATTATATCCACATCGAACGGTGTAATGACTGATCGGGCTGCGCAAGTCGCGGGAATTGGTGGTGAAGTATTGTGTACCGTTTCGTAATTATAACGAGTCTATCAAATGTCTAGAATCGCAAATAACCCGGTAGTGGTGCCGGAGTCCGTCGATGTTAAATTGGATGGACAGTCGCTCCGCGTTAAGGGGGGTAAAGGTGAAATGGTCTTCGATATCCATGAAAATGTTGATCTTGAAGTGCAGGAATCTCTGATTAAATTTCGCGCAAAAGATGAGAGTAGAAACTCAAAGGCTCTTGCGGGTACCATGCGTTCTGTCGTTTCGAACATGGTGACAGGGGTGTCGAATGGATTTGAAAAAAAATTAACCTTGGTTGGTGTAGGATATAGAGCTCAGTCAAAAGGAAGCACGCTGGATTTGTCCTTAGGTTTTTCACACCCGGTAATTTGCGCGATTCCAGAGGGTGTCAGTGTTGAAACACCGAGTCCTACCGAGATCATCGTAAAGGGAATTGATAAACAGAAAGTCGGACAGATGGCGGCAAACATTCGTGCTTATCGTCCTCCTGAACCCTATAAGGGCAAAGGTGTTCGATATAGTGACGAGCGTGTTGTGAGAAAAGAAGCCAAAAAGAAATAGGTAGCCTCATGAAAATACAAAATAGTCGTCTAAGACGCGCAGCGAGAACTCGCGCAAGAATTCGTAAGTTGGACATAAAAAGACTATCGGTGCATCGTACTCCTCGGCATATTTACGCGCAGATAAATAGTGAAGATGGTATGCAAACACTGCTTTGCTCTTCGACAGTTGAGTCTTCAATACGTAGTCAAATAAGTAAAACAAGCAATGTAGACGCCGCGATTGCAGTTGGAAAGGCGATTGCCGAGAAAGCAAAAAACGCAGGTATTACCGAAGTGGCGTTTGATCGAGGTGGTTACAAATATCATGGCCGCGTAAAAGCGCTGGCCGATGCTGCCCGTGAAGGCGGATTAAAGTTCTAGGACAAAAGATTATGGCTAACGGTAATAACCAATCGGTAACTGAGGGACTGCACGAGAAACTTGTGTCGGTAAGGCGGGTGGCAAAAGTAGTCAAAGGTGGACGCCAGTTTGGATTCACAGCACTCACTGTGGTTGGAGATGGTCAGGGTAAAGTGGGCTATGGCTTGAGCAAAGCCAGAGAAGTGCCCATTGCAATCCAAAAATCAATGGAGCAGGCGCGGCGTAATATGTGCTCTGTTAATTTAAATTCAGGTACACTTCAGTATCCGATTATGGCGTCAACCGGTGCCGCAAAAGTTTATATGCAGCCTGCTTCAGAAGGTACCGGTATCATCGCGGGAGGTCCGATGCGCGCTGTATTCGAAGTTGTTGGTGTGCACAACGTACTGGCAAAATGTATCGGTACAAACAATCCAATTAATGTAGTCCGTGCCACTATTGAGGGGCTTGCAGAAATGACGAGTGCTAAAGAAGTCGCTGCTAAACGTGGAAAGACGGTAGAAGAAATTATCGGGAAATAAAATGGCGGAAAAACTAATTAACATAACGCTTGTCCGTAGCAAAATTGGTCGTCTAGCTTCCCATAAAGGGTGCCTCACGGGCCTCGGACTAAAAAGAATGCATCAGACTGTTCAAGTTGCGGATACGGCTTGTAATCGCGGTATGATAAAGAAAATTTCATATATGCTCAAAATAGAGGAAGCATAAGATGTATCTTAATACTTTGAAACCCTCAAAGGATCGACGTAAAAATGCAAAACGTGTTGGTCGAGGGATAGGGTCCACTTTGGGTAAAACCGGTGGTCGTGGTCATAAAGGTCAAAAGTCTCGATCAGGTGGGTTTCACAAAGTGGGGTTCGAAGGGGGGCAAATGCCCTTACAGAGACGTTTGCCAAAGTTTGGTTTCACATCCAGGCAAAAGAAACACGTCGCACAGGTCAGGTTAAACGAGCTTGCTGGTTTGGATTCCGATATCATTGATATTGATCTGTTGAAAACAAAGAATATTGTACAGACAAGTGCAAAACGCGTAAAAGTTTTCAAATCAGGAGAACTTAATAAGGCAATTACATTGAAGGGAATTCTTGTAACAAAAGGTGCGAGAATTGTCATTGAATCCAGCGGCGGAAAGATCGAGGAATAAGTGAATACACCGAACCCTATTGCGGCAGGCGGTAATTTCAGCAAATTAGCTGAGTTACGCAATCGACTTTTGTTTTTATTGGGCGCATTGTTCGTATTCAGGGTGGGTGCTCATATTCCGATTCCAGGAATTGATTCCAAGGCTTTGGCGCTCATGTTTGAACAGCAGGGTGGCTCAATCCTCGATATGTTCAATATGTTTTCAGGCGGAGCATTAAAACGTCTAAGTCTTTTTGCGTTAGGGATTATGCCGTATATTTCCGCGTCTATTATCATGCAGCTAATGACAGTGGTGATCCCATCGCTTGAGGCAATTAAGAAAGAGGGTGAATCCGGACGGCGTAGAATTACCCAGTACACTCGATATGGAACGGTGTTTCTTGCTACTTTTCAAGCGATAGGTGTAAGTTTTGCGCTCCAGAGCCAAACTGCGGGAGGTTTATCCGTCGTAATTAATCCGGGTGTGCATTTTGTGCTTATAACCACTGTTACTCTGGTCTGCGGGACAATATTTTTGATGTGGTTGGGGGAGCAGGTCACTGAGCGTGGTGTCGGTAATGGCATATCAATGATAATTTTTGCTGGTATCGTCGCTGGATTACCGGCTGCAATTGGTGGCACATTGGAGCTTGTCAGGACAGGTGCAATGAACGGAATCATAATTCTGGTTTTGTTCGTGATTATTATCGCAGTAACAGCATTTGTTGTATTTGTCGAGCGTGGTCAACGGCGTTTAGTTATTAATTACCCTAAACGTCAGCAAGGTAAAAAAATGTTTGCAGGCCAAACAAGTTTTTTACCATTGAAATTGAACATGGCGGGAGTTATTCCGCCTATTTTCGCATCCAGTATTATTTTATTCCCAGCCACGATTGCAGGATGGTTTGGTAATGCGGAAGGTTTTTCCTGGTTACAGGATGTAGCGACGACTTTGTCGCCTGGCCAGCCTGTTTACGTTTTGTTTTACGCAGTGGCGATTATATTCTTCTGTTTTTTCTATACTGCACTTGTTTTTAACTCAAAAGATACTGCGGATAATTTAAAAAAATCGGGTGCTTTTATTCCCGGGATACGTCCAGGCAAACAAACCATGGATCATATTGATGGAGTTTTGACTCGATTGACACTCGTTGGGGCTATATACATTACCGTGGTATGTTTGTTGCCAGAATTTATGATTTTATACTGGAATGTTCCATTCTATTTTGGGGGGACTTCTTTGCTTATTATTGTAGTTGTGGTTATGGACTTTATGTCTCAGGTACAATCTCATCTAATGTCTCATCAGTATGAAGGTTTGATGAAAAAAGCGAATTTAAAAGGAAAATCACCAGCGTAATCTAACGGTTTTAATATTATAGTAACCAGAATATAGTTAAGGAGCGAGGTTTTAATAATATGCGAAAGATTGACGCAGGATTATTGTTTGTCTTCAAGGCGTAGCAACAGGCGCATAGCAGGTCTACGCAACTGTTGCTACAACGCAGACAATAAGACAAGTCAAGATCGTATATTATTGAATCCTCGCTCCTTAGTAGCGGGTATTTGATGTCTATTTCTAATTGATAAGCAATTAGTTAACCAGGGTTTATTAAAATGAAAGTACGAACGTCAGTAAAAAGAATATGTCAACACTGTAAAATAATCAAAAGAAAAAGGGTTGTCAGAGTTATCTGTAAGGATGGTAGACATAAGCAGCGACAGGGCTAAGCTTTGTTGCTCTAAATAACCTTGCATGTTAGAATTGATCGATTAACATCTCGTATAAGAATAGGAAAGAGGGGACACCGGATGGCTCGTATAGCCGGAATCAACATACCTGACCATAAGCATACCGCTATTGCATTGACTTCCATTTATGGGGTCGGGCGTGCAAGAGCACGTAAAGTTTGCGGGGAAACCAATATTGATCCTACCGTAAAAATTAAAGATCTCAGCGAAGAACAAGTTGATGCTCTTAGGCATGCATTGGAAAAACATGCTCTTGAGGGTGACCTTCGAAGAGAAATATCAATGAACATTAAGCGCCTGATGGATCTGGGTTGTTATCGGGGGATACGGCATCGTCGCGGACTTCCTGTTCGTGGACAGCGTACGCGCACCAATGCCAGGACAAGAAAAGGTCCCAGGCGTCCAATTCGTAAATAAGGCATAGATAAGAGGCATTACGCATGGCATCAAGTAGCCATTCTAGGAAACGCATTAAAAAGGATGTATCGGATGGTATTGCACACATTCATGCGTCTTTTAATAACACTATAATTACCATTACTGATCGAAAAGGCAACGCGTTGTCCTGGGCGACGGCGGGTGGTTCCGGGTTTCGTGGCGCTAGAAAAAGTACGCCTTTTGCTGCTCAGGTTGCGGCAGAAAGGGCAGGCAAGGTAGCCCAGGAGTATGGGATGAAGAATCTGGATGTATTTATAAAAGGGCCCGGCCCGGGTAGAGAATCGGCTGTGCGCTCGTTGAATAATCTAGGCTTTAAGATTAACAATATTACTGATGCGACACCTATTCCTCATAATGGCTGTCGTCCGCCTAAACGGCGACGAGTGTAAATAGTACGGAGTAGAATAGATGGCACGATATCTTGGACCAAAATGTAAATTAAGCCGAAGAGAAGGTACCGATCTTTTTCTAAAAAGTCGTGGTAAGTCTCTCGAGTCAAAATGTAAACTTGACCAGCCCCCAGGTCAGCATGGACAGCGGCGGGCTCGACATTCTGACTACGCATTACAGCTGCGAGCTAAACAAAGGCTACGAAGAATATATGGAGTTCTTGAAAAACAATTTAGAAATTACTATAAAGCAGCGGCAAAAAAGACTGGATCCACAGGCGAGAATTTATTGGAACTTCTGGAGGCTCGGCTCGATAATGTAGTGTTTCGCATGGGTATGGCTTCCACCAGGGCGGAAGCCAGACAACTTGTGAGTCATAAGGCTGTAATGGTTAATGGCCGCCTGTCTAACATTCCTTCTCTTCAAATACTTCCCGGAGATTCAATCTCGATCAGGGAAAAATGTAAAAAGCAGCAGCGTATTGAAGACGCACTGACTGTTGCAGAACAATACGGATGGCCCGAATGGGTAGAAGTTAACGCTAAAGAACGAAGTGGCGTATTTAAATTGTTGCCAGATCGCGCTGAATTGGGAAGCGAGATAAACGAGCAATTAGTCGTCGAACTTTATTCGAAATAATCCAGCTTCGGTAGCAAAGGGAAACACATGCAAAATTCAGCTACAGGCTTATTGAAGCCTCGTGTTGTTGATGTTCAGACAACCGGTCATAACAACGCTAAAATTATTATTGAACCCATGGAAAGGGGGTTCGGACACACTTTAGGTAACGCCTTGAGGCGGGTATTGTTGTCCTCTGTACCAGGTTGTGCCGTTACTGAAGTGGAAATTGAAGGCGTTCTTCATGAATACACGACTATTGAAGGTGTTCAAGAAGACGTAATGGACATCCTGCTCAATATGAAAAATCTAGCGATAGCTCTTCATACCAACAACGAAGCGGTTTTTAAGCTTTCAAAGAAGGGCGCCGGGGCGGTTACTGCTGGTGACATTTCTATTAGTCATGACGCGGAAGTATTTAATCCAGAAATGGTTATTGCCAATCTGACCCAATCAGGTGAGATTAATATGGAGATAACCGTTAAAAAAGGTAAAGGGTATGAGCCTGCCAGTTCTCGAAAGGAACTAGGTGAGGATACTCAAATGGGGTTGTTGCATGTGGACGCAAGTTTTAGCCCAATTCTTAAAGTATCCTATAATGTCGAGAGTGCGCGAGTCGAGCAAAGTACCAATCTGGATAGACTAATTATCGATCTAGAGACAAATGGCACGGTTGATCCTGAAGAATCAGTGCGGTATGCAGCGCGCATATTGCATGACCATCTCACGGTCTTTGTTGATTTGGAAGGAACTGTAGAAGCGGAACTCGACGAAAAAGAGCCTGATTTCGATCCGGTACTTCTTAGACCTGTTGATGATTTGGAATTAACGGTGAGATCTGCGAATTGCCTTAAGGCCGAGAATATCTTTTATATTGGTGATCTTATTCAACGCACCGAAGTCGAGTTGCTGAAAACACCCAATCTGGGTCGTAAATCATTGACAGAGATTAAAGATGTTCTTGCGTCCAAGGGATTGTCTTTGGGAATGCGCCTGGAAAAATGGCCCCCGGAGAATTTGATTGAAGCCGGTCAGGTGAACGGCTAGTCCAGTTGTTGAGTGCTATGCTGCCGAAATTCGTGTAGCTAGCGCCCATATGGCAGCGTAGTTCAGCAAGAGTATAGGCTGTGCTTTTAACCGCTCAGGATAGAGCTTAACAGGAGTGGTTAGCTATCACGAGTCTATAGCTAAGGTATTGCTCAAAGTGAATTTAACTATTAATCGTATAAGGCGTTAGTACAATGCGGCATCGAAAATCTGGAAGACAATTAAATCGCAACAGTAGTCACAGAAAAGCGATGTTTAGAAATATGGCAGTTTCTCTTTTTGATAACGAGCTTATTAAAACTACTCTTGCCAAAGCAAAAGAATTACGGGGAGTCGCTGAACCTTTAATCACTATGGCTAAAGAAGATTCTGTAGCGAAACGACGTCTAGCGTTTTCCAGACTTCGGGATAAAGGTGTAGTTGCAAAGTTATTTACGGAGTTGGGCCCCAGGTATCAGGAACGTCCTGGTGGTTATTTGAGAATTTTAAAATGTGGCATGAGAGCGGGTGATGCTGCAACCATGGCGTATGTGGAACTCGTTGACCGTCCGGAAGAGCGAATTGATGAGGACGACGATACAGAATAAAAAATTCTGCCTAATTAAATAATGGAAAAAGCCGGGCGTTGCCCGGCTTTTTTTTATCTCTCCAGAAGTTCAAGTTTACCGTCTTTTCCATTCCATTCCTCCGCATTCTCCAAAGGTGATTTTACTTCTGTAATTACAGGCCAAAGCTCGCATAATTCTGCGTTAAGCTTAAGAAAATGTTCCTGCTCACTTTGTAGATCATCTTCTGCACAGATTGCCTCTGCGGGGCATTCCGGTTCACAAAGTGTACAATCAATACACTCTTCCGGATTAATCACTAAATAGTTCGGACCTTCATGAAAGCAATCTACGGGGCATACATCCACGCAATCCGTGAATTTGCATTTAATACAGTTTTCAGTGACAACAAATGTCATAATTATTTTCCTAATAAAATTGGTTTATGTACTAAAATTTATTCATTGTGGGCTAGTTATACACTACTGATAGAGTAAATATGAAACTATCAGGCGAATCTCAATGCAAAACCCTATTATATTGATAACGCAAGACCCATTAACAGCAAAATAGTAGCAATAAATCCTCGTAACAATTTATCAGGCATATTTTTACCTATTAAGCTGCCAAGGTAAATAGCTGGAATTCCTCCAACAAGAAGACCCACTAATAATTCGAAATCTACACTACCCAGTTGCAAGTGGCCGAATCCCGCAATTGCGGTTAATGGGATAGCGTGGGCGAGATCGGTTCCAACAATTGCGACCGCCGGCTTCCTCGGATAAAGAATAAATAGTATAGCGGATCCAATTGCGCCTGCACCAACCGAAGATAGAGTCACAACAAAACCGAGAAATATACCTGATATCAAGGTAATTTCGTTTCTGTGAAGAAGGAGGTTGCTTATAAGCCCCGATTTAGAGTGTAAGGATTCATGTAAGTAATTTAATAGAGTCTTTCTTTGAAATACTACAACCGACGTTAATATTAACATGATGCTTAAAGTTAACATCATTAGTTTTTCGTAATTGAAGTCGGTGTTTTTCAATTCGGATAGGATGTAGACTGTTATAAGTGATGAGGGGATACTACCCGAAGCGAGTAGGCGAACAACTGTCCAGTCAACAGTTCCTTGTTTCTGATGAAAGAATACACCTCCAGACTTTGTGATGGCCGCATAAAGTAAATCGGTTCCAACCGCGACTGCAGGTTGAATTCCAAAACCGAGTACAAGTATGGGCGTCATTAAGGAGCCGCCGCCAACACCGGTAAGCCCGATGATTAAGCCGACACTGGCTCCCGTTAATAAATACAATAGATCCATAAACTTTAAATGCTGCTGCTTTTGATTATTAGTTGTTGCAAAGTAACACCGACTTTATATAATAAAAAAGTATTAAAAAATTAATGTATAGAAGATACAGGAATAATGAAACTTCAACAACTGAAATATATTTGGGAAGTTGCTCAACACGGGTTGAATGTATCTGCAACAGCCACAAGCCTATTTACTTCCCAACCTGGAATAAGTAAACAGGTACGTTTGCTTGAAGATGAACTGGGGTTACCCATATTTGCACGGAATGGAAAGCATTTAATAGAGCTAACTTTAGCGGGCAAGGAAATTGTAGAGTTAGCGGGCCAGATCCTGGATAAAGTGGAAACCATAAAAAATGTCGCGCAGGAATATAGCGACGATTCAAAAGGTACATTGTCGATTGCCACAACACACACACAGGCACGTTATGCGCTTCCTGAAATTGTTGAAAATTTCATAAAGATGTATCCTGGTGTCACACTGACGATCCACCAAGGCACACCCATGCAGATATCGGATTTAGCCTCTAAAGGTATCGCAGATATTGCCATTGCGACGGAGGCGCTGGAATTGTACGAAAATCTTATTATGTTGCCGTGCTATAGCTGGAATCGGTGCATATTGGTAAAAAAAGATCACCCTTTGGTTACTAAAACCAGGATCACCTTAGAAGATATCGTTCAGTATTCATTAGTAACCTATGTTTTTGGTTTTACCGGAAGATCCCGATTGGATGAGGCTTTTGATCAAGCAGGGTTGAAACCAAAAGTAGTATTAACCGCTGTAGACGCTGATGTAATAAAGACTTATGTTCGTTCTGGTCTGGGTGTCGGGATTATTGCTAATATGGCCTATGACCCGACTGTAGATAGTGATTTAGAGGCAATTGACGCCAGTCATTTGTTTGGCGATAGCCTGACTCAGATAGGCATCAGAAAAGACAAATATTTGCGTGGATACATTTATGCTTTTATTGAATTATTTGCAAGCCACTTAACAAAACAAGTTATCGATAAGGCTATGTGTACCCGCGAAAAACGAGAAATCGAGAAGCTGTTCGAAAATTATCAAATTCCCACTGCCTAATAGAGGAGGAAGTATTAATTGTTTTGTACTTTAATGTTTCCTCCATGTAGCCCACATTCCTTTTTATTTGCATCTTCCCACCACCATCTGCCCTCACGTTCTGATTGATTTGGGGCAGTTGACCGTGTACAGGGTTCGCATCCGATGCTTTTAAATCCATGTAGATGCAGTTTGTTGAATGGCACATCATAGGCTTCTATATAGTCCCAAACCTGACGTGAAGTCCAATTCGTCAAAGGGTTAAATTTCACGATAATATGATTCTCTGTTGAAAAAGTATCATCTATCTGTATTTCTGGGAGCGTGCTGCGAGTTTGGGTGCTCTGATCCTTTCGTTGGCCGGTAATCCATGCATCCAATGAACTTAATTTACGTCTCAAAGGGTCCACTTTACGAAATTTGCAGCATTCTTCATGTCCGTCCACGTAGAAACTAAATAGCCCTTTTTGTTTTACAAAAGCTTGAAGTGTTAGATGTTCAGGATATTGAATATCCAATTTTATCGAATAATGCTTAGCAACTGTGTCTAGAAACCTGTATGTTTCCGGATGTAAACGGCCTGTATCCAATACAAATACATCGATTTCTTTTTTTAGCATAATTGCCATATCAATTAACACGACATCTTCAGCTCCACTGAACGATATGGCGATGCGATCATATTTTGCGAGAGCGGTTTTTAGTATAGTTCTAGGGTTCTTACCCAGCAATTCTGATTGAAGTGGAATGATTTCTTGTGTTTTATCCATTTGAGGGTTTCCAGATTAAGTGGTAAGGGCAGTTTCTCCAGGATGCAAAGCTGGGTGCGGTCTGATTACACAGAGTTTGTACAAAGGTATTAACTTTGCATCTAACCAAGTTAAGTGTAGCGTTAGTTGGAGGCATGAACGATCCATAAAACTCAAATGTAATATCTCAGTTACAGGGGATCCAGCTCATAGGCATCAGTATCAAAATACGGCGATTGAGTGCCAATTAGCATTGGTCAAAATAGTTTTTTAGAAAGGTAGCAAAGGGTAATTGATTCAGTTTTTCGAGTTCATGTTGATCGTCAACAGACTGGTGAGTAACGGCCTGAAAGTCTATTAAACGCTGACCCTCCAGCCGCTTTTTACGGAACGTGCTTTCATATTTTTCAGAAATACGTTGAGCGTATGTTGCAAACGGTTCATTGGATGTACTCATTTCAGACAAAATTCGAGCTGAGGGAGTGAGTTCTGGATTATGAATGGCTCTAATTTGGGTGGATAAAGATTTTGTATAGGGTTTTTCTGGATCAGAGCCATCCAGTATTTCGCATACACTTTGCATTGATTCACAGATTTCAAGTGCCCAATCTTTAAGCTTTATTTTGCTTTGCCCACGATTTAAAACCAACGCAGGGTCACGCCCATTGTAAGAAACCTGCAAAAAGTTTTGATTAAAAATATCGCTTTCCGCTTCTCCTATGGATGGACTTTCATGGAAAAGACAGGTGAGCATCCAGGCTTCAAGGAAATAAAGTGTATCCGGATTGATGCCGATGTCCTGGAAAATATCAATATCCAGAGATCGAATCTCAACATAACGAACGCCTCGAGATTTTAGTGCCAGAGTGGGTTTTTCTCCAGAATGAGCAATTTGCTTGGGTCGGACCGTACTGTAATATTCGTTTTCGATTTGCAGTATATTTTCATTCAGTTGACGGTATTCGCCATCGGGATCAACACCTATATTTTTATAGTCAGGGTAAGGTGTTTCAATTGCCTGGGTGAGACTGTGAATATAATCTTTGAGGTTATTATAGGAAATGTTTAGTTGTGATTGGTTGCTGTTTTTGTAGCCAATATCGCTCATCCGTAATGATGTGGCAAACGGTTTATATAAGGTAAATGGGTCAAATTCGGTAAAATCCTGGTACAGCGTTGTTCGATCCTTGAGGAAAGATTTACAAATAGCGGGAGAGGCACCAAACAGGTATAAAATTAGCCAGCCGAATCGAAGTGAGTTGCGAATCATTGCAAAATATGACGCAGAAATGAATTCGCTTCCCGAGAGCCTGTTTTTTTCTAAATCCTGAAATATCGGCCAAAATCCTTCAGGAACTGAATAATTGAAATGAACGCCTGAGATGGTTTGCATTGCACGCCCATATCGGTATCCTAATCCACGTCGGTAAATGTGTTTCATTTTACCTATATTAGAAGTTCCGTAGTCTGCGATGGGAATGCTGCTGTCACCGCGAATGGCACAAGGCATACTGGCAGCCAGCAATAATTCGTCGCCCAAATTGTCATACACTGATTGATGAATATCTCTGAGGAATGAAGTTGCACTCCTGGAATCAGTAAATGGCGGCGTAATAAATTCCATCAGTGCTTCCGAATAATCGGTAGTGATATAGGGGTGGGTCAAGGCGGATCCTAATCCGGCCGGGTGAGGTGCCTGAGAAATTTTGCCGTCTCGTGTAATTCGGAGGCTCTCTTTCTCAATTCCTCTTAATCCATGTCCGAATGATTTCTGTTGATGGCTATTGATTAATTGACTGATTCGGTCGTTAAATAGTTGACTCAAGTAATTTACCTTTAAAAGGTTCCCGAAGATTAAAAAGATCGGGCATTATAGGGCCGAATGAATACCGATGGCCAGAGGTGGCAAAAATTTCTTTAATTCGATTGCAAAAATCAGCAAGTTGTTGGTTATTCGGGACTTGTAAAAACACCCTGTGAGCCCATCAGAAATAATTCTGTTTGACCCTAAATTATCGACCTTGGGGGCCTGAAAATAAATCTACCTTGAATTGATATCTGCCATTAAACTATACAGTGGCATTAAGGTTGGAAGCATCTTTTAAAAATACACGTTATCCATTTTGCAAACGCTAAATAATTCATTGACTATCCTGCGGACAGTCTTCGGTTACGAACAATTTCGAGGTAATCAGCAAGATGTGATCGATGTGTTGCTCGCCAGAAAGGATGCATTGGTGTTAATGCCGACCGGTGGAGGAAAATCACTGTGTTACCAGATTCCTGCGATTATGTCAGCAGGTGTCGGGGTCGTTATTTCACCATTAATTGCGCTGATGGAAGATCAGGTAAATGCATTGTTACAGAATGGTATTCGTGCAGCGTATCTTAATTCGACTTTAGGGTTTGAAACAATTAATGAAGTCGAGCAACAATTAAAGGACGACAAACTTGACCTGATCTACATGGCACCGGAAAGACTTATGGCGAGCCGGACGATAGACTTACTGAGTCGAATTCGCATTGCTCTGTTTGCTATTGATGAAGCTCACTGTGTTTCTCAATGGGGTCATGATTTCAGGCAGGATTATTTACAATTATCAATTCTACAGGAAAAATTCCCTCAAGTACCCCGTATGGCATTGACCGCCACGGCTGACGAATCAACTCGTAATGAAATTATCACCAGGCTTGGACTGCAAACTGCCGAAATTTTTATTAGTGGATTTGATCGTCCGAATATTCATTATCGGATTAGTCCTAAGCAGGATACAAAAAAACAATTACTGAACTTTTTGGATAAGAAGCATAAAGATCGGGCAGGTATTATTTATTGTTTGTCGAGAAAAAAAGTCGATTCTTTGTCCGAATGGTTGCGGGTTAAGGGCTATGATGCCTTGCCTTACCATGCTGGCCTGGACCATGAAACAAGACGTTTACATCAACGTCGCTTTGTTATGGAAGAGGGAGTCATAGTCGTCGCGACAGTTGCCTTCGGAATGGGTATCGACAAGCCCAATGTTCGTTTTGTAGTGCATATGGATTTGCCGAAAAGCCTGGAGGCCTATTATCAGGAAATCGGTCGAGCAGGTCGCGATGGTTTAGCTGCCGACGCCTGGATGGTCTATGGAATGCAGGATATCGTTGTGTTGCGACAAATGCTGCAAAGTTCGGATGCCAACGAAAAGCGTAAACGGATAGAATCGGATAAAATCAATGCACTTCTGGGTTTTTGTGAAACAAGTATATGTCGACGCTCGGTGCTATTAGAATATTTTGGCGAAACAAGCGCTGAACCCTGTGGAAATTGCGATAACTGTGTGCAACCGGTGGATTCTTGGGATGCAACTGAATCTGCTCAAATGGCATTGTCCTGTGTATACAGAACGGGACAAAGATTTGGGGTGAATTATCTTGTCGATGTGTTACTTGGAAAGGATAACGCAAGAATTAAGAGTTTCAATCACCATCAACAATCCACTTTTGGTATTGGTAAAGATTTGAGCAGTGTTCAATGGCGGGCATTATTTCGGCAATTGGTTGCCTGTGGTTATCTGGACATTGATATCGAGGGATACGGCGCGTTACGCTTGACAGAAGCCTGTCGCCCTGTTTTGCGGGCAGAGCAATCCCTTATGTTGCGGAAAGATCCGGACAGGAAGCTTAAGAAAACTCAGCGTAAAGACAAGAACTTTGTTGAACCTATGGATGTCCAGTTATGGGATTTACTTCGTGCCGAGCGTCGCAAAATCGCAAGCACTCAAGGAGTGCCTCCGTATATCATATTTCACGACAGCACGCTTATGGAGCTGGTGGAAAAAAAACCGATTACCTTGGCTGAAATGGCTGAGTTGACTGGAGTGGGGGAACGTAAACTGGAAAAATACGGTCACTTGTTTGTCGGATTGATAGACGAATATTTGCTCAACGAATCCAGCGTTAGGCAGTAGTGACAAAGGCGTGCGAATTTAAACCATCGACTTACAATTGATATAAAAAATAGGGTTATTGTGTGGATAATTATAATTGGCATTAATGTGATCAATTAACCCATTTAAGCGCCTGATCGAGCAGTCTGTTTTTTAAATTTTTCAGGGTGAAATTTATAGCCACTGGCAATACAGTGGTTTAGCCACTTTTCAAGAAAGTAATTGCTGTTCCATTTATTGTTGAGAATATCTTCGGCCGAGGGCTTGATTGCCATGGTGGTAGAGTGATTGTTCGGTTTAGGTTTGTTTAATACCTCAACTGATTTTGCATCCAGGTAGACCTGAATCTTCATGGCGGGTTCGAATAACTCTTCATTCTTATGGTTAAAACAGTGAGTCAACTCTATCGTGAGCGTATACGGACTACGGTTCAACAATTTAAGATAGAGTGTCGGGTTCCCATGAAGCAATGCAGCCGCAGAGTATTGAATTTGGGTCAGGTTGGGCATCAGTTGAAACAACTTATAGAAATTGGATTCGTATATTTCATTGAGCAAATAGGGCTTATTAACAGGATTCAGGATATACATGGAGTCTTTGCTGTTGCGGGATAACACTTTTCGTTGGGAGAAATAGGTTTCAGGGCCATAATTAGATTTACAGCGCCAAATACTAAAACTGCGTAACGAAATAATCAAAAAAAACTGAATATTTTTGATAGCCCGTTGTTGATCAGTTTATGGTTGCGTGTTGCTAAACGACCTTTATTAGAGTGTAAAAAATTCGATATTAAGGGGGGTGTAAGGTGGTTTCTAATCAGCTCGATAAGATGCTTTTGCACTTGAAGTTTCCCATAGATCTACATGAGTAACCGCGAAGCCACTGGATTTCATATGTAGGAAAATCATACGAGCAATGACTTCGGCAGTCGGATGTTCTTCTATACTCAGGAAACGTTCGTTATTTTCTCCAAGAATCTTACATAACGGATCGTCCTTGTGGAGTAAAAAATTGTGATCCAGGTGCTTATCGATGAAATTTGAGGCCGCTTGCTGAACCTCGGAAAAATCACGAACCATACCTTGGGAGTCCAGACTATTTGCTTCTATACTTATGGCTGCTTTGACACTATGTCCATGGATATTTCGACATTTTCCAGGATGTTTCATCAGGCGGTGACCGTAGCAAAAATAAACTTCTTTGGTAATCGTAAACATGATGCGTGGTTGAGTAATTATTCAGCGATGTGGTCATGCCAGTAGGCCTTAATCTGCTTTGATGCCTTTAATCGATGCGGCGATTTCATATTGGTCGTTTTCAATAGGACTGCAGCGGGATATTTCGATAAATGCGGTCATTGCCGGGGTCACATTATTTTGCGGAGTGACACATACTTCAACCGCCAGACCGGGTTCGATAGCTTCCTGTGTATTGAATAGAATTCCCGCGCCGCTTAAATTTATGCACCTGGCATGGTGAGTTTGATCCGATTGAGGAAATTTGTAAGTCATATCACAATCGGTTTCCATACGAATATAGGTTCGTTTTTCGCTATATTCCAGCATCACTAGTTCCTCCTGGTATCATTGAACAAAGACAAACCTCAATATTTAATGAGGCGATTTATACTTAATTTTAGTATAAAACCAACTAGTGCGCTGGGTTTCGCTAATAGTGCAATGTGAAGTACCTGCTTTATTATCGCCTGGGTTGAGATAACGAGTCAAAGCATATAGATCGATTCTGGCTTTCAAGGGAAACAGCTTCATACCAGTTATTGATAACAGTTGATGGTTTAATCACGCCTAAATAACTTATGCCACCGATTTGAATGTAAATTTCCTGTGTTAAGTGGTCGTTGACCATTTTTTGCTAATTTGCTGCGCTTCCTGGATTTGAAATTAGGTGTGGGAATGCCTAATTCATTGTACCGAGTGATATCGGCGGTAACTACCGTTGGATCGGAGTCGCTAAGGGTATTTCTTAGTATCGATTCTACCTGGATGTTTGAGGTTACTGCTTGTGGTTCATGCGATCCTGCTGAAGCTGTAATTGATGAATTGTCTGGAAAAATACAGCTACCTGCAACTTCGTCGATTGTACCAACAGAGACTTGCCTGAAATTTTCCAGACTGATGTTTAATAAAGCAAAACCACAAAGAGTTTTTATCAGTTTTGGATTGCCTCGTGTATAGAAATATATCCGTCTAACGGCATCTGCCGGGAATAACTGTTTTCCTTTGTAGCCAACGGCTCGAAGCCGTTGTTTGATAAATCGTCCGGTTTCCTGCTCGGACAGGCTGGTTAACTGACACCAGCAAGTAATTAAGTCGGCTAGATAGGTTTTGGAATGTTGCCTCAGGGCAAGCTGTAATTCGGTTGGCCCAACCAAAATAAACTGGAGCGCAAGTCCTGTTTTAAAGTCACCTAAAGTGATTAGTTTCTGGAGTACTTCTGGTGTGATGTGTTGCGCATTTTCCACTGCGATAACAACGTATTGATTTTGTTCGGATCTGGGAGAACGAAGAAATTTTCGTATCCGACTGCATTTTTCGAGAAAATCATCCTGATTAATGCCCAGCTTGAAATGTGAATAAAAATATTCGATGTATTCGTCAAAATTTTTACACGGGTGGTCAAGGAATAGAATCCTTGACGGAGGAACAGTATTCTCCGACATGAAGCGAAGAAAGGCTGTTTTCCCCGTTCCCGACTCTCCGGTCAAAAGCATCAATCGGTGTCTGTCATTAATCGCTCGGAGTAATCGCGATTTAATATTAAGAACGTTAGAGTTCAAGAAAAACGGATCGAAATCGAGGTCACTGCCAAATGGGTTTTGCCGAAATCCGAAATAAGATTTGTACATAGTTTCCTGATAAAGCTGTATTCAAAAAATTCACGTGTTTAGTGCTTTGTGGCGGTGTTCGGTTTGCAACGGTTTGTATAAAGGTTAGCAGCTAAACCAATGGGCGTAGGGACTCGTAGCCTGCATTATGAGATTGGTGTTGATCTTGCGTGAATACTTCACAGGAATAATGTCTCGTATTTGATACAGTAGAAACCAGTCGCCAAGCCAGAGATGAATCTTTGAACAGAATAAATACGACTCGTTTCAGACTGGGCAAAAGTGTTTATTGATCAAATTATCAGTAATTTAGAAAGGCCACCGCCATGTATGCAAATTATTTTGGATTCCAACAGATACCCTTTGATTCTGAAATTAAAGCGGAAGATTTTTTTTACTGTAGCAGTGCTCGTCACGCCAGTGAACATTTGGTAGAAGCACTCAGGAATTTACAAAACCTAACCTTTTTGAGTGGAGAAAAAGGGACCGGGAAAACATCACTAATGCGGCATGTTATCGCCTGTAATACTGACGCGAATGTAAAATTTGTATTTCCTCAGAGTCATATAGATAATTTCGAACAAATTCTGGAATTACTTTGGTCAAGTGTTGGCTGGCGGAAATCAGATTTCCACAAACATTCCACTGCAGAGAAGTGTAGTCAACTCAGTCAATTCTTAGCGGATCGGAGTGGTGAACAGTTTAATTGGGTTTTGATTCTGGAAGATGTCGACAATATCCCTGTTGATGTTGTTCGGGATATTATCGCTTTTTCAAAAAGATGCGACGGTACAGGGTGTATTCTAAAACTACTGTTCACAGGTACGCCTTCGTCTCTTTCCTCCTTGTTTGAGCATCAATATTTGGCTAATTACAGGGATATGGTTGGTGCGCGAGTAACGCTGGGTGATTTTCAGAAAGAGGAAATCGAATGGTTTATTGATCATCGACTGAAATTGGCCGGGTATGAAGGCATTCCTTTGTTTACCTCCCAGGCTATAGAGAGTATTGCTAAGCATACGCAAGGGAATCCGGCACTTATTAATGTGCTGTGTGGCTTGTCATTATTGAATGTTAGTATCGAAGACCGGCAACAAGTGACTTCAGAAATCGTCGACGATGAAGCCAGACATTGTATCTTTCAACGTGAAGAAAATAATGAAAATACTTGTGAATCGGTCGGCGATGCCAATTTATCGACCGATACTGCACATAAATTAAATGAAGATTCAGCCAATAATTTAGTTGCTGATATTTTTGATGATTCTACAGTTCTTTGTTCTCCACCAATAGAAATTGATAATGCCAAAATACCTGGCGATAAGGCAGATATTTGTGATAATAGCCAGGATTTAGAGAATCGCTACAAAGAATTAGGTCTTCCTTTACCGGATTTTCAGACCGATACTCCCGAGGTATTTGCTCGTCGTGAATCAGACCAGACACAGACAAGCCGAATTAGATTGCCAATTTTTCAGTCAAAGCTTGTGTACGCCGCGGTGTCGGGATTGTTATTACTCGGATTAAGCGGTGTATTTTTGGAGAATATAGAAAGTATGAGTATTTTGTCGCAGATAAAGAAAGAAAAATTGGAGACTCCAAAGGTAACGAACCATTTTGAACCAACAAAAGTTCGGCAACTACAGAGCGAACCCGAGGTATTGACGAAAGAGGAAAAACCGCTCAGTGATACTGCTGCGAATGATCAGGATAGTCAGATTCAATCGATGCTGGAACGCGCGAAAGGCCAGATTGTATCTAATCGCCTGATAGGAGGTAATGGCGATAGTGCTCTCGACACGTATAAAGAAATATCTAAATTGGTGAACAAACAGTTGGAAACTCTGAATGATCTTATACATATAAAGAAACTTTATCGGCGTTGGGGATTAGAAGCGGAAATTCAGCAGCAGTGGAGCCAGGCAGAAATTTTTTACGGGCATGCTTTGAAGATATCTCCAGACGACAAGGATCTTTCAACTGCCATGCAACGCGTTCAGTCGCACCTGGTTGCTGGATGATATCGAGTCTATTACATTTTTGGGTGCATGAGTATATAACGTGTCCCTGATTAATTCAGATATTGTGAATGATGCAAAAATCTTGATTTCTCAGGACAAGCGGAAGACATCCTATAAATCTTTCTGTAATTGATTGGTTGCAGTACCTAAATAACTAAGGAGCGCGGTTTTAATAAAATGCGAAAGATAGACGCAGGATTATTGTTTGTCTTGAAGGCGTAGCAACAGGCGCATAGCAGGGCTACGCAACTGTTGCTACAGCGCAGAAGACGGACAATAAGACAAGTCAAGATTCGTATGTTATTGAATCCTCGCTCCTAAGGGATTATATCCACAAAAAAATTCACTCCGGTTGGTTGCGCCATTTTTAATTTCTAATTTCCTGATTCCCTTGATTTTAGAAGACCCTGCCACTATCGTACGCGTTTTATTCGCGATCCTTTCTGGGATAGTGTCTTTTTTTTATTGAGAAAACAAGCGACGATTAAATGAGTAAATCAAGGGTTCTTACTGGTATTACCACAACAGGCACACCTCATCTGGGTAATTATGTGGGTGCAATTCGTCCTGCCGTTGAAGCAAGTCTGGATCAAAATGTTATTCCCTTCTATTTTCTGGCAGATTATCACGCGCTGATAAAATGTCAGCAACCTGAACGTGTAAAACAGTCCAGCCTGGAAATTGCGGCGACATGGTTAGCCCTGGGTTTGGATTCAGATAACGCTGTTTTTTACCGCCAGTCGGATGTTCCTGAAATAATGGAGCTAACATGGGTTCTAACCTGTATTACAGCCAAAGGCCTGATGAATCGTGCCCACGCTTATAAGGCAGCGGTGGCGGAAAACGAAGATCGTGGAGAAAAAGATCCCGATAAAGCAGTGACAATGGGCTTATTCAATTATCCAATCCTAATGGCTGCAGATATATTAATGTTTAATGCGAATAAAGTTCCTGTCGGAAAAGACCAGGTTCAGCATTTAGAAATGGCGCGCGATATTGCCGGTAGATTTAATCATATTTACGGCGATATTTTCGTATTACCAGAAGTCGTGGTTGGGGAAGATACTGCCACACTGGCTGGTCTTGATGGTCGCAAAATGAGTAAAAGCTATAATAATACGATCCCTTTGTTTCTACCTGAAAAGAAGTTTCGTAAATTGATTAATAAAATTAAGACAAACTCTCTGGAACCTGGTGAACCGAAAGATCCTGATACCTGTACCTTGTTTAGTATCTATCAGGCGTTTGCATCAAAAGAAGAATTGCAGCTTATGCGTCAACGTTACGCTGATGGCATAGCCTGGGGCGAAATGAAACAAGCTCTGTTTGAATATTTGAATAACTTGTTAGTTGAGCCGCGCCAACAATATAACGAGCTGATGGAATCGCCGGATTTTATTGAAAAGAAGTTGCAGGAAGGCGCTGTAAAGGCGCGTGAATATAGTGTGCCTTTATTACAAAAAGTACGCACTGCTGTCGGTATAAGTAAGATGGTATAACTAGCCGACGCAATTATCTCAAATCTATATGTTGCTTTGTTAACTGTCGATGGTTAAACCAAAACTGCTGGAATCTAAAAGGAGAGGGTGAAGTAATAGGTATATTCTAGTTTTTATTTAAAGAGGATTAGTTATCGAACATTTTTTTGATACTTCGGAAATATATTAAATTGGAATGTGATAAACCCACCATTCTGTTGCGCCGGTGTTCATCGGCAATAGTCTTTCGCATCTGGTTTTGTCATCATGTCTGATTCTTCCAGGATCAGGCTTAGGTGCGAATATATAAGGCAATCTTAAGAACGTATTCAATTGGCTGAAAACCAATGGAACATTTGACCAATATCGACATAAGCGATGGATGCAATATTATGAAATTTAAATATAGACAAGAATAAAAAATTACTTCAACATGCCGAGTAACTGGAGCAATATTTAATAGTTTCAGATGCAATATAATAACTCGTTTTCCAGAGTTTCAATTATGTATGGCTGGTATGGAATATTCTGGACAAACGATTAGTAGTGATCTGCGCTCGACAGAATGCCTGGTTCGCAACATCAAAGTTAAGGTATAGGGCGCCAAATTGGTGACTATGATTAATATTCTTGGAGGCGTTGCGATGAATAATATAATTCGGTATTTACTTAGTCGAGAAAAATATCTGTTCGCGTCGAATACCCTGCCTGGTTGTTTGGATTCACCATTAATAAAGCTACTGAAAACCGCATTCCAGAATAGAAGTTACTCTGGAGAATAGTGCTGCAGGCTCTAAAGTTCACTGGTATGAATTGTACTGCCAGACGCGGATCGTTCAATATCCTCCACAATATATTCCTGGACGATCGATTACTGAAACAGCCAGGAATTTTTAGCGAGTTTTTCTGGATCGATATCGGTTGTAGTGGTTCGTTCACTGAGGTTTGTCCACCATAAGGACTTAAGGTCAGTATGTATTGTAACTTTTTCGGCTTAAAAACAGATCCCTTTAGCCCGATTTCGCTTGCGGATTGCGATTTTCCCAACGCATGCTTTCAGCTCGGGGAGCAACGATTAAACCAACAAGTCACCGAGCATACCGGTGTCTCACTATTAGTAGGTCCAACGGGTGTTGGAAAATCATGGTTGATTGGACGCGTATCTGACAATATTGTTTCTCAGCATCCGAATATTTGGCTCAGAGATCTGACTTCCTTTGGGCAATTTTCGGTAACTGCACCTAATCATGCAGCCAAGGCATTGGAATTAGAATCAAGAGCTAGAACACCTAGTCACGAAACCAACCAAGACAAAACAGTATTTTTGTTAGATCATGCCGATAGTGTCAATGATAATTTTCTTGCAAAAATATTGTCTGTGGTATCGCAACGTAATGCAGCAAAAAAACCTACACTGCTGATTTTGATCGGCTTACCGAAGCTGGTGTCACGACTGGAACAACCACGCTTTTGTTCATACAAAAGTGAAATTCGTGAAACTTTGCAATTGAACCGATTAGATCAAAGTGAAATCAAAGACTACATCATTCACAGACTAAGATCTGTCGAGTGTTCCAGGGAGCTACTTTTTACTGACCAAGCAATACGCAGTATTGCTGAATATTCGGGCGGTATTCCCAGGCGGATAAATAAGTTGTGTGGCAGTAGCCTGTTACTGGCGAGTCTGGAAGAAATTCCACTAATCTCTGATGATGTGATCCAAAAAGCCACAAAGTTTTGCTTTTTGGACAAAAGTGCATCAGGAAGTTTATTATCCTTAAAATCGAATGCTCCAAGTCGAGCAACCGAAATGGAGGGTATAGTTAACGAACAATCAGTTGAATCCGGTGGGGAAACACTCGAAGAGATTGTTCAGATGTTGAATGACTCGGCATGCAACGATAAGTCTGTTGGTTTTGGTGGCGATCTTGTCAAGCCCGAACCGCAAACTCCAGATATACCACCGACTAAATTGTCGCCTGCCATGGCATCTGCTTTAACTGATGAAATCAGACCAGTTTTGCGGTCTGTCTCGGATTTTGATCTGGTTATGCGAGACTACTCGACTCCCGGTGCCAAGCTTGTCAATTATCTCTTCGATTTTGGTCTTGTTACAGTGGTTGTATTACTATTGGGCAATGGACTCAAGTGGGTCGCTACGCCTGAGTATTCAGAAGGTTCTGAGCAAGCGGTCAATAGTGCTGAACTTTCGAAATCTACTGATACTGCAAAAGTGAATGCGTCTACTAAGACACTGCCAGCCGAATTGGATATTAGTCAAGCGAAGCAGCCAGTTAATAAAACACACCAGCCTTCTTTAGAACAAACCGATTTTGCAGGCTTTTCATCGATCGCAGGGAATGGCCTAATCAGAAAGGATGCAACGAAGTCTGATACTGAAAAATTATTGTCAAAGGCCAAGATTCAGTTTGCACGTAATCGATTGTCAATCCCAAAAAGTGATAATGCTTTTGAAACTTACCAGCAAGTGCTTGCAATAGAACCTTCGAATAAAGAGGCCATTCGTGGCGTTGAACTGATACAAAGGATCTTTGCTGATAAAGCGAAAAGAGCTATTGCTCGTAAATCATGGCGCAAAGCCGATAAAGCGCTTGAGACCGCTGTTCGGTTAAATCCGGAAGACTCTGGATTGGCGGCTTCGCTGGTTGATGTGCGGAAACATCTGTGACAGATAGTCCAATTTATCGTAGATTTCTGTTGTTAGCTTTTCAAATGAAGTTGTTTCATCTTTATTGAGCGTTGTTTCTAAATTACCCAGGAGGCATTCCTCGAGATTCAACGTCTATTCTTTTTTGTGTTTCTATAACTCTGGCAATCAAAGATTTGTATCCTATACTCCAAAATGACTAAGTAGATATTATTATTTGACTGGGATAGGAGAATTTGGGACGCTGTAAGGAGCGAGGTTTTAAAAATATGCGAAAGATTGACGCACGATTATTGTTTGTCTTCAAGGCGTAGCAACAGGCGCATAGCAGGGCTACGCAACTGTTGCTACAACGCAGAAGACGGACACTAAGACAAGTCAAGATCCGTATATTATTGAATCCTCGCTCCTAACTGGAGTCTTAAAATTGAAGGTGAATCCTACGGTTTGCCAGGACACTATAGGGATTCATGGCAGGATGAAGAATTTCGCTTTAATTGGTACTGCAGGTTATATTGCGCCCAGACACCTGCGTGCTATCAAGGAAACCAATAATCAACTTGTTGCTGCATTGGACACAAATGATTCAGTCGGTATTCTGGATTCATATTTTCCAGAAGCTCGATTTTTTACAGAGTTCGAGCGCTTTGATCGCCATGTCGATAAATTACGTCGACAACAAGCGTCAGAAACTGTAGATTTTATTTCTATTTGTTCACCGAATTACCTGCACGATGCGCATGTCCGGTTTGCATTCAGATCGGGTGCTGATGCTATTTGTGAGAAACCAATAGTTTTAAATCCGTGGAATCTTGACGCTTTACAGGAGATAGAGCAGTTAACCGGACGAACGGTATTTAATATTTTGCAGCTGAGATTGCATGCTTCCTTACTAAAATTGCGTAATAAGATAAATAACACACCAGGCGATAAAAAATATGAGGTTGATCTAACTTATATTACTTCCAGAGGTCGGTGGTATCTGGTTTCCTGGAAGGGTGATGAATCAAAATCTGGCGGTATTGCAACGAATATAGGTATCCATTTTTTTGATGCACTGCATTGGCTTTTTGGCCGCTTGCAGCATAACGAAGTGCATCTTTATACTGCTGAAAAAGCGTCTGGATTTTTAGAATACGAAAATGCCCGGGTCAGGTGGTTCTTGTCTATAGACCACAGTGATTTACCGAGAGTTTCTGTCGATAATAATTTTAGAACTCACCGCTCTTTGATGATTGATGGGCAGGATATTGAGTTTTCAGATGGCTTTGTCGATCTTCATACTCAGAGTTACCAGGAAATTCTAAAAGGTCAGGGGTTTACTATCCGGGATGCTTATACCGCAGTACAGACTGTACATGATATTCGCAACAGCAAGCTGGTTGATAACCCCAGTATTGTGCATCCGTTTGCACTCGGCAAGTTATGACTGGTCCACAAATTCACAGCACTGCTATCGTCGATCAGGGCGCTGAAATTGGTAGCGGCACGCGGATATGGCACTGGGTTCATATCTGCGGCGGAGCAGTCATCGGTGAAAATTGTTCGTTGGGACAGAATGTTTTTGTTGGCTCATCTGCGATTATTGGTCACAACGTAAAAATTCAGAATAACGTTTCGGTTTATGATCAGGTTGTATTGGATGATGATGTATTCTGTGGACCCAGTGTGGTATTCACGAATGTTTATAATCCACGTTCGGCGATTTCCAGAAAGCAGGAATATCGTACTACGAGAGTAAAAAAAGGGGCGACTTTGGGTGCTAACTGTACTCTGATTTGTGGCGTAACAGTGGGCGCTTATGCATTTATCGCGGCGGGTTCAGTGATCAATAAAAACGTAAAGGAATACGCATTAATGGCGGGTGTTCCAGCGAAGCAAATTGGCTGGATGAGTGAATTTGGTGAACAATTAACCTTAGCTCTGGAGGGTAATGGAGAATGCGTTTGTGAAAACACAGGTGAACGATATTGCTTGATCGCCGGAGTACTCAGCAAGGCAAAATAAGCGAGTGGCAATGAAGTTATCGGTGACATTGCCTGCTACTGCGATTCTCGAAAGAGAATATATTGTTTCCGTCATTCTTGATGATTACTTAGGCCTGCCATTTAAGCTTAATTTCAAGCCTGAAAATACAGATATTGAAATTGTCGCAGAGGGTAAAACGCTGCGCCTCGATGATTGTTTTTTTAAGCGTTATGTACCCGGTCATGCCTCCTCAGATGCTTTGCCAGTGAGCCCATTGAAAATCTGGGACGTCGAACTGGCTGGTGCCGAAAGGTTTTTGAGCGAAAAAAAAATTCCAGTTCTTTTCGGCTGGAGTAATGGAGAATGTTACCTTCAGAGTGGTCAATGTGGTGTTTTGAAGCTCGACGTATTCGGTAGTGCATTTTTTCTGCTAAGCCGTTACGAAGAGTGGGTCTGTCAGCAACGAGATATTCATGATCGTTTTTCTGCGACCAGTTCCGTGGCTTATCGGGAAGGTTTTATTGACCGACCGATTGTGAATGAATACATTGAAGTATTGTGGCTTTGTTTAAGTCGGCTATGGCCGAATTTACATAGAAAACCCCGCTGTTTTCGACGACTGGTGAGTTGCGATGTAGATATTCCGTATATTTCCGAAACCAAATCCTGGCGTAGCCAGATGGTACGCTCCCTGGCTGATTTGTTAAAGCAAAAACCTTTACAGGTTAATATTCAATCCTGGCGTAATTTTCTAGCAATCGGTAAGGGGGATTATTCACTCGATCCATACTATCAATTTGACTGGATTATGGATGCTTGTGATGAAGTGGATCTAAGCTGTACTTTTTTTTTTATTGCAGGGCACAGCGGTGGCAAAATCGATGGTGATTACAGCCTAAATGAACCCGTCATAAGGCAACTGATAAAGCGAATTCACCAACGAGGACATGAAATCGGATTGCATGCCAGTTACCAGACTTATCGATCATCGGATTTAATGATTCGGGAATTTGAGAGGTTGAAAACGGTGTGTGCTGAATTAGGTGTTTCGCAAGTCGGATTTGGCGGTCGTCAGCATTATCTCAGATGGAAGACACCTGAAACCTTTCAGAATTGTCAGCGTGCAGGCTTGAATTATGACTCAACGCTTGGGTTCGCAGATCATGCTGGTTTTCGTTGCGGATTCTGCAGCGAGTACCCGGTGTTTGATCTTAAAAATCGTGAGACGCTAAAATTAACGGAACGCCCATTAGTTCTCATGGAATCAACAGTGTTAAGTGATTCCTATATGGGACTGGGGTATACCCGGGAGGCACTGGATTATATGCTGAAATTAAAGCACAGATGTGCGCGGGTTCAGGGGGATTTTACTTTGCTCTGGCATAATTCGCATTTTCTGACTGACAGTGATCGTGAAATGTATCGTAAGCTCATTTCTCCTGCGATCAACTTCCAGTAATTTTCTGGAAAATTAATGAAAATTCTGCATTTTTATGTAAGTAAACACCTGCTTCCAGGAATTAAAAAACAACTGGATGCAGAGCAGTGTGCGGCCTTTAATCTTCCCGATGCATGGGCCTGGTCGACAGTGGTTTTTTCTCTGGACGAACCAGACAGGTCTTTTATGCGCAAGATTACTGTTCCACGGTTACCCGGATTTCCGCAGAGACTCATTAATTATATGATATTGAAGAAAAAAGCCTATCGCTGGTTGATACAAAATCAACACCGATATGATGTGATTGTTTTGCGATATTTGCCGGGTGATCCATTTCTGGCCTTCGCAATTCGAAAATTGCACACTGTGTGTACGATTCACCATACAATGGAACTGGCTGAAATAAATTCGCTCGGTGGTGTACTCGCATTTTTTCATGGGTTAATGGAAAATTTTATTGGACCTTATGTGTTGAACAAGGTGAGTGGCATCATCGGATTGACAGATGAAATTACAGATTTCGAAATCCGTCGGTGTAAAAATCCCGGAATACCCCGTTTATGCGTATCGAATGGCCTTATGGTGGATAGCATAAAGTTAGCCAGCGATTATCGCTCGACAATGCCTGAATTTATATTTATTGCATCCATTTTTTCCGAATGGCATGGCCTGGACAAGGTATTGACGGCATTATCTATCGATAAGTCTGCATTGCGTTTGCATATTGTCGGACAAGTCAGTGACGAACAGATTACCAAAGATCAAAGGATTGTTTACCACGGCTTGCTAAATACTCAGCAGATCACTGAATTATGTGCACAGTGCGATCTGGGATTGGGCTCGTTTGCCTTGGAACGTAAACAGATGCGTGAGGCGTGCACCCTAAAAGTTCGTGAATATCTGGCGCAGGGGTTGCCAGTGTATGCAGGTCACAAAGACGTGGCGTTTCCCGAGGATTTCCCGTATTTTAACAATCAGGAATTTTCGGTTGAATGTGCAATCAATCTGGCCGAATATTACAAGCCACATTCGCGGCTACAGGTAAGAGAAGCAGCGATACCTTATATAGATAAGCAAAGAATTGTCTTTCAAACGGCTGAATGGTTGGGTCAGGTTGTGGATTCTTGTGGATCCAGCCGTCAGGGTTAAAATAAGATAATCAACAGGAAGTTAATCTTCATCCCCTGTATCATCCCTTTTCTGACGCCGCATATCCTCCTGAACGCCTTTGTAATGCAGCGAGGAAACCTGTTCTGACAATAAGCCGATAAGAAAAGTCAGCAGCGATGAAGTGAACAGCAATGCGCTCATGTTTGTAAATCGCCCAGCAGTGAAATAGGTGTAGCCATAATAGGAAATGCCGATACAAAACAGGCTGGCCGCGATGGGCAGGAAGAGTCGCATCGGTGAGAATAATGCGCCGATTTTCAAAATGATTAGAAAGAATCGAAAACCATCTCTGAATAGACGAATGTGACTTTTACCTTCTCGTTTAGTTGCATGAATCTGTACGTATCCGACGGCCAGTCCGGATTTGAAAAACGCCATTGTGCTGGTTGTTGGATAGGAAAACCCGTTGGGGAGCAGATATAGAAATTTTTTGAAATGCCGGGCGCGTGCCACCCGGAAACCGGAGGTTAAATCTTCTATTCTGTATCCGGTCATAATACTTGCCAGACCATTATATATGCGGTTGGCGATCTGCCGTAATAGCGATGCGTGAGTTGAGGATTTTCGTGCACCGACAACCATTTCATATCCTTCGTCCATTTTGTCCAGAAGGCGCAGAATATCATCAGGGTTATGTTGGCCGTCCGCATCCATGAACACGACCCTGTCATGGCGTGCGTGGCGTGCACCGGTTTTAATCGCTGCACCGTTTCCCATGCTGTAAGGATGAGAGATCACCTCTACAGGAAAATCTTTGCAGAGTGTTACTGTGTTATCCTCGGAACCATCGTTTACCACGATGATTTGTGAATTGGGGTACTGTTCAGTCAAAACGGGTAGTAGTTTTTGCAAACCGAGTATTTCGTTGCGTGCGGGTAGGACGATTGTAAATTCAAGTTTGTGGTCTTTGTCGGTGGCCATACGCTATACAATTGATTGATTGATTGATTGATTGATTGATTGATTGATTGATTGATAGTTTTAGTTTAGTTGGTCCGCTCGGGCCTTCCGCCAAAGATCATGTAAAATTTGCAGATTATTCATTTGTCGTCTGGACTTTTCATCGGTGAAATGGCTTGTGGCCTGGGTTAAATACACCATCGCTTCTTCCAGCATTCCCTGGTCAATCAGTGTGTGAATCAGATTGAACCAGATTTGAGCACGCTTAGGCGCAATTTTTATCGATTCCTTGAACAGTAGTATAGCTTTATCGGCATGGCCTTCCCTGATTTCCAGAATCGCAAGTTCATTGGTTAATGAAGAACGATTTCTTGGTGAGCCACTGTCGGTAGAGAGTGCAGCAAGGTATAAATCGCGCAATTGATTACCACTGAGGGTACATATTTCTTCCAACCAGCACTTGTGTAATTTGGTAAACGAATTGGCAGTCGAAGGCATTATTGGATGGTTTGATAGTTGATCGTGTAACTGTTTAAAAATTTCAGTATCAATGGGTTTTTCTGTAATGGCGTTTAGATATAAAATGCCAAACAGTCCTGATGGATTGGCCTTATCTGAATGATATGAGCGTATAAAATAGGTTTTGGCCAGTGTGTAATATCGGTTTGAAGGGCTGTTGTTTGATTCTTGCTCGGCTTTGATGAGTTGTGTAAACAGGCGTCCTGCCCCATAGGTGGATCGTGCCGAATTCGGATGGTTTTCTGCCAGCGCCAGGCTCAATGAACCAAAACTACTCCAGTTGACGGCTCGCTGAAAAGTGGTGAGTGAATACCATAGTAGAAGAAAAACAAGCCCGCACAACGCCGGAGTACGGGTGTTTTTAGTCAGGTCTGGGTGTAAGCTATAGTATGAACCCGTAAATAGCAGCCCAAACATCGGTAAATAATTGCGGTGTTCGTGTACCGGTTCCAGGGAAAGAATGGACGATTCCATACTGTGTCCGATAAAGAAAAATAATATTCCAAAACTGAGAATCGGGGTTTTTGATCGAAAATACAGCGCTATGGAAAATAGAACGAAGAGTCCGATCAAAGATATGAGAGTGGAGCTCGGATTCAATAGATTCTTGGACAGGCCAAAATCATCATGATAAAGCCCGAGTTCGCGGATATTGGGCGCGATAATCAATTTAATATAGAACCAAAGCGCCCGTGTTTCGGTCAGGCCGTGCTCAATCAGAGTAAATGGGCGCAGTTCGTAACTGCGGACTAAATAATGTTCAATACGGTCGATATTGAATAAAGCCAAAAAAAAAGGTGCGATGACAAACAGCGCGATTATGCAAACAGCTAAACGATTCGACCCGGATTTTGTTGAGAATCGCAGCAGGCAAAATTCGCCAGCAACAATCAGATAGGGTACCAGCGCGGCATTTTCTTTACATAGCAATGCCAGTATTAACATGATTGATGCGAGAGCAAAATTAAAGACATTTTTTTTGCCGGCAAGCATCTGTAGCCGTCCCTTAAAATAAAAGCATAGAGTCAGCAAAGAAAATCCGGCGGCCAGACTGTTCATGCGCTGGACGATATAAAGTACCGAGGTCAGATTTAGCGGATGTACAAGCCACAGGCTGGCCGTGAGCAATGCGACCCATTGAATATGAGGTTTTTTTAGTTTTGAGTGATAGGCGAATCGATAGCCTCGCAGTAATAAGATAACCAACCAGTAAACACTAAATCCGTTGAGAATGTGGATTAAGACATTGGTCAGCTTGAAGGAATAGGGGGCTTTGCCGAAAAAATAATAGTTCATCGCAAAACTGAGATAAGCGATCGGGCGTCCCAGCGGACCTGCTTTGATAGCCTGGGTGGCTGAATGCAGATTGGGTAGGGTCAGTTCGCTGAATCGTAAATCAGCGTTTGTAGTTATGTTGGGGATGTCGTCGAATATAAAAGGGCCGTTGAGGGCCGGGCGATATAATAAAAAGACCAGACATGCAATAATAAACAGTAGGATAGGAAAGAATCGCTGGGTCAATAGAATACCAAATTTCATCCTGAGTTTTCTGCTGTGAGTAATTTTTATTAGGGGCAAATTTTAGTGATTAAAAGAAACTCACGCCAGATCGGATGGCTTCCAATATTGTTGGAAGCCGCGTAAACCTCCAATTGAGAACAAATTGAAAATGAGTCTAAAATAAATGAAAAGGCCACACCAGTGGCTCTGGTGTGGCCTTAACATTGCACGTGGCGGCGAATCTGAGCCACCGGTTAAAGTGTATTACTGTTATGGACGGCAATCACTCGGTAGGTATTTGTTTGGTATGTTGGTGTTGGCGCCACCGCCAACCACAGCAGCCTGAATGCCGTTTGGATCACCGGCGTTTCCACAACTCCATGCAATGTTGGTTGTTGGGGGCATGGCATCCACTGCGATGATGAGTGAAAGTGTGTCCGCAGCGCCAGCCGCCAGAATTGCATTTGCTTTGTTGCCGTAGACGATATCAACAACACCATTACCTCTTGCGGTTATAGATCTGGTGTAGTTACCCTGCAGGCTTGCCGGGGTGGCCAGACCCAGTGAGGCATTTTCTACGCCGGTGCCTGCAGCGCCAGGATATCGCCCTTTATTCATAATCCATTCACTGTAGGCGACTTTTGCGTCTCCTGCGATATTCAAACCCTCGGTTATTTGACTTCTGACGGTATAGTCCTGATAAGCCGGAATCGCCACGGCGGCGAGTATGCCGATAATTGCTACCACGATCATTAATTCGATCAGGGTAAAACCTTGTTGCATATTTTTCATTTCCTTTACCTCTATGTAGTGTGTTGGTGATTAACGTTCAGCGTGATTAGCTTTACAATGCAGAATATAGCAGAGTCTATGCCAGATACAATAAATTGCCTCGCATGTTTTTAATTATTCGGTACGGGCTAAACCTAAATCCATGTTAATCAATAACATATTATTTAATCTTATTAATATAGTCAACGATTCTATCGATAAGTCTATTTTCAAATAGCCTGAGTCATGCACGGATATTTCGAGTTCTTGGTCATAAAGTGACCTTCAGCGTCATATTAAAGTTCACGCCTTGTCGTATTTTCTTGTCGGAACTGACTTTTTGATTTGTTGCACAGCCGTAACTACTTGCCCCCTATCGAAACAGCCCTCTATGGGGGATTTGTGGAAGAAGTGTATGCGGCAGGGAAGCCGCATCCAAGCCTACAAGGATGTATTTACGGCGTTTTCCGGAACAGATCACCCATAGAGGGGCGAGCAGTTACGCACAGCCTTAGGATTGCAATCGGTCGGCAAACTGATCGGTTGCTGTTATCAGAGCATCGCTTATACCTTTTTCTGTTGCCGCATGACCGGCATCCGGTACTATAATGAGCTCAGCTTCGGGCCAGGCTTGTTTTAGCGCCAGCGCCTGGTCTATCGGACAAATCGTATCGTATCTGCCGTGGACGAGGATTCCCGGAATATCGGAAAGTATCGAGGCATTGTTGAGTAATTGGTTGGGCTGCATAAAGGAATGGTGAATAAAATAGTGACATTCGATGCGTGCCATACTCAGTGCAACTGAAGTCTGGGCAAAAAATTCTTCGGTTGATGGATTATTGAGCAAAGTGGCTGTGCGTCCTTCCCACAGTGACCATGCTTTGGCTGCTTCAAGCTGTCTGGCTGGATCTTTATCGGTTAACAGTCGATAGTAGGCATTGACCATTTCATGGCGGTCTGACTCAGCGATCGGTTGTAGAAAATCTTGCCAATAGTCCGGAAATATTCGACTGGTTCCCTGTTGATAAAACCATTCGATGTCCTGGTCTCGACACAAAAAAATACCACGCAGGATCAACCCGAGTATATTATGCGGAAATTGCTCTGCGTACGCGAGTGCCAGGGTTGACCCCCAGGAACCACCAAATACCAGCCATTGTTTGATCTTCAGGTGCTGGCGTATTGTTTCTATATCGGCGATTAAATTTTCAGTGGTATTGGCTTCAAGCTCAGCGTGCGGAGTGGATTTTCCGCAACCGCGTTGATCGAAAAGAATAATACGGTAACGCTTTGGATCAAAAAAACGGCGGTGGGTGGGCGTGCAACCAGCACCCGGGCCTCCATGTAAGAATAGTACCGGAATACCGTTTGGATTTCCGCATTGTTCAATATATAAGGTATGTAAATGATCCACCGCCAGCATTTCTGAAGTGAAATGGGTGATTTTTGGATAAAGTTGGCGCATAAGCGTATTACCCTTTGATGTCATAAGTAGGTTAAAATTCTACCAGCAATACCCGAATAGGAGCCAAAATAAAATGACTGGCGGAAATTATTTAGTGGCGGCTTTCTGGAAGATTGTCCGTGAATGGACGTCGATGCAAGCGGAGGCGGTTTTGGGGCTATTTCTTCTATTAAAAGTGGTGAATATGGGGTATCGTAAACAAGTTAAATGGGTAAAGAGGGGGCACCATCCACTTTTCTATAGTAGGCTCTCTGTTCTCGGACAGTCTCCAAAGTATTGTCTCGCTTTAAAATTATGAGGAGGAGTATGTAATGGTAAATATTCGATCAATTCTTTTAGTTGTTCCATTGGTTGCTGTAACCAACCTGGCCCTCGCCGGGAAATGGGAAGCGCTTCCTGCGAAAGCACCGGCACCAGCGGATAATCCCACCACAGCAGCTAAGGTCAAATTGGGGCAGATTTTATTTCTGGATCCACGTTTGTCTTCAACCGGGACGGTTTCCTGCAATTCCTGCCACAATGTTATGTTGGGTGGTGAAGATAATCGTGCGGTAGCGATGGGTGTTGATGGACAGACCGGTGGGCGCAGCGCTCCAACTGTCTGGAATGCAGCATTTAATTCAGTGCAATTCTGGGACGGTCGGGCGCCAAGTTTGGAAGAACAGGCTAAAGGCCCGGTTACCAATCCAATCGAAATGGGGATGAAAAGCTGGGACGATGTGGTGGCGCGGCTAAAAGTCATTCCAGGGTACGCTAAACTTTTTGAGAAAGCATTCGGCAGTGCCGATTCTATTTCAAAGGATAATGCGGCCAAAGCCATTGCAGCCTACGAAAGAACCCTGATTACACCAAACAGCGCCTACGACAAGTATGTTAAAGGCAATAAAAAGGCATTGACTGACGAGCAGGTGCGAGGCATGAATACATTTGCTGAAGTCGGTTGTGGTTCGTGTCACAGTGGGGCGGCATTTAATGGGCCGAAGATGAAACCCGGTAAAGGACATTTCATGAAATTCCCGGTTTATCCGAATAAGGTTTTTCAGTCAAAGTATAAGCTTACTAAAGATGCGGGGCTTGCTGAGGTCACTGGAAAAGTCAGTGATAAACAATTGTGGAAGATACCTACTCTGAGAAATATCGCTTTAACAGCACCCTATTTCCATAACGGGTCGGTAAAATCATTGGATCGTGCAGTTGAAATCATGGCGAAGATGCAATTGGATAAAAAACTAAGTAAATCTCAAATTAAGGATATTGTTGCGTTTCTGAATGCATTGTCGGGTCCCTTCCCGAAACAGAAGATGCCGGAATTACCTGGCACTCCAGGAACGACTTTGAATTAATAACTTGATTTTTATCGTAATCGGAGTATTTCTCAATTAAGTTCTCCGGATTCCGTTACACTAGTACTCCATCACAGTTGTGTTGGGGGGGTAGGTAATGTCGAGAAGTGGTCAGCTGCCAGGCGCACGGGCGCAGGACTAGTCGCACGTGTCAAGCGAGTGCAACAACGCAGATGGCTGCTTATTGGCTGATATACCCGTCAATACAACAATGATGGAGTACTAGCAGGCTACGGTTGATCTACTGTAGTCTGGATGAAGTGGAGCGGAATCCGGGACAATTCCCGCAGAAAAATATATTTTTGTGCCACGGTCAGAATTGTTCTTGACCTGCCAAAGAAACAATTCCAGTTTTTTCTAAAAACTGGCTCCAAAACCATCTTATTTTCTACAACAACCTATCTAAGCCAGTTTCCCTGAGTCGCTGATTGCAGCGGTGTTTCCTGGAAAAAAAACCAATGCCTGCTACGGTTAGTTGTATTTAGGCCGAAATCCTAATTAATTGTCGAGCACTATCATATAGTAGATAGTATCGATAATATGGTTATTAGCTTGGCGATATCAGCGTAGGTGCGCGCGGGCTTGAGTATTGTAAATTTAATTCTCAGACCTTATGAACCTCTGATTTGGAAAAATATGTTGATGGTTTCAGAATGAGTGTAGAAGAGATAATCACTTGCCAGCTTCCAGACAGCGATGATTCACAATTGGCACAATCTGAGATGGAAAGCCTATTTCAGGTTTCGTTACAGTCCAACTTGTATCTGAATGTGACGAATGATGCACAGGCAAAGATAAAATACTTGGACTATGCGGTTTTGCGGAACCCAAAAGATCTTCGCTGTCATATTCAACGAATTTCCTCCCATCAAGCGAATGCTCATTTCGAAGGCTTATACGGTGCAATGATAGATTTGTTTATTGTGTTGGGTAGCAATGGCAGCGCTATAAAAGAAAGGATGTTGAAACACGCTGGTTCTCTGTTAAATGATGACCAGCGTAAAACCTTGCGCGGATATTCAGAATCTTCTGAAGCTGCTCGGGCTGAATTCAATTGGTTACCTTTATGCCAGGCTTCGTTATTCAGTAATGGTTTGATCGGAAATCGACAGCTGGTTGAGGTGGGTGATTGTCTCGAAAGTAATGTTCGCTGCAAAGATCCATTAGAAGAAGCGCGAGAGTGTATAGAATATAGCCAGGTGGAGCAAGCCCGGCGAATACTAGAAAAGGCCGTTCTTCACAATCCGTCCCAGGCAGATCTCTCTATAGAACTACTGGATATTTATAAGTCGACACAAAATGTGCATGGTCTGCGAGATTTAATAGAACAGTTTAGAAAAGCCGGACATAAGGTTCCTGAAGTCTGGTTGGATTTTTCCGATTCATATACTGACATCTGATCAATGAGAAAAAGAAACGATCTTCTACGTGTCTCAGTATTGGGTATGGATCAACGTACACAAACGACATTTACTTATTTTCTACGCGGGCCTTGTAAAAATCGGGCAATAGTGGTGTCTGATGAATCAGCGGAAGTGTATATCATTGATGTAGATGGTATTCATGGTAAGGATCTATTTGTCCAGGAACGAAAGAAATTCCCATGGCGACCTATTATTGTGGTCTCACTCGCATCTCCTGATGATCCTCAGGCCATTTTTGTCCGCAAACCGGTAAAACCAGTGGAGATGCTTGCGGCTTTGGAAGAAGCACGATTAATCCTTGCTTCTCCGGATAGTCGAGGGAAAGAGTCCGCGTTAGAAGGCAGTAAGGAAAAGGATCCTCCAGATCCTGATATTGGAAGTACGGAAACGGTGGTGGTTAAGCGTTCCCGGAATTCGAATAAGCAAATTCACGGCTCAGCTCATTCGACAGCGATGTTGTTAGATGATCAATCGTATTCAAAGTTTGTGGGTACAGTGGCGGATATTGATCCGAATATTCAGGAACAGGTATTAGCTGCCCATTATCAGCGAAAAGATTATCTGCAGGCCTATGTACAATCTGCAATCAAATTAGCGAATTCTAAAAATCGGATATTAACTCTGAATTGCGGTTGGAAGCCTATTACGATATTTCCTCATACTCGTGAAATATGGGTGGATTCGGATGACAAACAGTTGCGAGCATTTTGTGTACTGCCCATTCGCTCGATATCAAATATTGATATGAGTGACGCGAAAAGCGGCTCAGGAATATCGGTTACGGCAGTCAATCATAGTGAAGAGAGTCAATCTCATGATCCGGAACGATTCCAATCCATGGATGCGTTTCTGTGGAAATTGGCATTGTGGACATCGAATGGTCGTGTGCCAGCCGGAATCGAATTATCGTATCCTGTGTATTTACGAGTATGGCCCAATTTGTCCCGATTAGTCGTTATTCCTCATGCTTTACGTATCGCCGCATTATTAATCGAAAAGCCCAGATCTTTGCTGGATGTTGCTGCTACATTGCGAATTCCACAGCAATATGTTTTTTCGTTTTTTAGTGGAGCGTATGCGCTGGGAATTGCAGGCCAGGCCAGGAGAACTGTTGATATTGCGGTTGCGCCACGACCTTTGAAGGCAACAGAGAATTGCGGGTTATTACAGAAAATAATGAGTCGTCTCAGGATACATCTCTAATACAGACATGAGTGCCTTTAAGATAATTTTCACAGGCCCGGTTGGAGCGGGTAAAACTACCGCAATTTCTTCGATAAGTGATGAGCCTCCGATACAGACAGACGCTATCGCAAGTGATATGACAAAATCCAGGAAATCGGCAACCACTGTTGCCATGGATTATGGAATATTAAATCTGGATGACGGGGAGCGTATTCATCTTTATGGTACCCCGGGACAAGAAAGATTTGATTTTATGTGGGAGATTTTGACCAATGGTGGAATTGGCTTGGTTCTATTACTAGACAATTCAAGACCTGATCCCTTCAAAGATTTGAGATTTTTTCTCGATTCCTTCAAAGAATTTATTGATTCTACCAAGCTTGTGATTGGTGTCACGCAAATGGATTTGAGTGCTACACCCGCGATCAATGATTATCATCTACAATTGGGGGAGTATGAATTAAATCCACCGATTTTCGAGATTGATGCCAGAGAAAAGAAAGATGTTTCTCTACTGGTTCAGTCGTTGTTGTTTTCGTTGGATCCGGGGTTAAAGGAAGCTTGAAATGCAAAAATACCGATTAAGTGAAACCTTGTACACTTATCCAACGCCCGGCGGGGCGTTTCATGCGATTTCCAATAGCGATCCTGATCCGTCTCGGAAATTTTTGCACGGCTTGCTGTGTTGTGAATCGACCCCAAAGCTATCCGTTGAGACTGTCCAGGAATGGAGTGGCGTCGAGGATGAAGAAGGTGCAATGAGTTTATTACACCATGTGCAGCAACTTACATGGGTTCAGGGGCTGGAAAAACCCATTCATTGTCCGGATCAACCGTTGGAAGACATATTGCCCGATCTTTTAGCCAAGCTTACAACGGATGGCAAAGTACTGTTAGCGGATAATCAGGGGTTTTATTTGGCAGCCAGTGGTTTTCCGCATGAAGTCGCCGAAGAGCTTTCTGCTCTGAGTGCAGAGCTGGCAAATTTGAACGAAAGGCGTTCCAGTCTTTTGGAAAATAACCTGGGTTACAAGAATAGTGCCTGGGCGCTTATCGATGCCGCAGGTTGCAGTAAAGTGGGATTCTGGCCGATGTACATTGGAAAGCAACGCTTTGTATTGGTCATTTCGGGACTGCCACGTCTGAATCAACCGGATTTCGTCAATTTAGTATGGACTTTAAGCATGCGTTATGCAGTATCCACACTCAATTGAAAAATCGACAAAAATGCAATGAGTCAGCGAAATATGTATTGAGGTTTCCGGTCAGTGATAAATGTGGCATTTGGACAGGAATAACACGAAAAGTGTTTAATTTTGCGAATAATTAATGACACTCGAGCGAAACAATTGACTTGTTGAAAAGATACGAAAAATGGGTAATCGCAGTTTAGAATTAGAGGAATAACTTTATGCGCGCAGATATGCTTACTTCGATTCTGACCGAATTGAATGGAACATCAGCTGATATTGAAGCTTCAGGTGTAATATCAACCGACGGCTTGATGATGGCTTCAGTGTTACCGCAGGGAATGGATGAAGATCGAGTGGGTGCAATGAGCGCGGCGATGCTTTCTCTCGGGGATCGTACGGCGCAGGAATTAGTCCGTGGTGTGCTTGAACAAGTGCTAATCAAAGGTGACCTGGGTTATGTATTGATGACTTATGCGGGCCAGGAGGCAGTGTTAACCGTTATGGCAAAACCAAATTCCAAGTTAGGTTTGATATTTCTCGACGTAAAACGTGCCGCCGAAAATATTTCAAAAATGGTGTAGTATCCTGGCTATATTGATCAATATAGCCAGCCGCTAAGCGCTATCCTTAGCTACAGCGAAGGTCATTCCCATTCACCGCGTTTAGCTCTAACTTCCTCAACTGCAAGCTATTGTAATTGGGTTGTTAAAGTTATTTTCTGGCAAATCTTGAATTTCAAAGTCGGTATATGCGAGAGTAGATTTACTAATGTCGTAGTAGACTATGTTCCACGTTCAAACGCGCAGAAAAATGACTGTTGACGATCTCTTTTAAGTCAGGCAGCTAAGTGGTAACCTGCGCTGATGTCAATACTATCGATCAACGGGCTGTCAAAACGATACGGGACTACGCATGCGGTTAGGGACTTAAACCTCACAGTTGAGCCAGGTAATGTGTACGGGTTGCTGGGGCCGAATGGCAGCGGTAAATCAACTACGCTTGCTATGATTCTGGGTGTAACCCGTCCAACTGCCGGGCAATACCAGTGGTTTGACGGTGCCTACTCTGGCGCTCGATCACGTCGGCGTATAGGGTCTATTCTCGAGCGCCCTAATTTTTATAGCTACCTGAGTGTAGTTCAAAATCTTAAGGTAACCTGTGCAATACGAGGATTAGGGACATCAGCGGATATCGATTCAGTCCTTAAACTGGTTGGACTTGATGACGCGAAAAATCAACCCTTTGATAATTTATCGCTGGGAATGCAGCAACGATTGGCTATGGCGGCAGCGCTTGTTGGGGAGACTGATGTATTGGTGCTGGATGAGCCGACCAACGGAGTTGATGCTAAGGGAATTGCTGAAATTCGCCAGATTATTCTGGATGTTGCTTCTCAGGGAAAAACGATTATTCTTGCCAGCCATATATTGGATGAAGTGCAGAAAGTCTGTACGCATATCAGTATATTGAAAGCAGGCAGAGTTCTCGAATCCGGTTCGATTGAAAATCTGTTGTCTGCCGAGGAGTGCATCGAAATTGCCGGTCATGACATGCAGGGATTGTTTCTGGCGATGGAGAATCTGAAACAGTTTGAATCTATAGAGCGGCATGAGGAATACTATGTTGCCAGGCTAAGACCCGGTGCCGATATTGCTCAAATCAATGCTCATTTGGTTCACCAGGGACATCCTCCTTTTCATTTGAGTCGCATTAAGCAGTCGCTGGAAGCCCGGTTTTTGGAAATTACAGGTGAGCAATGATTCGAATATTTCGAGCGGAATGGATTAAAATAATTCATGCACGGTCTTTTTGGTCGATGTTATGTACCTATGGTTTTATCTATTCTGTCTGCGTTTACGCATTTGCAAAATTTTTCGCAAGTTTGACGGTAAATGGTGGAAGCATAGGGACCGCAATTATGAATGGCCCGCAGGCGTGGGCAGCGATTGCCTGGGTCGGTCATTGGCTTAGCTTTCTGTTGGGATTCACTGTTATTCAATTGGTATGTAATGAATTTGAATTTCGTACCAATAAGCAGAATATTATCGATGGCTACAGCCCCGCTGAATACTATGCGGGCAAGATTATGCTTGTGCTCGGTGTATCAATACTGGCCAGTTTGCTGTATATCGTCATTGCTGCAATATCAGCGGGTGCTTATTTTGCTGGTGAAGTCGTGGCGGCTTTCACTCTTGCTTGTGTCGGTACGCTCAGTTTGGCATTGATATTTGCATTCTTTGCACGCCGGGCGGGTCCTGCGGGCTTTCTATTTTTAGCCTATCCCGTAATATTGGAACCTATTATTAACTATTTATTGTCTGGAAATAGTGCCACGGGAATGAGCCAGTTTTTACCTGCGGAAGCGTTTTCGAGATTAACCCCATTCCCTGTTTCGCAATCACAATGGGGGGGAGATCTAAATTTTGCTCATAATTCCTTAATTGCAGTCTGTGTTGTAATAGGATTATGGAGCTTAAGTTATTTGGCCTTTAGTTACTCGGATCGGTGATGCGGCATAATATAATCAGACTAATTATGGCTTGGCCGGTATCGGTTGATGGTGACTGCCTGAGTTTTTTTGAGAGTGATATTTAGTGAGTGATGGGATAGAAAAACAGGTCAATCCGTTCGGGGCAGAAAAATTAGTGGTCGCGATATCATCACGTGCGTTGTTCGATCTGGATGAATCACACAGAGTTTTTGAAACCAGTGGCAAAGAGGCATTTTGTAAATATCAGATAGAACGTGAAGATGAACGCTTAGCCCCCGGGGTTGCTTATCCACTGGTTAAAAAACTGCTTGCATTAAACGACCAATTTCCTGACTCGCCACTGGTTGAAGTAATCCTGTTGTCCAGGAACAGTGCAGACACAGGTTTAAGAATATTTAATTCGATACAGGTTCACGAGTTGGATATTTCCCGTGCCGCGTTCACCAGTGGCCATTCGCCTTATACCTATATATCGGCCTTTGGAGCACACCTTTTTTTATCCACTAATGCTGAAGATGTCGTCAAAGCATTGGATGCTGGTTATGCAGCGGCAACGATTTTTCCTGCAAAACCTGGCAATAGCGATGGTGGCCAACTTCGCATCGCGTTTGATGGAGATGCGGTTCTGTTCTCAGATGAATCGGAACGCATTTATCAATCCCAGGGATTGGCAGCGTTCTCAGAAAATGAAAAGGCAGAAGCAAAAACACCCCTGCCTGGTGGGCCATTCAAAGAGTTTTTGGCTGCTTTGCATCGTATACAAGGTCTTTTCGAACCCGGCAACTCACCCATTCGAACAGCCCTGGTTACCGCACGGGCGGCTCCGACACATGAACGAGTAGTTAGAACTTTACGCGCCTGGGGTATACGAATCGATGAGGCTTTATTTCTGGGTGGAATGGAAAAAGGTGCCTTTCTCGATGGTTTTGGTGCAGACATTTTTTTCGATGATCAATTGGGTCATTGCCAGTCGACCAGCGAGCATGTGCCTACCGGACATGTTCCGCATGGAGTGGCTAATGACCCTCATCGACCATGAATTCAAATTTTGTAGGGACTATCTTTTTGGCTTCAGTAACAGATTGTAACCGCTCATGTTGTGCCCGCCACTGTTTCAAATAGTTGGAAATGGCCTTCGGGTTTGAAATTTCCGGTTTGGAATGTTGGCTTTTATCGTCGGCGATGATTTCCATTTCCCGTATGAGCACCAATTCTTTTGCTTTTTCAAAGGCCGCTTCAAAAGACTTCGACACCGGTAGCGCATCAAGAAAAAAAGCCCTTCCAAAGTAAGTCATATCTGCATCGTCTGAGCAGCCGAAGGATGTTCTGTCATGGGCAGCTGATGTCATTATCAGGCTATGTTTGTTTTTTAGTTCTGGGATGAAACCACCCGAATAGCAGGCGGATATAACGATTATTTTCCATTTGACGGGTAAGTCATTAACGATTCTTGCTAAGCGCTTTGCCGGTAAATCAGCGATAGCCAAACCGTCTTGATCCAGTACTAATTCATGTTTTTTTGATCCGTGACTGGTCAAATAAATAAACAGTATGTCTTTTTTCTGATCCATCTTAGAGCTAACCCCAAGCAATATCTGTTCAATTCCTGTGCGGGTTGCAAGTGGGGTGGAATCAACGGTTTTAGGGTTGTTTGCCACGATTACAGAATGACCTTTTGTATTGTAAGATTGGTCAAATATTTTGCGAATAGTCGTGACTTCTTTTAAAAAAACGTCCTGTTTACCATCACCTCCGATGCCAACAAAAAATAAATTGATCTGTTTGCTGTCACTTGGGAGCAACCGATTGATTGTTGCCTGAATAAGCTGGTTCTGGTTATATAAAACTTTTTCAGTATTGGCTTCACGAGGTTCAGGTTCGATGCCGTCACCAATGTAGTTGCCATACCTCCATTTGCCTGATAATTGTGTTACGCCGTCATTTGCAACTGCGTAATTTAATATACCTGGTCCGTTGTAGTAGCCATATTTAAACTCTCCCTGGTAACGATCTCCGTTTGCGTTTAATAATTCGCCCCGACCATGGTACTTCCAATCTAAGAACTGGCCGTGATAAGTTTGACCCTCTTTAGCATAATAAACACCCTCTCCAGTGAGTTGTCCCTGTTCAAACTCGCCTTCAAATTGGTCACCATTGTTATTACTGAATTTGCCTTGCCCTTGGTATAACCAGTCTTTAAATTCTCCTTTGTAGTGATTGTCATGTGCGTCTTCAAAAACACCTGTTCCTGTGAATTGTGATTCAACAAATTCACCTTCATAGCGATCACCAAGATTTGTTTTGTAAAGACCAGGTCCATGAAATTCCCCCATTTTAAAATAGCCACGATATGACGAACCATTACTGTATATAAGATGCCCTTCTCCCTGGTATTTACCATTTTCAAAATTTCCCACGTAGGATTCATCATCTTTTATGGTTAATGTGCCTGAACCGTGAAATTGGTCGTTTTTGAAATGCCCTATGTAAGATGAACCCCGTTTGGATTCCTTCTGTCCAAAGCCATCAAAATGGAAATTCTTGAATTGCCCTTTATATTCAATGCCTGCTGTCGTTTTTAAATACCCCTGTCCTGTCAATATACCCTCAACAAACTGGCCCTCATAGAGGTCACCTTTTGCTGTTAGCAATTTGCCCTGGCCGGAGAAAAGGCCATTGTCGAACATTCCATGATAGCTGCGTCCGTTTGCCCAAATTATTTTTCCTTCACCGGTAAATTGGCCTTCTCTGATTTGTCCATAATACTTGCCACCATCGGGTAAAAGTGCAGAAGCCGGAATGATAAAGGTTTCTGTATCGTATTTTGTGAAAAGCAATAAAGAAACAATCAGGGAAATGACCAAGGTGATATTTTTTTTCACTTTTAAGATCCTTCTTTAGTTTATAGTTGGGTTCAGAAAATGTTGTATTTGGCGTTACAAATTGATTTTCTGAAACAATTAGATCAAGTTAAAAAAAATGTAGTGATTGCTCTCCTATTGTAGTCGCTCCAACAATTGGAAACTTAGCGCTCCTATAATAAATTGTTGAAAATGAGTAGTGAATTTATATTCGCCGCAACAAATTTACCTGGAATGTGTCTAAATAACGAGTAATTCATCAGTACAAACTGGGCAAAGTACTGAAAGAATCTCTGTTTTTGGACAATATACGACAGGATGGTTGGAAATCGAAAATAACCGAAACACTAATGAAACTCTACAGTCCAGGGATTCCACGAGGGAGTAAGTAGATGGATATTCGGGCTATAAGGAGCGAGGATTCAATAACTAGTGTCCCAAACGCCAAGTTGGTCGAGTAAACAGATATTTATTCATTAATTAAGAAGGTTAACGCAATAAACCAGGCCTCAATTCAGGATCATTCGACGCAATGTCTTCACCAGCAAATGTTGACAGAGAATTTCGCAGAAGCCAATTGGAAAAGTGCATACTGGCAGGAGTACAGCGGCACTCTGTAAATGGCAACCGATGGTTTGATTGGCTAATGAAACAGTTGATGCATGATGCAAGTATGCGCGTGCAGATGCTTCGTTTTGTTGATGTTTATCCGACGTTAACAACTGATTCAGATCTGCTTCGACACTTAATTGAATATTTTGATGCACCGGGTTTAGAGACTCCGGCATTATTGAAATGGGGTATCCGAGATACAAAAATCATCAGACCTTTTGTGTCCTTATTGGTGCGTCGCTTACTGGTACAAATATCTACCCGGTTTATGGGTGGTGTCGATGCAGACAGTGCAGTAGCTACGATTCGTCGTTTGCGAGAATCTCAACTGGGATTTAGTCTGGATTTGCTTGGAGAAAGTGTACTAGGTGAGGAGGAGGCTGAGCACTATCAACAAGCTTATTTCAGATTTATCGATGAAATTGCACCGCTGGTATCGAATTGGAAATCGATTCCAATGCTGGATCGGATTGACGGTAAATGTGCGCCAAAATTCTATATTTCTTTGAAATTGACGTCAATATTTTCCCAGATCTCACCAGTAAATTATATTGTCAGTGTCGAAGCAATAGCGACTCGCCTAAAACCAATACTGCTGCGGGCAAAGTGCTGTAATGTGTTCGTATGTATTGATATGGAACAATATCAATATAAGGATATTGTTTTGGCGGCTGTAAAACAGGTACTGATGGATAAGGAATTGCGAGATTGGTCGTTCGTTGGACTGGCCATGCAAGCCTATCTTAAGGAAACAGAGAAAGATCTGGTAGAGTTGATCGACTGGCTCGGGAATCGCGGTGCGCCGATTTCAGTTCGTCTGGTTCGTGGGGCTTATTGGGATTATGAAACAGTAATCTGTGCTCAGCAGGGGTGGCCTTGTCCCGTGTGGTTACAAAAATCCCAAACGGATGCGAATTATCATCGTTGTTTGAAATTGTTATTGTCAAACCATCCTGTTGTCAGAACGGCTGTTGCAACACATAATTTGGGTAGTATTGCGACGGCTATAACCGTATCTGAAGAGTTAGGTTTGACAGTCGATCAATATGAGTTTCAGATGTTGTATGGAATGGCTAAACCTCTTCAAACGACCCTTTCAGAAATGGGTTATTGTTTGAGAATTTATGTACCGTTTGGTGATCCAGTACCTGGGATGGCTTATTTGGTTAGGCGAATGCTGGAAAATTCTTCCAGTCAGGTATTCTTCACTCAGGGTCTTGGCATTCAAAAGAGTGAAATGTTTGTTCAGGCTGCATCCGATACATCTGTAAGGCAGGGTAATAATGATTTAGCTCCTGTACAAAAAGAGCCCGTTGATTCTGTTGGACTATCGACTCCTTTTAATAACGAGCCATTGCACCGCTTCATTACAGAACAGGAACGGTTACTATTTTCCAGAGCGATCGAGAAAGTACGTAAATCCTTGGGTGGATTTTATCCTTTGCTTATCAATACAAGAACTATTGAAACCAAAACAACATTTACATCTCTGAATCCTGCAACGGACAACTATATCGTCGGTGTCGTTGCGCAAGCTGAAAACTGTCATGCGCAAATGGCGATTTCGGCTGCTGCTTCGTGTCTGGATGATTGGGCCGGATTAACGATGGAACAACGGTCAATATATTTATTAAAAACAGCTGAACTATTAAGAAAAAAACGCGATATTTTTTCTGCCTGGGAGGTCTTTGAAGCGGGAAAAACCTGGGTGGAAGCGGATGCCAATGTTTGCGAAGCGATAGATTTTTTAACCTTCTATGCTAAAGCCGCCATGAAATTAGGCGATACGAAGCTGATAAATGTGCCTGGAGAATTAAATCAGTGTGAAATTTCGCCGCTCGGAGTAGGTGTGATTATTTCCCCGTGGAATTTTCCTCTGGCAATTCTTACAGGAATGGTGGCAGCAGCGATCGTGACAGGCAACACCGTTATTTTAAAGCCATCGACACAAACCCCTGTGATTGCCAGTCTTTTTGTCAATTTGTTGTCCGAAGCAGGATTACCAGAAAATGTTGTTCAATTTTTGCCGGGTTCAGGTTTAGATATTGGCGAATATTTAGTGTCTAATCCAGCGGTACATTTTATCGCATTTACGGGTTCGGAATCGGTCGGATTGCGCATCATGAGATTGGCAGCGCGCAGAGATAACAGTCAGACCCATATAAAGAGAGTAGTAGCCGAAATGGGCGGAAAAAATATCATAATTGTAGACAGTGATGCCGATTTGGATGAAGCGGTGTCAGGTATAGTAAGTTCTGCCTATGGTTATCAGGGACAAAAATGCAGTGCTTGTTCTCGGGTGATTGTAATTGGTGGCCACTATCGAGAATTAATAAAACGGTTGAAAGATGCAACTCGAAGCCTTCACATTGGGGCACCGGAAAATCCATCTGTAAAACTGGGTCCGGTGATCAGTGCTGCGGCGCAGGATCGCATATTCAAAATGATTGAGAGTGGAAAAAAAACAGCACGCTTGGAGCTTGCGATTGATTGCCATACCTTAGCGGAAGGTAATTTTGTCGGGCCGACTATATTTAGTGATGCACAGGCAGATAGTGAGTTGCTTTCACGAGAAATCTTCGGGCCGGTATTATCTATTCAAAAAGTGGATAGTCTGGACTTTGCTTTGAGTGCGGCAAATAGTTCCCGATACGCGCTCACAGGCGGTTTTTTTTCGCGTAGTCCGAAAAATATTCTCACAGTGAAGCGTGGCTTTGAAGTGGGAAATCTATATATAAACCGTGGAATTACCGGGGCGCTAGTGGGCAGGCAACCTTTTGGCGGCTACAAGATGAGCGGTCTGGGAACCAAAGCAGGTTGCGCTGACTATCTGTTTCAATTTGTTCATACTCGTATTGCTACAGAGAATACGATGCGCGGTGGTTTTGCACCATAGTGACTAAAATATTGCCTTTCTGTGTCTTATTGCCCTGAATTTAGGTGGAATATTTCCTGGACTTGTAAAGATTACTTTACAGTATTTCAGGAATCTTCTGAGAGAATATATAACATATTGTTATGTAATGAGAAATATATTTGGTATGAAGTGTGCTAACTAAGAGTGAGTGTGATTAGCATGCCTCCTTTAGTAGGTATGGCACTTGCTTGGTGACTGGCTATTTTGGTCAGTGTGATGCCAGTGGAAAGCGATGTTTACCGGAACGACCGATAAGAGTTGGGCGGTGTGTGGACCACTGGCTTTTTTTTGCCAGAATTTCGTAGTGAATTCCCATTAGAATTGTAACTGATCGCCCCTCTATGGGAGATCTGTTCCGGAAGACGCCGTAAATACGTCCTTGTAGGCTTGGATGCGGCTTCCCTGCCGCATACACTTCCTTCACAGATCCCCCATAGAGGGCTGTTTCGATTAGGGGGCAAGTAGTGACTTAGAATTAATCGCAGTAAATTAAATCCCTTAGAAAAACAGCTTTTAATGTATTTTCAATTAATTGTTCACAGTTTGTTTGCTTTTATTAAATTGGCTAGTGAACTTTGTTTATTAGTGGGTGAGTCAATACCGCCTGCTAATTTCTATAACTACATATTCGCTTAAGAAGACTGATCAATCAATAGCTTAGGTCCTTTGTGGCCTATCGTTGTTTAGAGCGCGAAAATTAATCCTTTGCAGTCATTGGCTTAGGTTCTATACTCCGAAGAGTAGAATCGAATACTGAGGGTTGATTATGCGTGTTGTACGAAATAAATTATTTGTAGGACTGTTGGTCTGCGTGTTACTGGTCGCCACCAGTGTTGTATCTGGAGATGCAGTTGCATTGGATGTTTATGATCCGCCTGCGGATAAAAGACCGAGCATAGTAGCAATGGGTTTGGATTTTCTCGTTGTGCGGCCTTTGGCTCTTGTGATTACTGTCGGAGGAGCGGCTTTATGGTTTGTGAGCTCACCGTTTTCGGCGATTGGCGGGAATGTCGAGGAAGCAGCTGATAAATTAGTTTTGGAACCAGGGCGCTATACTTTTGTGCGGCCTTTGGGTCACAAGCAGTTGGATTCTTCACCAATCTGGGGGGAGGAATCTCTGGAAGAGGAAGATCATCAATAATAGGTCGTTTTAGTCTGTTTCCAAAAACGAATAGTATCTCACGGATAGTGAGTTGCTTTACTGCCGTCGATCGATTTTATCGCTAAGGCATTTGCCAATGTAGTCACCAATAATTGTCCTGTCTCTTCAGCAGAATGACCATAGGCAATCACTCCGTCCAGGTGTCCCAACATGGAAAATATGCCGTTGTGATTGTTTGTCGAGGAACAAATGAGTCGCTTGACTGCGTGGGCCATTTCTAGCGTTCCGTAGGCAATGTTCTTATCGACCGAAGGAATTCCAAGCGCTGCTGTGCAATTCCATATTTCCGGGGAATGGATATGAATGACAAAATTTATTTCTGAGTCACTGTCATATACTGATCCATGTGTGAGTGCTTCAGATGAAGGTTTGATCGGGCCTTCCGCGGTGACGGTATTTAAATCAGAGCAAGAATTGGTCACCAGGCAAAAATCATTGGCAGTTGCTGTTTCGGACTTGCCGGTTTGGGTGCCGCTTATTAAAAAGCAATTCTGATATCGGGAGTTATTATCGGGTTCATATCGTTGGCTGATGTTTCCGAATCCTAGGCCATCGTAGCGCTCAGCGCACTGGCCGATTAAATTTAATCTGTGGCAAATCGTTCTCCATGTAATCAACGTTGCGAGAATCTGTTCATCTAGGCCGGGTTTCTGAACAAAATCCAGTTGAAATTTTATAACGCCTTCGTTTGCTTCTTTGCTCATTCCGAGAAACTAATCAGTTTTTACGATTGTTGGCGAACGCCCAAAAAATCACTGTGAGTGTGGCTAACCATATGGCGGCTAAATAGCCTATGATGCCATTGTAGCTTCCCACCAAAAATCCCCAGTTTGGATCATTCGGTGCTAGTGCAGAAAATGCTTTGGTTAGTCTGATCACACCGACCCAGGAGGCATGTAACCCTATGCAATACCCGATTCCTGAGGGCTTGACCAGTAGAATCGTCGTTAAGAACAGGCTCACTGTAAATAGTGCCAGCAAGGAATCGAAATTTTCAGCTAAGAATACTTGCGATAATGCATGAGGTATAAGTTGGAATACGCTGAATAAGCTTGATGGTTCCTGACCTGCGCTACCGTGGCCTCCCATGAAGTGTAAGCCGGCATAGAAAAGCCCCGTGATTACAACCGCAGATGGAACTGAGCCGTATTTCAACAGTGCTGCGAACAGCAAGCCTCGAAAGAGTGTTTCTTCTGCAATGGCCACGAGAATGCTTGAACGGATAGACGCTATGATTTCGTGAGATAATTTCCCGGGTAATTCAATCAGGTAGTATAAGACTATGCGAACATCCAATAGGACTAATACGGCAACGACGATGCCAAGGATTGCCAACCCGAATACAAATCCTGTTGCTATCTGCTTTGCAATAGTTGAAATATTGCGATCGAACCCCATATCTGACAGGGTGAGGTTGAGCCGCTGTTTCATGGGGATTATTCCAATGATCAGCAAGCCAAGGGTAATCCTGTTGATCAGTCGAGGAAAACTGATATTCGGGTCGAGTACTTGGTCAATGGGATATGCCACAATTGCTGCGATACATATGGCTGTCAGGAGGTAAGTCAGGGGGAAAAGGGGTAATAAAAAGCCGGAATATTTTTGGGGCATAGGAATAATAATTTTCAGATGACTGTTTTTCGATTGAAGCTACAAAGATAATCGTGACACTTAAAGCCTGCAGCAGCAAGTCATGGCTGTAAATATTTATCTTTTCGGCCTGTTTGGCACCCTTTACACAACTATTGATGTTGCGGATGTGTGAATATTTCCATCTAAGTTCTGCTGCTTTATCCCAGTGGCACTTACCAGAACAATACAGTGGTTCGAATCTTTAGAAAACTAGACTTTGAATAGCGGCGAAATTTTATAATTTTCTTGGCTATCGTCGCCCCGATAGGTATTAATCAAGTATAATCCCGGTGGATTTTGCGAATGTGGCGGAATTGGTAGACGCGCTGGATTTAGGTTCCAGTGGGGTAACCCGTGAGAGTTCGAGTCTCTCCGTTCGCACCAAATCTTAACATGGGTTAATGTTAGGGGAGTATTGGGTTGTTTGACGAAAATGGCGCCGACGAGACAGAGGGAGAATGGGCATTTACACTGAAACAGATAAAAAATTTTTGTCCACCCAATTGTTGGGGTGGAACTGTCGTTTGTGGGTTTGATGAGGTTTTGTGGCTGGTTTTTGGCATAGAGCGGCTGTAAAGCCAGCAATCAGCGCTCGCTTAAAACTTTGTTTGTGCGGCTATTACGATTTCATACGCATTATATTGTAAGCTTTCCAGTTAATTTTTGAGGTAATTTCATGCAAGTCTCCGTTGAAGCAATATCTGAACTTATGAGAATAGTGACAGTTCAAGTTCCGGAGGACAAAATTCAGTCTGAAATATCCAAACGACTGCAAACTTTATCACAAAAGGCACGGATCGATGGGTTTCGCCCAGGAAAAATACCCGGCAGTGTGATAAAAAAACGCTTTGCAAAGCCGGTCAGGAAAGAGGTGCTTGCCGAGTTGGTGCAGTCTTCGTTGTATGAAGCGTTGACCGATGAGAAATTGCAACCAGCAGGCGTTCCCGCTATAGAGCAAAAAGATCCTGGAGAAGATGGCGGCTTAGAATTTGTGGCAAAATTTGAAATTTATCCAGAGATCGAATTGAAACCGTTTGAAGAGATCCAAATCTCTCGACCTGTGTATACGATTGCTGAGTCCAATATTGATGCCACTATAGAGAAACTGAGGACGCAAAAAACCGACTATCACGGGGTGGAACGAGCTGTTAAGTCTGGTGATCAGGTAAAAATCAGCTTCAGTGGGGTCTGCAATGAGGAAAATTTTACTGATGGCCGTGTTGAAGACTATTCGGTTGTCGTGGGTGGCAATACAATGATTCCTGGGTTTGAAGAGGCGTTGATTAACATGGAAACAGGAGTCGAGAAGGTTTTTTCTTTGGATTTTCCAGACGATTACCAAAGCCAGAAACTGGCTGGAAATACAGCAGAATTTACCGTGTGTATCAATACTGTTGAAGAAGCAGTGTTGCCGGAAGTGGACGAGAAGTTTATTCAGTCTTACGGTATTGGAAGTGGTGATTTAACTGAATTTCGGTCGGAGATTAAAAACAGGATGAAAGACGAAGCAGATCGGGTGGTTGGTTCTAAAACCAAACATGCTGTAATGGATGCTTTGTTAGAAAATAATACAGTGACTTTACCTAATGTGATTGTAGATCAGGAGATTGACCAGTTAAAAAAATCCAGTCAATCGGCTCATGGTGGTGAAATAGAACCGGAAGCCAGTGAAGAACAATTGGGTCAGCTTGAAAAAGAGGCGCGACGCAGGGTAAATCTGGGCTTGCTGTTGGCCGAAATTATCAAGACTAATTCACTTAAGGCCGATCCCGGAAAAGTGCGAACGGCGATCGAGAATTTGGCGAGAGGTTATGAATCACCTGACGAAGTTGTAAATTGGTACTATTCTAATTCAGAGCAGTTGAAGAATGTTGAACACATGGTGCTTGAGGAGCAGGCGATCGATCTGGTATTGGGTGGCGCGTCAGTGACGGATGAAAACGTTGATTTTGATCGCTTAACTGACCAGGAGACTCTATAAGAGGGACGCAGGTCTTCGCGAGGGAAAAAGCTATTTGTTTGCAAAGCCATTAGAGGCGTGAGAGGAATAATGGAGTATTTTAATGATAAAAGATGAGCTACAGAAAAGTCGTGCATCAGGTTTAGTGCCCATTGTAATTGAGCAAACCGCTCGAGGTGAGCGTTCTTTTGATATTTATTCACGATTATTGAAAGAGCGGGTGATTTTTCTGGTGGGGCAGGTCGAAGACTATATGGCCAATCTGATCGTTGCACAGTTATTATTTCTTGAATCCGAAAATCCGGATAAAGATATCCATCTATATATCAATTCTCCAGGAGGCTCCGTCACCGCAGGATTAGCGATTTATGATACGATGCAGTTTGTTAAACCCGATATAAGTACCATGTGTCTTGGGCAAGCCGCCAGTATGGGCGCGCTCTTGCTTACCGGTGGAGCATCGGGGAAACGGTTCTGTTTGCCACATTCTCGTATGATGATTCATCAACCTTTGGGTGGCTTTCAGGGGCAAGCGAGTGACATCGATATTCATGCTAAAGAGATTTTGTTGATCAGGGATCGGTTGAATGTGATTATGTCTAAGCATACTGGACAATCTTTGGAAAAGATTCAAGGCGATACTGATCGGGATAATTTCATGAGCGGTGTTGAGGCGAAGGAATATGGTTTGATTGATCAAATATTGGAAGAAAGGACGGGATCTGACGATAGTTGATTCAGTATTGTGTTCATTGAGTCGCAGTTATTTTATACTTAAAATGTATCACGCTTGTGGTTAATTTGAGTAACAAGCTGGATATTTCGAGGATAGAGTATATGCTGAGACTGTACGAGTTGAAAAAAATCTGGGCTATAAACAAATGTTGGGTTTGGCACATGGTAAATACCATAATTAATTCATCTCAGCAGGAAAGAGGTAATGTATGAGTGATGATAATTCAGGCAAAGACGTTGATGGCAAACTACTTTATTGTTCGTTTTGCGGCAAAAGTCAGCACGAGGTCAGAAAACTCATTGCGGGTCCGTCGGTTTTTGTTTGCGATGAATGTGTAGAACTTTGTAATGACATAATACGCGAAGAGCTTCAGGATAATGCATCATCGGGGCAGGACAAGCTTCCAAAGCCCATGGACATCAAGAAAGTTCTGGATGAATATGTGATTGGCCAAAACGATGCTAAAAAAGTATTGGCGGTTGCCGTTTATAACCATTATAAGCGCCTCCGGGCTCAGTCAAAGCGTGATGATGTAGAGCTTGCCAAGAGTAATATCCTGTTGATTGGCCCGACCGGTTCGGGGAAAACATTACTGGCCGAAACGCTTGCTCGGTTACTGGATGTCCCGTTTACAATCGCGGATGCAACTACGCTCACCGAAGCGGGTTATGTTGGTGAGGACGTGGAGAATATCATTCAGAAAATTCTTCAGAAATGTGATTACGATGTTGAGAAAGCGGAGTCCGGCATTGTTTATATTGATGAAATCGACAAAATATCTCGAAAATCGGACAACCCATCTATTACCCGGGATGTATCTGGTGAAGGGGTGCAGCAGGCTCTGTTGAAATTAATTGAAGGAACCATTGCTTCTGTTCCACCTCAAGGGGGTCGAAAACATCCGCAACAAGAATTTCTTCAAGTGAATACCGGTAATATCCTTTTTATTGTGGGAGGTGCATTTGCCGGTCTTGATAAAGTCATTCGAGATCGTTCAGAAAAAGGAGGAATCGGGTTTTCGGCTGAAGTGAAGACTAAAGACGAAATCAAGAATGTTGGTCAGATATTGTCAGATGTTGAAGCGGAAGATCTGATTAAGTATGGGTTAATTCCAGAATTTGTTGGCCGGTTGCCGATTGTAGCCACTCTGGAAGAATTGAGTGAAGACGCTTTGGTTAGGATACTAACAGAGCCGAAAAATGCATTGACCAAACAATACGGTCGATTATTTGAGATGGAAGATTGTGAGTTGGAGCTTCGCGAAGATGCATTGAGGGCTATCGCCAGAAAGGCCATGGATCGTAAAACCGGCGCGCGTGGCTTGCGCACGATTTTAGAACACGTATTACTGGATTCCATGTATGAATTGCCCTCCAGTGAAAATATTAGCAAGGTCGTCGTTGACGAAAGCGTTATAGATGGCGAAGCATCTCCGTATTTAATTTACGAAAATACAGATCAACAACGGGCTTCTTCAGAATAGGAAGTGATGTCTGCTCAGGGTATTCTCCAGGGCAATTGTTCAGGAATAATAGACAGTCTGTCCTGAAAATATGGTTTTGAAATGTCTTTTAAAACATAGAGAAGTTTCCAATTTGGGATTGCTATTCTGAAATATTTGTTTAGCAGCTTTGTCTTGAGCACTCTTTACTCTCAGTAAGCGTGGGAGTGAAGCCTATTGATGGTCAGTTTGCTCGGTAAACAGTGTAAACGAGACAATACGCAGGCGTTTTCTAGAATTTTATAAATGTGGGATCTGCGGTTGAGCAAGGCCACGGTTTGTAATACCGCGGCATTAGTCCAGTGTCCAAATTGAGCATTTAAGTGTATAAAAATCAGGATTACCATTATGGAAATGAACCCCGGCTTTAAGACCGAATTGGCACGTTCCGTGCCAGTACTCCCACTTCGCGATGTCGTTGTCTATCCGCATATGGTTATACCGCTGTTTGTGGGTCGGGATAAGTCTATCGAAGCATTAGATGCCGCGATGCGAGACAACAAGCAGATACTGCTTGTTGCGCAAAAAGATGCAGATGTTGACGATCCAGGATTTGACGATCTTTATTCGGTAGGTACCCTATCGAATATCTTACAGTTGCTTAAATTGCCCGATGGCACAGTAAAAGTGCTTGTCGAGGGTGCTGAGCGAAGTGTTGTACAGGATTATAGCCAGACTGAAGGTTATTTTTCTGCGTCAGTTGTAGCGTTGACTGACGAACTGAGTCAGGAATCTCAGGAACTGGATGTACTGGTTCGCACCGCAATTACAATGTTTGACCAATATGTGAAACTGAACAAAAAAATTCCTCCGGAAGTTTTAAATTCCCTTGCCGGAATTGACGATATTAGTCGTTTGGCGGACACTATATCGGCTCATATGTCATTGAAGATAGAGGAAAAGCAATCAATTCTTGAGATGTCTGATATTGCCGCTCGTCTAGAAACATTGATGATGTTGATGGAAGGGGAAGTCGACATACTTGAAATGGAAAAGAGAATTCGAGGGCGTGTTAAACAACAGATGGAAAAAAACCAGAGGGAGTATTATCTGAATGAGCAGATGAAAGCGATTCAGACAGAATTGGGTGAAATGGATGATGTACCCAATGAGATGGAGGAATTGGCGAAAAAGATTGCCGAGTCTGGGATGTCCAAAGAGGCGCGCACTAAAGCGGATGCGGAGCTGAATAAATTGAAACTAATGTCTCCGATGTCTGCGGAGGCGACGGTAGTCAGAAATTATATTGACTGGATTATCAGTGTACCCTGGAAAAAGAAAAGTAAAGTCCGTCATGATTTGAGCAAAGCAGAATTAGTTTTGGAAACCGATCACTACGGATTGGATAAAGTAAAAGAACGTATCCTGGAGTACCTGGCTGTACAGCAGCGAGTCAGAAAATTGAAAGGGCCAATTCTCTGCCTGGTTGGCCCCCCGGGTGTTGGTAAGACTTCCTTAGGTCAATCAATCGCTCGCGCAACCAATCGACGTTATATCAGAATGGCGCTGGGCGGTATTCGTGATGAAGCTGAAATTCGGGGGCATAGACGTACTTATATTGGTTCATTGCCAGGCAAGATATTACAGAATCTATCCAAGGTAAAAACACGTAATCCCATGTTTTTGCTGGACGAGATTGATAAGATGGCAATGGATTTTAGAGGTGATCCAGCTTCGGCGTTGTTAGAAGTGCTGGATCCGGAGCAAAATCACACCTTTAATGACCACTACCTGGAAGTTGATTTCGATCTGTCGGATATCATGTTTGTGGCAACTGCAAATACGCTTAACATACCTGCACCCTTGCTTGATCGTATGGAAGTCATTCGTCTTGCCGGATATACGGAAGATGAAAAAGTTAATATAGCGACCCGTTATCTGGTTCCTAAACAGAGGGAAAATAATGGCTTGAAAGAGACCGAAATGGATATCAGTGAATCTGCGCTTCGTGGCATTGTTCGTTTCTATACCCGGGAGGCGGGAGTCAGGAATCTTGAGCGAGAAATATCTAAGATCTGTCGTAAGGTCGTTAAGGGGTTGTTACTGAAGCCCGGAAAAGGGAGCAAAACTTCGATTACATCACGTAACCTGAAAAAATATTTAGGTGTACAGCGGTTTCGGTATGGTTTGGCAGAAGAAAATGATCGTATCGGACAGGTTAATGGTCTCGCCTGGACAGAAGTCGGTGGTGAATTGCTTACAATTGAGGCGGCAATCGTCCCGGGAAAGGGTAAAATACAACGCACCGGTAAGCTGGGTGAAGTGATGCAGGAATCGATTCAAGCAGCCGATACAGTTGTACGTAGTCGTTGTAATGCCTTAGGTATCGATTCAGATATGTTTAGCAAGCACGATATACACGTTCATGTACCCGAGGGTGCGACGCCAAAGGATGGGCCCAGTGCAGGAATTGGTATGTGTACAGCATTGGTTTCTGTACTCACTAAAATTCCGGTTCGTTCCGATACTGCTATGACAGGTGAAATTACTTTACGTGGTGAAGTGCTTCCTATCGGAGGACTTAAAGAAAAGTTGCTTGCCGCCCATAGAGCAGGCATAAAATCAGTGTTGATTCCAGAAGAAAATGAAAAGGATTTGGTTGAAATACCACGCAATATCAAGCAAACACTTGAAATCGTTCCAGTACGCTGGATTGATGAGGTGATGGAGCTTGCATTGCAATATCCGCCGACGCCGCTGGACGAAAAGGAAACTATTAAATTAAAACAGGAAAAAAAATCTACCAAAAAATCAAACAAAAATCAGCCGGTAATTGCGCATTAGGCGGTTGACAGGAACTCGCAGTTGTTCAGGACTGAGTTTTGAATGCAATAAGATTGATAAAAAGTAGTGAGTACTAACCGAATTTTCAGGTTTTTAATAGGGTGACGCGCTACATTTACTGATCTGTAATCGATTTTTTTATTCCCAGATGACCTGTTCAACTTTTTGTCAATGCAATGCTGCTGCTGGATTGACTGAATACTTTTCAAGTATATTGCTTGACAGCGGTTTCAATCTGCTGCTATAAACCGTGGGTGAATTCGCGGGTGGCCCTTTAGCTGGGAGGCGGACTTGAATTCAGGATCTTTACTATGAATATTCTGTGTAAACGACTAAATAGGGGGTATGAATGAATAAATCTGATTTGGTGACTGCAATGGCCGAGGAGTCTGGCTTAACGAAAGCTGAAGCGAATCGAGCGCTGGACGCATTTGTCGATACGGTGACTGATGCACTGAAGAGTGGAGATAGTATATCTCTGATTGGCTTTGGAACGTTTTCTGTGAAAGAAAGAGCGGCTCGTCAGGGACGAAATCCACAAACAGGAAAGACCATTGAAATCAAGGCAGCAAAAGTGCCAGGGTTTAAAGCTGGAAAAGGCCTTAAAGATGCTGTAAACTAGCGCGCTTCTTGAGCGGGTGCTTAGCTCAGCTGGGAGAGCATCGCCCTTACAAGGCGAGGGTCGGGGGTTCGATCCCCTCAGCACCCACCAAGTTTGGGAGTGGTAGTTCAGTTGGTTAGAATACCGGCCTGTCACGCCGGGGGTCGCGGGTTCGAGTCCCGTCCACTCCGCCATCAACTAAGAGAGCCCTGAGCAACTGTTCGGGGTTTTTTGTGCGCATTGCATTGTGAATTATTAATCTAAGGTTTATCGCGAATGTTGCAATCGATAAGAAACCGAGCCCAGGGTGTTTTTGCATGGGTTGTATTAGGGCTAATTTGTATCCCTTTTGCGTTTTGGGGTATTCAAAATTATATGGGAAACGGCCAGGAACAGGCAGTAGCGCTTGTTGGTGATAAAGAAATTTTCCAGCGTGATATTACGCGAGCTTACGAACAAATTGCAGCCCGAATCGGTGATATTGGCAGTTTGGATGAAGACACTTTAAAACAAGTGGCTTTAAAGAACCTGATTGATGAGGAAGTATTGAAACAGTCGGTTGACAGGGATGGTTTTAAAGTCAGTGATGGCCACGTTCGTGATACGATTAGTTCATTGCCCTATTTTCAAAACGACGGCAAATTTGACCAGTCCAAATATGAAAGTGTATTGAGCGCGCAAGGACTCCCGGAATCTTATTTTGTTTTGCAAATTAGGGAAGGACTTGAAATCGCTCAGTTACGAGAGGGAATAACGACTTCAAGTTTTGCGACACAACAAGAAATTGATCGATTTCTAAAGCTCCGAGATCAACAGCGTACGGTTGAATACATTACAATACCTGTAAACGAATCCAGTGCTGAAATGACGGATAAGGCGATAAAAAAATATTACCAGGACAATATTACTTCGTTTCAGGTTCCTGAAAAAGTTTCGGTTAAATATCTGGAATTAAGTCTTGAACAGTTGGCTGCTAAAGTTGATGTTGGCGATCAGGACCTGCTTGAATTTTATGAAAGACAAAAGGAAAATTATACCAAACCGGAAAGACGGAAAGTAAGTCATATACTGGTGTCGGCAGCGTCTGGGGCAGACCAGGATGTTTCTGACAAAGCATTGAAAAAAATAAGTGAGATTCAGCAGTTATTAAAAGACAGTGATTTTGCCACAGTAGCTCGACAAATGTCGGACGATAAAGCTTCCGGTAAAGACGGTGGAAACCTGGGTGTGATTAATCCCGGTGATATGGATGCTAATTTCGAGGAGGCGGCCTTTTCCCTGCAATTAAATGAAGTATCTGAACCTGTAAAATCGGCATTTGGATACCATTTGATAAAATTAACTGAGTTGAAGGCTGTCGAAATCAAGCCGTTTGCGCAAGTACAGGCCGAAGTAGAAAAATCCTATCGGCGGCAAACCGCAGAAAACACATTTTACGAGTTAGGTGAAACTTTAGAGCAGGACAGTTACGAAAACTCTGGCAGTTTGGAGCCGACGGCAGAAAGTACCGGTTTGGAAATTAAAACTTCTGAATTTTTCACCAGAGGCCACAAGGATGGTTTTGGGTCTCACAAGCTAATTAATCAGGTGGCGTTTAGTACAGAAGTCCTTGAAGGTAACAATAGTACGCCTATTGAAATTTCTTCTGAGAAAGTAATCGTCCTCAGGATTGATCAGCACATTGCTGCAGAAAATAAACCTTTAGCTGAAGTAAAGCAGGAAATTGTTAGGAGTCTGCGTTTGGAAACAGCGAAAGCAGCGACTAAGACATCGGCTGAAAATATTTATTCTCTGCTAAAGAAAGATAGCAATCTAAGTGAAATTGCTGGAGAAAACAATTACAAGCTTGAAACGCCCGAACCCTTAACCCGAACAAGTAATGCTGTTCCCAGAGTATTGATTCGTGATTTATTTCGCAGTGCAAAACCTCAACAGGGAAAATCTATACCGCTACTGATTGCAATGCCCGAAGGTCAGTATGTTGTTGCCAGTTTATTGAGTGTTTCCGAACCAGCGGCAAAGCCAGAGGACAACGATAAGCAACAGGAGCTTGCCAGGCAGTGGATGTCCTCAGAATACGGCAACGCCGAATTTAGCGAAGCATTAGCGCATTTGCGTGATTCAACAAGTATTTCTAAGCTTGAAACTCTCGAACAGTGAACCTGCCTTAATATTTGCTAGATTGTGATCGGCCAGAATTTCCCACCGTGTTTCAAATGGTCGAAAATTCTTAGCCGGTGGAGTATTTCTGTTAGTAGCTGGCGAATCCAGTGATATTGTAGCCAGCGTCTACATAGGTGATTTCACCTGTTATACCTGCGGCTAAATCAGAACATAGAAATGCAGCCACATTTCCGACTTCTTCTATGGTGACATTTTTGCGTAGTGGCGCAGCATCCGCTGCTTTACTCAGCATTTGTCTGAAATTGTTGATTCCAGATGCGGCCAATGTTCTGATGGGGCCTGCAGAAACCGCATTGACACGAATTCCTTTTGGCCCCATAGAGCAGGCCATATAGCGTACGTTTGCTTCCAGGCTGGCTTTTGCAACTCCCATGACATTATAATTTGGTATAACCCGTTCAGCACCCAAATAGCTCATGGTCAATAAAGCAGCATTACGACCATCCATTAAGTGTTCACCGGCTTTTGCCAGTGCAGCGAAACTGTAAGAGCTAATATCGTGGGCGGCTAAGAAATTTTCTCGTGTGACCGCATCCAGGTATTCTCCTTCTAAGGCTTCTCGTGGCGCATAAGCGACTGAATGGATAATACCATCCAGGCCATCCCATGATTTCTCCAATTCTTGAAAAACGTTATCGATCTGCTGATCGCTGCTGACATCGCATTCTATGGCGATGGACGATTCGCATTCCGCAGCCATTTTTTCGACGCGCTTTTGTAGTTTTTCATTTTGGTAAGTGAACGCCAGGTCGGCACCTTCTCTATGCATCGCCTGTGCGATTCCCCATGCGATTGAGCGGTTACTGGCCAAGCCTACGATCAAAAATCGTTTGCCCTGCATAAAGCCCATTGTTTCCTCCTGTAATGTGTGTCTGAAGTTTTCCGGGAGGAAAGTATCTACGACCGTCGACAGCTTGTCCAGTTTTATAAGTTAGGAAGCACCTGGTTTTTCGGGTGATAGCAATGAAAATTGTGAATTAAGTCACAATTTGTACATTTTTTGCGAAAGCTATCATGAGTTTTGCCGAAACAATGGTTAGTTGGAGAGAATTTTATTTCTCATAACAGAATGTAGGCCGTAGGCTCAATCGGCGAGTACTCCGTCAATTCAACCCTGACAGAGGACTGGCTTGATGAGTGTTATTTTGTACATCCTTAACAGGTTTTAAATAGCGGCCATTCTGAGTAGATACAGTCTTGTTTCGTTAATTGAATAGGTGACATAAATATGAGTCAAGCATTTGCACTACCCACGGAATCCGATTCTGTCGGCGCTATAGATTTTTCAGATTTACGAATAGGCGAGCATTTTCTAACTGACAGATGGATTTGGGAAAAAGTAGATAGGGAAAATGCGAAAGCAATGAACAGCGTTTCCGGTAATAAAGGATCTTTGTTAGGTCAGGTTGTACATTTTCGTTCCTGGTCGCAGGTGCGTATTATGGCTGGGATTAAGCCCTGAAACCAGATCCGCAGTCGAATCTGTTTCGACTGCGGATATTTTCAGGTGTCGTTTTTATTATATTCAATATAATAAAAGATAGAGTAATATTAGACGATCAATACCTGGATTTCACTTCCGAATAAACCTTATCGGCTTTAGCAGCTCTGCTAAGCAAATGTGAAATATTTACTATTTTTTGGCCCAGCTCTGGGTAATAATTAACAGCATACATTGATACTTCACTTTTAGTGGAAGAGCATGAATCGTAAATACACTGTTGTTTTAATTCTGGTGTTTTCTGCATTTCTTCATACGTCGCCGTCTATAGCAGGGATTCCACCCTACCTTCAACTGGCACAACAAGGTCAGTGTTCTCAAAGAATGGGTCCCTATCAATCCCAGTACGCAGCTCAACAAGCCGCCCGAATGTATCAGGCCAGAGGTTACAATATTTCCGGCATATGGGGCAAAGGTGGCGTAGTATCGCGATGGTCGAACAGGAGGTATTTTTTTAATGTATTCTATCCATGTTGATTTTTAATCATAGAAAAACAAGTCTATTAAGGTAACGACTTGCCCCTTAATCGAAACAGCCCTCTATGGGGGATCTGTGGAGGAAGTGTATGCGGCAGGGAAGCCGCATCCAAGCCTACAAGGATGTATTTACGGCGTCTTCCGGAACAGATCACCCATA
>Ga0114934_10000038_pt1 | contig 68452 bp, 55 predicted proteins | sample 4SBtaG_2_FD_99695 | JGI IMG/M metagenome (GOLD analysis project Ga0114934, IMG submission 99695) | Deep subsurface microbial communities from Kolumbo volcano to uncover new lineages of life (NeLLi) - 4SBTROV10_white metaG | ecosystem: Environmental > Aquatic > Marine > Volcanic ...
GGATGACTGGCCTTCTTTTCGACCTTTCTATCTCGCCTTATTCCAGGGATTGTTTTATTTATCTCCCCATTTCTTTGCGAGATGAATTGACTGCGTTGATGCTTTATGGGGTGGGACGTAACAAACGGTCTAGTGGGTTTTAATCTGATCGAAGACTACGTCCACCCGACCCGCGAGGGGCATGTGCTGATCGCATGGCATCTGTGGCAGTCAATGGAAGGACAGCATTGGTTTGGTGCGGAGTCGCAAGCGGACCCATCCGAGTTTGCCCGGATTGTAGCCGACCGCGACATCGACCTGCCTGTAAATAACGCAACGTGGTTCTTCAATCAGGGGGTGGTGTTGGAGTATCAGAGACATTTTGTGCAGGCTGCTGACAAGTATCGCCAGGCGTTGAAGTTGTCACCGAACTACATGGGTGCGCACTCTAATTTAGGTAAAGTGCTGTTCAAGTTGGGGCAGCGGGATGCAGCCATTCGTCACTTTCGTCATAACGTCAAGTTAGATCCGAATGACGTGACCTGGCAGATCAGTTTGGCGCGAGCGTTGCAGATTACGGGGAAACTGGAACAGGCGGTTCGGCATTACAAAACCGCTTTGAATCTCTATCCTGGTGTTGCCGAAGCACTTCTTCGTCTTGGAGAAATCCAAGCATCCCGTGGCGACATTTCCGGTGCCGCGGGCTATTTAGAACAAACCCTGGCGTCGGATCCGGGTAATTCTGTCGCGAACTACCGGCTTGGAAATATGTTGGTCAGACAGGGGCAGTATGGAGCGGCGGCAGGCTACTATAAAGAGGCACTGCGCCTTAATCCCAATCATGCGGATGCGAACAACAACCTCGGGGTCATTGTTATGAATCAAGGTAAGCTGGAAGAGGCAATCGAATACTATGAAGAAGCCATTCGCATAAAACCCCACTACCCCGAGGTTTATAACAACCTGGGTATCGTATATGAGCGAAAAGGCGATCGTCAGAAAGCCTATTCTCTATACATCCGCGCTGTGGAATTGAATTCGCGTTATGCAGAGGCCTACAACAATATGGGTTCAATTCTGGCCAGGCAAGGACATCTGGAAAATGGTTTCTATTTTGATGATGTGATGGTGAAGGGCTTCCATTAGAGCGGCCTAATTTCATCTATGAAACGAGCACTGTTGCCGAGCTGGAGCAAGGTGTTTAGCAACAATACAGTCTGTCATTCGGCGCTTCAAAATTTATACACATCAAAAAACAATTCATACTTTACTAAAAGTGTCGGTAAATTTTACAAAAAAAATCGGTATTTACCTGAGTTTCACGAAGAGTGACAAAAACCAAGGGATTTCCTCCAAATCATTACAGGCTTTGTTAAAAAAGTACTACGAATGGGGTTACTACTGTCAGTAAATTTTACACCAGTTAGCCTTGCAGTAGGTATATCTATGAATAAATGAGATAAATATATATGGCATCAATGTTGCTTATTGTGAATAGAATCGCTGAAGTCAGTGATTTCGAAGTACTTGGGGCAAAAATAATAACAATTTACTGAATTTAAGCGTGATAACCGTTCAATTATTTGGGTTGTTCATGCTATCAGATAGCTGGAGGTAGCGTCATGTCTAGCGCAGAAAAACGATTGGTGTTTATGCTGCTTGTAACCGTAATCCTGTTGACAGTTTATCGGCCGCATCCGTATGCAGTCGGACAATGTATTCTCGTACTGTTTACTGGTTTATTGAGTATTGCTCTACCAGTAGTGGCCATAGGGGGGTGCTTTTATTGCTGGAAAAAATATCTGCGAAAGCACAAAATTTTGGGCAAGGCAGAAAAGCGACCGTGTGGCAGCCCGCATAAGCCACGATAGAGGAAAAGGATACAGCAAGGAGTCTTGTTAATTAAAATACTAAATTTAACGGGTATAGTATCCGAACCGTTGCTTGGTACTCCGTCAAGGCTGTATTGACGGTTTATTAACGAATAAGCGGTCATTTGTGCCGTTGGACTCGCTTAGGAGCGAGGATTCAATAATATACGAATCTTGACTTGTCTAATTGTCCGTCTTCTGCGTTGTAGCAACAGTTGCGTAGCCCTGCTATGCGCCTGTTGCTACACCTTGAAGACAAACAATAATCCTGCGTCAATCTTTCGCATATTATTAAAACCTCGCTCCTTAACTCGTAACGAGTCCAGCGTTCACGGGCCTGATAGCCAACCACTTCTCGATTTAATAATACGAACATCGTTCATTTTTAGGGATAAATTTGTTTGGAATGAATATGGGTCGAGCTATCGACCCCGCAGGGGTGAAATACAGGATGTATGTCATCCACCCTAATCGAAAATACAGGTCAAAATGCTTTTTTCGAAGTCGGCTCTGTGTTCTCTGACTGCCTTGTAAAACCATTCAGAAAGAATATGAAGGCACTTTTCATCGCGTGATGAATTGTGGCTGAAATCATCAATCAATATTTCATAACTTGAGCAATTTTGCCAAATTTCAAAATTCGTTTAAAGAAACCGATTAAAACTTTATTTGTATCATCCTGCCCACTACGGTCACTGAGTAGAGAATTAATATCGGATATATCAGTTATTCACTACAAAAAACCCTAAAGGTTATCTATTCTTAATGGGTTAGGGATATAACTATATTGGATAAGATTTATCTTTATGATACAGAATTTATGATTGAAAAGGCAGTCAATGCGGATGGGCAATATTCAGAGACCGATACTCAGTCTCGTGATGACCTGCTCAATGAAGTGAGGCAACTGAAGAGTCAGGTTGGTGAACTCACAATGGCTGGCCACAAGCTTGTCAGTACTCAAACACAAATGCAGTCGCTCCTGCACAATTCCAGCGATGCGATTATTGAGTTTAATACTGATGGCGCGATAATGACATTCAATAGTGCGGCTGAACGTATTTTTGGGTATACGGAGATCGAACTGATGTACCAGCCAGCGGATCTTCTATTTCCTTGTCCTGAAAAATTTGTCGGCAATATTCCTGCCTGGCTGGCCTATTATAATAGAACAGTTGAGAATCAATTCGATAACCCTTTGGTTGGTTTAAGTAAGAAAAATGAGGAGCTGCTGTTTGAGGTTTCGGTGGCGTTGATACAATCAGCGGATTTGGTGTTGTTCGACGATTTTGGAGAGGATGGGGAAGTAGATGATGAAGTACAGGATATCAGTAGCTTTGACGCTTTCCTTTGTATCCTTCACGATATTACCGAACGTAAGGCAATTGATGAGGAATTGCTTCGACATCAGGATGAATTGGAAGATCTGGTTGATGAACAGACTATAGAGATACGTCAGGCCAAGGAAGATGCTGAACGTGCCAGCGATGCGAAGTCAGAATTTCTTGCCAGTATGTCCCATGAGTTACGCACACCTATGCATGCCATCTTAAGTTATTCAAACTTTGGCGTTACCAAATTTGAAAAGGCTACGCCGGAAAAGATCAAACAATATTTCGAACGAATTCAGACGGCTGGAGGGAGGCTGCTGGGGATGATCAACGATCTGTTGGATCTGGCCAAGGCTGAGGCTGGACGGTTGACCTATGATATGAAGGAAGTTCAATTATCGGGTGTTGTACAGCCACTGTTAGATGAATATGAATCGCTATTCGAAAAGCAGGGTTTGGAGCTGTATTTTGACCATCCCGAATTTGATACATGGGGTTGTTTTGATCCAGATCGAATAGGAGTGGTACTGAGAAACTTCTTGTCCAATGCAATTAAGTTTACACCCTCCGGTAAGGGCATTTTTATTTTGATATCTGAAGATCAATTACAGCACCCTGATTCAAGCCAGATACATGATGCTTTACGCTTGACAGTTCGTGATCAAGGTAAGGGTATACCTGAAGATGAACTGAAGTTAGTGTTTGAGGCCTATGCTCAGAGCCGAACGAATCAAAAAAGTGCTGGAGGTACCGGGCTCGGTCTGGCCATTAGTCAAGAGATTATTCATCACCACAAGGGTAGAATATTCGCCGAAATTAATGAGGATAACGGTGCTGATTTTGTCTTTGTAATTCCGCGCGCTTGTCTGGCGGATTCCGAACCTGAATCCAATGTCGTGTGAACTTAAGGAATTTGCTTTCAATGTCTGAAAATCAAGCATTACCCACTATTCTGATTGTTGATGATGAGGAATTCAATGTCGAAATAATCATGGAATACCTTGAAGACGGAGACTATAACCTTGAAGCAGCCTATGATGGAGCAGAGGCATGGGAGAAACTGCAAGTTGATCCAGAGCGCTTTGATATCATCGTGCTGGATCGTATGATGCCAAACATGAATGGTTTGGAGGTTTTGCAAAAGATTAAGGAGCATCCGGTATTGATGAATCGGCCAGTTATTCTGCAGACGGCCATGGCCGCTAAGGAGGAGGTTCTGGAAGGTATGCGTGCGGGGGCCTATTATTATCTGACAAAGCCATTCGAAGAAACCATGTTGCAATCGGTAATAGCAACAGCGATAGAGGATCGAAAACGCTACAAGCAAGTTGTGGATGAAAGTGAGTTATTCGGTCGAACCTTTGATTTTTTGTGCGATGCACGGTTCCAGATTCAAACAATTAATGCAGCGCGAGATCTTGCTACAGCGCTGTCCAATGCCTTTCCTGATCCGGGGCGGGTGGTGATTGGGTTACTGGAAATACTGATTAATGCAGTAGAGCACGGTAATCTTGGTATCACTTATGATGAAAAATCTGAATTGAAGGAGAATGGGAGCTGGGAAGAGGAGGTTAACAGACGTCTCGCTGATCCCATTAATCAGGATAAGTTTGTGGAGGTGTCGTTTAAGAGAGAGCTCCAGGGTGTTAGGGCCGTCATTAAGGATCAAGGTAAGGGCTTTGATTGGCAACCCTATCTCGAAATGGATCCATCGCGGGTCTTTGATAGCCACGGTCGGGGTATTGCCATGTCACGAATGATCAGCTTCGATAGTACTGAATTCCGTGGTTGTGGAAATGAAGTTGAGGTTTATGTTGCCACTTAGGCGCGAGGGTTTAATACTATGCGAAAGATAGACGCAGGATTATTGTTTGTCTTCAAGGCGTAGCAACAGGCGCATAGCCGGGCTACGCAACTGTTGCTACAACGCAGAAGACGGACAATAAGACCAGTCAAGATTCGTATATTATTGAATCCTCGCTCCTTAATTAGAGAGTTAATCGTTTTGGTCTGGCCTTGTACGGGTTAGCAATTTTATACTGAAGATATCGTATTTATTCAAATGGGTTTAGGGTGTCTGAATATCTTAAGGCTAGCTGATCTCAGTGTGTTAAATCAACAAGAAAACTTTTTCCAGGGGAAAAACGAGCCCTGTTTTTGTAGCTTGGTTTTTTTCATCAATACTTAACTGTTAGCTGGAAAAATATTATTTTGTCGATTTATTCAGAATTACGTCAGACTTTATTATTGGCTCAACAATCTCAAGTCACAGAAAACAATGTATTAAATTTGGCAATTTCAAGAATGTTTTTAACCGACGAATTTGCGTTAGTGATTTCAATAGTACCTGTTCGACTCTCGACCTTATCACGTAAAATTAGCAACATTCCCAAAGCTGAACTGTCAATATATTCAGTTGTGCGCAGATCAATAACGAATTTTTTTATTTCCTCGGGAACTGGATCGAAGGCAGCACGGAAATCCTGGTGTTGACTGAAATCAAATCGGCCGGAAACACTAATGGTTATCTGTTTTTCCCCACTATTTAATGTTGTATTGATGCTCATGAGATTCAACCTGATGGTTCATGGTGTCTAGTTAGTATTCCCGGACAGCCTCCCAAGTGTGGCGTCCTTTAAACTCCTGCTTTCATTCTGAATAATAGTAGAAATTAAATATTTTATTCCTAAGCATTTTGTGTATCTAGAAGAAATCCAATATCTGCGCTTTCATTTTTAAGTCGAGTATGTCAATGAGTCATGGATTAATTGTGTAATTTTTTTTGATCGGAAATATTTGAAAGTGCAATTTGTGGGTATGGGTAGGCAAGGTTTTGAGGAGAACGCCCGATTCTTCGAAAATTGATCCTGTGCTACTATCAGGCTTTGTTGGTCGGGGGATCCGTAGAATTCAAATGATACATTTATTGACTGCTTTAGCCTGTGAGGCTAAACCAATAATCGAGTATTATCACCTTTCCAGGTTAATGTCTGAAACAGAGTTCTCTGTTTATGGCAATGAATCTTTGACTCTGACTGTGGCAGGTGTCGGTACCAGTAGCATGGCGGCCGCAGTCGCTTATACTCACGTATTATTTGGAAAGAGTAAGCAGTCTGTATGGTTGAATGTTGGTGTGGCAGGACACCGTTCCCATGAGATTGGTAAAGTCTTTGTAGTTCATAAAATAAACGATGGAAGTTCCGGTAAAAATTGGTATCCCTCGATGGTTTATCGACCGGGATGCGCGACGGAATCGTTGCAAACTGTTGCCCGTCAGGAAGTTAACTATAGCGATACTGTGCTTTATGATATGGAAGGGTCAGGCTTTTACGAGTCTGCTATTCGTTTTTCATGCTCCGAGCTAGTGCAATGTATAAAAGTTGTTTCCGACAATGCGTTGTCGCCAACTACTAAATTGCAGCCAAAATTTGTCTCTGAACTTATTATTAACAATCTTGTAACGATTGAGGATTTGATTGAGCAACTTGTAGCAATTTCCAATACATTGCCAAAGTTGTCGCCAATGTTAATTGATGATTTTGTTGAACGCTGGCATTTCAGTGTTCAGCAGAAAATTCAATTGGGTGCCGGATTGAATCGATGGAAACTTCTATCTGGTAGCAGATCATTAAATTTCGAGCAGCTTAATAACTACAAAACAAGCAAGCAGGTTTTAAATTGGCTGGAGTGTGAAATCGATCAGTTGCCTATAGATATTTCCTGATGATTAGGAGCGAGGTTTTAATAATATGTGAAAGATGGACGCAGGATTATTGTTTGTCTTCTGCGTTGTAGCAACAGGCGCATAGCAGGGCTAAGCAACTGTTGCTACAACGCAGAAGACAGACAATAAGACCAGTCAAGATTCGTATATTATTGAATCCTCGCTCCTTAGTAGACCGTTCGAGAATAGAAAAGCTACATTTATGCCATATCATTATTTCATACTGCCCCAGCCATTGGTTATTTGCAGTGGCATCGCCTCGCACTATGCAGTGGGTCTAACTGATTGCTGTGGTCGCTGTTTTTTACATTATTTCAATTCGAGCGGGTCAGTGAATTTATATATTTTCTGTTTTAGGGGGTGAAAGTCATATTAAAATCCAAGGCATCAATAATCAATTTTGCTGTTTGTGTGTTTCCGTGAGGGCTTAGGTGACCGATAGAGCCATCCGGGCGGTGTACGTAATAGTGCTTGGAAATAGTTTCATTGTTTTGCGAGATTCTGAATGCCTTGGCCAGATCAATATATTGAATATTTAATTTTTTATAAATACCGATCAAATGTGAAGAAACATTCTGGTACCAGACAGAAGGTGTTTCGTGGAATTCCTTTCCGTTTGGAAATTGGACGACTAACAACTTCGTCTGAGTCGAATTCAGGTTTGCAATTAATAATTGCAAACTGTGAGTAATCACTTTGTCTATTTTGATCAATTGGGTTTCTCTGCCTATGAACTGGGTTTTCAGGCGCAATGATAGATTTTTTATCAAAGCCAATGAGTATATTTCGCCATTAGCCTGTTTCCGTATTCTCGATAATTCGTCCTCGGGTTTGGGCACCGGTTGATTGAATAATTCGAAATGGCCGTCCATCTTTAGCGTGAAAACCGGTTTGGAGTAGGCAAAAAATGGAACGCTGGTTCTTTCGTAGTCCTCAATGTAAATGCCCAAAATAACAATGTGTGGATGATACAGGGAACCGAAATTTATGTATTTCAGGATCGCTTGGTCGATGCCATAACCTGGAACGCCCATGTTGATGGTTTCTGTATTCGCAACGACTTGTTCGAGGCGGGCAGAGAACGACTCGTGGTCTTGTACATCATTGCCGAATGTGAATGAATCACCAATGGTGACAATGCGGAGTATTCCGCTGTCAGGTAGATCGGTGTACTGTTTATTGCCGCGAGCACGATTACCCTTAATATCAAAATCCCATCCCAGCAGTGGGTCATGATTTTGATTTTCTGTTATGCCGTCTGCGTGCTTATCTAGGAATATGCTTTCGTATTTTATTTTCGAAAATTGCGGATAATGTTGTAATCCACTGTACAGTTTTGCTCTATCGAAGGTCATCCTCAATGTGATTTCCAGTAGAAGTAAGGAAATAATGAGTATGATCAGTACTGCGAAACATTGCTTTGCAGTAATTATTATCCAGTTTGGTAACCCGTGTGTTTTCAAGGTTAATTATTACCGTCGATTGAAATTGTGGCACATTGTATTGCGCGTGGCTGACGCAAACAATAGGCGGAACCAATGGCTGGTATTTGAGGGAGTTCCGGGAAAAGTGAGTTGAAATAAAATTATTTTACTTTTGTGGTGCCTATTTATTTGCAGGCTTAAAATTGAGTTGCCAGTACAATATAATGCAAAATCGTAGCTCAAGGTACCTTCTAATTATTAACGAGTAGTGTATACAGGATCTTTTCATATATATCAGAGAGCGTATCAACATCTTCTAAAGCAACTTTTTCATTGACCTTATGGATGCTTTCGTTACTTGGGCCCAGCTCGACGACCTGGGCTCCGGTGGGTGCGACAAAGCGCCCGTCGGATGTGCCGCCGCCGGTTTCAAGGCGGGTATTTTGTCCTGTAACCGATAAGATGGCGTTGCTGGTTGCGTCGATCAGGTCGCGTTCCAGAGTAATAAACGGGTTCCCCGAAAGCCGCCAATTCAGTTCATAGTGCAGGTTATTCTGGTCGAGAATTGTATGTACCCGTTCGCGCAGAGTGGATTCGTCGAGCTCCGATGAGAAACGCAGGTTGAAATGAACCTTCAGTACACCGGGTATGATGTTTTCTGCTCCGGTTCCAGCCTGTATATTGGAAATCTGAAAGCTGGTTGGAGGGAAAAATTCGTTTCCGTTATCCCAGACTTCCGTTGTTAGTGCCTGAAGTATGGGTGCGAAACGATGTACTGGGTTTTCAGCAAGATGTGGATAAGCCACATGTCCCTGTGTACCCAATACTGTTAACACTCCACACAAAGAGCCGCGTCGGCCGATTTTTATGGTATCGCCGACACTCACTTCGCTTGATGGTTCTCCGACCAGACACCAGTCAATAATTTCGTTACGCGCTTGTAAACATTCGATAACTTTGCATACACCATGAGTGGCGATACCTTCTTCATCACTGGTTAATAATAATGAAATCGAGCCATTTGGTTCGGGGATTGCGCTGCAAAATCGTTCGCAGGCTGTGATAAATGCGGCAACGCCGGATTTCATATCTGCTGCACCGCGCCCATATAAATAGTGGCGCCGTACGGTGGGTTCGAAGGGTGGTGATGTCCATGCGTCCAGAGGCCCTGGAGGGACTACATCCGTATGTCCCAAAAATGTGAATAAGGGCGCTTTGTTTCCTTTTCGTAACCAAATATTGCGGGTATCTTCGAAATCCAGCCACTCTGTCTGAAATCCATGTTTTTCAAGTCGGGCGGAAACGATATCCATGCAACCAGCATCGTTTGGAGTGACTGATGGACAACTGATCAATTGGCGTAATAGCGACAAGGTTTCATTCATAGAATTTGTTGGTACTGGTCTGGCGAAAAACCAATTAAAATATTTTTGCCGCTTTCCAGTACCGGTCGCTTGATGAGCGTTGGTTGCTCCAGCATCAATAATTTGGCCTTCTCAGTATCAAGGTTTTCTCTCTGAGACGCGGACAATTGACGCCAACTTGTGCTCCTGCGGTTGATCATATTCGACCAGCCGAGTTCCATTTCCAGTCGATTTAACAGCGATTCGTTGAGTCCATCTTCGCGAAAATCATGGAAGGCATAGTCGATATTTCGACTATCCAACCATTTTCGGGTTCGCCTAACCGTGTCGCAGTTTTTTATTCCGTAGAGTTTGATCATGGTTTTTCGAGTTTATTAGTCGCGCAACAATTCATTTAGCCCAACTTTGCCGCGGGTTTTTTCGTCTACTTGTTTGATGATGACTGCGCAATAAAGGCTGTGACTGCCATCTTGTGCTGGAAGGTTTCCGGATACCACGACCGATCCGGCTGGAATTCGGCCATAACTGATTTCTCCGGTAGATCTGTTATAAATCTTGGTGCTTTGTCCAATATACACGCCCATGGAAATAACAGACCCCTGTTCGACGACAACCCCTTCGACGACTTCGGAACGAGCCCCGATAAAGCAATTGTCTTCAATAATTGTAGGTCCTGCCTGCAAGGGTTCGAGTACACCTCCAATACCGACACCGCCGGATAGATGCACGTTCTTTCCGATTTGAGCGCAGGAGCCTACGGTTGCCCAGGTATCCACCATTGTGCCACTATCAACATAGGCACCGATATTCACATAACTTGGCATTAACACGGTGTTAGGGGCGATATACGACCCGACACGGGCATTTGCCAAAGGAACGACTCGAACGCCTGCAGATTGAAAATCGTCGGGAGTGTAGGTTGAGAATTTGGTTTCGACTTTATCGTAGTATCGAGTTGCACCGCCTTCCATAATACGATTTTCTGAAATTCGAAAAGACAGCAGAACGGCTTTTTTCAGCCATTGATTTACGATCCACTCGCCGTCTTTCTTTTCAGCCACTCGAGCCGCACCGGAATCGAGAAGATCGAGTGCCTCAAAGACGGCTTTTTTTACATCTTCCGGGACAGTGCTGGGGCTGATAGTATCTCTGTTTTCAAAAGCTTCATTAATTAAGGTTTCGAGTTGTGTCATGGTTTTTCCAGTAAATATTATAGTGTTGAAAAATAGTGTTGGATTCGCTGCGCAGCATCGATACATTCATCCAGAGGCGCAACCAGGGCAATTCGGACACGATTGCTGCCAGGGTTGATACCGGCAACTTCACGTGAGAGAAAACTGCCGGGAAGTACCGTAATGTTTTCTTGCTGATAAAGCATTTTGGCGAATTGCTGATCATCTAACGGTGTTTCAGGCCACAGGTAGAATGAGGCTTCTGGGGGGGTGACCCTCCAGGCACCTTTTAGTGTATTTGTTACTGCACGAAATTTATCACGATAGAGTATTCTGTTCGTTCGTACATGATCTTCATCCTTCCAGGCAAGCGTACTGGCCATTTGTGTATGAACCGGTAGTGCGCAGCCATGATAAGTTCGGTATTGAAAAAATCCACGAATTAATTGAGCGTCTCCGGCAACAAAACCGGACCTTAAGCCAGGTGCATTTGAGCGTTTTGACAGGCTATGAAAAACCAGACAATGACTGAAGGAATCGTTGCCCATGGCTGCGGCTGCCTGAAGAAGTCCCGCTGGTGGTTTTAATTCATCCAGGTAGATTTCAGAATAACATTCGTCAGCCGCGATGACAAAATCGTGACGCATTGCGAGTTCGATGAGACGCTGCAACATGTCGAGAGGAATGATTCTGCCATGCGGGTTTCCCGGCGAGCAGCTGTAGAACAACTGACAACGTTTCCAAACGTGGTCGGGAATTGAATCGAGATCGGGCAGGAATTCATTTTCGGCGCAGGTGTTTAAATAATAGGGTTCTGCGCCAGCGAGTAATGCAGCACCTTCGTAGATTTGATAAAAAGGGTTTGGCATTATTACGATGGGTGATTTGTGTCGATCTATCACGGTTTGAGCGATGGAAAAGAGCCCCTCTCGCGTGCCTGAAACCGGTAATATGTTTTGCTCAATATCCAGAGCAGAGCTTGTCAGATTGAAGCGTCGAATTAACCAGTCGGCAATTGCTGTGCGCAACTCAGGGGTTCCCCGGGTGGTGGGGTACTTCATCAGGCCATCGACATTGGTTCTGATCGATTGACGGACAAAGTCAGGCGTCGCATGTTTTGGTTCACCGACTGAGAGTGCAATATGTGGTTTGTCCTGGAGAGGATTGAGTGCTTGTTTGATTTGCTGTAACTTTTCAAACGGGTATGAATGTAACTGGGATATATGAGGGTTCATTACTAAAGTCTGGTGTTTTACTGTTTGTCATGCGCTTCTATCAATCATTCGCTTATGGATAGCCTCCTATAAGTTTCAGTGCCAGGTTATCGTAAAATCTCCGAGCGGTTTTATTATCTCACGAAGACTAAGGTGACGACACAAAACCTGGCATATGATTAAAATTAAGTATTTGAACAAATCGATTTGGATTCGTTGTAGGTTATTCAGGCGGTGACCCAACTAAATTCGGTCTGTACTCAGGTCGCTACCTAAAGACAATTTCTTAATAAATCATCGATTTGTGATATATTTAAGATAACGGATAGTTGGATTTATGGCAATGAGTAGTATAGAAAAAAGGCGATTTCCGCGAGTTGATGCGAATATATTTGCACAAGTCTGCCGAGAGCATGGGGAAAAGCTCGATGTAATCGTTTTAGACATATCTGGTACAGGATTAAAACTATTGTGCAATACAATGGAAAGAGAAATACTGACACCGCGTGGGGAATGGACGGAAAATGGACGGCCGATAGAGGCCAAGATCAATATGGAACTGCCTGTTGGTACTAGCGAAGTTCATAGAATATGTATTTCCAGCTTGGTGGCTTATTCCCGGCGTGTTTCAATGGATCAGTTTCATGTGGGTATGAAGTATCAGGGCTTGAATGATGAGGATTATAAAATTCTTGCAGATTTTGTCCGATTCAGAATTGCTGAAGAATCTTGAGCTTGGTCTGCCAACAGGCTCTGCGTGGGTTGTGTCCAGGAATAGGGGATATAAGTGGCTATGTGATTATCTTCTGGTTTCCCGGATCCGCCACACTCCATTCAGGCTACGATGGGTATTCTGCAGGGGCAAAAAAAGCGAATTTTGTTCTTAGGAGCGAGGATTTGCATATTATTAAAACCTCGCTTCTTAGCCTGATACAATTTCAATGACCTGCTCGCTAATCTCTTTCAATATTTTTTCAGAGCTTATAGGCTGGTTTTTCCAGTCAGTAATAAAAAAAACGTCTTCTGCGCGGTTTCCTACGGTGGTGATTTTGGCTTGGTGAACTCTGATATTCATATGGTTGAACACTTGGCCGACTTTTGACAGCAGTCCGGGTTGATCGGCGGCGGTAAGTTCCATTAATGTGTAGTTCTGACGTCGGTCGATTTCAAAGGATACTCGTGGCTGAATCGGAAAGTGTTTTACCTGGTTGTGTACACGCCGGATCGTTGACAGTTTGCCGGGATCTTGAGACAGCATCCGACTACGTAAGGTCTTGCAAATTTGTTGTTCTCGAAAAAGGTCGCGAATGGGTTCTCCGGATTGTTCGAGAACCAGATAACTGTTTATTACGAGGCCGTTACGGGTGGTAATAATTCTGGCATCAAGAATAGTCAGACATAATTGATCCAGAATTCCAGTACTGTTCGAAAAAAGCTGATCCTGATCATGCGTATATAACAAAATTTCCAGACTGCTGCGTTGGTTTTGAGGGCGCAGTAATACTAAAGGCAGGTCATTTGGTTGTGTGGCTGCAATGGCTATTGTATGCCATACGGTTTCGTCAACAGAATAGCGCTGAAAATAATCTTCATTCAGATTCTCCCATGTGGCATTTATCGTAGTTGGTGCCAGGCCCAGTCGGCACAATATCGACAGAGCTTCGTTCTTGCTTGATTTAGGCAACAGGCGTTGATCCGAAGGATCTTTTAATCCCTGGTGTAAGGTTCTTAATGTGGCGTTGTAAAGCTCTTTAAGCAGGGAGTCTTTCCATGAATTCCAGATTTTTGGGTTGGTTGCACGCATATCTGCAACAGTGAGCAGATACAGATAATTCAAACGTTCCAGGTTGCCAACCAAGCTTGCAAATTCGTAAATAACGACCGGATCACTCAGGTCTTTGCGTTGCGCGGTCATGGACATGACCAGATGATTTCGTACCAGCCAGCTGACTAGTTCAGATTCCTGTTGGGTGAGATGGTGCGCCAGGCAGAATTCTTCAGCGATCGATTCTCCAAGTACCGAATGGTCGCCGCCTTTGCCTTTGGCAATATCGTGAAACAACCCTGCGATATAGAGTAACGAAGGCTTACGAATCAATAAAAAAACATCGTTGCAGAAAGGCAGTTCATTTTTGTGTTTGGCCAGCGCAAATCTGCGCAGGTTGCGGATCAGGATCAGAGTGTGTTCATCGACGGTATATACATGAAACAAGTCATATTGTAAGCGGCCGACGATTTGTGAAAATGCGGGCAGATAGGCTGCCAGAAAGCCATAGCGGTTCATGCGACGCAGTTGATGGACAATCCCCGAATTTTGCGAAAGTATTTCAATGAATAACTTTTTGTTTCTGGAATTGCTACGAAATGTATCGTTGACTAGATGCAGGTGTTCTCGAATCAGACGGATGGTACTGGCACGAATGCCTTTAAGACCGGGCATTTGTTGCAGAGTTAAAAATATTTCCAGCAAACTCTCTGGGCGTTGTTGAAAAACAGTGTCGTCAGTCACCTCAATAAAACCACAAACCGATTGAAATTGTGGGCTAATTGGCTCAATGGTACATTTTTCATGTTCCCGGTATATGATTTCGCGAAATAATTGCAGCAACATTTCTGATAGCCGTTCGACTGCCATGACAGTTCGATAATATTTCTGCATAAATTTTTCGACAGCGCTGGATTGTTCTGTTTTTTCGAAGCCAAATTGTTTTGCCAGAACGCGTTGATGGTCAAATGCCAGTCTATTTTCCGGACTTCGAGCCAGGCAATGTAATGCGAATCGAACTGTGTTTAGAAAATCATAGGCCTGGGTTAATTCTTCGAATTCAGCCTGGGTAAGACAACCGCGCAGGACGAGATCTTGCAGGCTATCTGAGTTGTAATGGCGTTTTTTTATCCATGCAATCATGTGGATATCGCGCAGTCCACCTGGATCCTCTTTGACGTTCGGTTCAAGATTGAAAGCGGTGTTATTGAATTTTTTATAGCGCTCCTGCTGTTCCTGTAATTTTACTTCGAAATATTGTTCTATTGGCCAGATCGAAGCAGGTTCGGTGCCTGTTTTCATTTTCTGGAACAGAGCCTCGGATCCATATAAAAGTCTTGATTCGATGAGAGCAGTGGTGATTACCTGATCTTCACGGGCGGAATCAACGCATTCAGCTAAAGTTCGAAGGCTGTTGCCGAGTTTCAGGCCAATATCCCAAAGAAACTGAAGAAATTTTTCCAGTTTCGTTTTATGCTCGTCTGTAATCTCAGAATCATAGAGAATCAAAATGTCGACATCAGAATACGGTTGCAATTCCTGCCGGCCATATCCACCAATGGCAATTAGCGAAAAATGATTAATGTCGGCGCATAAAAACTTTTTCCACGTCGCCAGCAGAATAGAATCGATAAAAACTGCGCGGGCGCGCAACAGGTCTGCAATAGATGTTCCTGATTGCAACTCCGCAGCCAGTTGATCTGTATTTGCGTTTATCAGATCTTTGAAGTGCGCGATCGGGTTGTCGTCATTCAGCGCATGGTCATCAATTTTTAAATTCAATGCGGTCTTTTTCAATGGACTCTTCTTCTCTTAGTGTCAGTATTTCAAAGCCGCTATCGGTTACGGCCAGCGTGTGCTCCCATTGTGCCGAAAGGCTGCGATCTTTGGTGATTGCAGTCCATCCATCAGGCAGTATTTTGACGTGTCTTTTTCCGATGTTGATCATGGGTTCTATAGTAAATACTAGCCCAGCTTCCAGTACAATGCCTGTGTTGGGTCTGCCATAGTGGAGGACTTGCGGTTCTTCGTGAAATGTTTTGCCTATGCCATGGCCACAAAATTCACGGACAACCGAATAACGCTTGGATTCTGCAAATTTCTGAATGGCATGGCCAATATCACCGAGACGAGCGCCTGGTTTTACCTGTTGAATGCCGATATACAAAGCTTTTTGTGTCACATCAATAAGCTTTTTAGCATGTGGCGATGCGTTTCCGACCAAGAACATTTTACTGGTATCTCCATGGAATCCGTTTTTGATGACGGTGATATCTATATTCACAATATCCCCATTTTTCAGTTTTTTTTTGCTTGGAATTCCATGACATACCTGGTAATTGATGGAAGTGCAAATCGATTTTGGAAATCCCCGGTAATTCAGCGGGGCAGGAATTGCCTGTTGGGTATTAACAATATATTCGTGGCAAATGTTATCGAGTTCTTCGGTGGTTATGCCAGGAACGACATGAGGTGCAATCATATCCAGGACTTCAGCCGCAAGTTGACCGGATATTCGCATTAATTCAATGTCATCTTTGCTTTTTAATTGAATGCCCATTTGTAGAATTTAATTTCAGCTAAGTATATTTAGTGTAATTATATATCGGTTTGGTATGGAAACCGCAGATTTATATAAGATCGTCGAGAAACTCTTCGAAAATAAAGGTTGTCCCGGGACGAAGTCGCTTGATATGGCTTCCAGATAAATGGGTGTAATCGCGTACAGAGTTCATGAGTGGAATAGTTTGGATTGTTGGATAAAGCAATTTATGGTATAAAGCATCGCCGATTTTGGCAATAATTCTCACACACATCGTCGCATTGGATCAGGGTGCCCGTCGTTTTGCTTCGGGTTTTCGAATGGGATGTGTGGAGGCGTAACCCTCGCGCTAAGGTGCACTGCAAAGTTTGTGTATCCATAGCGCTACAATTTAGGAGTAAATACTATGGCAAATGTCTCGATGCGTCAGATGCTTGAAGCTGGCGTACATTTCGGTCATCAAACCCGTTACTGGAATCCCAAAATGGCTCCCTATATATTTGGAGCCAGAGGTCGGATTCACATAATAAATCTAGAAAAAACAATGCCTTTGTTTAACGATGCAATGAGCTATCTGGAAAACATTGCGGCAAATAAAGGCAATATCCTGTTTGTCGGGACGAAAAAACCTGCGCGTAAGGTTGTTGAAGATGAAGCCCGTAAATGCAGTATGCCTTTTGTAAATTATCGTTGGTTAGGCGGTATGTTAACGAATTTTAAAACGATAAAACAATCGATTTCCCGGCTAAAAGAATTGGAAACGATGCGAGATGACGGCAGTCTTCAAAGGTTTAGCAAAAAGGAAGCCTTGGGAATGACCCGGGAGCTTGAGAAACTTGAACGCAGTCTGGGTGGAATAAAAGATATGGGTAAGTTACCTGATGCACTGTTTATTCTCGACGTTGGTTATGAAAAAAATGCTGTAAATGAAGCGAAAAAGTTGGGAATACCTGTTATTGGTATCGTTGATACCAATAATGATCCTAATGACGTTGACTATATGATTCCAGGTAATGATGACGCGATTCGTGCTGTTCAGTTATATTCGCAAAGCGCGTCAATTGCGATTCTTGAAGGGAAAACTCATGGCCTTGATGCGGATGGAGCTAAGGACGAATTTGTGGAAATGGAGCAAGCGAATGAAAATGAAGAGGCCGCAGAATAACGGCAGAGATTTTGGGGTGAACGTCTTACGGATGCACTCTAGATCAAATTTTGAAAACAGTCAGATAATTAATATAGTTCCAGGTACGATATGAACATAACAGCAACAATGGTGAAAGAGCTCCGTGAACGAACCGGTTCAGGGATGATGGAATGTAAAAAAGCATTGGTCGCGGCTGAGGGTAATTTGGATGTTGCCGTCGAACAAATGCGCAAATCGGGGTTGGCGAAGGCCGATAAGAAATCTGGCCGAACGGCGGCCGAGGGTAGCATATTCTTTAGTAAAAGCAGTGATGGTCGATCCGTCGTTATGCTTGAAATTAACTGCGAAACAGATTTTGTTGCAAAAGGTGATGATTTCAAGGAATTTTCAATGGCCGTAGCCAATGCTGCTTTGAATGCGGCTGTGAATACACTGGACGAAGTGCTTGGCCTTTTGCTGGTCGGTGGTGAAAGTGTTGAGGAATCGCGTTTGAAACTGGTTGCGAAAATTGGCGAGCATATCAATGTTAGACGATTTGAACGCTATGCAAACGACAATGCTCATATTGGCAACTATTTGCACGGAACCCGTATCGGTGTTTTGCTTGAAACAAGCGGTGGTAGTGATGAACTACGAAAAGATATTGCCATGCATATCGCTGCGAGTAATCCGGAATGTGTTTCTGAAGAAAATGTGTCTGCTGAGATTATTAATAGAGAGAAAGAAATTTATTTGGCTCAAGCCAGAGAAAGCGGTAAACCCGATAATATTATCGAGAAAATGGTCGAAGGACGCTTGAAAAAGTTTTTGGGTGAAATTACTCTGCTTGGGCAACCATTCGTTAAAGATCCGGATATAAAAATTGCCAAGCTTCTAAGTAACAACGATACGTCGGTTGTGAGATTTATTCGTTTTGAAGTTGGCGAAGGTATAGAAAAGAAAGAAGAAAATTTCGCAGAAGAAGTAATGGCACAGGTTCAGGGTCATTAAAGGCAGCCAGGTCCGTCCTCGACGAAATACCAGCGGGGGTTATTCGCGAGTCGTTTTTTCTCGTGGATTGCTGCCATCGAGATCGAAGGTAGGTAACAAATTTCTATTGGGTTGCCTTTAATTAAATGTCGGATTTTGGTTTTGTTTTATGGATGATTTAATTTGTAGACGAATATTACTGAAGCTCAGTGGCGAAGCTTTGGTTGGTGACCAGGGCTTTGGAATTCATGCTGCGACTGTGAAACGCCTGGCTCGTGAAATTCACGAATTGTCATTAGCAAATATCCAGGTGGGTGTTGTTATTGGCGGAGGAAATTTTCTTCGCGGCGCTGAAAAAGCATCTGAAGGCCTGGATCGAGTCACCAGTGATCAAATGGGAATGCTGGCCACTGTCATCAATGCACTGGCAATGCAGGATGCATTAGAATTTTTAGGTCAGGAAGTACGCGTGATGTCTGCTGTCAAAATTCATCAGGTCTGTGAAGATTATATTCGTCGTCGAGCGGTTCGCCATCTTGAAAAACAACGCGTCGTCATATTTGCTGCAGGTACTGGGAATCCTTTTTTTACTACGGATTCGGCGGCTAGTTTGAGGGCGATCGAGATCGATGCAGAGTTACTCATCAAAGCGACAAAAGTTGATGGAGTTTATTCGGCCGACCCGCTAAAGGTTCCTGATGCACAATTCTATAGTCGATTAACGTATGATCAGGCGCTGGAAGAAAAACTCAATGTAATGGACGCGACGGCTTTAGTGCTTTGTCGGGATAATAATATGCCTCTTCGTATTATGAACATTTTCGATTCGGGCGCGATTATGCGTCTTATGAGAGGTGATGATGTGGGCTCATTGATCGAAACAGGACAGGACTGATGATTGAAGATATTCGCCAAGACGCAGAAAATCGTATGTTAAAGTCTGCAGAGATACTGAAGCAGGCTTTTTCGAAAGTACGAACGGGTCGGGCGCACGTCAGTCTTCTTGACCATATAATGGTTTCATATTATGGAAATGATACACCTTTGCAGCAGACTGCTAATGTTTCAGTTGAGGATTCTCGTACATTAATGGTGACCCCGTGGGAGAAGGATCTGGTTCCCGCTATAGAAAAAGCAATTATGGCTTCGGATCTTGGTTTGAACCCGAGTACTGCAGGTACAGTTATTCGTATTCCATTACCAGCGCTGACTGAGGAGCGTCGTAAAGATTTAGTTCGAGTGGTTAGACAGGAGGCCGAGCAGGCGCGTGTTGCGATTAGAAATATAAGGCGGGATGCAAATAGCGAACTCAAAGAGGCGTTAAAGGAAAAATTGGTTAGTGAAGATGAAGAACATCATGGTGAAGAGCTAATCCAGAAAATTACGGATCGTAACATTAAAGCCATCGAAACATTGTTGGAGGAAAAAGAGGCGGATTTGTTGTCAGTATAAAGGCAGAAATTTATAATTGGACCCATGATACAGTCTCCTGATAGCGTCGTTACACTGAGTAGTGCAGAAATGCCGCGTCATATTGCCATTATTATGGATGGTAATGGACGCTGGGCGAAAAAAAAATTTTTGCCTCGTACTGCAGGGCATCAAGCCGGTGTTAAGGCTGTTCAGAAAACGGTACAGCGTTGTGCGGAGAATGGTATTGATGTGCTGACTCTTTTTGCTTTCAGTAGCGAGAATTGGCGGCGACCGCAAGAAGAGGTTTCAATTTTAATGGAATTGTTTGTGTCTGCTTTAGAAGAGCAGACAGAATCTTTGCATAAAAACGGCATTCGATTACGGTTTATTGGTGATAAAACGGCATTTTCAGCGAAATTGCAAAGTGAAATCTCCGAGTCGGAGAACATTACACAAAAAAATTCTGGATTGACTCTGGTTATCGCAGCGAATTATGGAGGGCGTTGGGATATGACGCAGGCTTTTAAAAAGCTTGCCGACAAAATTCAACTGGGAGAAATTCGAGCAGACGATGTGACAACCGAGGCGATCGAAAACGGTTTGTCGTTTTCCGATCTTCCGGAGCCTGATTTATTCATTCGTACTGGAGGTGAATGTCGTATTAGCAATTTTTTGCTTTGGCAGCTTGCTTATACGGAGTTATATTTTACACCCACGCTTTGGCCAGACTTTGATGAAAATTCTCTGGATTCGGCTTTAGAGGCTTATGCGGGTCGCCAGAGGCGATTTGGCTATACCGGTGAGCAGATAGAGTCTGGTCGACCAAAAACCGAAGTAGCACGCTGATTCCATCACTCTACAAACTACAAAAATAAAGAGTTTCAAATATGTTACTTACTCGAGTTATTACTGCCTGTATTCTTGCGCCTATAGTCATGTGGTGGGTCATAGAGTCATCAAATGATGTGTTTAAAATGATGTGGACGGTCGTCATCGTTTTGTGCGCGTGGGAATGGTCTGATCTGAGTGGCTTGAAATCGAATATCGCCCGAGTTGGATTTCTTGCTGCAGTATTAATTACATTAACCCCATTTATATTATGGACAGATATAATTGCGAATATCGCCCAGTTCTTTGACGATAAAGAAATTCTAAAGTATTCAGCCATCCTTGATTGGTTCGCGGTGCCTGCTGTTGTTTTTTGGTTGATGGTGAGTGTCAAGTTGAAAAATAAGGCCAAGGAAATGCTTAAGTCTCGACCGTCGGTAAAGATTAAATTGTTGGTGGGTTGGTTTGTATTGGTGACGGCTTGGGTGTTTTTTGTTCGAATGCGGATTTTCCATGGTTGGGATACCGTGGTGTATTTGCTGCTGCTTATATGGATGGCGGATATATCGGCCTATTTTGTCGGGCGGGCGTATGGCAAAACAAAACTATCCCCGGATATAAGCCCGGGGAAAACAATTGCCGGGTTGTATGGTGCAATATTATCTGCAGTCGTTATGGCCTTGATTGCAGGAGTTTATTTCAATTTTATGGATATAATTAAAGCGGATTTTGTTCTGCTTTCTGTTATTACGGTTTTAATTTCTGTTTATGGTGATTTAGCAATTAGTCTGGCAAAACGCTGGCGGGGAGTGAAGGACAGTGGTTTCATCATACCGGGACACGGAGGCATTCTTGATCGTTTGGACAGTATGATGGCGGCAATCCCAGTGTTTTACACGGGTCTGATGTTGATTCACGAGGGAATCCTTAGGTGAGAGCACTTTGTGTACTCGGTTCGACGGGGTCGATTGGTGTAAATACACTCGATGTTGTTTCTCGTCATCCCGATCAGTATAAAGTTATCGCGCTTAGTGCGAACAGTAATGTAGATGTTTTGTATGAGCAATGCATTCGCCACAAACCGAGTTATGTAGTATTAAGCGATAAAAACGGAGTGACATTGCTGGAGCAGCGTTTGCAGAGTTGTCCGCAGCTGAATATTCAGATCTTGGCAGGTGCAGAGTCGCTTGAACATATCGCTTCATTACCGGAGGTAGATACGGTAATGGCAGCAATTGTAGGTGCTGCCGGGTTGTTGCCGACAATAGCCGCTGCCAGGCAGGGCAAACGTATTTTATTGGCGAATAAAGAAGCCTTGGTCATGTCGGGTCAAATCCTGTTGAAAGAAGTGGCCGCGAACAAGGCTGAATTACTTCCCATAGATAGCGAGCACAATGCCATATTTCAATGTATGCCAGCAGGTTACAATGCGGGTACACAGTCTTCCGTGGTAAGACGGATTTTACTCACCGCTTCTGGTGGGCCGTTCCGCACCAAACCTCTATCTGAATTCGATGACATAACACCGGAGCAGGCAGTTGCCCATCCGAATTGGGTTATGGGCCGAAAAATTTCAGTGGATTCGGCAACCATGATGAACAAAGGGCTGGAATTGATCGAAGCGTGTCTTTTATTCGAAGTGCCAGCAGAAAAGGTCGAAGTGGTATTGCATCCTCAGAGTGTAATCCATTCAATGGTAGATTATGTCGATGGGTCAGTACTCGCACAAATGGGTAACCCGGATATGCGAATACCTATCGCACACGCGCTGGGCTGGCCTGACAGGTTTGATTCCGGTGCGGAACCTTTGGATATATTTAAAGTCGAACGCTTGGATTTTGAACCACTTGATGAAATACGCTTTCCTTGTTTGACCTTGGCTTTTCAGGCGATTCAGGAGGGTGGTAATATGCCTGCAGTGTTGAACGCGGCAAATGAAATTGCGGTTTCGTCTTTTCTTGATCGACGTATCCGCTATACTGATATAGTTAAAGTCATTGCGGAATGTATGGAAAAGGCTGACCGTAATTCGGCCGAGAACCTGGAACTGGTTCTGGAATCGGATAGTCAGGCCCGCGAGCTGGCCCAGTCGTATATTTTAAATAAACTGTAACTATTCGGCGTATATTTTTAAAGATATAAATTATTAGTGATTCGTATCCAAATTCCAGATTAGTTGACAAGAGATAATAAACTTTCGAATTAAATAATGGCATCATTTCTATTTACACTGGTATTTTTTGTTCTTGCACTGGCAGTTCTGATCGCATTTCATGAGTTCGGGCACTTTTGGGTTGCGCGTAAACTGGGCGTAAAAGTTATTCGTTTTTCAATTGGATTCGGTAAACCACTGTGGACGCACCAGGCTAATCCATCGGCTACAGAGTATGTTGTTGCGGCTGTGCCATTGGGTGGTTATGTAAAGATGATCGATGAACGCGAAGGTGACGTGGCTACAGAAGATTTACCCTTTGCTTTTAATCGACAGTCATTGCCAATTCGAACCGCGATCGTACTGGCTGGGCCGTTATTCAACTTGTTGTTGGCGGTTCTGATCTTTTGGATATTACTGGTGAGTGGTGAGTCTGGAGTACGGCCCATATTGGGTGAAGTGGAACCTCAGACTTTTGCTGCCCAGGCGGGGTTTGAATCAGGCGATGAGCTGCTGGCTGTGTCCGGGCAAAGTACGCCAACCTGGAGTTTGGCCATGTCGTCGATTTTTTCTTTGGCAATGGATTTAGAACCGATAATAGTCAAGGTTCGTTCGGAAAATGATATCGAACAGGATAGAACGCTTATCGTACCTGAAGCTGCAGCCATGGATCCAAAGACTTTGCGTACGGCAATGGGCTTCGAGTTATGGGAGCCGAAACTGGATCCGGTCATTAAGAAGGTCAATGAACACAGCCCGGCAGAAAAAGCTGGTTTGCAATCGGGTGATATTGTCCTCAAAGCAAATGGTGAAACAGTCAGTGACTGGGGGCAGTGGGTAAAGATCATTCGTGGTAATCCGCAGAAACATATTGTGACTGTTGTTGATCGCGATGGTGTCCAGTTAAGCTTAACCCTGACCCCAGCAGTCGTACAATCTGAGGGTGGTGAGATCGGACAAATTGGAGCATCTGTTCAGGTTTCGCAGGAATTGATTGATGAAATGACGGTTGAATATCGTCTTGCAGCGTTGCCTGCTGTTGTTGCAGCCTCCAAAAAAGTGTATGACTTTTCTATACTCACGATAAAAATGATGGGCCGAATGTTAATCGGTAAGGCTTCAATCGAAAATCTCAGTGGCCCGATCAGTATAGCGAAATATGCAGGTGAATCAGCAGCGATGGGCTTGTCGTATTTTTTAAAGTTTCTGGCGATTGTCAGCATTAGTTTGGGGGTCTTGAATCTGATGCCCATACCTGTGCTGGATGGTGGACATCTGTTTTTCTTTTTAATCGAAGCGATAAAAGGCAGTCCTGTATCCGAACAATCTCAATTGATCGGTCAACAGGTTGGCATGGTTTTATTGATTTCTTTGATGGGCCTGGCGTTCTTCCTGGATATTGAAAGACTATTCATTTAACAGGATAAGGATCGCCTTTTTCCTGTTTAGGAGCGAGGTTTTAATAATATGCGAAAGATTGACGCAGGATAATTGTTTGTCTTCAAGGCGTAGCAACAGGTGCATAGCAGGGCTACACAACTGTTGCTACAACGCAGAAGATGGACAATAAGACAAGTCAAGATTCGTATATTATTGAATCCTCGCTCCTTACTCTAAATATTTTTAGGCAGTTATATATGAATCTTATACTTCGCCGGGTTGCGGTAATTATTTTAGGAATCAGTGTTTGGATCAATGTTCAAGCGGAGCCGGAAGCAATCAGAAAAGCATTTGCAAAAGCAATGCCCGGAAGCGTGATCGATGCGATATCGGAATCACCTGTTTCAGGAATCTACGAGGTTGCCATAGGGCCGACAATTTTTTATGTTTCAGCAGATGGGCGTTATTTAATCAATGGCAGTTTATATGACTTGCAGGCTCCAGCAGAAAGTCGTGATCTTACTGAGCCAAAAATTTCAGCCGCGAGGGTTCGAACCATAGAAAAAATTGGTCCGGACAAGGTTATTGAATTCAAATCACCGATGCAAAAACAAACAGTTTCTATATTTACCGATGTTGATTGCGGTTATTGTAGAAAACTGCATTCTGAAATTGATAACTATCTGGCGAATGGTATTACGGTACGGTATTTATTTTTTCCACGGGCTGGGATCGGTTCAGAATCTTATCGAAAAGCAGTCGCTGTTTGGTGTTCTGATGACCGGCAACAAGCTCTTACCTTGGTGAAGCAGGGTAAAACGATTGATATGCAGACCTGTGATAACCCGGTTTCGGATCATATGCAACTGGCCAACGAATTCAAGATTCGTGGTACGCCGATGATTGTTACCCAGGCGGGTAACGTGATGCCGGGTTATTTGTCAGCGGAAGATTTGTCTAAGGCTTTGGGATTGACTTCAAACTAAAGACTTTAGAGTAAACAATAGATCCAGGGCTTGTCGTGGCGTCATCTCGTTTGGATTAATTTGCTTAAGCTTGTCCAGGGCCGGGTGGGTCGTTTCTATTGGAGAAAACAGATCGAGTTGTACTACGTCTGCTCTGGCTTGTGTTTCCTGATAAGATTTATTTTCCAGAGATTCCAATTTTGTTTTTGCATTGTTGATAACTATCCGCGGAACACCGGCCAGGGCAGCGACCTGTAATCCGTAACTCTGATTCGCTGGGCCTTCTTTTACAGCGTGTAGAAATACGATTTTTTCTCCGTGTTCGACTGCGTCCAGGTGGACGTTTTGAACCTCCTGAATGTTTTCTGGCAGGGCAGTCAGTTCAAAATAATGAGTCGCGAACAGGGTTAGGGCTTTCACTGTGACAGCAAGATATTCCGCGCACGACCAGGCGAGTGAAAGACCGTCGAAAGTACTGGTGCCACGGCCAATTTCGTCCATGAGTATCAGACTGTTTTTAGTCGCATTGTGGAGGATAGTTGCGGTTTCAGACATTTCAACCATAAAGGTAGATCGTCCGGTTGCTATGTCGTCTGATGCGCCAATCCGTGTAAAGATTCGGTCTATAGGGCCAATGTGTGCACATTTCGCGGGTACGAAGCTGCCGATATGCGCTAGAATGACGATCAGAGCTGTTTGCCGCATAAAAGTTGATTTTCCGCCCATATTTGGGCCGGTAATGATGAGCATTCTGCGTTGCTGATTCAGATCCAGGTCGTTGGCTACAAATACTGTATCAGGCTGTTGAGCAATGACCGGGTGGACGCCATCATTGAGGGTGATTCCATTTTCTTGCTTTAAGTTTGGTCGAGTTAGATCCATAGTCTCGACGTTTGCTGAAAAACATACCAGGATATCCAAAGTCGCTAGAGCGGCGGCGCTTTGTTGTAGTGCACTGACATGGCTGGATAAATTTTCAATTAATTGTTCGAAGAGTGCCTTTTCGTGTGCAAGTGCTTTGCTTTTGGCGCTTAAAATTTTGTCCTCAAAACTTTTCAAATCCTCGGTGACGTATCGTTCGACATTTTTCAATGTTTGTTTGCGGGTATAGTGATCCGGAATTTTTTCCGATTGTGAGCGCGGAGCTTCGATGTAGTAGCCATGAACACGGTTGTAATTGACTTTGAGGGTAGCAATTCCTGTTTGCTCTCGTTCGCGGGTTTCCATGCTGGTGAGAAATTCATCGGCGTTCTGACTTATGCGGCGTAATTCGTCCAGTTCCTGGTCATAGCCGGCGGAGATCACGCCTCCATCTCGAATTAAAACCGGTGGGTTATCGATAATGGCTGCTGTTAGAAGTTTTAGAAGATCAGGATATTCGCCAATTTTTTTGTGTATTGAAGCCAGAATGAAGCTCTCGAAATCTTTTAGCGATGATTGTATTTCAGGTAAGCAAGCCAAAGTTTGCCGGAGTACGATCAAATCTCGAGGTCTGGCTGATTTTAATGCAATTCTGGCGCTTATGCGTTCAATGTCACCGGTTTTTTTTAAATTATCTTTGATGGCTACATAGGCATTTTTTTGCAACAGGGCTTCGATTCCAGTGTAACGCTGATTCAATACTTCATGACTGCGAATCGGCTGATTTAGCCATCGACGCAACAGGCGACTGCCCATAGCAGTCGAAGTTTTATCGATAATATGCAGTAAAGTAAAACGATTATTTCCAGATGGGTGACTGTCGAGTTCCAGGTTTCTTCGACTGGCCGAGTCAATGATGATTGATTCACTACTTGTTTCTACACGCAATCCTTGAATGTGTGGTAGAGATTGCTGCTGTGTATCTTTGATATATTGCAGTAGGCACCCCGCAGCACCTACAGCATTAAACAGGGTCTCACAGCCAAAACATTGTAAGTCACGGGTTTTAAATTGCTGCGTCAAAGCGGATACGCCGCTTTGGTAGTCGAAATGCCAGGGTGGTCGACGCGTTATGCCCTTTAGATTGGAAATTCCCGTGGGTGCATTCCAGTCTTCGCTGATAAGAATTTCCGCAGGTTTCAGCCGCTCCAATTCATTATGAAGCTGATTAATTGAATCCAATTCCTGAATGGAAAAACGACCGCCTGAAATGTCCAGGCAAGCGATACCGAAATTTGATTCATTGTGTTTTATTGCGATGAGCAGGACATCTTTTGCCTGATCAAGCAGCGTTTCTTCGGTTACTGTGCCAGGTGTGACGATACGTACGACTTTTCGCTCTACCGGCCCCTTGCTTGTTGAAGGGTCTCCAACCTGCTCGCAAATTGCCACTGATTCCCCGAGTCGCAATAGTTTACTGAGATAACCGTCGACAGCGTGATACGGTAGCCCGGCCATAGGTACCGGAATTCCGGCGGATTCTCCCCTACTGGTTAAAGTCAGGTCGATCAGTTGAGAAGTTTTTCGGGCGTCATCAAAAAACAGTTCATAAAAATCTCCCATTCGATAAAATAGCAATGTATCAGGGTGCTCCGCTTTGATGCGCAGATACTGGCGCATCATAGGTGTGTGTTCAGTTTCTTTGTTTTGTTGATTCATCCGTAAGCGGAAATGGAAGTTTTAGTGGATAATCTGACAAGGGCCGTCATCATTAAATTACAGAGTCGACAATTAATATGGCAAAAGAATTATATTCACATGCAGAAAAAATTGGCGTATTGCTGACTAAAAATAATCATAAACTGGTTACGGCGGAGTCTTGTACCGGCGGGTGGGTCTCAAAAATAATCACTGACGTGCCAGGCAGCTCAGTTTGGTTTGAAAGTGGCATTATAACCTATAGCGATGAATCGAAAATGCGATGCCTGGGAGTCAGTGAAGATACTTTGGGATTTTATGGTGCAGTCAGTAAAGAAACTGTACAAGAGATGATAGCCGGTGCAATAGAGCACAGTGGTGCGCAGTCGGCTATTGCCGTTACCGGAGTTGCCGGGCCTGGTGGAGGGTCGACGGAAAAGCCGGTAGGAACGGTTTGGTTGGGCTGGCAAATAGTCGGCAACTTAGTCGAAACTCAGTTGTTGCACCTGTCGGGTGACCGCGATGAAATTCGCGAGCAGACTGTGGCCATAGCTTTGCGGTGTTTAATTGAGGCTTATGAAAATATTGAGTAGTTAAGGAGCGAGGTTTTAATAATATGCGAAAGAATGACGCAGGATTATTGTTTGTCTTCAAGGCGTAGCAACAGGCGCATAGCAGGGCTACGTAACTGTTGCTACAACGCAGAAGACGGACAATAAGACAAGATCGTATATTATTGAATCCTCGCTCCTAAAAGTATTGCGATAATATTTTTACCCAATGGAAATACTTAAACAGGTATTAAATGGGTATCCGCTATAAGTTACAGGAAAACAAAAATCCTTAAAAAGGAAAGGATCCTGATAATATCCGCTGTCATCAAACCCTATTTAAGTGACAATGAGCTCATATTATTTGCAAACAGCACCTGGGCCCATATTAAGGGCGTCTGTGGAAGAACAGTCCCAAATAGTATGATACTATCTGTAAAGCGACGGGCTTTTGATGAGCGTTCAGGGAACAGCACTCTCTGTTAGTGCGAACAGTAGTTGGAGTGGCTAACGTGCTTATGTTGCATCCGGGCCGAGCTGCTGGCAGTCGAACAATCCCACCGCTAATTCACAGCCTTTTTAAGGTTGCTTCAATGTTGAGGAAATAGGAATCTATAGATGAACAATAATGTAGTAAGAAAAACAACACGCTTCTGTTTAGTTGTATTCATTTGCGTTTTTGGCCTTTTTGGAAACAATGTACTGGCTGCAACCCGAACCATCGCGAGTGGAGAAGGTAATCTTGAAGCTATGAACCTGGCCATCACGCATGGCGAGGAGGCGACCAAGGCAGCCAGCGAGGGGCAGGTGGATGCGGCGCTGGAAAATATCAAAATTGCCGTGAAAGCGACTGGCAAAATCGAAGTGGCGAACGGGGCGGCTTTGGAGAAAGCGGTTACTCGGTTGAAAATTGCCCGTAGGGACATAAAGAAAGGGAAACCGGTAGAAGATAGCGTTAAAGCTCTGGAAGAGGCTGTTGCGTTGTTAAAGGAGCTTAAGGCTGAGTTTTAATAGTAGGTCTGGCAAATGAACAACGATCCCCTTGGGTCGGTCGGACCCTGGGGGATTGCTTTATTCTGACGGCGTGTTCTTATCTGTAAGCGTGGGACGAATCAAAAGGGAATCGACCTGCAGGATCCCGTTTCTGATCGATAGACAGTTTTCGCCGGGGATTATTTACATAAGGAGCGAGGATTCAATAATATACGAATCCTGACTTGTCTTATTGTCCGTCTTCTGCGTTGTAGCAACAGTTGCGTAGCCCTGCTATGCGCCTGTTGCTACGCTTTGAAGACAAACAATAATCCTGCGTCAATCTTTCGCATATTATTAAAACCTCGCTCCTAAGCATGTCGTCTATAAGGGATTTGCTCCAGCCGCTGAGAATAAGAAAGATAAACGCCCTTTTTGATCATATTGGATTGGACTGAAGGGTCCGTAATTTGTCAATTCCGATGTTCATTGATGGAATAATCAGATTTAATTATGAAGATAGTGTTTCTGCTACAGCATAAAGTAAGGTAGTCTTGAATGTCTGGAAAAGTGTTGACACATCAGTGTGACTCTGTGACCCGTTAAAAGTGATGTGCGAAAATTAACAGGAATCGTTCCATTACAGGAAAACACCGTTACGCTAGAGGAAATGAAAGAATCCATTGCGGGTAGAATATATACCATTCGCGTTCAAGAATACCCACTTATAGCACGCATCTTTTCGCGAAGGGCGTTGTTGTAGAACCTTGAAAGAGATGATTATTCCTGCGATTCTACGCCTAGCCCTTCACGAAGATCCACGCACTCAAAACGGGCATTCTTGAACGTGAAAGGTATAAATCCAATTAAATGCGCTACCAATCTGAATCCCCCCGGGTAATTAGCCATTGCTCTGGGTCAAGTGGTAGTACTGATTCGTCAATGTTGTCCAGCATTAAAACCTGATTTGATGGTTTAACGAAAAATCCAGAATTTTTGAGTGTAGAGGCAAGTGGACCCGATTCGAGTTCGGTGAAAAGAATTGCACCAATTTCCGGATAGTTGTCCCAGATATGTTTTTTCAATGAATCGATACAGCCTGATAAATTGCTGTTAATGACATAATCGTGCACTGTGAGGGTGGCTTTATCAGATGCAATCCTAAATGCAGCGAATCCGATGTTCTCGCTTGCTTCTGAAAATAAGACGCTGGTGTAGTCGTTCATGGGGCTATCGCAAAATTTCCAATTTAAATATTCTTGGCTTCTGCCGCCAACGATCATCATGTTCTCAGGTTGCTCTGAGCGCTGAAATTCAGTTATTTCCAGAACATCAACCGATAAATTGTCCGGAGTTCGATTTACCCTGTGAAAAGGCTCAAAAACGTTTTTATAAACCCAACTGAGTCGGTGCAGATTTTTTCTTTCTAATAAAGCCGCTGGTCGTAATATGTTGAGATAAGTGTTGAGAGCCCCAAGGGTTTTTAAACCTTCTTTACGCATTGCTCCGATTGACTGGCTTTTTGTTGATGGGAATGTTGTCAAAACCAGATTTCTGGCTTTTACGATCTGCAAGGTTTTAATCCAGATATGTTGATAGATTCCGTCACGCCGAAACGATGGCCGAACAAAGGCATCTACAGCTTCGACTGTTTGAATCGGATTGTTGTTCGAATAATAAAGGCGTGGAATCAGGGCCTGCATGCCAGCGATTTTTCCGTTCGATTCCGCAATGACCAAAATAGGTTCACCATAAGGATTTTTCCGGTATTTCCAGTCAATCCATTCGGATTGTTTAAGGTTGTAATCGAACTCTTTGTACATCTCGACAATAGCGTGATCTAACTCACGGTCTTGACACACAATTATTTTGAATGGGCTCCTCATTTTTACCGATTTCCAATTCTTTTAGTGATTTTTAGATCGGTAGGTTTTCAATAAAGGGGAGACACCGTGAGCAATGAGTTTAAAGGAATTAAAATCTGTACTAGACCCGATTCCGTATCGTCCTAACTCAAGTTGAGATGTGCTCGGGACATTTGTATGTATATTGGCAGTTACTGCAGTTTCAATATTACAGGTTTGCAACAGGTCAATGCACTCAGTGTCGTAATCTTCAGTACGACCATTTGGGTATGCAAATGTCCGACAAGCGGAATTTGTCCACTGCTCGATTAGTTGTATAGAAGTTTCTATTTCTTTACGTTTTTGATTGAGAGAAAGTTTTGAGAGTATCGAGTGTGAATGAGTATGGGCGCCTATCTCAACATTTTTTGATTGACTCATTAATTTGATTGTATTTGAATCCAGCACTCGAAAAGGTGAGTCCCGATCAAGTCCAGTTCGCGGATCCAGTCCTAGTTTCTCAATTATAATATCCAGCTCCCTGAGCAAATCGTTGTGAGGGAGTTTCTTTAGTTCTCGTTGTAAAACCGACGATAATTTCGATTTCTGAGCATTGTTTTCTATACAAACATTTTTATCCTGCCACTTAAAAATCTTATTTTTTGTTTGCGATAGAGCCTGGTTAAGTCGGCAATACCACAATGTGTCGTTGCTATCGACAAAGTCTGTTGAAATATAGATTGTAATGGGTATTTCGAATGCACAAGTGATCGGATAGGCCACTTCGTAATTATTTAGGAAGCCATCATCAAATGTGACGGACATTGTTGGCTCTGTGATCTCTCTTTGATGGAGTTTTTTTACTGCTTGCGACAAAGGTAAAATATCATAATTTGCCTTTATATATTGCATTTGCCGGGTAAAATTTTGCTGATCAATAAAGCACCAGTCCTGAATCCTGAGTGGCTCTTTTACGACGCCATGATACATGAGGATTGTGAGTTTATTTTTGCAAAAGTATTGCGAAAAGAGCGAGCCAGTCGCAATAGTGAGAGCCTTGGATGCAATTTTAGGAAGCATTTGGATTTTTTGAAAATAGGCCGTCGAATAACGTATGCTAAGTGCATGCTTCTCGAATGTGTACATCTACCGATGCGAAAACAAATTATGTTTATTTTCAACAGGTCATCGGCTGAATTACCAGATTTTATCTATCTTGAATAAGGGGCCAGGAACCTTTGTATCCTAAGCAGTCCCCAAGCTTTTTTGTAATGTATACCATTCGCGTTCAAGAATACCCACTTATAGCACGCATCTTTTCGCGAAGGGCGTTGTTGTAGAACCTTGAAAGAGATGCCTATTCCTGCGATTCTACGCCTAGCCCTTCACGAAAATCCACGCACTCAAAACGGGCATTCTTGAACGTGAAAGGTATATTTATTGAGATTACAAGCGTTGATAATGGTCGGCTTATCAGGAAGATTTTGGGAGATGTCGGTAAGGAAGTAGACACTGCCGGCCGTGACAGAATAAAACCTTTGTTTTTCTCTGCTGGTTCCGGCGTATTTCGTGTACTAGCGCAATAATATTTAACGACGCTTACGTCGGGCGGCACGCGGGTCTTCAAAGCGTACGCGCAGGGATTTATCGGTGCCGCTGACCATGTTTCCATCAAGTCCCGTTTGCGCGGCGCGAGCCTCGTGTCCTTCCATTTCTATGAAGCCAAAACCCTTGCACCTGCCAGTAAAGATATCTGAGGCTATGGTAATTGTGCGCACTGTTCCAAATTCGGAAAATAATGCGCGGACGGAATCTTCAGTAGCGTCATGAGGAAGATTGCTAACAAACAGCTTTTTCATTTGCGTATCTCGGTAGCGCCGGGTAGTCGTTGCCGGCTGAAGGGAAAAAAGAACCCCGCAAGCGGGGTTCTTTGGTCCAGTGTTGGCAGACTTACCCCTATGCAGGAGAGACGTTTGCAGCCTGTAAGCCCTTAGGGCCTTTTTCTACGTCAAATGTGACAGATTGTCCTTCTGCCAGTACTTTAAAACCACTGCCTTGAATGGCGGAAAAATGTACGAATACATCGGCGCTGCCATCAGACGGAGAGATAAAGCCAAAGCCTTTGGATTCGTTGAACCATTTTACGGTACCTGTAGTCATGTAAATTACCTTTTAAAAAAAATAGTATCTATTCAGCCTGTCTGAAGGCCATTGATTTATAGGGGCGCGTGAAACCGTCCAGTAAGTACGCGTTGCCACGCCCTGTTGCGGAAGCCCGATAAGTCAACAGCCTTCACCCTCTGTAAAAGAATATTGTGAATAGTTACAAAATATAAACATAATAATTAATTGCAGATCTATATAAGGGATTACAGGAGATACCGGGATGGGGTTTCTGAGTAGACTTTAATGAGGACGTGCAACCAATTGGTAATGCAGGAGAGATTGTCCAAGACAGTATGTTTGGATCAGTCGTTCTCCTGACTATTAGTATTATATACGAAAATCTGAGGATGACACGTTGTTTTTTGTTAAATATTTTATTGTTGATCGAAATGGACATAGAGTTTGGGTTTGTGAAGAGCGGGTCAACCAGGCGGTTGCGTGCGTACCGAAGCAGCGTGAATTAAATTTAGCCAAATTAATTAAAGTTTGCATTTGCCGTCAGATATTCGTGTGTAATGTGGAAAATAATTGGTTAAATTATTGTATCTACTCAGCAAGTTTGGTGGATAGGGCGCAAACCACTGATTATTCTGGACGCGTGAATACTTCCCTGTAAGCTCTGCTGCAACATTCCTGTTGCAGAAGCCCGAATAATCAACGACTCGCACCCTTTTAATTTAAATACGGTGGGTAATTACAAAATATTAACTAACAACTGTTCGCTAGATTTAGGTCAGGCAATAGCTTCGACCGCCGAAATTGTTCACTTATCGTGAATTCTGATAATATTGTGGTAAATATTCCCACAGATCATGTGAGCCTTTTAGCATGTCGAAAACTATCCAATCCGTTGGCACTCCGCCTTCTTCGCTGATAAACGCGATCAAGAGATTGGTTCGTCCACTGATAAAACTGTTGATTACACAGGGTATAGTCTATTCAACTTTTTGTGACTTGGTAAAAACTCTTTATGTTGAAACTGCCTCAGATGAGTTCCTGATTGAAGGTAGAGAACAGTCAGTGAGTCGAATTTCCTTACTTACCGGTGTGCACAGGAAGGACGTTAAGCGTTTAAGGGAACGGGTTCGACAAGATTACGCCGCACCAAGTTCTATTTCTTTAGGGGCTCAACTCGTCGCGAAATGGACCAGTCTGCCCGAATATCAGGATGGAAATCAACAGCCTGTTCCTTTATCTCGATTTATCAAGGATGGTGGGGATTTGTCATTTGAAGCCTTGGTTATGTCAGTGAGTAAAGATATCCGTTCTCGAGTCGTTTTAGATGAATGGATAAGGTTGGGTGTGGCCCATTTGGATAATTGCGATCAGGTGATTTTGAATACGAATGCCTTTGTTCCGGAAAAGGGATATGAAGAAATGGCTTTTTATTTTGGACAAAATCTACACGACCACATTGCGGCGGGCGTCTGTAATATGTTGGGTCAGACCCCTGCTTTTCTGGAACGTAGCGTCTATTACAATCATTTGTCCTTTGATGCAATCAACGAAATGAACGAAATGGCAAAAAAAAAAGGAATGTCATTACTTCAGGAATTGAACCGAAAAGCCAATTCTCTGGATAAACCAGAGATGAACGGGGAGGAATCGGATTACAGAATGAATTTTGGAATCTATTTTTACAGCGAACCGTGTTTACGGGAACCAATCAATAGTGACCCTAAAAGAAAATAAATTTATATCATATTTTGGGTCTTGTGTATTTCTGATACTGGTCTTGGCCGTTGGCGCGGTATCTGCGGATGGCTGTCGATCCCAATCAGGAGGAATCGGTGGAACCGGTCACACCAAAGAAGATGGCGGTATAGGAGGTACCGGACACGAAACCGGCGGTGGTATAGGTGGCACCGGTATAACGGACCAGGACGGTGGCATTGGCGGTACTGGACATAGTGGCAAAGACGGTGGGATTGGTGGAACCGGCGATTTGGCGGAAGGAGAAACGATAGGAATTATTGGGACAATCAACGAATTTGCGAGTGTTTGCGTTAATGGTGTGGAGGTTCACTATAATCCGGATACACCAGTTAAGGTAGACGGTAAAAGTGTTACCCACAAAGCGCTTGCGATTGGTCAGGTGGTAAAGGTTGTTGCGAAAAATGTTGGTAATCGAATGGTGGCACAGAGTATTCAGGTCGATCACCCGATTTCTGGCCCAATTTCATCAGTAAACCACGATAAGGGGCGTATCCAGGTTCTTGGGCAAACTGTTGAAATTGGTCGGAGAAGTATTATTTCGGATGGGTTCCGTAAGAGTCCGCGCAGTATTGAAACGCTTCGAAAAGGACAGTATGTAAAAATCAGTGGATTGCGTCGTCCGAATGGCAATATTGCCGCCTCGCGTATTGAAGGTGCGGCGAGATCTGGCAGGGTTCGTATTAGTGGCAAAGTTTTGGGACGGAAGGGAGCGCTCATTTCGATAAAAGGCTTAACTGTCCGCTTGCATCGTGCGCAAAGTATCCGACAAGGTGATTTCGTAGCTGTGCAGGGTACATTGCAACATGATAAATTCACCGGTGGCGTGGCGACCGTAGAGAGCCCAATTCCTTTTGGTGGTGCAATCTCCAGAATAAACGTAGAAGGATTTCTGCAGCGTGCGGCGGATAATAAATCCTTGCGAATAGGGCGTACTGATTTGTCAATTTCCGAAAAGACTATTTTCAGACAGGGTGATAAATCGCAGGTCTTGAACGGTCGACGTGCCACGGTGCTCGGTCAGGTGACCAAACAAGGTCGGATTGATGTGGATGAAGTGATATTTGAAGGCCGTATCGATCGTTCTCGGGGCGCTTCTACCTCAACACAACCTGGGGCCAGTGATCGCAATTCGAATGAATCTGAAACGTCGAATCGCGAAGATAAAACCGGGCGTTCGAGTCGCACAGAACGAACACAGAGAACTGAGCGGTCAGAAAGAAATGAAAGGAGTGAACGGCCTAATCGAGTGGACAGACCGGAACGCCCCAATCGTCCGGAACGACCCGAGCGCCCCAATCGTCCAGAAAGACCAGAACGTGCCAATCGTCCAGAAAGACCCGAGCGGGTCAACCGTCCGGACAGGCCGGACCGCGTGGATAGACCCGACAGGCCAGACCGCGCAGATCGACCGGACAGGCCAGATCGTTCGGGTAGAAACTAGAGTCATAGCGTTCAAACGGTCCAATCAAGATTGATATTAGAACGTATTTAGGAGCGAGGTTTTAATAAAATGCGAAAGATTGACGCAGGATAATTGTTTGTCTTCAAGGCGAAGCAACAGGCGCATAGCAGGGCTACGCAACTGTTGCTACAACGCAGAAGACGGACAATAAGACAAGTCAAGATTCGTATATTATTGAATCCTCGCTCCTTAGGAAGAGATCAATGAAGAAGGGCGGAAATAATGAACCGGAAAGCGAGTAATGCAAACGTATTTCAATCTTAAAATTAAAATCCTGGACTGAATTTTAATCGAGTAGTTTGGATTCATTCTAAGATATCCATTTCAGATGACTATAAAAAGGTAATTCGCACGATGTCAAAAATTAAACAATTTATTGTGACTGTGGTTTTTGTTTTGCCACATTTTTCTACAATCGCCCAGTCAATTGAGAATTTTGAGAGCGAAACTGAACAATTCGATCGAGAAATTGATATCGAAGAATACTACGGTAGTATCAAATTCAGTACGGGATTTGATTTTAGTTCCGGTACCTATGGACAACCGACAACCACAGAGATCTGGTATGTTCCTAATACAATAAAATACCAATATGATTCTTGGACGCTCAAGCTGACTATCCCCTATATCCGAATTACGGGGGCCGGTGATGTCGTCGGGGGTGGTCCCGATGGCCCGGTCGTCGGTCCCTCTACACAGCTCAGAAGAAGCACAGAGTCCGGTTTGGGTGATTTGGTATTAAGCGGATCTTATGAATTGTTTTTGGAGAACCTGCCGTCTTTTGAAGTGACAGGCAAAGTTAAAATTCCAACTGCAGACAGTAGCAAAGGACTGGGAACCGGAGAAGCCGACTATACGATTCAAATGGATATTTTTCAATCTGTGGCTCAATTCACACCATTTGCAACCGTAGGATATCGTTTTACCGGAAACCCGAGCGGCATTCGGTTAAACGACGTATTTTTTGCGTCTGCGGGATTGGGTTATAAGGCCACAAAGGAATGGAGTGGTGGCGCTATCGGGGACTTTCGTCAGGCTACAACCAGTTTTGTCGAGGACACCTGGGAGTTTGTTCCCTATATCACTTGGAAAAATTCATCTGATTTTTCCGTAAATTTGTATGGTGTCGTTGGATTCAGTACCGGTAGCGCCGATATGGGAATTGGTCTTCAGTTGGGTTATCAGCAAGAGTTTTGGCGCTAGTTTCAGAAAAATTAGCGAGAACCGGTCGACTTGGGACTTGGTTGTTTGGGCTGCTGACAACGACTTTGATTTTCGTTTCGTCCGAACTGGTTTTGGCGATGTTCGGAGTGACTCCGGTTTATTACAATCATGATCCCTATGTTGGATTTACATCGTACAGCCCACTATTTGTTGAAAAAACATTCGCCAGCGGTGAGAAGGTATTTGCAACCGCGATCAGTAACAAACGAAACTTCAATGTTCAACGTTTTTCGTTTAAAAAATCTCCTGGCACTTACCGAGTTTTTTGCATGGGTGGTTCAACCACTTACGGTCGGCCATTCGATGATCAGACTTCTTTTTGCGGCTGGTTGAGGGTCTACCTTAAAACGTTTTATCCATTGCGATCATGGGAGGTCGTCAACGCGGGGGGCATCAGTTACGCGAGTTACCGTGTTGTGCAAGTAATGCAAGAAATTGTCCAGTACGATCCGGATCTTTTTATCGTATACAGTGGACATAACGAATTTCTTGAGGCACGAACCTATTCCAGTATTCTGAAACAGCCTCAGTGGGTTATCGAGTTGGACGGTCTCCTGAATCGAACGCGGGTATACACAGTTCTGAAAAAAGTACTGGTCGCTGGTAATCAAGGACAGCAAGCCAATCGTAATAATAAATTGTCTGACAAGGTAGACACACTGCTCGATCACAGCGTTGGTCTAAATGCGTATCAACGGGATCCTGAATGGCAGGCGAATGTATTGGCGCACTATCGGTTTAATATCCAGAAAATGGCGAAAATTGCCAAAGCAAGCGATGCGGAATTGATCCTTGTCGTTCCGGCCTCCAATTTAAAAAACAGTTCCCCATTCAAAAGCGAGCACGGAATGAGTCTGACTGAGCAGCAACACGCAGATTGGTCAATGTTGCTCGGGAATGCCCAATCAGCGCGGTTCGATCGTTTATGGACGGAAGAGCTCTCTTATTTGTATCAGGCTGAAGCGATCGACGAACGCTACGCCGAAGTTCAATATAAGCTTGGTAAGGTTTTTTATGCATTAGGAGATTTTGATAGTGCGAAGAATTCTTTCCAAAAGGCTCTTGACGAAGATATTTGTCCCTTGCGCGCATTGTCATCGATGCCATCCATGATTTATGAGACAGCGGAGCAACATAAAGTACCGGTAATTGATTTTATTAAATTACTGGAAGATGATTCTTTCCAAATATTTGGCCATAAAATTCTGGGTGAAGCTTATTTTTATGACCACGTTCACCCGAAAATCCGAGCGCACCGAATGTTGGCGATAGCGTTAATGCAAACTCTTGTGGGTATGACAATTCTAGAACCGTCACCGCTATGGAATCGACAAGTTCTTGAACAGACGAACCTCAAAGTCATGGCTAAAGTCGATCAGCTGGCTCAGGGGCGGGCGTTGAAGAACCTAGCCAAGGTATTGAGTTGGGCAGGTAAATATGAAGATGCTGCCAGGCTTTCGAAGCAGGCATTGCAAACTCTAGGTTCGGATGCAGAATTGTATTTTATTCTTGGTTTGAATGCCTATTCAAACGGTCGTTCAGAGGATGCAATAAGGTACTACCAAAAAGCGGTCAAGCTGGAACCGAAGTACGTAAAAGCACGAAACAATTTGGGGATCGTTTTAGTCCATGTAGGCCAATACCAGCAGGCCATCGCCGAATACCAGGAAGTACTTCACCTGAAACCGGATCACGCAGATGCCCACTTCAATCTGGGGAATGCTTTGATGGAAACGAATAATCCAGTCGTAGCATTGAAACACTATCGTATGGCTCTCAGTATTCAGCCAGATGATCAGGTGTTGAAGGCGATTTTGAGCGATACAGTATTGGGAAAAAGGAATTAAACTGGAAATTATAACGGCTAATTGATCTCAATTTTAGTTTTAAATTCAAATAACCTTTTCAAGGTTATTCGTAACTGCTCGTCCCTCTATGGGTGATCGGTTCCGGAAGACGCCGTAAATACATCCTTGTATGCGGCTTCCCTGCCGCATACACTTCCTCCACAGATCCCCCATAGAGGGCTGTTTTGGTAGGGGGCAAGTCGTTACGATTATTCTTCTAATATCCCGGCCCAACGGGTGGACTACAGCCCCCTAATTATTAACGCAATCCATCATTCGTCGTTTCACTTCCTTTTTCTCATGTCCCTTCGGATTTCGTCACAAATTGTGACGACTGTATAGAATAATCAATAAAAATATTGACGTGGGAAATATTCCCATGTAATATTTAGAGCATGTGGGAAAATATCCCACATTGTAAAAGTTGTAGATATAAATGCCATTGGCCGCATGTTGGTATCGGCATTGAATTGATGTTGATTAGAGTGCTTTAGTGGTCAACGTGTTTTTTTGGGAGCGCAGTGCAATGAAGAACCAGACAATTCCGATTGGATACCTGCTGAATGCATTCCCCAGTGCAGATTCCCGGTGTTGCTACGAGGTCGAAAAAAAACTCAACAAGAAACCAGCGCGATACTCAATGGTTGTTATTTAATTTATCAGTTGAATATTAGTTATTTATTACAGGTTGAAACTTTTTCGCATCATTATGGATTTATAAATGTTAGACCCTAAAAAATTTATAAATTGTGTTCGCAGTACCATGTCAGCTTCGAAGAGTAAATTCCGATGTGTGTGAATTTGCGGGAAGAAATTTTATGCTTGCACCGCGAAAAATGAGGCAATGCGTTCAACCTCAGAGGTGGGTGGCTACATGCCGAACTCCTCGACAGAAAACTAGAATTATTAATCGTATCAGTGTGTTGTTCCGGCAAGTGTTAAATCCCGGTTACGGAAAGCACCCGACAAAAACAATGAGAATTTGCTATGACTTTATTTTCTGAATTATCGATGAAGCTATTTGCGGGAAAGATGTTCATTCCCGAAAGTTATTATGGTTATAGCGAGAAAAAGCAAGAGAGTTGTCAGAGCCAGATCAATCGGAGTCCCAGACAAATTCTTTCCGATCGCTTTAGGCATAATGATTTCTCTAAATTTTCTGCAAGATTTATAGAAACAATAATCATAACAGTTACGGGTTTCTCAATTGGGTATTTATGTCTGCCGGATGCTCCGTTTTTCACGATTCCTGGTTTTACCTGGCTTATGGTGGGTCCTTTTTTAAGTGGTATTCGTTATGGTTTTTTTTATGCCGTTATGAGTGTTCTACTTGTACTCGGGATACTGGGTTATGGTCAATTATATCAATTGTCCTGGGCCACGGATTCATTGCATACAATCGGCTTGGTTCTGCTATGGATTGCGTTTGTGGTGGGCGAATCCCGAAGTTATTGGGGGCGTCGGATAAATCAGCTGAATGCATCAAACCAATCGCTTAAACAACAACTTAGCGAAATATCTATAGCTTATAGTCTTACCAAGAATTCACACGATCGATTACAGGAGTTGTCTGTGTCTAAAGTCAGTCTTCGAGATGGCGTTCTTGAACTACGGAAACAAATAGAGGATACAAACAAGCTGAACGAAAATTTAGACGAAGTCGGATCGATTATATTAAAAGTGCTCTCTGACCAGGCTGACATTGAATCCGCGAGTTTGCATGAAGTCGGAGAAGATTTGCGGATGAAATCTGATCCGATTGATTCTTTCGGTAGCTCTGTACCTATTGATCTGAACAATCCGTTGTTAATCGAAGCGTTAAGAACGAAGAAAACGGTTTCTCTAAAAAATCGCTTAGTAGCTGATAATCTCTATACCGATTCTGTACTACTGGCAATCCCGCTGGTCGATGTGACTGGAAAAGTATGGGGAATCGTCGCTGTTTCTAAAATGCCATTTCGCAGCTACAGTTCCGATAACATTCGATCAATCTCAATTTTGGCCGGTTATATTGGCGATCTGCTTGCAAAAAAAGATCGCGCCGCCTTTTCGCTGGTAGAAGATGCAAACTTGCAAGATTTTTTCCTACAGATTGATCGGTGTATTAAAGATCGGTCAAGTTTCGATATACCCGCCGTCGTTTTTGGTTTCGAAATTAAGTACCGGCACAAAAGTGACTCTATCAACCAGCTAACCAAAATAGAATCCGAGCAAATACGCAATATATTGACCGTGCATACTCTTGGTCTCGAGAAGTTTTGGACAGGGATAAACCGACAGGGCAATCCGGTGTTTTTGTTACTTCTGCCCCTGACAACAAGTGTATCTGCCGCCTCCTATATAAAGGGGTTAGAAACCTTATTTGACGAGCGATCCACCTTTCAGATAAGCAGAGATTTATCCCCAAAGAAAGTCTTGACTGCGACAGATAGAGCCGCGGATGTTATGGATGTAATGGCTTCTCGGTTAAATATTGATCTAGCCTCGAATGAAAGAATAGAAGAACGGAAGATCTATGCAATCAAATAAAATTAAATCTTTAGATAGCCTGTTCAAAAAAAGGCCAGAGACGGTATTCTCACTGGGGTTGTATTGTTTAGGCGTTAGCCTGGATCTCTGGGCAGCACAACAAATATTTCAAGGATTTTTGCTGAATGCTCTTGTTGCGCATTGTCTATCTGCATTTATACTGCCCTGGCCACTTAGTCGTATTATGCCGCAGGATTTCCGACCAAGCAAAACGATATTATTGCTGTTTTTCTTTTTTTGTCTGTTTATTCCTGTCGTTTCCGGGTTTCTGCTTCTATTACTGGTTACCGTCGGACTCCGTCAACCTAAACCTTCAAATGTTGCTTTTCTTGAATTCACTGGGTTACCTTCATTTTCAGATAAAAATGCTGTTCCAAGCAATCTGGATTTTGCCGACAAAAATGTTTATAGCATTTTGAAATTTTCGACTGATGAATCTGAAAGAGTTAAAGCTGTATTGTCAACACGTTATATGCAGAATAAAAATGCAGTTCCTGTACTACAGCTTGCGTTATCAGATTGTGCAGATGAAGTTCGATTGCTGGCTTTTGCTCTACTCGATAAAAAAGAAAAAGAGTTTGATTCTATCATTCACAGAGGATTGGCAAAATTAAAATCTGATGATCTAAATCCAGAGGAATTTAGCTCAATCCACTACTCTATTGCTGAAACATATTGGGAATTGTCCTATTTGGGTCTAGCGAAAGGTCGCGCCCGCATTCATGTGCTAAATTCCGCCAAACAACATGTCTCCACTGCATTGAAACACCGTAAAAAGGATGCGGCAATGTATGTGTTGCAGGCTCGGGTAATGACACGCCTGGGCAATTATAAACAGGCTCGTAGTGCCTTAGACAAAGCAAAAATTTATGGTATGTCGATGGCAAAATTGGCCTTACTCCAAGCGGAACTGGCTTTCGAATTACGGCAATTCGATACTGTACGCAAGCATGTGCGGCAAATAGATACGACTGCTCAGACCAATATGATTCAAGATGGCATGGTCAATCAATGGATATAGTCGATTTTCCGCAGTTGGCCAAAGACAAAAAAGCCGATGTTGCTTTAATCCTCGAGGGAACCTATCCATTCATTCATGGCGGTGTTTCCAGTTGGATTCATCAAATTATCCGCGGCCTGCCTGAAATACAATTTGCATTGATATTTATCGGTGACCGAAAACAAAATTATTCCGATCTGAAATATAAATTACCGTCTAATGTCGTCCATTTGTCTTGCTTATACATTATGGAACCGGTGTCTATTCCCAAGCCAAAACCAAGCAAAGGTAATAGAGACGTATTTAGACAAATTAAAACCTTGCACCAGGGCTTTCGATGTCCGCACGACCGCGATCTATCAACAGAAATCGGGTCGCTTCTATGCGGGGTAGCCTCCGGTAATAATACGATTACCCAGAAAGATTTTCTTTATAGCGAAGAAGCGTGGTCGTTTATTACCGACCAATATGACCACTATGCCGACGATTCGTCATTTTTAAGTTATTTCTGGACGGTAAGGGCACTGCATACACCTGTATTTGCGTTGCTTGATGTCCTTGAGAAGATTCCTGACGCCTGTGTCTACCATACGATCTCAACCGGGTACGCGGGATTATTGAGCACGATGATCCGCCATAGCAAAAATGCGCCCGTCATTTTGACAGAACACGGCATTTATACCAAAGAAAGAAAGATTGAACTGTCTCAAGTCGACTGGATTAAAGACCTCCGGGAGAGTATTGGCTCAGGATTGAGCGAAGAACTTTGCTATCCAAGGCAACTCTGGATCCGTTTTTTTGAGACTGTGGGCAAGCTGACATACAGTACTGCAGATCCAATTATTACATTGACTGAAGGCAATCGTTGTCGTCAGATTGCCGATGGAGCCGATGCATCAAAGATCACCGTGATACCTAACGGTGTCGATCTTAATCTGTTTAAAACGGTTAGAGAATCACGTCCAATCAAACCGCCATTAATCGTTGGCTTCATCGGTCGTGTGGTTCCGATAAAAGATGTAAAAACATTTATCCGGGCCATGCGGGTTGTCAGCGATCAATTTCCGGAGTTCAAGGCCTGGATCATCGGTGGCGAAGACGAGGATCCCAAATATGCTGCTGAATGCCGTGACCTGGTTAGCAGTTTGGGTATGGAAACAACTATTGTCTACAAAGGGTTCTGTAACGTTGCGGAAGTCATGATTGATATTGGCGTCGTGGTTTTATCGTCCATAAGCGAAGGCTTGCCTCTGGTTATTTTAGAGTCTTTTGCCAGCGGCAGACCCGTGGTTGCAACCGATGTTGGAGCTTGTCGTGAACTTATCGAAGGTGGAACCGACGATGACCGGGGGCTGGGAAAGGCTGGTGCGATCGTCAATATTGCGGATTCGGAATCCCTCGCGGACGCAATTGCAGGTTTTTTTGCCAACGCTGACTATTGGCAGCAGGCTTGTTTTTCCGCCGAAAAAAGAGTATCGAAATACTATAGCCAGGACGCATTATTCGAAAGCTATCGTAAAATATATCGGGCCGCTGTGGAGCGATCATGGCAGGCATAGGGTTCGAATTGCGCAAGTTATTGTATAAAGACAGCTATCTGGGTCTTGTGCAGGCGTATGGGTACGCCGGGTTAATCAGTTCCGGGCCATGGGTTCTTTCCATTGTTGGAGTCGTGGCTATTGGAATCCTGAGTATTGGTTTGAATACTGAAGTGAAAGTGGTCACCGCTTTTCTGATTTCTGTGACCTATCTGATTGCGTGTTCGATCATTTTCGGTGGTTGGCTGCAGCTTATGTTCACGCGCTATGTATCCGATCGAATATATGCCAAGGAAAGGGAGCTCGTGTTGCCCAATCTAATGGGTGCATTATTGGTTACAACCCTCAGCAGTGTAGTGATTGGCCTGGCGTGTTGGCCTCTGTTTTTAGATACTTCTTTAGCGTATCGGTTGCTGATGCTGGTTAATTTAGGGGTCCTAAGTAATCTATGGCTGTTGGTGGTCATGCTTTCCGGGTTGCGCTCCTACAATCTTATTCTCGGGACGTTTATTGTCGGTTACGGTCTATCCGTTTCGACCGCATTATTGCTTAACGAATATGGCTTAGAAGGATTGCTTGCAGGATTCTTCATTGGTCAGGCTATGATGATGTATATGATGTTAGGCTTGCTTGTCCGTGAATATCCGTCAAAAATACTGATTTGCTTCCATTTTTTAAGTACCGAAAAGGCATTTTATAGTCTTGCTGCGGCATCTGTTATTTATAATTTTGGGATTTGGGCCGATAAAATGATGTTCTGGTTTAATCCCGCGACATCGGAAAATGTCATCGGTCCGATCCGAAGCTCTTTTGCTTATGACCCGCCAATTTTCATCGCGTACCTGGCAATTATTCCAGGTATGGCTGCATTCCTATTACGCATGGAAGCCGATTTTGTCGATCATTATGATGCTTTTTTTACCGCGATACAGGATGGTGAAACGCTGTCGACCATCAAAAAGTTAAAAGGCAATATTATTGCTGCAATCCAGTCAAGCTTCCTTGAGATCTTTAAAATCCAGCTAATGACAGCTGTGACTCTAATTTATACAGCAACAGAGATACTCGCTATATTTGGTATTTCGACCAAATATTCAATGCTGTTTTCGGTGTATGTCGCCGCAGTGAGTATTCAAGTCATTCTTCTGGGGATCTATAACGTTTTATATTATCTGGATAAGCGCCATATCGCTTTATATTTAACCGTATTGTTTGCTATTTCCAACGTTGCGTTATCCGGGATTTCTCAACATCTAGGGCCCGCCTTCTTCGGATCCGGATATGCAGCAGCGGTGATAATAACGACGGTTGTAGGAGGTATGGTTATGTGGAGTAAATTGAAGAAACTTGAATATGAAACTTTTATGCTGCAATGATGAGTGACGATCGGAGTATTCCAATGTTCGGAAGGTTTGCTTTTCCAGCCAGGGTTTATTTTATCTTGATTATTCTATCGATATTTGGATCGTTTATCGCGCATGCGGAAACGAAGTCTGCGCATTCCACTGCATTTTATTATGGCAACAATTTACCAATAGGTTCAATTGCCAGTTTTAATAGAATCGTAGTCGAGCCGGAGAATACAACAGAAGTTGAGCTCGCCTATCTAAAAGAAAAAGGAATTAAGGTCTTCGCTTATCTTAGTATTGGCGAAGTAAGAGTAGATAGACCGTGGTCTAAAAAGCTCAATAAACAATGGATATTGGGTTCCAATAAAGATTGGAATACTTTGGTCCTGGATATGAGCAGCACAGGCTGGCAGGAATTTCTTATTCATGATCGGGCAGAAGCACTTTGGCAACAAGGCTATCAAGGGTTTTTTCTCGATACAATGGACAGTTATCAACTTTTTAGCAAAATCCCGGCTGCATCTTCGGCACAAATCAACGGGATCATTCAATTGCTAAGAAAAATGAAGAAACAATTCCCAAAGATTCGATTTATATTTAATCGCGGGTTCGAAATTTTAGATGAAGTAGGCGATTTAGCCGAAGGTGTTGTCGCGGAATCATTATTCGTCGGATGGGACCCACAGACCTCCAGATATAAGAACGTTGCTTTGGACGACCGTGAATGGTTAATAAAAAAATTAACCAGGGTTCGTGATAAATATAAGCTACCGGTTATCGTCATCGATTATTTACCGCGCACGCAGCATAAACAAGCGAAAAAGGTAGCCAGAAAAATCGCCGACCTTGGATTCACACCCTGGGTTGCTCCGATTGAGCTGAATCAAATGGGTGTCGGTGCGCAGAATCTGTATTGGTAGCCGGAATACGCATGAATCTAATGAGAGTTTTTAACTATTTTCTGTTGGTTTCGGTTCTGTCCTTTGGCTTTGTCCCATCTGTCTGTGCAGAATCCGAAGATAAGATTCTAATTTTATATAAGGAGCGCGATCCGGACCATAAAGGTATCGTAGACATTTTTTCGGGACTTCTTCAAGAAGCCGGGTATACATTCGATAGTCGTGACATTGAGACTGTTTTAACCGAAAAAACGGACATGAGCCCTTATTCGGGGATTATGACCACTTTCCAAACTTCACAGATGCTTGGGGCCGATGTCTACCCCGCCTGGTTGGTCGATCAAATGGAAGCAGGACGTCCCATTTTAATCATAGGTAACTATGGTGCTTATCAGGGATTACTTGAACGCTCCGATGGCTCATTGGTCGAGTGGAACGAGTCCACTGAGACAATCAATACTTTTTTTTACCCGTTTGGGCTCAGATTCTATTTCGCTTTTACCAGCGATAACAAAAAACTGAAACTACTCAAAGCCGATAAAAAATATGCTCAATTTGAATCACTCCTTAGTCAAAAGCATTTAAATTACTACCAGCTATACAAAAGCATAAATCCGAATAATAGGATTTTTTTCGAACTAAAGCGTAAGGATATGCAAGATTCGAGCAGTGCGCTTAACGTAATAACACCATTTGGTGGCATGATTCTCGAAGGATATTCTTATTTCTGGGATAGCCGGAAAAACACGAACAGTTTTCGGGTGGATTTTCCATCATTCATGAAGGAAGTGTTTTCGATCGAACCCCCAAGGGTATCCAAATTAAAACTCAAAAGTCATAAAGAGCTTATAAAGGCTTTTCCTCTTCCCGAGCGTGCTCCTCCAGTACTCAGAACCGAGTTAGAAGAATCCGAAATGCCCAGACGGATTCTGATGGTTTACAAGAAATCCGAAGCCCGATCATTCAAAGAATTGCCGATATACAATCGCGCTGCGGTTATTCTGGAATACCTGGGTCTGATTCCGGTCTACCGGGCCGTTGAAGACGGTCTTCCGAGCGACGATGAAATGGAGTATTTTCACGGTATCGTAAGCTGGCACACTCAGCGGCAAATGTCTAAGGCACAGGCGTACGGCGATTGGATGTTGCATCAAATAGAAGGCGGTAAACGAATCGCGATTCTGGAAGAATATGGAGCAAGCTACGACCTGGATACTCAACAGCCGACAACCAATCAGGTTGACGTTATGCAAGCCTTGGGAATTCAATATATTCACAGAGATGAACGACGCGAAGAATATCGCCCTGCTGTCCGCCTGGTGGACAGAAACATGCTTGGCTTCGAACGTTCATTTTCACCATCGACGATTAGCTACCAAAACACCTATCACTCGAAAGATCCACGAAATAAGGTCTTTTTTTCTTTCTCTGACCGCGATTACGGAAATGTTGACCTGGGCGTTATTACACCTAGGGGTGGTATCAGTCTTGAACAAAGCCCGTTTTATTTTCCGCACCATGACTCCAAACGAATCGCTTTGGTAAACGACGCGCTGGCGGGTGACGTCGCCCCGGAAATCGCCGAACAGCCAACATTGGGTGCCTGGAACCTGAATCCTTATCGGTTTTTCGCCAACTCCCTTGGACTCGATCAATTGCCAACTCCGGATATAACGACATTAAACGGCTCGCGCATATTCTATGCCCATATCGATGGCGACGCTTTGGAGTCAGTCTCTCTGATAGACGGCGCACACTTTGCCGGGTTTTTTATTTATCAGGAGATTCTTAAAAAATATCCTGAGATACCCACCACGGTTTCCGTGATTACTCAATTAATCGAGCGAAACGGTAACCCCTATTACCGGCCCGCGATGGAATTGGCGCGAGAAATCTATGCGCTGCCCAACGTGGATATTGCTGTACACACAGCGACCCACCCATTCGACTGGGTAGGTGGCGATCCTTATGTTATCAATCCCGACTCTTATCCCTATAAAATTGGCTACCGGTCACACGATCTTATCCAGGAAATATGGGGCGCAAAGTTGTTCGTCGATCATAATCTGGCGCCCGCAGGCAAGAAAGCCGCCACCTTGTTTTGGTCTGGAGCCACGAACCCCGACAAAAAAGCTCTGGAAATCGTCTGGCGATCCGGTATGCATAACTTGAACGGAGGTGATCCACGGTTAGACGATGCAAATCCTTCGTTGGCCAATCTGGCACCGTATTCCCTCCCTTATTCACCGTATCGCCAATATCTGACATCCGCGCAAAATGATTATTACTATACCTTGTTTTTGACCGGTGACTGGGGTGGCCAGAAGCAATTATTGCAACATTTTGATAAAACCGATAAACCTTATCGGATCTACCCGATGAACCTTTACTACCATTTCTACAGCGGCATCAAAAACGAGAGTATGGATGCACTGAAGACAGTTTACGATTATATCCGTTCGCTGGATGCCACATCCATTTTCACCACTCAGTATCTTGAGATCGTTGAAGATTATTACCGAACCCGAATCGGTCTGACTGATGATGGCTATTGGGTGGAAAACGACGGTTTTCTCAGAACAATGCGTCTTAACGGCAGACAACACGTAGATATGAAACGTTCGCGGGGTGTGCTCGGTTATTCACATAGCGAAAATAATCAGACCTATGTTCACCTGGATAGCCAACGGCGGAGAAAAATTGTTCTTGCCGATATAAAGCCCAAAAGTCCCTATTTAATCCAGGCGACTCAGTTTATCGATGAGCTGACGGCGATCGATGGCCAAGTTCATTTTATTTGCCGCGGTTTTGGTAAAACTTTATTGAAATTTGGCGGGTTACATCCGGATACCGATTACCGACTGACTTTGACCGCGAAAAGCGAAACGCCTGTAACCGTATCGATAAAAACCGATCAGGAAGGTATTTTAGAATTCAGGACTCAACTGGACGCACCGCAGAATATCTATACAGGCACCTTAGAAGTACTATAAAAAAACATGTTTAAGCAAATAGCGCAGATCGTTATCAGTAGTCTCATGAGTCTGATTGTCGTGGACGAACTGCGGGCCATGGAGTCGCTGCCCGTTGCGGCGGAAACATCGATACCTGATGCCAGATCGAACATTTCTGCAGAAGAATCGGAGCGACGATTGCGTGATGGCATGTTGTTATTCGAGCGCGGAAAAACCGAAGCTGCCATCTATACGCTACAGCAATTGCAAAAGGCGGATCCGACAAATCACCAGGTATTACTGAAACTGGGAGAAATCGCCATCGAGGCGAAGAACTGGGCATACTCGATTCAAGTATTACGCAAGGCTTCTTTTTTGCGTCCAAAAGACATCCAGGTCAGGCTTGTTTTAATGGATATTTACAAGGCATACCAAATGCCGATTCAGGAAATCATGCTTGCCAGGGAAATTCTTGCGCTGGACCCACAACATATCATCGCGACCCAACGGCTGGCTGAGCTTTACCGTGAACAATCGATGCTGGGAGATGAAATTAAAATTCGTCAGAATTTAAAAAAATTGCTTCCGGATGATTATAATAACCTTAAACGCCTGGCGGTCATTTTTGATCACAGTGGTCAATTTTGGGAGGCCGCAAAAATCTATGAAAATATCCGTCAATATTATCCAGAAAAACTAAACGATATGCAGTGGTTGGCCGCGTTGTACGACAAACTTGGCGAAGCCTTTCGTGGAGCTGAAGTGCTGGACCATATTGCTGACCACGGGGGTGGCCGCGGTTGGATGCAAAGCCGGGCGGAAACCGTGCTGCGTAGACAAAATAATATTTTCGATCCCGTTTTGGGCGGTATAAAATTCAAAACTGAAACAGAACCCACATTGAAAGTGGATTCCGCAGTCCAAAATATGACCTATACACGATTTCTCGTGCGTTCGCAGGCGGAAATCGGAATCGCGGCCAAATACGCTCATTTGCATCATCGTGGTGTTGGCTTGTTGGACGGAACGATGGATATTAACAGCGCTTCCTTCGTTCTTAACGGCACGTACCATTGGCCGGACCTGTATCTCGACTTGAACGCATCCGTTGGATTTCTACATGATGAAGTCTCGGGTCGGTTATTTGGCAGCGATCCCAGTGTGACAGTGGATGATTTTCCCTTTTTGGCGGATCCCAGTTTTAACTCCTATGGAGGAACCATTCCGATCGGACAAGTGCAATTCACTGCCAGACCCTGGTTAAATTTGATATTCAATCTGAGTTACGAGCATAATTTGGTTGACGATCTTGATGCACGGCTGAGTTTATTTACGTACGACCGGATTTCCGGTGCTGCGAGCTACGTGGCAAATGAAAAGACTGAAGTGCAGGCAAGGATTGATAATTTATTCGTATCCGACGGCAATCACCGTTTGCATGGTCTGTTTTCCGGTTACTATACTCTTTGGGGCAGTACGCCAAAATACGATTACCGCGGTCGGCGTACAGAGTTTTTACGCGTCCTGCCCGGCTTTTTTATTCGTCTGGGTTACGAATTTGAATATTTTAAAGATGACAGGTTGGCCCGGGACGGAAAATACGAAACCTTTTTAACACCGGAATTCCGGCATAAAGCTATCCTGCAGGGGCAAGCCGAATTGTACTCTTTCGCAAGTTCCGAGCGGATTTTTGCTGCCCTCCGTTTGGTTTATGGCGGCGGAACCACACAGGTCTTCAAAAGAGGGTTGAGTGCTCGCCTGTTCTACTACGATTCATTTTTCGACAATGAGGTGGGCTTAAATTACAGCTATGATGACGAACGATCAAACAATACGAGCACCGCGAATAGACGTATCGCCGGACTCTCAAAAAGTCATCAAATATCTTTAGACTTTAAATGGCATTTTTGATATGGCAATAAAAAAAGAGGTTGCAGCGACTGCCCATTGCGTACATTTACGCAGTAGACGAAATTTCTTGAAGCAAATCGCAGCGACGAGTCTTGCTGCCAATATACCGTTAACCCAGATTCGAGACGCATTTGCCTCACCCGTCAAACTGAGCGGCGTTGAATTGCGTGGGTCTGTAAGCCGTCATCCCAATTGGATCAGGGAAGCACGGATATACGGACTTTCCGTATCGGGTTTAAAAGTCGACCCTATAGCCTTGGGTAGGGATATTAACTCGGTGATCGAACAAGCCGGAAATGTCATTGAAGCCGATAGCCGCTTATCAGACTACCTGTCGGATGAGGAATTTGGTGTCGAGCTCGAGCTGATCACAGATGCGGTAAAACTGTTTCATAAAAGAGGCTTGAAGGTTGTCTGGTACATTCCTGCGCTGGAGGTCATCACGCCGAATGGACGGCTGCGGGAAGATTCGTTCGCACGGCAGCATCCGGATTGGCTACAGCTTTCGTTCGATCGAAAGCGGCGAGGGGTGTTTTATGGGCAGAGAGTCTTTTGGGTTAAACCCGACGATGAAAGTGCCTGGATGTGCCCTAATTCCCCGTACGAGGATTGGTACATTGATCGATTGCGCAAAATTGCGGACACAGGAATTGACGGTATCTGGATCGACGTACCTTTATTCGGCTTAGTCGTTGCCAGTTGGGGATGCGCTTGCCATTTTTGTCGTGAAAAATTTGCCCTACAGACTGGGCTCGATTTTCCGGATCGTTTCGATGTCAGCGATAAACGGTTTTGGCGCTTTGTTCGGTGGAGGCATCAGACTTTAAAGGAATTTATGGACAGTTGCAGAGAAGCCATTCTCGGCATTAACCCTCAGATTGTATCCATTGCGGAAGTCGTCGGGCTTGACCATCTTGGTGCAACCGAGTGGGGTACTGAAGGCAGTAATCTATCCAACCACTATATCGTCTGGGAGCAGGACGGGATCAGCGAAACCACGGCGATGGCCAATGGCAGTTATGACGACTGGATTGCACAATACAGTTCCTATAAATATTGCCGTGGGGCAACTCTCGACAAACCTTCCTGGGCATTTACCTATGGTTTTAACGAAGCAGATGCCCAATTGGTCATGGCCGCGGCGGTTGCTGCTCAAAACAATCCGTATGAGATACGGGTTCCAAAGATGACCACAACGGTCGGAATGGAATACCGCAGCATGATGTACAACTGGATTGCCCAGCATTCTAAACAAATCTTTTTGTCCAGATCGCTTGCACAGGTGGCTGTCATCTATTCAGAGCGCAATAGAGATTTTCTGGATGCGATGTATAACGGCGGTATGGTGATCAGTCCGTTCAAGAAATTCCGCGACCGAAGATGGTTGGGCACTCGGGAAAAGTCGCCGATCAACCTCGAATATTTGGGGGACTATCGCGGATTGAGCTTATTACTCTATCAACATCAGATACCTTCAGATATTTATCCGATGAGTCGCGTCAACAAGGATTTACTGGCCCAATATCCGGTTTTAATCCTGCCGTACATGGCGATGCTTGACCAAGCCGAACAGGCCATGTTGCTGGTCGCGGTCAGGAATGGTGCGACGTTGATTGTCAGTGGGCCAGAACCGGGTTATTGGGATACCGATGGCAGTCGAAGAGCAACCAGTCTTTGGGGGAGCTTTCTTGGCGATGCTGATGAAGATACCCCCGTCAGTCGGTCCGTGGGTAAAGGCCGTGTATGTTTTTGGCCAAAAGAAGTCGGGCGGGACTATTTAAAAACCCATAGCGCTGAAATTACAATGCCTGTTTTATCCTGGTTAAAACAAGACGGCGTCGTGCCCTGGGTAAGAAAAAATAATAATGTGGTCGTTCAACCTTATGTCTATGAAAATGAAATAATCATCCATGTATTAAATTATACCTGGGTCGGCGCCCTGAAAAATAAACCCCGAAGTGTGGCGTTGGAGCTTATGATCCCCTGGGAACGGGGTCGTGGAGTGGAACACGTTATTCAGAGCGAGCCACAATGGGATAAACCCAGAATATTGACTTATTCCGAGGAAAATCAAAAGTTGGTCGTACCGCTGGAATGTGGCATTAATTCGTTGGTGAGAATAAAATTCTTCTAATTTGATGATTTCTGCTGTGAGTCTGGACGACAGCTAATTCGAAAGGAGTCGTCCAGAGTCAAAGGCAATACCAGTGTTTGAAAATTTCTGGAATGAGCGTCAACGCATAGCTTATTTCGTGCGCCCGGCGTGTTCACGTATTGTCTTTTGTATTCAATATTGAACACCGGTTTGCCGTTTGTAATAAATGGCATCAATTTTTGGCATTCGTTAAACTCATGGCACTGTTCATTGACCGTGAAATCGAATTCATCGACAAGAACCGGGATTTGATCCACATCGTTTTTCAGTCCAATGAGTAAATGTCGGTCATGTGCTTGCGTGGAAATGAATCGGTTAAAGGCGATTTGATCGGCAGCGGTTAAATTGAATCCCGTGTTGTGTATGTATCCATCGACGTTGTCCGGATCGACCCCACTACAACCTTTTCTTTTGGCTAAATTCAACCTGTTAATGATGATATTTCGTAAATGAGCACTTCGAATATCCAGCCAACGTTCACCCGGCCATCCATCGAGAGGAAGTCCTTTTGCTGCGTTACTGTATCGATCTGCATCAACACGCCAATTTTCAAATGAACCGGCCGAAAAATAACAAATCACGGTTTTTCCCAAGTCTTTGAGAAGCTCGATTGTTTTAGCGGGTGTATCAAATAAATCGATGTCGTATACATCGACCTGGTGGCGGGTATGGAGTTTACCTTGGAGTTGCAAATGCCAGGTGCTGTCGACTGAAAGAGATTTTTTCCTGATCGTTGTTTTATCGGAAACTGCGACTTCGACAAAATTTAATTCGATGAGGGACGGTTGAGTCGAGGGCGTATCGGCAAAGCACACTGTTAAATGTATATACATCAATAAACAGCAATAAACCGTTATTTTATTGATCTTAATTGGCAATTCCACTTTAGATCTGCTGAATTTGAACAATACGGGGAAACGAAAAATGACCAGATGTAATCGTAGCTCACATACCAGTAGAATTAAAGGCGCAAAACGAGTGATTGTGCGCAGTGTATTGCTTATTTTTCTGACTACCAGTCCCGTCGGTTTCTGTGACTCCATTTCAATCAGATTGGATGGTCATCCCATCAAGGTATTTAATGGTATTCCAAAGCAACAGGGTTGGGGTGAAGATTTGGTCTATGAAGCAAAACCCGCATTCCTTGATACGCGTACGATGGGTGCTCTGGGCGGCATCCCTTTAGTCGATATCTGGAACAAAGACGGCGGCATCGCCGTATTCAATACAACGACCTACCAGGAACCGCTTAAAGTAAATCTGAAATTGGATCATCAGGGACTGACGATTGAAGCCAGCGGTGGAACGAATCTGCAGGTTTTTCGGCATAGTGGAGATTATTTTGAGGCGGTGAGGGAATTCGCATTGCGAATGAAGAAAAAGGGCTTATCGGTACAGCCCGCACCGGATTGGGCATTCAATGCCAATTGGGAAAGCTATGGTTTCGAAGAGGATTTTGATCTCGGCACGATCAGGAAAATGCTGCCAGCATTAAAGGAACTCGGTATCAAAACGATTACGGTGGATTCCGGATGGTACGGAAAAAACCGGGGAGATGATTTTGAATTTTCTACGGGTGATTTTGCAATAAACCCGGATGTAATCGGAGCAGAGGATGAGTGGGTCGATTTTATTCAAGACCTTCATAGCCAGGGGTTTCGAATTCGACTCTGGTGGACGCCTGGCGTAGCGGAAAAAGATACAGATCTAGGGCGAAAACATCTCGATTGGTTTTCGAAAGACGTTATTTCTTCTACCGGAGATACTGCGGATGTGTATCTTTATCCCGGCAATCGCGACGTAAAGAAGTGGAATTCGACGTTGATTAAGCGATTTATCGGTTATGGTGTTGACGGATTCAAACAGGATGATGTTTATAATTACATCGGCGAGCGTCCTCAGGATCAGATCGATTATGCTAATTTAATCAATTCGAATTTAACCATAGCGCAATCAATTAAAAAGGATTTTACGATCAATACCTGTAATTGTGGTCTGGCACAGAACTTTTATCTAATGTCCGGGCAAAATCAATTGATTGTTTCGGATCCGGTTGGGTCCACGCAGTTTCGGCGGCGGGCTAGGTATTTGCATGCGTTGAATGTCAACGGTGCCGCAATTCTCAGCGATCATGTTGAACTGACAAATGGAGATGTTGGAGCGGAGGAATTGGATGCGCCCGGCTTTTATGATCGCGTGGATTTTTCTTCTGTGGTTCCACTTGGCCTGGTTCTGCAGACAAAATTCAGAAAACCTCCAGGGGGGCACTATAAAAAGTGGTTCAAAATCTATAATGACTACAAATTTTATACTATGAAATGGGTCAATATCCCTATTCGAAATAATCACTTGGAAACCTATCTTCTACAAGACAATAATAATCTCTACTTTTCTTTTTTTACTAAAAACACTAATGGGAAATTCGAAGGCGAGATTGATCTGCAAAATCTGACCCCGAATCAGTGTTATAAAGTTTACGATATCGTAAGGAGCAAACTCATAAAGATATTCGCGGCTGTAGGCAATACTAAAGTGTTGAAAATTAAGTTTACTCACAGTCTAAACATCGGCGTTATACCTGTGGATCATGCGACTTGCTAAAATATTTTCTTCTACAGAAATAAACCAAAACTCAACAAGCTTGTTCTCATTCCATTGTCTTTTCATCGGTCTTTCCGATTGTGCTAAGGAAAGACGAATATATGAATTCTATATGAGGATTAACAATAATCTATTCTTAGGTCAAGTGGTGGATTCTGGCAGCTTCGATAGATTTAGGCTAGGTGCCGAACGATCAGTTTCTTTACACCAGGCTTATATAGTACTAAAATAGTCCACTAAATTTTGAGGGACAATATGCTACGACTGAGTAAGTTGACTGACTACGCGACAGTAATATTATGTTTTATGGTTATGGACAGAATAAAGGTTGTCGCGTCAGTTGAAATTGCGGAAGCGACCGGCATTTCATTGCCAACAGTCAGTAAAATATTGAAGATTTTGGTGAAATCCGGTGTACTAAATTCAGTTCGCGGTGCCAGGGGTGGGTATCGTCTGGCCCGAGCACCGGAAAAAATTTCGGTGGCGGAAGTCATTTGCGCGTTGGAGGGTCCCATTGCTGTGACCGAATGCAGTATTTCCGACCATAATTGCGAGCAATCCCCCAAATGTAGTATTCGTGGGAATTGGACGGTAATAAATACTGCAATTCAGTCTGCGCTTGAGTCAGTGTCTGTTGCGGATTTAACACAACCAGGCAATGTAGCGATTGATGGCTTAAAAGTACCTGTGGAAAGTTTATACCGAAAACGCCGACAAAAAGAATTCGGAGAGAGTAATGTCAGCTAGTACGCAAGAAATAGAAAAACTGATTGGCCAGAAATACAAACAGGGATTCGTCACCGACATGGACTCGGAGAGTTTTCCTCCCGGGTTGAATGAAGATATTGTTCGGGCTATTTCAAAGAAGAAGGACGAACCCGAGTTTTTACTTGAATGGCGGTTAAAGGCGTATCGCCATTGGTTGACAATGCAATCTCCAGAGTGGGCTTTTGTACAGTTTGATGAGATCGATTATCAGGCTATTAGCTATTATTCCGCACCTAAGGCTAATGCGGATGGCCCGAAAAGCCTGGATGAAGTCGACCCGGAATTATTGGAAACCTATAAAAAGCTGGGTATTCCACTGGATGAACAGGAACGGCTTGCCGGTGTGGCGGTGGATGCGGTATTCGATAGTGTGTCGGTGGCGACCACATTTAAGGAAAAGCTGGCAGATGCCGGTGTCATTTTTTGTCCAATCTCGGAAGCGGTACAGTCTTACCCTGAACTGGTGCAACGTTATCTGGGGTCTGTGGTTCCCTATACGGATAATTATTTTGCAGCCTTGAATTCGGCTGTTTTTTCCGATGGCTCATTTGTATTTATACCCAAAGGGGTACGTTGCCCAATGGAGCTGTCAACTTATTTTCGTATTAATGCTGCGAATACAGGGCAGTTTGAACGAACATTGATTATTGCAGAAGACAGTAGTCATGTGTCGTATCTGGAAGGGTGTACGGCGCCAATGCGTGACGAAAACCAGTTGCATGCGGCTGTGGTTGAGCTGGTTGCTCTGGATAATGCCGAAATTAAATATTCTACGGTACAAAATTGGTACCCAGGGGATGAAAATGGCAAAGGTGGCATTTTTAATTTTGTGACCAAGCGTGGTGATTGTCGTGGTACAAAATCTAAAATATCCTGGACCCAGGTTGAAACCGGATCGGCGATTACCTGGAAATATCCCAGTTGCGTGTTAACTGGAGATGACTCGATCGGTGAGTTTTATTCAGTCGCGCTGACGAATAATTATCAGCAGGCGGATACCGGAACGAAAATGATACATATCGGTAAAAATACCCGCAGTACAATAATTTCCAAAGGGATCTCAGCCGGTAAAGCGCATAATGCATATAGAGGATTGGTCAAAGTACTCAAAAGTGCGTACGGAGCACGCAATTATACCCAGTGTGATTCATTGTTAGTGGGTGATAAATGTGGTGCACACACATTCCCTTATATGGAAGTAAAGCAGCCCTCAGCACAGGTTGAACATGAAGCATCAACTTCCAAAATCAGTGAGGATCAGTTGTTTTTCTGTATGCAGCGGGGAATATCGGCAGAAGACGCAGTGTCCATGATCGTGAATGGATTTTGTAAAGAAGTATTCAAAGAATTGCCAATGGAATTTGCAGTTGAGGCGCAGGCATTGCTGGGCATAAGCCTTGAGGGCAGTGTCGGTTAATTTTGTTGAACAATTGTTAGTTTGCAATAGATTTTTTGTTTTCAAACTTTCTATTCGAGTTATTCTCAGCATTTTTCAACTCAGTTATCTGGGTCGAAGTGTATCCACAGGTTTTGAGTGAGTCGACCAGAGTTTTCTGAGGGTGTTTAGATTGTATCTACCCAGCAGGGTTCGTGGTTGGGGTGCAAGTCTTAACTGCTAATCTTTTGCACCCTTTTTTGGTAAATACGGAGCGAGGTTTTAATAATATGCGAAAGATTGACGCAGGATTATTGTTTGTCTTGAAGGCGTAGCAACAGGCGCATAGCAGGCCTACGCAACTGTTGCTACAACGCAGAAGACGGACAATAAGACAAGTCAGGATTGGTATATTATTGAATCCTCGCTTCTACGGTAAACAAGTTAAGTTTGCCTTGGTAATACGCGGTGTAGAAATAAATATTTTACGGAGAGTTTAATGCTTAGTATCGAGAACCTTCATGTTTCAGTCGAAGGTAAAGAAATTCTGAAGGGGATTAGCCTGGAAATAAAACCTGGCGAAGTACACGCGATTATGGGTCCTAATGGCAGTGGAAAAAGTACCCTCTCGCATGTTCTGGCAGGCCGGGATGGCTACCAGGTCACAGCCGGAAAAGTGAGTTATAAGGAGCAGGACTTACTTGAAATGCTTCCCGAAGTGCGTGCCCGGGAAGGTGTGTTCCTGGCTTTCCAGTATCCAGTGGAGATACCGGGTGTCAGCAATATTTATCTGTTGAAAGCAGCATTGAATTCTATTCGTAAGCATCAGGGCCTGGATGAATTGGATGCCATGGATTTTTTGAGTATGGTTAAATCGAAAACAAAGATGGTGGCAATGGACGAACAGTTTTTATATCGGGCTGTGAATGAAGGGTTTTCAGGCGGCGAAAAAAAACGAAATGAAATTTTGCAGATGGCTGTGCTGGAACCCAGTCTAGCGATACTTGATGAAACCGACTCGGGGCTGGATATTGACGCTCTGAAAATCGTTTCGGACGGTATTAATGCACTGCGGCGCGATACGCGTTCATTTATCCTGATTACGCATTATCAAAGGCTACTCGACTATATCAAACCGGATCATGTCCATGTTCTGGCGAATGGACGAATCATAAAATCCGGTGATGCAGACTTAGCTCTTGAACTGGAAGACAAAGGCTACGGTTGGATCGAGCAAGCTGTCGGGGCGTAACAGAGTTATGGTTGCGAAAATAAACACCCACTACCTGAAAGAATATGATCTTCGCAGAAATTTTCTGCCGGGTAACAGCCATGCCTGGTTGCGTGAGCTTCGTGAAGCTGCGCTGGAGAACTTTTCGAATACAGGATTCCCATCACCTCGTGACGAAGAGTGGAAATACACCAATGTTTCGTCGATAGAACGCAAACTGTTTTCTGCGGTGCAAAGGGATCGAGACCCAGCAGGAATTGATCCGGCATTAATTAATGACTACGCAATTGATAATGCTTTGGTACTGGTTTTTGTTGATGGCTTTTACTCAGATGAATTATCCATTCTACGGGAATTACCGAGTGATATTATCGTGGCTTCCATGGTTGATGCGTTGGATCAGCATGCAGAGAAAATAGAGGCTTGCCTGGGTTCGGCACTGAAAAACGAGTCAAATGGTTTTATCAATTTTAATTCAGCGCTGTTCAGCGATGGTGTTTTTGTTTGTATTTCTGCCGAAAAGAAACTGGAATTTCCTGTACAGCTTTTGTTCGTCGCACGCGATCAGGATGCATTGTCTACAACACGTAATCTGGTCATTGCAGAGCAGGGTGCTCAATGTGAAATTGTCGAAACATATATAAGTGCAGATGATTCGGGTTATCTGACTGCATCGGTGTCAGAAGTGCTGGTTGCCGAAAATGCCTGCGTCAACTGGACGAAGGTGCAGTGTGAGTCGTCGAAAGGATTTCATTTCGGGGGTTTGTATGTGAACCAGCAAGCCTATGCTCAATTTAAGCACTCGAGTTTTTCGTTTGGTGGCTTGCTGGTGCGCAACGAAGTCCATGCTGAATTGGGCAATGCTTCGGAATGTACTTTGGATGGTGTGTTTATCGGGGCAGGTCGTCAGCATGTTGATAATCATACGAGAATTTGTCATGCCAGGCCCAATGCAATCAGCCGGGAATTTTATAAAGGAATCCTGGATCAACGTGCTCGCGGTGTGTTTCAAGGGCGAATTATTGTCGCTAAAGATGCGCAAAAAACAGATTCAGAAATGAATAACCGTAATTTATTGTTATCGGAAAATGCCGAAATAGACACAAAACCACAGCTTGAAATTTATGCCGATGATGTTAAATGCGCGCACGGTGTGACAGTCGGTCGCCTGGCGGATGAATCGGTTTTTTATCTGCAATCTCGTGGAATCGAAGAGTCGGCCGCCAGAGATATGCTGACTTTTGCCTTTGCCAATGAGATGGTCGAAAAAATAACTAATAATAACTTGCGTGGTGTCGTGCAAACTGAATTACTGAATTGCTTACCGCAGTCAGGTGTAAAGAAGGAATGGTTATGAGTGGTGTAAACCGGGAAGCTGTTGAATTGAGTATTGCGAGTCGTCGTTTTGATGTCAATCAAGTGCGTGGAGATTTTCCGATTTTGTCGGAAGTGGTGCGTGGAAAACCGTTGGTCTATCTGGATAATGCGGCAACATCTCAAAAACCACGGGCTGTAATTGATGCAATATCCCACGTTTACGAGCATGATTTTTCTAATGTTCATCGAGGTGTGCATACTCTGAGTGAACGTTCAACCGCAGCCTATGAGCAAGCCCGCGAAAAGGTGCGGCAGTTTATCAATGCCGACAGCACGAAAGAAGTAATCTTTCTACGGGGGACTACCGAGGCAATTAATCTGGTCGCGAGCAGTTACGGTGGAGCAAATATCAAGCAGGGTGATGAAATTCTGATTACCGCGATGGAGCATCATTCAAATATTGTTCCCTGGCAGATGCTTTGTCAGCGTACTGGCGCGATTCTAAAGGTTGCTCCGATCAATCTTGACGGAGAATTAGTACTTGAGGAATTTCAACAGCTGTTATCTGATCGCACCCGGATTGTCTCTGTGTCGCATATGTCAAATGCATTAGGATCGATCAATCCGGTAGAGAAAATTATTGAGCTGGCGCACGCGAGTAATATACCCGTTATGCTGGATGGGGCTCAGGCGGTTCCGCATTTGGCGGTGGATGTGCAGAAACTGGACTGTGATTTTTATGCGTTTTCCGGACACAAATTGTACGCGCCTTCGGGAATTGGTGTTTTATATGGTAAATCTGAATTATTAGAAGCAATGCCTCCCTACCAGGGAGGCGGCGATATGATCAGGCGCGTGACTTTTGAAGGCACTGAATATAATGCGTTGCCCTATAAATTCGAAGCGGGTACCCCGAGCATTGCAGATACTATCGGCTTGGGTGCAGCGTTGGATTATATCTCTTCACTGGGAATTGAGCAGATCGCTGAACACGAAAAACAGTTACTGGACTATGCGACCGAATGTGCGCAAAAAATATCGGGGCTGCGAATCATCGGAACGGCGGAGCAGAAAGGCGCGATACTTTCATTTGTGTTGGACACGGTTCATCCGCACGACATCGGTACGGTACTCGATCATTATGGTATTGCAGTACGCGCGGGCCATCATTGTGCGATGCCGGTCATGGATTTTTTTAAAGTACCCGCAACCGCCAGGGCGTCTTTTGCGATGTACAACACATTTGAAGAAGTGGATATATTGATGGATGGCTTAAAAGAAGTAATAAAGGTTTTTGGCTGATGATGAATGATTTAAGGGATCTCTACCAAGAGGTGATATTTGACCACAATCGTAATCCCCGTAACTTCCACGTTATGGAAGATGCAAATCGCACTGTCGAAGGTTTTAATCCATTGTGTGGCGACCGGCTGACATTGTATTTGAATGTTCAAAACCAGGTTATCGAGGATGCCAGTTTTCAGGGATCCGGTTGTGCAATTTCCACAGCATCGGTTTCGTTGATGACCGAAATGGTCAAGGGAAAAACAGAACAGGAAGCTCAATCGTTATTCGAAACATTTCATAAAATCACGACCGGTAAAGACGATGAACTAAAGTTGGAAGAGCTGGGTAAACTGCAGGTATTAGCCGGTGTCAGAGCGTATCCGGCACGCGTAAAATGTGCAACATTGGCTTGGCATACCCTGGATGCAGCAATCAAAAATGAAGCGGATTCTGTGACTACAGAATAAACGAATGACAGTGAAGAAAGGCTTGAAACAAATTGGAAGTTGCGCATGACAGAATGGAGTGATGTGATCCAGGTGCGTGCCCTGGCCGATGGCGAACACATGCTAGTGGATCTGGATGGAACCGATGTCGCGGTATTCAATCTGCAGGGACAATTTTTTGCTATCGAGGATGTATGTACACACGATGGTATGGAATTGGCCAGTGGTGAGCGATGCGGTGACGAAATAATCTGCCCACGACACGGTGCCCGGTTTTGTATCCGCAACGGTAAAGCACTTACGCCACCCGCCTACGAAGATCTGCATTGTTTTCCAATTCGAATCGAAGCCGAGATGATTCAGGTTCGAGATGATCGATGGGATTGATTCAGCATATCTCTGGTAATGTGCTAAGTCATCGTTTTCAGGAAAAACAGCAACGCTGCCACTTACTTTAGTACTGACCTCTTTATCTGCGGGAAAAGAGGTCAGTACCCATATTGTTGCAAGGTAAAATTTTTCAGTCGTAACTTAACTACTTGCCCCCTATCGAAACAGCCCTCTATGGGGGATCTGTGGAGGAAGTGTATGCGGCAGGGAAGCCGCATCCAAGCCTACAAGGATGTATTTACGGCGTCTTCCGCAACAGATCACCCATAGAGGGGCGAGCCAGTTACTTTCAGTCCTTCAATGTAATAAATACACGATCGATTTCCCCGGAAAATGCAAACACACCGCCTTCGTAACTGGAATCGACCTGTGTTCCGGTATCCCGGCCAATATCGAAGGTTTCAGCCAATGAGTAGGTGCTGATATGCATTTGCGGCATGTCGATGCTATCCACTTTAGCGCCGTTGACGTACAGCTCGCCGGTACCGCCAAATTCGACGGTCTTGAGAAAATTGAATTTCAGTGCTGTCTTGCCTTTCGGTAGTGCCGGGGAACTTAAGTGGTAATGTACACCATCGAGGTAGTTGTAGTCGTAGTGCAACTTACCCTCTTTTATATACATTGTGAATCCGCCAGTCATACCGCCAACTGCGACAATCACACCTTCTTCATCGCCGTTAAGGTCAATAGTGGTCACAATTTCATGCGAACGGTTCTTGACCGGGGCGGATGCTTTCTCGGCAATTCGAAATGCACCCGGTGCGAAATAGACATATTCTTTTTTATCACCGAACATGATGTCCTGCACACCAGCAATTCTTTTAATCATATCATCGTAGAGAGGATAGACGTTGTTGGCCCAGGCTTCATCATCGAATGCTTGTTGGAGTTCTTTGAGCTTTTCTGGGTACTTCTCGGCCAGATTAGTGCTTTCAGAAAAATCTTCGGAGACATGATATAGTTCCCAGACGTCATCTTCGAAAGGTACTACCTTGTTGAGTTCCCACGGCATTCGGTTAGCATGCAACGTGACAGCTTTCCAGCCATCCTCCCAAATCGCACGATTGCCATACATTTCATAGTACTGCCGTTTCTTGGCGTTGGGTGCGTCGGCATCGTTGAACGAGTAGTTCATTGCGATGCCGGTAAACGGTTGCTGGGGGATTCCGTGGTACGTCTCAGGCTTTTCTACCCGTGCAGCCTCAAGAATTGTTGGCGCAATATCACTGATATGATGATATTGTTTGCGAATTTCACCCTTACCCTGTATTCCATTGGGCCAGTGAATGACCAATGCATCAGCCTGGCCGCCGCGATGCTCGGATTGCTTGAAATAACGGAAAGGAGTGTTTCCCGCCATGGCCCAACCGGCATGATAGTGCGGGTAGGTATCCCGTCGGCCCCACCGTTCCAGATTACGCATGCTGGCATCGAAAGGGGTCTGCAGGCCATTTAGTACATAGGTTTCGTTGAATGTACCGGCCAGTCCGCCTTCACCGCTTGCGCCGTTGTCTGAGGTAACAACAATTAAAGTGTTGTCCAGTTCACCGATGCGCCGTAGGGTGTCGACGACCCGACCAATCTGATGATCGACGTATTCCAACTGAGCGGCAAATACTTCCATTTGTCTCGAATAAAGGCGCTTTTCATCGTCATTGAGCGAGTCCCAGGCTGGAAGTTCGTCAATGCGCTCGGTAAGTTTTGTGTCTTGCGGAACGATGCCAAGCCGTTTTTGGTTTGCGATTATTTCTGTACGTGCCTGATCCCAGCCCTTATCAAATTTGCCGGCATACTTGTTGATATAGGCATCCGGGGCATGGTGTGGAGAGTGCATCGATCCTGATGCCCATAGCATCATAAAGGGTAAATCAGGTTTGAGTGATTTATGTCCGGTGATCCAGTCGATCGCACGGTCAGCAAGATCTTTATCAAGGTGCTCGGTCGTATGATACGGCTCAGGTGTGTGATCATTCCACATCACCGGGATAAACTGGTGTACATCCGCCGACATAAAGTTGTAACCGTGATCAAAACCTTCATCACTGGGCCAGCGGTCGAAAGGTCCAACCTGTGAAACCTCGTAAAGCGGCGTGTGATCCCATTTACCCAGTGCATAGTTCACATAGCCTGCTTCTTGCAGGTAATTGGCTACCGATTTGGCCGATGAAGGAACGATTGCGTTGTAGCCGGGAAAGCCCATGGCGGTTAAGGCATGGCTACCAAGGCCAATTGCATGTGGGTTGCGTCCGGCCATCAGAGTGGCACGTGACGGTGAGCACAATGCCGTGGTGTGGAAATTGTTGTATCGTAAGCCGTTGCTTGCCAGGGCATCAATGCTAGGGGTTTCGATTAAGCCGCCAAATGAACCAATCTGGGCAAAACCGGTGTCATCGAGCAGGAAAATAATGACATTGGGTGCATCTTTGGGTGGCCGTTTTTCGGCTGGCCACCATTCTTCTGAGTCCTTGTAAGAACGTGCAATTTTGCCCCCAAATGCAGGTTGGGTATTTGAAATTGGTGTGTTGCTTGTGTCTCCCTGTTCGGTAATCTGCTTCATTTGCCCACAACTGCTAACAAGAAAGGCTAATGCCATACAGCTGATAAATCCAAAGTAATTTGCCCTGTTTTCCATTTTATTCACCTTACAAATTGATTGACCAGGATGATTCCTAACATTTTCACATATACCAAGATATTTCAGTATATCACCGGTAAGGTGGTATTTATAAGTATGAATACTTATATTGAAACGGCTTGTCCCCTAATCGAAACAGCCCTCTATGGGGGATCTGTGGAGGAAGTGTATGCGGCAGGGAAGCCGCATCCAAGCCTACAAGGATGTATTTACGGCGTCTTTCGGAACAGATTACCCATAGAGGGGTGAGCAGTTACCTTATATTAATAATAAGTTATAGGGCAGGCCAATCTATTAGCCTTTAATTCAATTTTTTGATAAACAATATTAAGAAATTCTATGTGCTGATTCAAAAATGGTAATTTTTCACAGAATATTTTCTTGAGATAGGTAAATATGGTCAGTGGGGTAGTGTGCATAGATCCCGAGCTGAACAATAAAGATTATCAGGAAGGGGAGAAATATGGCTAGAAAATCGAAGAATAGTAAAAAAATTGAATACCGTAATGTCAAGATAGAAATCATTTCCGGGCAAACCGAGGAGGCAATAAAAATCGGTTCGAAGGGAATAGAATCATCCCGGGACGCTGATACCGGGACGTATGTTTGTGATGAACTGCCTTATCAAACGTTTGGAACATTGGAGGAATTGGGCAAAGCTTTTGTCGATTCAGAGGATTCAGATTGATTTTCTATAAGCACAATTGCTGCTTTTTAGATTAAATATTTACAGGAGGTTCTTATCATGAACGTGAGAAAAAATGCTGCAAGTTTGAGTGATGCTGAGTGGCGTCGATTCATGCAGGCTGTCGTCAAACTAAAACATACATTTTATGCCGGATCGGATCTAAGTCTATATGACCAGTTTGTTGCTATCCATGTAGCGGTTCGAGGCCTGGGTGGTGCACAGAGTGGAGATGGAGCCCATAATGGGGCTGCATTTTTAGCCTGGCACCGTGAATATATTCGCCGTTTTGAAAAGGCGCTGCAACTCGTTGATCCTCAGGTTTCTTTGCCATACTGGAATTGGGGTTTGGGTCCGTTGTCGGACACTACATCATTGTTTGTTGATAATCGCATCGGTCCATTGGGTTCTGGTGGTAACAGCGGCTTCGAAATTGTGTCTGGTTACCTTGCTCGAACACCCAATTCTATTAACCCATTGGGTTGGGTGATACATCCACAATTGAGGGTGCAGGGGGCAGGATTACAGCGTAATCGCAGTTTAGATACTGGGCCTGGATGGCCTACGGCGGTGGGAATCGGTAATGTTTTGGGTCAAGTGGTTTTTCAGTTATTTCGTCCGGGACTGGAAGGTGCTCCGAATCATAATACTGTACATAACCGAATGGGACGGGATATGGCGGCGGCGTCGTCACCCAATGACCCTATATTCTTTCTGCACCATTGCCAGGTGGACAGAATATGGGCTAAGTGGCAGGTCGATCATCCTGGTGGTGCAAATTATAATCCTTTGGGATCCGGAGGTCAGGGCCATCGTTTGAATGATCGTATGTGGCCCTGGGATGGTGGTGATTCTGAGACAACACGTGCAGTGACCGAGTTACTTCCCGGATTGGCGGCGACCGATATTGTGCAGCCCGTTGATATTCTGGATCATAGAAGTTTAGGTTATTGTTATGACGACGAACCGGGTTGCCCTTGTGCGGGAAATGGTAATAATAACGGTGGCGGTGGTGAGCCCCAGCAGCCGATCGTGCTACGTGGAGAGACCCGACCGAATCTTATTATTCCGGATAATGTACCGCAGGGTGTGGCCAGTAATATCACTCTCAACGGTAATGGAAGTGTCTTAAATATTACAGTCTCGGTGGAGATTACCCATACCTGGATTGGCGATTTGAGGATAACATTAATATCGCCCGATGGCTTGACGGCTTTGTTGCATGATCAAAATGGGGGAGATACGAATGACATTCGTCGAACTTTTACGCCGACAAATTCTGCTGATCTGGCGAATATGACTCAAGGTGGAGTACAAGGCGGAGGTACGTGGGGCTTACATATTTCAGATAACGCCAACAGGGATACTGGAAGGCTCATCTCCTGGTCTATAGAGGTGACAGTTTCCGTCTAACGATTTTACATGCAGCAGAGCGGCCGCTTTAGCGAGACTATTGCGGTCGCAGTTGGGTGTAACGGCTCAGTGAATTTCTTTTTGTTACTGGCATTAACTTGACATAATAATTGGAAACGAGCAAAATCCCCTGTCCTTCGATAATGCTTGCTGGCAAGATATATAATACTTGCGTTCAAGCCGCTTAAGGTCTATTTCAATTGGCAAGGTAGCTCAGCTGGTGAGAGCGCAGGATTCATAACCCTGAGGCCGGGGGTTCAAGTCCCCCCCTTGCTACCATTTCACACCACCCCACACATACTCAGGCAATTGAAAAAATTGCATATTCTTGTTTTCGATGTGTCTGGCATTGTCTCTAAAAGTGCCCGCAAATCGAGAAGCCACCCGA
>Ga0114934_10000040_pt1 | contig 65777 bp, 87 predicted proteins | sample 4SBtaG_2_FD_99695 | JGI IMG/M metagenome (GOLD analysis project Ga0114934, IMG submission 99695) | Deep subsurface microbial communities from Kolumbo volcano to uncover new lineages of life (NeLLi) - 4SBTROV10_white metaG | ecosystem: Environmental > Aquatic > Marine > Volcanic ...
AAATACAAAGCAAAAGATGGAAAAACAGAAAAAGAAATAGCAAGAGAGAACAAAGTTGCAAGAATATTTGGCTGTGGTTCTAATGTTTATTTGTTGTATTTGTGAACCACAATTATATTTGGTTGCGGGAGAGAGCTTAACAAAACGGTAAGCTCTTTTCTTTTATCGTCTCACTATTTACTTAGAACCGAGGAATATTAATGTCAACACCCACACTAACGCCACTTTCGCAAACAAGCAGAATAACTCTACCTGCTACAGGAACCATTACTAGTGTCGCGTCAAGCTTGCCGTTTGGCGTTCCTCAATATACTTCGGACGTGTCGTTCCTTACAGGTGCAGCAGATCAGGTTAATTTCACATACAGAATGTTTGGTGGAGAAATTCTTGACATCGAGTTGACAGAAAAGCAAGTTTATGCTGCTTACGAATATTCAGTGCTTGAATATTCTTCAATGATCAATAGTCATCAAGCAAGAAATGTTTTGTCAGATGTTTTAGGTTTTCCAACAGGCACCTTTGATCAAGATGGTGAACTTAAGTCAGGAACAGCACTAAGTTCTAGTTTGAGTGGAACGAGTCTTGCAGTTATGTATCCAGATTTTAATTTAAGAGGAACACTAGACATAACCAGAGCTATATCAACAGAATCAGGACTTGGTGGAACTAAACCATTCTATTCAGCTTCAGTTAATATCATTTCAGGTGTTCAAGATTACGATCTTCAAGCAAGAGTAGAAACACTTGGAACTTCCAGCGTTGAACTTTTTTATAACAAAATTAACGATAATAGAATCACTATACGTAGAGTGTGGTACAAGACTCCAAGAGCTATGTGGAGATTTTATGGATATTACGGTGGCTTGAGTGCTGTAGGCAATATGTCGACATATGGACAGTATTCGGATGACTCTACGTTTGAGGTTATTCCTGCTTGGCAGAATAAACTTCAAGCTATGGGTTACGAAGATAATATTTGGACAAGAATCTCGCACTATTCATTTGAGTTGAAGAACAATAAAGTAAGACTCTTTCCAAGACCACAAGGAACGACATTGACCAAGCTATGGTTTGAATTTACCGTCGACGATGGCGATGTTTTCAATATCCAAACTTCAGGAAGTTCAGGCTCTAAGAGAAACAGAGGAGTAAACAACTTCAATACTGTACCTTTTGCTAATATTCCATATTGTAATATTAACTCTATGGGGAAACAATGGATTAGGAGATTTGCTCTTGCGGTTGCGAAAGAACAGCTTGGCTTGGTTCGTAGTAAGCTTGATAGCGTTCCGCTCCCAGGTGACAAAGTGACGCTCAATGGACCGGCTCTTGTAGACGCAGGAACTTCCGAGCAAGAAAAATTAAAAACAGAACTAAAAGAATATCTTGATGAAGTCACGTACAACGCTCTTGCCGAACAGAGAGCAGAGTTAGTAGAGAATGTCGATCGGGTTAATCAAAAAATAGCTCTAAGTATTTACGTAGGATAATATAGATGGCAAAAGACGACATAACTTGGAAACGCCCCGCGTCACCTCCTGCTCCACTTTTCTTTGGAGAGAAGGAGAGGAACTTCGTCAAGCAAGTTGTGGACGAAGTTACAGAATGTGTTAACCCGCAAGTTGTCTTGTATTACCCTATTAGTGTTAAACACACCAATTTTCACCCACTCTATGGAGAGGCTATTGAGAAGACTTACCTGCCTCCTGTAAGGATTGCTGCGCGCGTTTATTGGGGTGATGGTAGGGTGACAACCACTGAAAAACACAACCTCGACTCAGAGTCTAAGATTACGGTAAGATTTCAGAAAAGAAGAATAACTGAAGATCTTAACCTATTTGTTAGGCAAGGGGATGTTGTTTATTATGGTGATCAGTTCTATGAGATTCAAAAGACGGCTGAACCTGATGAGCTTTTTAGTCAATCAGATTTTAGATTCGAAATTACAGCAGAATGCTTAAGAGTAAGGGCTGGACAGTTTGATGAACCAGGATTAGTTAATCAAGCAAGAACTTTGATTAGAGAAGGACCATAATATGGCAAACGGAAAAGATTTATTAAAAGGCTTGGTTAATGGTGGAGAAAATGGGCGCAAATCATATCCGCTCAAGCCCTCAACTATTGAGACTATTGATTTAGCTATGTATGACTGGGTCAATAAAGAGTTAGATTTATTCTCCGAAACCAACAAGGGATGGAAAAAAGCTCCTGTTGTATGGGTTTCTCACGAACGCTCTTTTGCTATTAAAAATGACAGAGATTTGAGAGACAGAACAGGAACATTTATTCTTCCAGTCATTACTGTTGAAAGAACAGGTGAAGAAAAGAATCCTTCTAGAAAAGGTAGTGTTTGGTCTAATATCATTCCTCCTCAAGATGCTCAAGGTGGCTCATATGAAGTTACTCGTGTCATTAATCACGAAAAGACTTCGCAGTTCGCCAATGCTGATTCAAATCTTTTTAATCGTAATGATAAAGAATTTTCTTTGAAAGAAAACAAAAAGATTGTGTATGAGACAGCCACTATCCCTTTGCCTGTTTATGTTGTGTTTAGATATGAGATTGAGATCAAGACAGAGTTTCAACAACAAATGAACCAACTTCTTCAGCCATTTATGACAACATCTGGCGGAATCAACAGGTTCACTATTAAGAGAGATGGTTGGCATTACGAAGCATTTTTTCAGCCAGATTTTTCATCAGAAAATAATGGAAGCAACCTCGATAATGAGCAAAGATTGTTTATTACAAAAATCCAAGTAGAAGTATTAGGAAAGTTAGTTGGCGAAGGTTTAAACAGAAAACAACCTTTTGTAGCAGTTCGTCAAAATATTGTAGAAGTCAAAATTCCCCGTGAGCGTATAATGATAGGGGATTTGGACGATATCGACGTAAAAAAGACTTTCTAGCTAATATCCTTTGGTACAAACCCGCACTATTTACTAGGGAAAGCGCTAATAGTGCATAATCGTTAGTTATCAAGAGGAGAGACCAAGAATGTCAATCAAGAAGTATAAGTTTGTTTCACCAGGCGTACAAATAAGAGAACTAGATCAATCACAACTTCCAAGAGTTTCTGATCCGATCGGTCCTATCGTTGTAGGTCGGAGCCGCAAGGGACCAGCCCTTATTCCAACTAAGGTGAATAGCTATCTTGAGTTTGTTGAGACGTTTGGTGCCCCTATCCGAGGAGCTGGTACCGGTGATATCTGGAGAGATGGAAATACTACTTCTCCAACTTACGGTGCATATGCTGCTGAAGCATATTTGAAAAATTCAAGCCCTTTGACGTTCGTTCGTCTTTTGGGTGTCCAAAGCGGCGATGCTACTGCTGCTGATTCTGCTCAAGCAGGTTGGACAACAGAAAATACTTCTGCAACCACTCTTAACTCGACCAATGGTGGAGCTGTAGGTCTTTGGATTATTCCTTCGGCTTCTACGTACGCTTCTAATCTTACTGGCGCTCTTGCAGCTGTTTGGTACCTCAATAAGGGTTCAATCCGCCTCGTCGGTGATGATCCTGTAGGAACCACTGTAGGCGGCAATGGTGCAGCTGTTTTGGTTAAGAACATTGGTTCTGGATTTGAGTTCCGTGCTCTTATCGAAGATGAAACAGGTGCAACCATCAAGGACACCGCGTTTAACTTTAACCCTAACTCTTCGAAATATGTTCGAAAGGTTTTTAACACTAATCCAACTCTCATTAACGGCGATGTGACACCTGCTGCTTCCCTTGTAAACTATTTCCTTGGTGAAAGCTTTGAAAGTCACTTGAAAAATACTGTTAGTGAAAACAGCGGTAATATCGCTGGTAAAGTCCTTGGTTTTGTCGCAGCTATCGAAAATAGCTCAATCAATCAAGCAGACTTTAAGGGTGTTCAAGCTTCCGCAGCTAAAACTGGTTGGGTATTCGGTCAAGATCTTAATACCACTACTGGTAGCTACGTTGCTACTGATATGACCAAGTTGTTCCGATTTGTTGTAAACAAAGGTGACGGCTCAGGTGAGTGGGAACAAAACAATATTAAGATTTCGATTACTGATATCAAAGCTTCTAAAAGTGATTATGATCGTTTCGGTACTTTTACGGTAGAGATTCGTGCTATTGATGACACAGACTCTAACAAGAAAATTCTTGAAGTATTCCCACAATGTAGCTTGGACCCGAATTCGCTCAACTACATTGCTCGAAAGATTGGTGATAAAAACGTTGCTTGGGATGATGTTCAGCTTCGTCATCGTGAATATGGTGATTTTCCAAATGCTTCAAACTATGTTCGAGTTGAATTGAACACTGTTATTGAGCAAGGTGGTATTGAGCCAGAGCTTCTTCCATTCGGTTTCTATGGTCCAACCAGATACAGCACTATTACTCTTACGAGTGGTTCGGCAGTTGCTTCAGCAGCTGTTATGAAGGGCTCAGGTTCAATGCCAGACGCTCCAGAATCTGGTGGTGGTACTATTGCTATGGGTATTACATCCGGTCAGATTACTGATTTCTCCGCTTCATTGAAGTTCCCTTCATTGCAAATGCGAGTTTCAAGTTCTGACGGTGGTGTCCTTAGCTCAAACCAAGCATATTTTGGTATTATTACTCAAAAAGTAGGTGCTCAGAAGTTTGACGAAGACGTTAGAGATTTGTTGAGGTCTAAGCCAGATGGTGTAAGTTCGCACGATTCTGCTACCTCTACAGAATATCAATTTGTCTTCAGTCTTGACGATTTGGTTGCAGTGTCCGGTTCAAGCACAGAATCATACTGGCTTTCCGGTAGTCGCGCATCAGGCGCTTCTGTTACAGCATTGTCGGCTTCTGTTACTGGTGCTCTTGAAGGATATCTTTCGGTTCTTTCTCGTGGACATGACAAGTTTACTATGCCACTATTTGGTGGACATGACGGACTTGATATTACAGAGCGAGACCCGTTCAGAAACAACTTCCTTTCGAAGGGCTCAGCAACTAAAGATACTAACTACGGTGTAGCAAGTATTCGACGTGCTATTGATACTTTCCGCGACCCAGAAGTTGTAGATGTTAATATCGCTACTGTTCCAGGTATTACACTTCCAGGTATCACTAATCACTTGATGGATACTGTTGAAGCTCGTGCAGATGCTCTAGCTATTATCGACCTTGAAAATGGTTATGTCCCTGCCCACGAAAACACTTCAGACGAATCATCGCGTGTTGGTTCGGTAGATACGACTGTTACGGCTTTGAAAGCTCGCGCTCTCAATACAAGCTATGCTTGTTGTTACTACCCTTGGGTAAGAGTAAATGACTCAGAATCTGGTTCACCACTTTGGATGCCACCTTCTGTTGTCGCTCTAGGAACAATGGCTAGTTCACAAGAGAAATCAGACGTTTGGTTTGCTCCAGCAGGTTTCAATCGTGGTGGTCTTACAGATGGTGCTTCTGGTCTTCAAGTTGTTGATGTACGAGAAAAACTAACTCAACCACAGCGTGATAAGCTTTATGAGAATAACATCAATCCGATTGCTTCATTCCCATCAGAGGGTATTGTAATCTACGGTCAAAAGACTCTACAGATTACGCCATCCGCTCTTGATAGAATTAATGTTCGTCGTCTTATGATTCACCTTAAGAAGGAAATCTCTGGAATCTCATCGAGAATCCTGTTTGACCAGAACTTGAAAGTAACTTGGGCTCGTTTCCTTGGACAGGTCCGTCCGTTCTTGGAAAATGTTCAAACAAACTTCGGTCTTGCGGACTTCCGTGTTGTTCTCGATGAGAAGACAACTACTGCTGATTTGATTGATAGAAATATTATGTATGCTCAGATTTTCTTGAAGCCAGCTCGTTCAATCGAGTTCATTGCTCTAGACTTTATCGTCTCAAGAACAGGTGCTTCGTTCGAAGATCTATAAAAAACAAGCTAGCCCAATAGTTAGGGTATAGGACAAAAGGAGATAATAACTAATGGCTAATAATGTTGAAGGATTTTGGACGCAACCCCAGCGTGACCCCAAGCGAGCGTATCGATGGATTGTATACTTTCCAAATATGCCCAATGGCGCCACTTGGTATGCCAAAAAGGTCAAAAAACCTAAAATTAATGTCAGTAAGACAGAACATACGTACTTGAACCACACGTTCAAATATCCAGGTCGCGTTACTTGGGATGATGTTTCTGTTACGCTTGTTGACCCCGTTTCTCCTGACGCGGCTCAACACCTTGCAGCAACACTCCAGGGTTCTGGCTATGTTGTTCCAAAGGATTTTAATAGCGTTACCACTATTTCAAAAGCTCGTGCTGTTGAGATGATTGGTGGACAAGTTGTTATTATTCAGATTGACGAAAGTATTGACTCTTCTGGATCACCAGTCGAAGGTGGACGAGCAGTTGAAGTTTGGACGCTCAAGAATCCTTGGATTATGGACGCAGATTTCGGTGAGCTTGATTACGAATCCGATGATTTGACTCAAATTGAGTTAACACTTGCATACGATTATGCTACTCTTACTTCTCCTGATCAACTTCAGGAGCCACTAGCAGGATTGGTTGCAAATCTTCTACCAAATGGTAAAGATACTTTTTCTCTAGCCTAATCTAAAACGAGGTAATAATGACAAGAGATAACGAAAAGCGCTCCGGTGCGGCAGCAATGCCACCCGTGGGCGCTTTACCTTCAGAAGGGGCAGGTGCTCCCCTAATGTTTTCAGCACCAACAGAAATAGTTGATCTTCCATCAAAAGGTAAATTTTATCCAGAAGACCATCCTCTAAGGGATGTTGCTGAGATTGAGATTCGCCATATGACAGCAAAGGAAGAAGATATTCTAACAAACGTAGCGCTAATCAAAAAAGGTGTTGCTATTGACAGAATGCTTCAAAACATCATTAAAACTCCTAATGTAGAAGTTGAGCAGATGTTTTCTGGCGATAAGAATGCTTTAACCGTAGCAGCGCGGATTACAGGCTTTGGTGCAAACTATGAGCCAAAGGTGCGTTGTCCTGCGTGTCAAGCGACCACTGAGTTCAGTTTTGATCTTAATGAGCACAAAGTTATCGACGGCACAGAGCTTCCCGATAACGTAAAGAATACAGCAAATGGAACATTTATGATTTCAGATTTGCCAGCCTGCGAGCACGTTGTTGAAGTGCGCTTAATGACAGGACGAGATGAACGCGCTCTTGCCAAATCACAAGAACAAAGAAAGAAAAACAATTTGCCACCTACCTTGGTTACTGACCAGTTGAAGATGGTAATTGATTCAGTTGGGGGCTCAACTCAACCAGCAGATATTAATGCTTTTGTTGATACTATGCCGCTAAGAACAGCCAAAGCTCTTAGAAGAATCTATTCAGATATTACACCTAATGTCGATTTAACTCAAAACTTCGTTTGCAGCAAGTGTGAACACGAAGAGCAAATGGAGGTTCCGTTTAGTACGGAGTTTTTTTGGTCTAACAAGTGATTACATTCGGGGAGTGTATGACGAGTTCTTTGTGATGAAATATTATGGAAATTGGAGCTTTATTGAAGCATACAATCTACCCATTACAATCCGAAGGTATTTTTTAAAGAAGTTGGAAGAACAAATAGCCAAAGAGAACAAAGCAGTAGAAGACGTAAGGAATAAATGAGATGAGGGGCGTCAGCCCCTTTCTCTTTTTGTGGTCTACTTAGAAAGGAGGAATGTGTAATGAAAGAAATGGATGAATCATCAGCTGGTCTGCCAAGGGATTTCTATAAGAGAGCCCAAACTGTCGTCCCAGGCAAAGTTTATACTTTGAGAGCAGTTCCAGACGATTCTCTTGAAAATGCTTTCAACGCGGCAAGAACAAGATTCAAGCCAAAGGTGAAAGTTTTGAAAGTAACTGGAAACACAGTTGTTTTTACTGGAATCGAAGGCGGCGCATCAACTGCTACAAATATTGAAAACTTTGAAGACAAATACGTAACCAATCTTAATGAATCAAATGCTCTTACGAGAATGTTTAAGCAAGATATTCAAAAAACAGGAGAAGAACCAGTATCTTCAAGTGGTCTTTCAAGAGATTTTTATAAGGCTAGCGATTTTGGAAAATATGAAAAAGTTGTCTCCTTTCTTGAAAAAGGAAAATATCTTTACAATGGAAGTATCCTAATCGACAAGGAAGGAACCAGATACGAAAAAAGAGGTCTTGGTAGTGGGATGAATCTGAGAGTAGCGCTTGTAAATTTGGAATCTGGAAAGAAAAAGAATGTTACCTTTGGAGATTTTCTCAAAAATTACTTTGTTTATAAGCCATCCAAAAAAAATATCCGCAACGAATCGCACAGAGCAGGCGGCATTGAAGCCTACATCGACCCAGAGCAGGGAGACGCAAGTCAAGTAGAAAGCGACTTGGTGCCTATCGTGCTCGATTTGGGGTCCTCTCGTAGAGGTGAGCTAGATGAGAGTTTCCTCCATATGTTCGGGTCAGCCATCCAAGCCATCATGGGTAGAATGTTTGGTGGCTCAGCAGTGCCTGTTAAGGTCAAGGGCACAAAATCAGAGATTGACTCCTTTGCAAAAGTCCTTCAGAGAGAAAAGAAGTACCTCCAAACTTGGTCTGATCTTGGACTTGACAATCCTGCGACATACAAATCGAAGTTCAAGCTAGATACAGCAATAAAGCAGTTTGAGAGAAAGACAGGAATCAAGTACCCCATTAAGTGAGATGCTTATTTAATGGGGTGTCCTTAACGGACAATAAGATAGGGGAATTTAGTAAGTATGGCTGACAATACAAGAGATGCTGAAGCCCGCGCCGCTGCTGAGAAGAAGGTAAACCAGACTCTCTCGCAGCGCAAGACTATTCTGCGTGATGAACTCCTTGCGATTGAAGATACGCTCGGTGTTTATCAGTCCATTGAGCAGCAAATAAACATTCAAACTGATTTGATGCAGAAAGAAGCAGAGCTTGCTCAAGTCCTAAAGCAAGACGCTGTTGAACAATTAGCTTCAGAAAGACAAAAGGGGGTGATTCATCAAGGACGTGTTAATGACCTCCTAAAAGAAGTCAAGATTCAAGAAGACATCATTCAGCGCGTCAATGAACAGAACGCAGCTCTAAATAATGTCACCACTCAAACTGACAATCTAATCGGCTCTCTTACAGGTATTGGCGATCAATGGAAAAACACCATTGTTGGTAGTATTGTAGATGCAGCTGATAAGTCAGAGAACCTCGTTTCAGTTACCTCAAGGATTGCTGAGAGCCTAAAGAGAAACATCACCTTTTCGAATGTCTTTGGCTCTACGATGCTCAAAATTCAAGAGGCAACCCTCGCTGTAGTCCTCGCACAAGATGAGGCTACATCAGCCTTCGCTAAAGGAACAGGCACAGGCACTAAATACTTCTCAATGATTACTGATATCTCTGAGCAAAACAGAGTGTTTGGTATTTCAGCCGAAGATTCTGCTGCCGCTGTTGGAGTATTGTATAAAGATTTAAATAGATTCTCTGAACTGTCGCCTCAGGCAGCAAAAGAGATGGCTGGTTTGGTTGCTAAACTAGATGCCGTTGGCATCAGTAGTGAAACGTCTGCTGCTAATATCGATATTGCAATGAACGCACTCGGTATGAATTCTAAGGCAGCTCAGAACTTACAACTTGATTTAGTTGCCACTGCTGATGCTTTGGCTCTACCTCCACAGACTGTAGCTGAAGGTTTTGCACGCGCCGCTCCACAACTTGCTGCTCACGGCAAGTCAATGGTTGGCGTGTTTAAAGATTTAGCAAGACAATCAAAAGAAACAGGATTAGAGATAGAAACTCTGCTTGGCTATGCTTCTCAATTTAACACGTTTGAAGGTGCAGCCCAGCAGACAGCAGATTTGAATCATCTTTTGGGTGGAGCATATTTGAATAGTCTTGAGCTTTTGAACGCAACAGAAGCAGAAAGAATAGAAATCATTCAGCAATCAATCAAGGCATCTGGTAAATCATTTGATCAAATGGATGTTCACACTAAGAGAGCATTTGCACATCAAATGGGTCTTCAGAGTGTTGCTGAAGCATCTAAACTTCTGACGCCTTTGACACTTGAGCAAGTTAAAGCCAATAAGAAAGCAGCTGATATTGAAGCAGAGCTTGCAGAAAAGGCTAAAGCTATGCAACCTATTTGGAAAGCAGCTCAAAGTGCTATTTCGTCACTAGCGATTAGTATGCTACCTTTCTTGAACTACCTTAAGGATGGCATTGTATGGATTTTAGAACTCAATGATAAAACGCGGGAGTGGTTCGGCGGCACGATGAGTCTTCTCCCAGCGCTAGCAATATTGGGAACCACTGTGCTTGGCATTGTTAAAGTAATGAAGATGGGCGCAGCATTGAAGGCTTTGTGGATTTCACTTACAGCAGCGTCCACTGCCGCTACGGTCAGTAAGACAGTTGCTGATGAGTTGAGCACTGGCGCTTTGTTGAAACAGTCGATTGCTCAGAAGACAGCCAACAGTAAATCTGTTGGTGGAGCTAAAGCAATGATGGGTTATGCAGCTGCCGTAGCGCTGGCTGGTGTCGGTATCGCTGCTGCCGCTCTAGGAATGGCACAGTTTGTTAAAGCATTTAATGGAATGCCTCCAGAATCCATCTATGCAGTTGCAACTGCTATTGGTGTCTTTATGGTAGGGATGATTGGTCTTTCTGTTGCAATGGGTGTCATCGCAGCTGCCTCCGGTGCTGCTGCTGTTCCTCTTTTGGCAGTTGGTGCCGCTGTTGCTTTAGTTGGCGTTGGCGTCGGGTTAGCAGCGGCTGGTATGTCGCTTTTGGCTGACTCTTTGGTTCTTGGGCTAACTGCTGTTGGAGCCAACATTGGTGGATTCTTAGCATTTGTCGGCGGATTGTCTATCTTGTCAATGCTTGGACCTGCTTTGGGTGTTACTCTTTTGGCGCTCACGCCAACCAGTTGGGTGATGGCAAGTATCGCAGAAAGCATTGGTGAAATGGTAGCAAATATCAATGAGCTAAATCTAACAAAGATACTTGAACTTAACAAACTTTTGGGCGTAAAAGTAGCTCCTGAGAGCGTCGAGTTTGCAGCCTCTGGTATTGCTGCATCAGTTAGCGCTGGAGGTGTTAGTCGCTCTCAGGCAAGCGCTCCTGCTCCCGTGCAGCCATCTAAGAATGCTGGCAGTGCGCAGGTGAAGCCAATCAACATCACACTTAAGATTGATGATAGAGAAATAGCTAAAATAGCTTGGAAAGAGATCCGAAAAGAGCTTGAACAGGTTGGTGGAAAAGGATTAATTCCAGCTTAAGGCTAGATATAATGCGAGGATGATAAATGACAATATTTAACAACAAGATAGTTGAAAAGAAGATTGCCCCTGTAGTAGGCGGTCTTCAAGATGTTTCTGATAACATTGGGGGAACCGACTCACATTCAGGAAAGTTAAATCGCGATACTTCAGATGGTCTTGTTATTCATTTTGTGCATATTCCTACTGGAAAGACTTGTCACTTTAAGGCTTTTCTAACCGCGTATGAAGATCATTATGATCCACAATGGAATGAAGAAGAGCTTTTTGGTAGAATGGATCCAGTTTCTACCTTTAAAAGAACAGGCAGACGTATTACACTAGGGTGGGATGTTCCCGCTGCTTCTGAACAAGAGGCAATTTTGAATATGAAGGAGTCAGAGAAATTTCTCGCTATGCTTTATCCTGTCTATGAAGAAAGATCTGCTGCTAACTTCCTTGAAGGCGGCTCTCTTGGTGCTGTTACTAGCCCTTCTGCTAATCACAGAATGATTGGAACAATGGCAGCACCACCTTTGTTTAAGATAAAGTTCGCTAACCTTATTATGGATGGTGATACGGGTGCAGTTTCGTCGGGTGCTTCTAGAAGTGGATTGGTTGGAACTATGAGTGGGTTGAGCTATAAGCCTGATATCGAGCAAGGTTTTTTTGGTGCAGGAGCTGGCTTAATAGAGCCAGGCGCTTTAATTCCACAAACCATTATCTTTAATATCGAGTTTGTAGTTCACCATCAGCACGGTTTGGGATTTTCTAAAAAATCACTTGAAAGAGAGAAGTCTCTTCAAGTTGCCAATGCTAGAGGAAACAAACTTACTGGTCGCAGAGCTAATGGATTTCCTTATCGTGGCGATAAGATTTTAAAGTAAGGGTAAAAAATGACTATTTCAAGATATGAACAAAGAAGAAAGTTTGTTAACTCTCAGCGAAAATATGAGCCGTTGTTCGAGCAACGAGATGTAAAATTCATCAGACATTTTGAGTCTGCTAAATTTAAGTATCCTACAGATGATCAGATTAATAGTCTAAATCTAGAAGATCATGTGTGGGCGCGAGGTGATAAGCTATCAAAACTAGCTGAGCAAGAATATGGCGATCCAAAGTTGTGGTGGATTATTGCTTGGTTTAACAAAAAGCCTACAGAAGCTCACCTTAAATATGGAGATGTCATTCAGGTTCCTTCCCCATTGGAAAGAGTTTTGGGATTTATGGGGATTTAGTAAATGAGTAATCATCAAGGTACTGGGGCTGAAGGTGAAGCGGCTGTAGCCGCTGGCATTCCTTCAAGCGCAGCCCAAAAACAAGAAAAACAAGAAAAACAAATAGAAGAAGACAGTAAGGGCTTTAAAAGTGAAGATGAGCGTCAAGCAGCTCTTCGTTTCCAAGAGCAATGTCACCTTATGCTTAAGTGGGAAGAATTTACGAGTCAAAACCCTGGACGTCAATCAGGAGTTTATTACAAGAATTTTGTCGCCATTGACCACGATACTCCTTTTGATTTTATTAACAAAATGTTTCATAAAGGAAAGGATGCAGACGTATTGTTTAATCTTAATACATCCCAGATGTCTTTGTTGGTTCCGCAGGTTCGATTGTTCAAGATTTATATTGATCCGATTACCAAAGAAGAGGCTTCAGTAGAACTCCCGTTTGATGATTTTTTGAGCAAGCAAGATGTAGCTAATATCGTCAAATCTAACGCTGGACGCGGACAAGGCGCCGGTTTAAAATCTTTTTCTTGGAAAACGGTCGGAACCTCGCCTGCTAATAGTTATCAATTTGTGGCTGATATGTCTTTGCACTTCCAAAGTATTGAAGATATTTTCAGCACTAGAATTGCTCGCACTATTCAATTTGGCGCTTCTAAGAAAAATGTAGAAGTTAGGTTTTCTGACTTGTTGTTTCCACAAACACAGTTTAGAAAAAGTGTTAAAGATGGACCACGTGTTTGGAATCCAGACTATTTTGCCATCAAAGCTATTGTTGGCTGGAAGGTGATGAAGCCTCGTGGTAGTCCAGGTTTTATTCCCAAAAAAGTGATAGATGTGATTGAGAGAACTCAAAACTCATTTGTGCTTTCTATGGTGCAACACGAAATAGATGTTCGAGATGATGGTTCTGTTGATCTTGATATTAAGTTTATGACTATGTCTGAGATGCTTATTTCAGAACCACTTAGCGCTAATATTTTGTTTCCAAGCCCAGAGACTAAAAATGAAATAGAGAAACTACAGGAAAGAATTGATCGATTGGATTTCGAGATTGATAATCACGTTGATATTTCAAACAACGAAGAAGCACAAGAAGTCTTGGCTGGTGGGCAAACTCCAGTTCTAGCTTCGACTGGAATTTCCATAGAAACTGATAAAAAAAAGGCAGAGTTAGAACAAACTCGTTTACAGCTTGAAAAATATGACAACTCTAAGAAATCTCAAGCTTATAGGAGAATTGTTGGCTCTCTTTATCGAAATAAGTTAATTTATCACACTCTAGTAAAGAAAGAATTCCTCGATAAAAGAATAAAGATGCAGACTCGCAAGATTTCAGATGATGGAGCAACTCCAGAGCAAATAGAACAGTCTAGAAACTTGTTCACAGAAACAAAAAATGCTGAAACCTCTATAGGAATATCAGATGGTTCTGACAACTTGCTGGAGCTTAACGAGAACAGTACTGACGCTGATTTCTCAAGAGATGTAAAAAGCCTTAGAGCCTTAGACGGCAGTAAGCTTGATAGCAAACATTATAAGGTGATTTATTTTTACTTTGGGGATTTAATGGATGCCGTTCTTGAAGGAATGTTTAAGAAATCATTGTCAAAATCAGATTCGTTTGATAACAAAAGGATTAAGGTTCTCCTTGGACCTCTTACGTTCTATGATTACGGCAATCTAGTTGACAACAATGTAGTTGGAAAAAAGAGTGGCGTTAAAAATGATATTGCTGAAGTTGATGTGCATTATACTGGAAAAATGTCTAGCGTCAATTTAGCTGATATCCCTATTTCTATGCGAGTTTTCACTAACTGGTTTAATGAAAAGATTGTCAGTCCTGGTCTTGAATCTTACACTTTTCAGGAGTTTGTTACAGATGCGATTAACGATCTTGTTTTAAGAGCTATTAAGACAGAGTGTTATGATTTCGCTCCTCGTCAACAAGCAAAACTTACGTATAAAACATTTTCTGTACCAGAAAATAGAAAAAGAAATCAAATCTTTAAGCAAAGCACTAGAGTTGAGTTAAAAGACTTGCAAGATACTCCTTTTATCTCTAAAGGGACACGTAGTTTGTCAGGCGATGTTGCTATGGAACAATATGTTTTGATACACGCTTCAGTAGACCACCCTTGGGAACTAACTGGCGATTATGATATCGACAAGGAAAACGGAATATTTCACTTGTTTTTCGGCAACGAACGTGGAGTCGTCAAAAAGATTAAGTTTAAAAGAGCAGATAAACCCTATATTCGTGCAGCTAATATTGCGAACAACTTTAATGAAACACAAGGTTCTACCAAGGTGTTGAGAGAGGTTTACAACGCTACAGTAGAGATGTATGGAAATAATCTTTTTGAGGTAGGAAATCAGGTTAGGCTTGTTCCTTCACTGGGTGGTGGCAACAATAGTTTGAGACTAATAGACAAAGTCGAAGAACTAGGAATAGGCGGATATTTTATGGTCCTCGAAAGGGAAGATCGTGTAGAATCTGGTTTATATCAAACAGACTTAAGTCTTGTTTGGACCAGTCCAGCCACAGGTAAAATAGACATTGGAGATGTTAAACTCCCCAACTCTATTAGGGCGAAGAGAACTAAGAAAAAGGTCGAGACAACAAAAGCTAAAAGTGATGAAGTAAAGCCTTCAGGTGGCGACATAGGGCAAAACACAGAAAGTTCAGCACTCGACACATTAAAATCTATTGTTGGATTTAAGAAGGTGGGATCATAATGGTTAAAATGGACCTTACAAAGGAAGAGCCTCTATTGACCAACACCGAGCCTGTTGGTTCAAACAGCCTTACCTCACGAGCTACCTTTTACCAAAGAAAGCTTTATGAAATGGTGGCATTCAAGTCACCCCTGATTGGTGATACTAAGCCTATTGATTTTTGGTATGAGAAAACCTTCTATGGACGAATCAATCCAGAATCTAAAGCAGTCCACGTTTCAGAAACTTATTTAAAGCAAATTCCTGGCACACCTGATTTGTTTTTGTTGAATTTTGTAGTAGATGCTTTTGAAGATTTGAGAGATTTTTTTAATGTAATGAGCGCGAGAGACGGTATTGAACCTGACAGTGTTTATGCGGTCATCAATCCGGTGAATGCTTGGACGAGCACTAATACTGCTTATCACGTATTGATGACTACGCTTTATGAAAAGTTTAAAGTTTTTGTTTCTAGCCAGCGCAAAGAAAAGAAGATAAAAGATTTTCAAACCTTTATAGGCGTTTTTACTGAGTTCATTGATTCTGTTACTCCATTGTTATCGTTGACTCGTTCAAAAATGATTATTTCTCGCTTGGCTGATCCTAAAACATCTGGCTTGGTTGTGGAGTTGGGTGCTCGTTCTCACGCTAATGACGAACCCAAAGTGGAAGATTATTTAAAAGATCCTAACTTTCCTGTTTTTAAAGAAACGGCTCAGAGGTTTGGTTTTGTTGTAGACCGTCACGCTCCGTGGCGGCTTGTAGCTGATATTGGTTCTCCAGCGATGAAGCCTTATATGGACGCTTTCGAATTAAATACAGAAACTCTTTTTCAAAAATATTATTATACCTCCTTTGAGCTGGATTTAGCTGCTCTTAAGACTTATATTATTCAATTTTACAACTCTTACGTTTCTGGAAAGAAGATATTAGTAGAGCCAGTGTTTTCTTATGATGAAGCAGGTCGCGTTGTGGTCCTTAATAACGAAATCGTTCGAGAGACCAAAACAGAGTTAGAAATAGACAAGCAATATTCAGAAGAATTTTGGCTAAGGATGTATGCTTTCATTAGAGCAAGAGAGGAAAATAAAACTTGGAGCCAAGTTGAGTTCGAAAAAGTTGTTAGAAATGCATTTTTGTACCTAAAAGGACTTGACAAAGAAACAGCTATAGAGTATCTTGAGCGTAGGACTCGTTTGGCGTCCGGTTCTAATCGCAAAGAGAGGAACTATCATTTTATTAATCTACAGAGACTTACCTGACTACATTTGCAGCATTAGATGATAAAGAATCTTGCGTTGGCTATTACGCTGGCGGCGAGTTGATTTATGAAAAAGAACTTCCACCGAATCTTACGAAGACGTGGAAGTTTTTGCCATTTTTGGAATCCGAAGATTGTACATATGCATTCCTTCTAGACCCACACGGAATGGATTTGGACCGCTGCCCAGAAGAGCTGAAAGGGCGTTGGGAAAAGATGAGCACAAGAATGGCTGCTTTCTTACGTTCTTTCTCGGAAGCCAAAATTAGCCTTAAAGATAACTGTCTATATGAAATGGTACCAGATCAATTTCTCCTTGAATATTTTGATACACAGTGTAGGATTGTGGATTACATTTTTGAGAAGTTTGAAAAACCTAAGGATTATGACCACAGATTGGCTCTCCACAAAATGCTGGTACATATTTCTACCCTACCACTTACCCTAGATAAGCGCGCTTTGAAAAATAAGCTATCTAATGTTCAAGCGCGTAACTTCTTGAAAAAACTAAACGAATGGGAGCATATTGGATTTAACCAGTTCGGAACAAAGACTGGCAGACTGACTACAGAGAAAAATAGCTTTCCCATCTTGACTATGAATAAAGAATATAGGTCAGTCTTAAAGCCGCAGAATCATTTCTTTATCGAGTATGATTTTAATGCAGCAGAACCACGAGTTTTTTTAGCATTGGCAGGTTGGGAGCAGCCAGCAGGTGATATTCATCAATGGAACGCTGACAAAATCTTTGAAGGCACCAAAACAAGAGACGAAGCCAAGAAAGAGTTTTTGGCTTGGTTCTATAATCCTTCAGATGAACGTGAATTTGGTGTCTTTTACAATCGCAAAGATGTGCTTGACAAGTTTTGGGATGGGTGCTATATTGAGAACCCCTTCGGAAGAAGGATCGAAGCCGATCATCATCACGCTCTGAACTATATTGTTCAAAGTACTACATCAGATTTGGTTCAAAGGCAGGCAGTGAAGATTTTTGATTTACTCAAGGATAAAGTATCTAATGTGGCTTTTACAATGCACGATTCGGTTATTGTTGATTTGCACGTAGATGAAAAAGAAATGATTCACAAAATAGCTAAAGTATTTGGAGATACCCAGTTTGGTAAGTTCAAGGTGAGCGTAGCAGCTGGACAAGATTTTGGCAACTTGGAGGAGCTTGAAGTATGAGTAGGGTTCCAAAAGAGACCGTTTTGAATAAAGAGCTGAGGAGAAAAAGCACAATGGATAAACGCACTTGCTATGATAAGTTGGTTCGTGATAAGATTTCTGAACACTTGTGCAGAAAAAAACTCAAACACAAAGTGAGCCTAACGAAGGATCATTTTGAATATCAAGAGAGGCTAGAGACCAAGCTTCTTGAGGAAGTGAAAGAGTTTTTAGATGAACCTTGCAATGAAGAGGCAGCTGATGTACTTGAGGTGTTTGAGGCGCTTCTGAAGGCTCATGGCATTGCTTTGTCTAACGTCATTGACGCTCGCTTTAAAAAAGCAGAATCAAAAGGGCGCTTTAATGATGGCGTGGTTCTTGAATGGGTAGAGAGATGAATGTTGTCGGATTAGGACACGCAGGTTGTGCGATTGCCAAACAGTTTGAGCAATTTCCGCAGTATTCTATCTATTTCATTGACACTGAAAGTTGGGCTCAAAGCAGCCGTTCTTTCGTTCTAAATGAGTGTCAAAAACCTGAGGAATATGAGGATAACTGCCCGGATTTAAAGGCTTTTCTTGCCGATTGCGAGGGCGACGTACTACTTATAGTAGGTGGATCGGGAATGATTTCGGGCGCCTCTTTACGGATTTTAGAACAAGTTAATCACTGTAAAATCTCTGTCCTATATGTTCAACCAGATCTGGATTTCTTATTTGGTGATGACATTTTGCAAGAGAGAGTAACACTTGGAGTGTTTCAACAGTTTGCTCGTTCTGGTTTGTTTGAAAGATTGTATTTAGTAAATAACGTAAGTGTGGAAGAGAGTTTGGGAAAAATAACAGTAGCTGATTATTTTGAGAAAATCAATGAAGCGATTGCATCTACTCTCCATATGATTCATATTTGGCAACACACTACTCCAATAATGGGGAATCTCAACAAGCCAGAAGAAATCGAAAGAATCACCACATTTGGAGTAATGGATGTAGAATCAGGAGAGGAAAAACTGTTCTTTCCTATGAATCACATCACTAGCAAAAACATTCTATACGCTATTAGCGATAAAATATTGAAAAATGAAGGACATTTGTTGCAGGATGTTCAAAAGCAGATCAAAAGCAAGATGTCTGATAATATTAAGGTATCATTTGGAATCTACCCTACAGATTATGAAGGTAGTCAAGTGTACACTCTTGCCCACACAAAAATTGTTGATGAAGGTAGTTGACAGAACAAATGATCTGTGCTATCATAGCCACACAATATAAGACAAAGGAGTAATAATGTCTAAAATTAATTTTAATACCCGCGCTCAAACTCAAAAAGGTTTTTTGAAGTTTGGAGATTTGAATACGGGAGAGACTTTTCGTTTTTCTAGTGGTCTTGATGATCGCGTTTATATGAAGGTTTCTGATATTCGCAATGCTAATGTAAACTATGAGAACTTGCTTGATAGGTATACAGCTGGAGGAGTTTATGTTTCACTTGTTACTGGCGAACTATACCAGCATTCGCAAGGCACTCAGGCACTCGTTGATCGCGTTAACGTAAACGCTAGCGCGAATAACTAGATATGGCGTTGTTGAAAGTATACGAAGGTCATTTTGAAAAGCAGGACGGCGATATTCGCAATATGCGATTCGTCAAGCTAAACGAAGTGCCTTCTGAACTTCTCCCAGAGTCTAAGACAAAGGGGGATTCCGCACCCAAGAACTTCTCTGAAGGTGTAGAACTAGTTTGGGATCTTGATAAAAAGGGATTCCGAGCTTTCAACTGGGGTACCGTTGTCGGTATTGTGGTTGAAAAAGAAGAAGAAATAAACCAACTGAGGTGATGTGAACAATTCCACATCATCATAACTAAAGGAGTTAAATAATGGCTATTGATATGAAAAAAATGCGTGCCAAACTGGACGCAGCAAAAAACAAGGGTGGAAAGACCTGGAAACCGAAGATCGATTCGGAAACCAAAGTTCGTCTTATTCCTACCCCGGATGGAGATCCGTTCAAGGAGAAGCATTTTCACTACAATCTAGGCAAACAAAGCGTTCTTTGTCCAAAAAGAAACTTTGATGAAGATTGTCCAGTATGTGAGTTTGCTTCTTCTTTATGGAATGAAGGCGACGACGACAGCAAAGAGATGGCTAAGAAGCTCTTTGTTAGGCAGCGTTTTTACTCGCCAATCATTCTTCGCGATGAGAAAGAGCCTACTGTTAAGGTCTGGGCTTACAGCCAATCTGTTTACCAAGATCTTTTGAGTACGTGTCTCAATCCTGAATATGGAGATATTACAGATATTGAGTCGGGAACTGATTTTACTATCAAATATGAAAAAGGTGATGGCAACTTCCCAAGCACTAAGCTTGTTTATTCGCGTAACCCAAGTTCACTTTGTGGTGATTTGGGTAAGGATAAATGTGCTGAGTTGCTGAGCGATTTGCCTGATTTTGATGAGCTTTACGAACGTAAATCTACAGCTGAGGTTCAGGCGATGCTTGATGCTTGGATGGACTCAGAAGAAAACGAAGGTGCTGATGTTGAGAAATTCTCAGGCAGCACAACTGAGGAAACCAGCGTTGATGGCGCTCTTGATGACCTGAAGAAGGGTAAAAAGAAGAAGTCTGCGTAGGAGTCTTGTGTCTGTGGGGAGATCCATTCATTTGGGTCTCCCCCTTTTTTTAATATCTAGGAGAAAGGATAATGGTAAAAGGTAAAGAAAAACCAAATGCAGTAGATGCCGAAGCACGCCGCAAGATGCTTAACAAACTCGCAGGAGGCAAAGTTGCCTTCAATCTGATGGAGGAAAGTCCATCAGATGTTAAATATTGGATTCGCACTGGTTCAACGTGGCTAGATGCAATCATCGCTCGGGGGCAAATGGCAGGTATTCCAGGTGGGCGTATCACAGAGTTTGCTGGATTGCAGTCTGTTGGTAAATCATACATGGCTTTGCAGATTGCAGCCAATGCTCAGAAAGATTTGGGAATGACTGTTGTGTATGCAGACCCAGAAGGTGGTATTGACCCACAGTTTATGCTCGACGCTGGAGTTGACCTTGAAGAGATCATCTACATTCAGCCACCCGACTTGGAAACGTGGTATGAAATGATAGAAGGAATGCTTAATACCCGCAGCGACGACGAGAAGTTTCTTTTTATTCTCGATTCTTTGGCTTCTCTTCCAAGCAAATCAGATAACGAAGGTGACTACAACCCCAATTCATCGGTTGGTGTTACAGCAAGGATTCAATCTAAGGCATTAAAAAAGCTTACTATGCCGCTGCAACAGGCAGAATCTACATACGTTATTCTGAATCAACTAAAGACCAATATTACAGGTTTAGCAAGTATTCCAAATGCAAAATACGCTACAGACAGTCAGCGCTATATTGCTCCAGGCGGTAAAGCAGCTGAGTTTCATTGTAGCGTTAGAATCTGGCTTACTGGCTCTCAATCCAAGAAGTTGATTGTCTTGGACGACAACGGATTTAGAGTGGGTTCTTATGTCAAAGCAAGAATGGAGAAATCTCGATTTGGCTCGCAGGGTCGTATTTGTGAGTTCAAAATTCTTTGGGGTGACAGGGTCGGGGTTATGGATGAAGAGAGTATTTTGGAAGCAATCAAAGGTGCCGATGAGGTTACTTTGGGATCTTGGAATAAGCTTGTAACTCCAGCTAAAACTTGGAAATGGCAGAAAGATGGTTTTGTCAAAAATATGAAAACTGATCCAGAGTTCAAGAAAACCGTAATGGATATTTTGATGCGTGACGTTGTTTTGGCTTTTGAACAAAAGACGGGAAATGCGAACGACTTCTACGATAAGACACCAGAAGATTTGAAAGAAGAAGATCGTCTCAAGCGCGAAGCTGTCGCAACAGAAAAAGATAAAGATTAAAGCTTAAAGAGGCAAAAATGACTAAGAGAGTAATGATTATTGATGCGTTGAATCATTTTTTGAGATTCTATATCGTAGACCCCAGCTTGTCAACTAATGGTCAGCCACTCGGAGGGCTCAAAGGGTTCTTCAAGGGGATGCAGAAGTTATGTCGTGAAATCAAGCCAGATGCTATTGTTGTTGTGTGGGACGGCGCAGGTGGCAGCAAGAAGCGAAAAACAATGCATAAGGGCTACAAGGCAGGACGTAAGCCTATTCGACTCAACCGAAACATTGACTTGACAGATGAAGAAGAGAAGAACAATAAGTTCTGGCAGTTAAACAGAACAATGGAATATCTCAATCTTACCCCTGTGATTCAACTTATGGAAGATGGAGTAGAGGCGGATGATTTGATTGCTTTGACTTGTCAAATGCCTCGTTTTAAAGGATGGAACAAGATCATCGTTTCAGCTGATAAGGACTTCTTTCAACTTGCCGACGATGAAACGATCATATACAGACCAACACAAAGTGAAGTGCTCAACAAGAACCACATCATAGAAAAGTTCGATATTCATCCTGTCAATTTCGCACTAGCACGCTCTATGGTGGGAGACTCATCAGACAACTTGCCTGGAATCAAAGGAGTTGGCTTGCCTACGGTTGCTAAGCGTCTCCCTTTCTTGAGAGAAGAGAAAGAATATGAAATCAGTGATGTCGAGGAATACTGTAAAAAAGTAGATAGCAAACTCAAGATCTATGAATCTATTTTGTCTAATCTTGATACGGTCAAGTTCAATCTGAAAATGATGCAGCTTAGCTCTCCCAGTATCTCCTTTCAAACTAAAGAGCGTGTCAACTATGTTTTCGACAATGCTTATTATGGAGTGAACAAAACTGATTTTGTAAAAAATGCTATTCAAGATGGCTTTGGTGTTGTTAAGTTTGATGAGTTGTTCGCTTTGTTTAACAGAATAGCTAACGACAACAAAGAGGTTGACTAAGAAAAAAGTCTGTACTATACTAACCAACTCAAGGAGATTCCCTAGATGAATAAAGAAAAGACAGGATTTGCAAGTTTTGGCAAATCTTTTCAAGAACGCCTTGCGCAGCTGATCTTAGATGACGCCCCGTTCGCAAACCAAGTAGGAGAAGTTCTTGATTTTAACTTTTTTGAACTAAAATACTTACAACTATTTGCAAAATTGGTTTACGACTTTAAAGAAAGTTACGGTAAACATCCGAATCGCCCTTCTTTTGAAACCATCCTAAGAAACGATATCAAAGAAGAAAACGATTCTATTCAGAAGCAGGTTAGAGAGTTCTTTGCACGCATTTCGTCTGGTGCGGTGAAGAGTGTTGATGAAGATTACATTAAAGAAAAGTCTCTTGACTTCTGTCGCAAGCAGAAGTTGAGGGAAGCGTTTGTTCAAAGCATCGATTTAATGGAAGGTGCTGACTTTGATGAGATTAGTAAGATCGTTAACGATGCTCTGAAGCTTGGCTCTGATAACGATGTTGGTTATGAGTTCATCGATCAGTTTGAAGATAGATACTCGTTTAAGGCGCGCAATCCAGTTTCCACTGGTCACGATGTTCTTGATCGCCTAACTCAAGGTGGCGTTGGGTCTGGCGACCTTGGAGTTGTTATTGCTCCAACTGGCGCTGGTAAATCAATGTGTTTGGTCGACATGGGTGCAGCTGCTGTACTCGCAGGTAAGAACGTCGTCCACTACACTTTAGAGCTTGCTGACGAGATGGTTGGGCTTCGTTATGATGCTAGAATCACTGGCGTTGGACTCGACGCCTTGAGGGCAATGAAAGACGATGTTTTCGACGAAATCAAAGATGTTCCAGGTAAGCTGATAATCAAAGAATATCCCACGAAATCAGCTTCTACAGAGACTATTAAGAACCATATTGAACGTTTAATACAAAGAGGCTTCAAACCAGATTTAATAATCGTTGATTACGGAGATCTTTTGAAGCCAAAAAGGTACTCAAAAGAGAAACGCAATGATCTAGAAACTATCTATGAAGAGCTTCGTGGAATCGGGCAAACTTATAAGTGTCCAGTATGGACTGCGTCTCAAACTAATCGTTCTGGCTTAAACGCTGAAGTGATTACGATGGAGGCAATTTCTGAGGCATTCTCAAAATGCTTCGTTGCAGATTTCATTTTTTCTTGCTCAAGGACGATTGCGGACAAACAAGCCAATAGTGGTAGATACTTTATAGCCAAAAACCGATATGGACCTGATGGGGTCATCTGCCCAATTTTTATGGACACTGCTCGTGTAAAGATTGAGGTTTATGAACCAACTGGGGAAACAAAGGATGAGATTGAGAAAGCATCTGCTAAGGAACAGGAACTTCGTATGAAAGAGAAATACAAGAAGATTAAAGAAGCTAAAAACAAAGACTAGGGAGGTCTAAATTAAATGCAAGTGTCTGACGAAATAAAAACACCTTGGGGCGAAATCGGTTACATTACTTATAAGAGAACATATTCAAGAAACTTGAAAGAAGGGACCGACATCAAAGAAGAATTTTCTGACACTATTGAACGAGTTTTGAAAGGGTGTAAAAAACAGTTAAAAACGAACTTTACCGAGGAAGAAGAGAACGAACTAAGAGAGATATTTCTTTCTCTGAAAGGTATCGTCGCAGGAAGATTTCTTTGGCAACTTGGAACTAAGACAGTTGACAATCTTGGTCTATTAAGTTTACAAAATTGTGCCTTTACAACAGTAGACCATCCTATCGAACCTTTTACTTGGGCAATGGATGCTTTAATGTTGGGTTCTGGAGTTGGTTTCAATATTCAGAGAGAGTATGTTTATCAAATACCAAAGGTTCAAAAGAAAAAGATTGTCATAGAAAGAATAGAATCAAAAGATGCCGATTTTATTGTTCCTGATTCGAGGCAAGGGTGGGTGAAGTTGTTGGGTAAGGTTTTGAAATCATACTTTTTATCTGGTAGAGGGTTTTCTTATTCAACAATATGTGTCAGAGGTGCTGGAACTCCTATTAAGTCTTTTGGAGGAACAGCTAGTGGACCAGAGATTTTAGTCGAAGGTATCGCTAACATTTGCAAAGTATTGGATAATAGAAAGGGCAAAAAAGTACGTCCTATTGATTGTTTAGATATAATGAATATCATTGGCAGCATTGTGGTTGCAGGAAATGTCAGAAGGTCGGCACAAATTGCTATTGGCGACATGGATGATTTTCAGTTTTTAAATGCTAAGCGTTGGGATTTAGGTAATATTCCTAACTGGCGTTCTAATTCGAATAATTCGGTTGTATGTAATGATTTTAATGAATTGCCAGATTTATTTTGGCAAGGATATCAAGGAAACGGAGAACCTTATGGGTTGATAAATCTTAAAAATGCAAGAAGAATGGGGCGTACAGGAGAAACAGAATATGAAGATTTGGGAATAGCTGGATTTAATCCTTGTGCTGAACAAGGTCTTGAATCTAGAGAAACTTGTTGTTTGGCAGAGGTGTTTTTGCCTAATATTTCTTCTAAAGAAGAGTTGTTAAAAGTAGTTAAGTATTTGTATAGAATCAACAAACATAGCTTGAATTTAAAGTGCCATCAAAAAGAAACCGAAGACATTGTTCATAAAAATATGAGAATGGGGATTGGAATTACTGGTTTTTGTATGTCTTCAGAAGAACAAAAAAGTTGGCTAAATGAAACATATAAAAAACTTCGCAAGTTTGATGAAGAGTATAGTACACAGCACAATTTTCCAAGAAGTATAAAACTGACTACTGTCAAGCCAAGTGGGACTTTAAGTCTTCTTGCAGGAGTAACTCCTGGCGCCCACCCTGGGTATTCTACTTATCATATTAGAAGAATACGCATCGCTTCTGATAGTTCTTTAGTAGAGGTGTGTCGTAAAAATGGTTATAAAGTAGAATATGCTAAAAACTTAGACGGCACAGAAAATTACAATACTGTTGTAGTGGAATTTCCTTGTAGTTTTCCTGAATACACTGTAGTGTCTAAAGATCTTTCTGCTATTGAACAATTAGAAATAGTTAAAACTTTACAAAAAGAATGGTCAGATAATTCTGTATCAGTTACCATTTATTACAAAATAGAAGAATTGGAAGGTATTAAAGAGTGGATGAAAGAGAATTATAATTCTAAAATTAAGACTTTGTCTTTCTTGTTACACAAAGAACACGGTTTTGTACAACCTCCTCTTGAGGAAATATCAAAAGAAGAATATGATGATATGGTTAGCAAAACGATTCCAATCATTAATGCTTCTATCTTAGAAGAAGATATTTCAGAAGATCAGATTGGTTGTGATGGCGGCGCATGTCCTATAAAATAGAAGAATCCACCAGGAGTGTTATAGAAACAGTAGGAAAAAACAATACACGTAGAAGGGTTTATTTTTTCGTTTGTGACGAGTGTAAAGGAGAAGTAAAAGGGACAAAAAGTGAAATTGTAAAAAGAAAAAGTAGATTGTGTAGATATTGTTCTAATCAAATAAAGCTAAATAAAGCTCGTATTGTAGGAAATTGTAATAGAAGTAGACCGTATGAATCTCTTTATAAAAATGTAAAAAGTCTATCAATTAGAAAGGAAATTGTTTTTCTTCTTTCTTATGAAGAGTTTTTAGAATTTGTGGAAATAAAAAACTGTTTTTATTGTGGTGAGGACATTAAGTGGTCAAAATTTAACACTAAGAAAAATGGATATAAATATAACTTGGACAGGAAAAAATCTGATCTAGGATATGTTAAAGAAAATTTAGTTGTATGTTGTTGGCGATGCAACAATTCAAAAAGCAATAGATACACTTACGAAGAATGGTACGGAATGACTGAGTATTTTAGACATCAAGCATCAGAGCTTGACAAACAGAATGACTTGACTTGAACGTTTTGATGTGGTATCTTTAGTGTATCTCAAAAGAAGGACGACAACAATGGTAAAAAAATTCATTGAGGAATATGGCACCCAAAATACCGCAGAGGGTCGTTTCGCCCTTTTGTATAAAGAAATAGTACGAGAATCATTGAAAAATGGGTGGGGAAATCCTTTCGCAAACGATCATGCTCCAGAGATTTTGATGGCAAACGCACTGGGTCATAAAATAGGCAAGCAAAAACAAGGTGCTGACGCCCTTGACGAAAACGGCGAAGATGTTGAATATAAAAAAACTTCAAACCAAAGTGTCCAGGGTACATATAATGGAGTCTCAATTCATCAAACTTGGAAAGAGCAAGTTGAAGGTCGCCCTGCGACCTTGGGTGTGCGCAAGCGCAAAGGCATTAGAGATAAAACACTTCATGCCAAATTCCACTTTATTGGTATCCTACTGAAGGATAGATATGAATATGAAATAATCTATCGCCTAAGCGGAGAAGACGTTCACAACATTTTACTTCCAAAATTTGAGGAATCATATAACAACAAAAAAAATAGGGCAGACCAGCGACTCGGCGCTATCTTAAATGAAAAGGAAATTAAAAAATATGGAACCATTGTATACACTAGAAAACAAGGATTGCTTAGAACAAATTAAGACAATCGCAAATAACTCAATTGATTTGATTTTAACAGATCCTCCATATTTGATTTCTAAAAAGACTGGTTTTCTTGATTCAAAGGGTGAAAACACCATAGATAGATTTAAGATGAGTTATGATTTTGGAAAATGGGATAAAGAGTCGTTAGATTTGAATGCTATTGTTAGTCAGTTTTACAGGATTTTAAAGCCTGGAGGAACTTGTGTAGTATTCTATGATATTTGGAAATTACAAGAATTGAAAGAAGAATATGAAAAAAATAAGTTTAAGCAAATCAGATTTATTGAATGGGTAAAAACAAATCCTGTTCCAATCAACTCAAAGATAAACTATCTAACCAATGCTAGAGAGGTTGCATTAACAGCAATCAAAAAAAGTAAACCTGTTTTTAACAGTTCTTATGATAACGGGATCTATTCTTTCCCAATCTATCACAGTAAAGATAGGTTTCATCCTACTCAAAAATCATTGGATTTGTTTGTAGAACTTGTAAAAAAGCACTCTAACAAAGGGGACACTGTTTATGATCCTTTTGCAGGCTCTGCTACAACTGGAGTAGCTTGCATTAGGACAGGACGTAGTTTCATCGGTGTGGAAAAAGATGATGTTTATTTTAAAAAAGCTAGAGAAAGGTTATTAAAAGAGGAGAAGAATATTTCTTCTCAAGAGCTTGACAAGCAGAATGATCTGTGTTAGAATGAGTAAAACCAAAGGCATGGAGGTAAAATGTCTGAAGAACAACGTGGTGATGAAGAAGTGCTATCGGAAGAAGATCATCTGAAGAACTTCTTTAAGGAAATGGTAACCGTAGATCGAACTATGGAGCCATTGCGCGAGCATATGAAGGCTCTTAAGGCAAACTATGCAGAAAACAAGTGGCTTACTCGTGAACAGATGAGTATGGTCCTTAAAGCTTATCGTGCTCACAAGAACGATCTTGATCTTGAAGCTCTTCAAGATATGGTTGATATGGTCCAAAAGGAAATCAACCGAGTATGAGAAAATCACGTAAAATCGCTCGCAACATTGTTCAAACCATTAACACGAGTGTGTTTGTGGGTGTTACTACTGTTGCGAGCGGTGTACGTTTTGTCGCCGATTTAATGGAAGAGGGTGTTGAAGCTTTCGATTCTCTCGGACGTCACATTGAAGACAAGATTGAGGAGATTGATAAACAATGAAGTTTATACCGAAAAATAGACGTATTCTTTTAAAGTCGCTCGATAAAGATTCTGTTGAGGTACCTCAAGAAAGACCGGATGGTATTATTTTACCAGACTCACCATTGTCACAAGCGCCTAAGTCAGCTCACGGTCTATATCAAGTCATCGACAAGGCAGATGATGTTACTGTAGGTTGTTGGGAAGATGATTTGGTACTTGTGGAATCAAATATGGTTGAAGAATTTATTTGTCGTTCTGAGACACAGGAAGAACATTTTCTGACAATTCTTGAAAATTACATCATTGGAGTGGTCACTCTTGAAGAAGGGAACCAATAAACTATTTACTGTATGAATAAAAAATGGGAATCAAAATGGAAACAATATCAGAGATTATCGGCGCAGCAAATGCTTGCCGAATCTTTGGTTGATCCACAAGCGCAAATAGAACAAGAGCCAGGCAGAGGCTCTCCTGCTGAATATGCAGAGAGATTCTTAGATCAGGAGTTGATGAAAGGTCTTACTCTTTTGGAAGAAGGCGATGATGATCCGAGTGCTATTGATTTAATATCTAAAGACATTTGGGAAGAAGGAGATCCGCACAGGTTTGCTGAATCTCTCTATTCTTCCAAAAGAGAATCAATGTTGACACCCTATGATTTGGGTGAGTTCGCTTCAATGAAGCTTTTTAAATTAAAAAACTATAATATCGGGTTTGCCCTTAAGAGTGACGGTGATATTGTGGCAGTACACAACAACGCAGGCGTAAGAGGTGCAGGACCCGCTCTCATGACTGCTGCTATCAGAAATGGTGGCTCAAAGTTGGATCATTTTGATGGCTTTCTAACTGGTTTTTACGAAAGTAATGGTTTTGGAAAGGTCGTCGGTGTTGATGCTTGGAATGATGAGTACGCTCCTGATGGTTGGCAATACGAGACTGTTAACATTTGGGATCCTCGCAACAGTGTCTATGCTAAAGAGTTAGCAAAATATAACAAAATGGAAGAAGTGCCAAAAGAATTGATGGCTAAAATCCAATCATACGAAAAGGGCAAGCCAGATATCGTGTACCGCGTAAAGGGGTAATGTCTGGTTTAATCATTTTTGGAAGTTTTTTGCTTATAGCTTTGGTGGCTAGAATAATAACTAAAGATCTGTAGGAGGATTTTATGAATGAAGGAATTTCTGGAGAGAAATATAACAAGCACATCGATCTATATGTTGATTACGGCGACGGCATCGGTGCTGTTGACTATGTCCAACATTGCGGCTCCGATCTAATGTTTTGTAATGCTGCTCGTGTCAGTTTTGGCAAACACAAAGAAATCTTTGACGCTTCAGATGAAAAACTCATCAGATATATGATTGAGCACGGACACACAAGTCCATTTGAACACGCTTCCGTTACATTCAGATTCAAGGTACCTCTCTTTACTCGTTCGCAACACCACAGGCATCGTACGTGGTCTTATAACGAGATTTCCCGTAGGTACACAGATTTCAATATTGAGTTCTATGAGCCAAACGCTTTCAGAACTCAACACAAAACCAACCGTCAAGCAAGCAATGCTGATGAGTTGATTAATCCAGAGATTTGGGATATCGAAGAAGACACTGTTGATGCTGCAACCGCTGTTAAGCTTTTTCATAAAGAGGCTCTTCATCTTTACCAAAGACTTCTTGAAGCAGGCATCTGCAAAGAACAGGCTCGTGGTGTACTTCCACAAAATATGTACACCGAGTATTACGGCACAGTCAATTTGGCAAATGCTTTGAAGTTCATCAATCTTAGAGACCACGATGGCGCTCAAGAAGAGATCGCTCGTCCAGCTAGAGCTATGTTGGAAATTGTCACTGACTTGTTCCCTGTCACTGTGAAGGCGTACAGAGAGATTCGTGAACACTCATGAGTATGAATACGATGAAATAGTAATAGGTGGTAGTCTCTCATCGTTGCTTTATGCTTACCATGAGTCAAAACCAATACTCTGGGTTGAACCACGCCTTCCCTATTTCTTCGATAAAACAACAAATGGAGAATCAAAGCTAGAGATTTGGAAGAGAATGGCATTCTTGCTATCTCTTTCAGGTCTTGCTCCATTTGGAGACAAGGTGACAAGTTATCGTGAAGATGACGGACTGCTCAAGGTTTTTGGCAAAGAGCCTTATTTTGTTAGAGTAAAAGCAAAGAAGATAAACTACTATGACGAACCTCTTGTTGAGAAAGAAAATACGATTTTTGAGGTGGTTGATTGGATCAACGTTCGTCGTGGGATGTGTCATTCTTATGATTTTCTTGAGTCTAAGACTAGATTTGTAAAACACGTTTATTTTTATCGCTCTGATAGGATTGAGGGAGAACACGATAAAAAAGATGCAGTTGTACTTTCTTATTTGAAACAAAAACAATTAAATGATGATGGATATTCTGAAACCTACGTGAGATTAAAACTTCTCAATATGATGAAAAAGGCTGGCATTCACGGGTGCAAAGATGGCTTCTACAAAGGAAAGCAAAGATTTTTATCTCCTAAAATAGAGCCTGTGCAGCGTGATATTCGCATATGCGACACCAAAAGAGAAGATCAACTCTTAATCAAATACAACAAAAAAGATCCAAATCACGAACAGTTGGCAACTTGGGCTGACATATTAGGAGAGCCTTATGAGTGATATTGAAGTAAAACATTCAAATAAGAGGGCTTTTCATCTCGCCGGTATTATACCCGTGGCTGCGCAGCCGTTGGACTTTAAAATGCCGTGGAACGATTGTCTGATGCCCGTGGCGCCTAACTATATGGCGATCGAACGCGCCGTGTATGAGTGCGCTAGTGCTGGTTGTGAAACCATATGGATTGTATTACACAAAGAAGCTCAACCTCTCATTCGCCACAGGTTAGGAGATTGGGTTAAAGATCCTGCTTGGCTCTATCAAGAGAGAAAAAGATTTGATTGGGATGCTAAAAATAATGAGAAAGAAATTCCAATCTATTATGTTCCTATTCATCCTAAAGATAGAGACAAAAGAGATTGCTTACCTTGGAGTGTAATCTATGGTGCGAGTAGGGCTTACCATATCTCTAAGAAGATCAGTCAATGGGTCGTGCCAGATAAGTATTATGTAGCATTTCCGTATGGTGTGTATTCTTGTCAAAAGATCCGTAGAGAGTATAGAGAAAAGATTTCTTCGCATGAGAGATTCTTTGTACGTTGGAACGGCAAGACTGTAGCAGATGGAGAGTATCTTGGATTCACATTTAATGCAGAAGATTTTGTACGATTCAGAAGGACTATTCGCGAAGGAACTGGCATTAGAATACCAGGAAATAGCTTTGAAGAGGGTTTTGAGAACCTACCGCCTGAACAAAGATGGAGCGCACGCCATTTTACTGTTGACAAAGTTTTTGGAAGTGCTATATTAGAGGGAGCGAACATTGGACCGGTAGAGTGGTACTACAATATCGGCGACTGGGATGGTTATTGCGATTATCTTGGTTCTAAAGAGAGAGAGTGGGTTAGAAGACCCAATAGCATTTTGAAATATAAAGAGTTTAACCCGATTGGAGAAGATGATGATTGATAAAAAACTTCGCCTACCGCCACCTGACGTTATGTTTGAGCTAATCAAAGCCCGCAGTGAAGAGATCCAGCGCATTGGGGTTTGTTGGCATTGTGATCAATGTCCGTGTGATTGTCGAGTAAAAAGAGAAACAATTCAAGAGGAGAGTAAATGAGTAAAATACCTTTTGTTGGACTACATGCGCATTCTGCTTGTTCTGTGTATGATGGTTTGGGATTTCCAGATGAACATATTGACTTTGCGATTGAAAATGGTTCTGATGCACTAGCTTTAACGGATCACGGAAATCTAAATGGTTTGCCTTATCAGGTACTCCACTCTAAAAAGCTAGCAAAGGACGGCAAGAAGTTCAAACCAATCTATGGCGTTGAAGCATACTTCCATCCGTCTATTGAGCAATGGCAAAAAGACAAAGAACAGATTGATGCAGAAAAAGCTGCTTCAAAAAAGAAGGGCAAGAAAGACACCGGAACGGAAGTGTCTGCTGCTACTGTTGAAGACGAAGGAGCATCTAAACAAGCAATCAAGAATATCATCAACAAGCGTCGTCATATGATTCTCTTGGCACAGAACCAAGAAGGACTTCAGAACCTTTTCAGAATGATCTCACAGTCTTACCAGACTCCAAACTTTTACAGATTTCCTCGCATTGACTATAAAATGCTTCAAGAGCATAACTCAGGCATCATTGCATCCTCAGCCTGTTTGGGTGGAGTGTATGCGGGGGATTTCTGGGAGCACCGAGACAATGGTGATGACGCAGTGTTGGAAGCAATGCGCGCTACCTCGCAGAATATGCTCGACATCTTTGGTGACAGGTGGTACGGCGAACTTCAATGGAACAACGTTGAGGAACAGCACCAACTTAATCAAATGATCATCAAGGTGTGCAAGGAATACAGCATTCCTTTGATCTCTACAGCAGATAGCCATTACCCAAATCCTGATGCTTGGAAAGATCGCCTTCTTTACAAGCGCCTCGCGTGGGCAGGTAGCAAAGATGTTGATACCAATCTCCCTGAAAATGTTGATGAGGTTGGTTATGAGCTTTACCCAAAGAATGGCGAACAAATGTGGGAGGCATACAAGAAGTATTCTGAAGCCCAAGGTGTGAAGTACGATGATGATTTGGTTCGTGCCTCTTTGGAAGAAACTTGCAATATTGCACACGAGCGCATTGAAAGCTTCTATCCAGACAACAAGATTCGTCTTCCCAACTTTGTTGTTCCAAAGGGAACCACAGCAAAGGAAGAATTCATTAAGCTTGCCAACGAAGGTTTGCTTGAAATCAAGAAGCGCCTCAAACTGACTGGCAAAGAGTGGAAAGAATATAAAGATCGCCTTGAGTTGGAGCTTGAGGTGATTAACATCAATGGCTTTGCGAAGTATTTCCTCACTATGAAAGCTTTGGTAGATAGAGGTAACGAAGTAATGCTCTCCGGTCCTGCTCGCGGCTGTTTTCTGCCTGGGAACAAGGTTAAGATGGCAGACGATTTGTTTCTAAATATTGAAGAGATTCAAATTGGTGATATCGTTCTTGATGCTTTTAGTAACAAACGAGAGGTGATTGATACACTTTCTTATGACATAAACGAAGATATAATTGAACTGGAGTTTGAAGATGGTAAAAAAGTGAAATGTACGCTGGATCATAAGTTTCTAACTTCCAATAGAGGGTGGGTAGAAGCACAGAGTTTAACTGAAGATGATGATGTAGTTGAAGTTTCGTAGAATGAGAATACAATTGTAGAAGTAAAGGGACGGGGCAGATGGTATGACAATAACAAGAAACAAGTTGACAAAAAGTTTTCAGTTTTAGAAGAGTTTTGTGAAGTAAATGGAATGATATCTAGAATGATATTTGACGATGAAATAGGGAAAGACTTGTGGAAAGAAGCAAAAAGGATTCATAATGAAAATTGTAAATAAAAAAATAGTTCCCTATAAGGGAAAAGTTCACGATCTTACAGTTGAGATTTCTCACACATACAATGTGGAAGGTAAAGCTGTTCATAATTCTGCTGCTGGTTCATTGGTGGCTTATGCTTTGAAGATTACACAAATCAATCCCATTCAATGGGATCTTCAGTTCGAACGTTTTATGACCAAGAATCAGAAAGACAATGGCTTTCCTGATATTGATCACGACGTTTCAGATCCAATGAAGTTGAAGGATATCCTCATCGACGCTTGGGGGGACAATGTGGTTGTTCCTATTTCAAACTGGAACACGTTACAACTGCGCAGTCTTATCAAGGATGTTGGTAAGTTCTATGGTGTTCCGTTTACTGAAACAAACGCAGTAACTAATAAAATGCTTTACGAAGCTACGCCAAAAGCCAAGGCTGCTCACGGCATCAAGGCAGGTCTCTATGTTCCAACCTTTAAAGAGGTGATGGAATATAGTGATAGTCTTCAAACTTTCCTTGCGAAATATCCTCACATTGAAACTCACGTTACCCGTTTGCACGGCTCTATTAAGAGTGCTTCACGCCACGCTGGCGGTATTGTGATTGCTGAAAACCTAGATGAGTGGATGCCATTGATCAACTCTAAGGGTGTCCGCCAGACTCCTTGGTCTGAGGGTATGAATGTTAAGCACCTAGAACCTTCAGGTTTTATTAAGTTTGATCTTCTTGGGTTAGCATCTCTTCGTATGATGGAAGTGGCGATTACTCACATTTTGAAGAGACACTATGACATTAAAGAGCCGACCTTTGCACAGGTTAAGGAGTTTTACGACACGAAACTACACCCAGACAACCTCGACCTCAACGATCAGGACGTCTACACTAATATTTTTCACGAAGGGCGTTGGGCAGGTGTGTTTCAATTTACGAATGACGGCGCTCAAAAACTTTGTTCCAAAGCTAAGCCAACAAACATTGTTGATATTTCAGCAATAACAAGCATTTACAGACCAGGACCCATGTCTGCGAACGTTCACGTTGATTACATTAAGGCAAAAAACGACCCAAAAAGCGTTGAATATCCTAATAGATATTACCAAGCAGAGACGGAAGAAACTTTTGGCTTCTTGATTTTTCAGGAACAGATTGCTAAGATTGCACATAGGATTGGGCAGGACTTGTCACTTGATGAAGGTAATAAGCTTAGAAAGGTAATCATCAAGCGTGATGCTGCTTCTAAGAAGTTGACAGAAAAGTTGCACAAGAAGTTTTCCGATGGTGCAGCTAAAAAAGGCATTCTGCCAAGTGATGCAAATGATTTGTGGGAGAAGTTTGAGTTCTTCTCAGGTTATGGTTTTAATAAAAGCTTGCACTTTTCCGAACTAGTGTCTATTTATGATGTAGAAGGAAATTTTGTAGGAGATAAACCAATCAAAGAAGTTGTTCCTGGCGATTATGTTCGCTCTAGGGACGAAGCAACAAAAGAAGATATTTTTGTGGCAGTAAAAGAGAACCACAATCACGGTAAGTTAAAATTGATTGAATTTGAACTAGACACGGGAGAAAGGGTAAAATGCACAATGAATCACAAGTTTCGAGTAAGAGACGGAAGAATGCTTCCTTTGTGGAAAATTTTAGAGGAGGATTTGGATATCGTTGTGTCTGCGGAAAAGAAGTAAAAACATCGAGTGGTTTGTATAAGCACGGTAAGAAATGTGAAGAATATTTAAAGACTGAAAGTGTTTTTCGAAATTCTATTCTAGCAGAGGCTAAAGAAAAAGCAGAACAAGAAGGAAAAATTAAATGTTTGAATTGTTCATACTGGGGACACAACTTAAAAGAACACATTAAAAACAATCATAATTTGACATTAGAGCAGTATTCTGGACAGACTTTATCGGAGCCGACGAAAGAGAATTATTCAAACCAAAATAAAGAAAATGGGGACTGGATTACAAGAGAAAAAGAGAAAGGTACTGATTTGAAAGAATATTTTAAACACATGGGAGAAAGTGTTTCTAGGTCTATTTTAAACAATCCGAAAGAAAGAAAACGACGTTCACAACTTTTAGGAAATCTGAACAAGAGAGAAGATTTTCGTTACCGTGCTTCGGAAACAGCCAAGAAAACTTCGAATAGAAAAGACATTCAAGAACAACGCGCGCTGCGTCTTAAGAAATGGAGAGAAGAAAATCCTGAAGAGTTTTATGAGAAGTGTATCAAGCAGATGCACAAATTCAAATCAAAACCAGAGAAAGATCTGTTTCGATACTTAATAGAGTTTTTTGAAGAGTTTGAATTCAAAAATAATCAACAGATTCAAGACAATTTGTTCTCTATGAATAAAACCAGAAGAAAACAAGTAGATATAATTTCTAAAGAGAACAAAGTGATCGTTGAAGTTGACGGACCTTACCATTTTAAACCAATAAGAGGAGAACAGGTATTAAAAAACGTTGTACTGAAAGATAAAGCTCTAAATAAATATGCGTTTAAAGAAGAGTTTCTTCTTGTAAGAATATCGACTTCTCAATACGACTATCGTGGTGAAGGAGAGTTCTCAGAAAAGTGTCTTGACAAACTTAATGAATTGCTGTACAATAGACAGCCTGGTATATTTTTTTTAGGAGAAGAATATGGCGAAAATAATTGCTTATAGAGAAAATGAAGAAGGAGAAACATTTGATCTCGAACTTGAGCATCAAGATCATCAATATTATCTTGCCAACGGCGTGTTAACTAGTAACTCGCACGCTGTTTCTTATTCCGTACTCTCATATCAATGTGCTTGGTTGATGAACTATTATACTGTTGAGTGGATGGCAGCTTTTTTACAAATGGAGGAGGAAAAGAACTAAGCTCTTCTGCTTATGAGACAACCAAAAGGTTGCTAAGAAATAATAAATGAAAGCAGCATATAAGATAGAAAATATCGTAAATAACATTTCCTGGAAGGATAAAAAACTATGAGTAATATAGAAAAAGCCATCAGCATCGCTAAGGGGCAAGGGTTTGAAATAATGCCTTTGGATATCAACAAGTCTGGTGCGGTGTGGGAAATCTCTGAAGATGGAAAGACGCTCATTCAGCCCCTCACTTCGATCAAAGGATTCGGCGAGAAAGCAATGAAAGAAGTGGTAGACCATCGCCCATTCAATACAATTGAGGAGTTCTTGTTCCACCCTCGTGTGCTTTACAGTAAGTTGAACAAAAAGAACCTTGATGTATTATGCAGGAGTGGTGCTTTGAAGTGCCTGCAAGATGAGAGGTTCACAGGAGATAAGCATTTTTGGACAGCTGTTGCAGTAATGCGTCCGCGCAAGCCTAAGGATTTGGAAGACAATATTACAGCAGAAGAGTTCCGTGAGGAAGGAAGCTTTAGTAAAGAGGAGCAAATCAGCAACCTTGTGGAATTGATCGGTCAGTTTCCGATTAGACAAGTAATGCCAGATTCAACTATTCAGCGTCTTGAAGAGCGTGGTATTCCAGCTATTGGAGATTTTGATCCAGAGGAAGATGATGTAGTATGGTTTATTCCGCGCAAACTAATCAAAAAGAAAACAAAGAGAGGAAGTACATACGTGATTATTGAATGTGTAGACAGTTCTAGCAAGATTACGAAAATTAAGTGTTGGAACTTTAAAGATTCAACTAAGATTTACATTAATCGTCCATATGTTGGGCGTGTAGAGTATGATGAACAGTGGGGTTTTTCCACTCGTTCAGCTTCTCATAACTTTAAGTTGGTGGGATAATGATTGTTGCTCATTGTATAGTATTGCTGGTAGCAGCGTTTTTTGTAGCCTGGAATGGTTCAAGTGCTTATGAATATTTCATTGCAGAAAAATACGTTTGGTTTGCCTTTAATGGTTTTATTATGATATGGATGTTGCTCATTTCTAAAAGTCATATTGATGCTCTCACAGAAGATAAAGGAGAAAAATGAAAGATAGAAAACACAAACCACTGTTTATGTGGGCTGGCGGAAAAAATAAGATGATTAAGAAATACCTTGATTTTCTTCCTAATGATTTCAATGTTTACGTCGAGCCGTTTTTCGGCGGCGGCGCCCTCTTTTTATGGGCTTATGAAAAAAATCCAGAAGCAACCTTTATTTTGAATGACGTTAACGTTGATATTATGAATATTTACAAGTCTGTCAAAAACAATGTTGAAGATTTTACTACAGAAGTTGATTTACTCTCAGAAGAATACTTAAAGTTAGAAAAAAGTCCAGCCACCAAGGAGAATGGAATTAAAGAGTTTCATGGCAGAGCTAAATATTTTTATGATCTGAGGCATGAACATGCTTATCATTATTCGGAATGGTCCAGTATCAAACAAGCAGCTGTTTTATACTTTCTTATGAAGACAGGTTTCAACGGCATATGGCAAATTAATAAAAACACCAATAATAGGTTTGGTACTCCAGCTGGTCTTTTGAATCAGAAAGATAAAGTTTACAACAAAGAAGATGTTTACTATTGGAGCAAGGCTCTAAAGAACGCCATCATCATAAATGAAGATTTCTCTTGTGTTGAAAAATATCTGGGTTCAGAAACATTCTTGTTTTTAGATCCACCCTACAGAAATTCTTTTACTCAATACAATGTTGATTTTGATGATGAAGAGCAGAAAAGAGTTATTAACTTGTTGCATCTTGCAAAATCTAAAGGAACTAAAGCTTTTCTATCCAATAGAGACGGAGATGATTTGTTTTTTGAGTCTCTTTGCCAATACGATACAATACGCAAGTTTGATGTAACCTATACTGCTGGGCGTCGCAAGAAGACTGAAAACGGGTTTGAAGCCAAGAAGGCTAGAGAAGTTCTTATCTTTTAACACAAAAGGAGAAAATGAAGATGTCGAAAAAGATGCTGGAAATGAAGAGAGTTGAAATGTTTTTAGGAGATGGTATGCGCGAAGTAGTTGTTGTTACTTCTCCTGTTGACCAGATGATTTTTAACGATGAACGCAAGTTTCACCTAAAGGTAACAAAAGAAGGCGAAGTTACTTTAGAAACTATTGAAGGAGAAGAGAAATGATTTTAGAATACGCAAAAGTAAGAAAGAACGTTAAGACGCCAACGCGCAGCAACCCTAGTGATGCTGGAATGGATGTGTTTTATTGTCCTGACAAAGAAGAGACCATTTCTCTTCCTCCTCTAGGCAAAGTTCTATTGCCTACTGGTCTAAAGATTGCTATTCCTCACGGATTTGCATTAGAAATAAAGAATCGTTCAGGACTAGCTTCTAAAGAAGGTTTGGTAGTTGGCGGGTGCTTGGTTGATCCTGGTTATGAAGGAGAGATTAAGGTCGATATTCACAACATTTCACAACACAATAAAATTATTGAACCAGGTGCCAAGATTGCTCAGTTTGTGATCTATCCTGTTGTACACGTTCGTATGACAGAGAAGTTTCCGAACGAACTGTTCAACGAACAAAAGCCTATCACGATGAGCAATCGTGGTTCTAGTGGGTTTGGGAGCACCGACTCTAGTGATTGAGTATATCGCTAAAGCTGATACTTGGTTTGACGAAGGTACTAAAGCTGAAATGCTTAGTGGTCCGTGGGATGGTGAAATGCCCAAGCTTGGTTTGTTTGCTGGAATAAAGAATGGCAAGCCAGATGAGGAAGTTTGTAGTCTAGATGAGTTTGAAATAAGGAGTAAACTATGAGCTATGAGGAATACGCAAAAACTGCGAGAGCAATAAAAGAACATTCTGAAGAGATGAGAAAAGAGTTAAGCAAATACGGACCCGACTATTACTTTGAAAAAGTTGAAGGGTACATTAAAGTGCTGTTTGAAAGGTTTGCTCCTTTCAAAAAAGGGGATAGGGTGATTCTAACCAAGACCCCAGAAATCAATAAAGAAGAATCCTGGGGATGGATAGGTTCAAAGCATTTTCTCGTCAAAGGCGCTAAAGCGACTGTTTGCGAAGTGGACTATTACAGAGAGAAGTTTAGGTGTAGTGTGAAGTTTGATGATGATAGTCATATCAATCACGTAACGCAACAAGTTGAGCTAACTCCCCCAGATAGGCGTAGTTTTTATTCTTTCAACGAAGACTTTTTGGTGAAAATCGATGGATGAATCAACAAAGAAAGTAATGTTCTCAAAGAAGAGCGACGAATGGGCTACGCCTCAAGAGTTTTACGATAAGCTGAATGAGATTTTTGGCTTCACACTTGATCCGTGCGCAACCCACGAGAATCATAAATGTGATAAATACTTCACAATGGAAGATGACGGTCTTGCTCAGAGTTGGAGTGGAGAGACATCATTTGTAAACAACCCCTATTCAGCCAATAAACAATGGTCTCAAAAATGTGTCGAAGAAGGGTTAAAGGAAGACACATTGGTGGCTATGTTGCTGCCTGCACGAGTTGAAACTAGGTTTTTTCAAGATCTGTTGTTTCCAAATTCTAGATATGTTCTCTTTGTTAAACGTAGATTAAAGTTTGGAGGACACAAAAACTCTGCTCCATTTCCGTCAGCACTTTGTATCATAACAACTAGGGAGATTCTCCCTGAGCAATTACTTAAATTGAAAGAACTTGGGAGGGTTTTGATTGAAGAAAGGAATAATATATAAGGTTTCATCTCCATCTGGAAAGGTTTATGTAGGGCAAACCAAATGTTCTCTTAAAAAGAGAAAGAGAGAACATTTACAAAAGGCTTTTATTTCTGAGAGTACGATGTATAGAACGAAATTTGCTCAAGCTGTTAGAAAATATGAAAATCTCTTAAAGGAAAAATGACTGGCGAGAAAAATCCAATGTTTGGGACCATTAAAACTGAAGAAGAGGTTAGAGAGCGCTCCAAAAAGTGGATTGCAATATCACCAGAAGGAAAAATGTTTGAATTTTACAGCTTGAGAAGGTTTTGTAGAGAAGAGAAATTAACATTTTGGCACATGAATAATGTTGCTAGAGGAAAAGAGTTGCATCACAAGAGGTGGCTTTGTTATTTGCAAGAAGATTTTTCTCCACAAAAGGTAAAAGAATCGAGAGAGCAAATAGAAAAGAATCAACCAATGTACGAATTGTATTCTCCAAGTGGAGAAAAGTTTGTTACAACAAATTTAAGAAAATTTAGTATCGAAAGAGGGCTCAACAACTCTTGTCTCATAGGGGTTGCTAAAGGGCAAAGAAAGCATCATAAAGGTTGGAAAGCTATTAAAACATTGGAGAGGAAATAATGGTAAAGAAAATTAAGAAGAACACTTGGAAGAAAGCTCTCAAAGAAGTTCAAAAGGACATCACAAAGAAAGTTGGCTTGTTCAATCAAATGGGGGATGAGTGTCTCACCTGTCAAATGCCATTCGACAAGTCAAACATTGAAGAGGTTGCAAGTTGGCACGTTACAGTACGTAGAGAGCCAGATGTTGTTAATCTATACTGTCCTGACTGTTGGAAGGCAGCTCAAGAAACAGTAGAAGATTTTCACAAGCGAGTCGAGGAGCGAACAAATGAAAATAACTGAAGGTCTTACATATGATGACATTTCGTTGAAACCGAAATACAGCGAAATACCAAATAGAGATGAGAAGAATGTTTCTTTGCTTTGTAGTCTTGGTTCACATTCAATGAGATTGCCTGTAATCTCTTCTCCTATGGACACTGTGACTGAAAGTGATATGGTGATTGCGATGCAAAATCACGGAGGATTAGGTATCGTTCACAGATTCAATACGATTGAAGAACAAGTCGATATTGTTTCAGAATCTGATGCTCAAGCTGCTGCCATTGGTATGACTGGTGATTACCTAGAACGCACGCACGCTCTTCTAGAGAATGGAGTAAAGATTCTATGCATCGATACAGCACACGGACATCATTCTCATATGAAGACTGCTATCCAAGTACTCAAAAGACGCTATGGAAACGAAGTTCATATAATGGCAGGTAGTATTTCAACTGCTGATGCTGCTCAAGACTTGTCGCGCTGGGGTGCTGACAGTTTGAGAGTTGGCATTGGTGGTGGCTCCATTTGTTCTACACGTTTGCAAACAGGCTTTGGAACTCCTAACCTTACAGCAATCATTGATGCTAAGAGAGGTGTTGGGCAAGCTCAGTATATGGGATTGGCACGTAATGTTAAAATCATCGCTGACGGTGGCATTAGACAATCAGGAGATATGTTGAAAGCCTTCGCAGCTGGGGCAGATTTCGTGATGCTTGGTTCAATGTTGGCTGGAACTACAGAGACGCCTGGTATTGTTCATCAGTCCGGCAATGGCTTCTCCCGTGGGCGAAAGGTTTATCGTGGAATGGCTTCTCGTCAAGTTCAAAAAGAGAGAGGTTCCACTTCAGCCCCTGAAGGTATTTCAGTTGATATTCCATATAAAGGTGGTGTAGATAAGGTTCTTGAACCAATCCCAGGTTGGATCCGCAGTGGGTTTTCCTATGTTGGAGCCCGCAATATTATTGAGTTTAGAGAGAGAGTAGAGGCTTACAAACAAACACGCGCTGGTGTGTTGGAAGGGCATACACACATTGAGTATGTTAAATGAATCCAGATCACATATATGGCAAAGAAAAGAGGATGATCAGTTTTGAAGATAAGGATGGCAACCTTGCTCGTTTGATTGTGAAATTGAGACACGAGAGCCTTAGCAGGGCTGAGTTTTATCGAGCAATCACACTGGGCTTCATTGAAGATAATCCTCTTTTGGATGATTTTGTTCTTGCATACAAAAAGAAGAAAGAATATTTTCGTAAGAACAGACAAAAGATTCTCAATAAAGAACGTAAAGATTCTGATGAAACATTGGAAAGGTTTGGGTTAAATCCAAATGAAGTAGAAGATATATTCGATATTATCGAAGAGGAGTTAAAGCTATGAGATCTTGTACAGATTGTTGTAAAATATTAGAGGAGCCTTGTCCCTTTGAGGAATGTAGATATCATATAGATTATGAAAAGGAACTTAATTGCACTCTCATATCAATAGGGGTAAATGGACCTATGACGCTCCGCCAAGTTGGTGAACGTTTGGGTATTAGTTTTGTTCGCGTAAAACAGATCGAAGAGAAGACAAAAATAAAACTTGGTAAACGAATCCTTAATAAAAAACTATCGAGCATCTTACCCGATGCTCCGACTAGTTAATGCATTACGTGAGGGCTCATTGAATGGAAGATATAACAGCTATTGGATTAGTTTTGATGGTTTTCGGAATGGCGGCTAAGTCACTATTTGACTGGCTGAGGCAAAAGAATCTACAAAACTCTGAAGATAGGCTAAAAGCTGTAGAATCTAATATGAAAGAGATGAAGACTCTATTCATCAAACACGATGAAGATCATCACTTTACCAATGAGCAAGTAAGAGAACTTCACGAGTGGCACGATAGGAAAGATGCCGACGGTGTCCCTGTTTGGTATGTTAGAAAGTCACTTGAAGAGATCATTAAACAAAATGCCGAAGCTGTTGTTCTTTTAGCTCAACAAAGCTCCCTCCAGACGCAAGTATTGAAAGAAGTATCAGAAAATCAGAGAGATATGCTTGTAGAAATGCGCAGGCTACACGTTCAGCCCACTTCACAACTGACACAATAGAAGTTTTGGCGCTTTAAGCTATTTACGCACTATTTACTTGCAGATTCAACATTTTTTAACTAAAGAGGAGATTTAAAATAATGTCAAAGAAAAACTTGATCGCGGAATCAACAGTACGCCAATGGGGCAAGCTTGCAAAAATTGCTCCTCTTACCGAAAGCTTCATTGAAGAGAGATCGGAACAATTCACTGAAGGCGAAGAGCTAGATGAGAATGAAGACACCTTGGAAGAGGATAACTTCGACAAGAGTGGTCCTGGTCCCCACCGTGAAGGCGCTGGCAAGGACGGTGAGCAGAAAGGTATTGCTTCAAACCAAGGTAAGGAACCAAAAGATTCCCCAGATGGTAAGCTTGAGATTCCTGGCACCGGTTACGCAGGAGACCACAAAAACACTAGCAAGGGTCCTCAAAAGGGCAGCACTGACGGCGGACAACAACTTCAGGGTAAAGGAAATGTTACAGAAGGTCTAGACAGCTTGGAAGATGAAGAAGAAGACGATATGATGGGCGAGCCAGCTGGTGATGCCGGTCCTGGTGGAATGGACGATATGCCTCCTGCTCCCCCAATGGGCGACGAAATGGGTGGTCCCGAAATGGGCGGCGATGTAGATCTCGAAGGTCTTGTTGCAGCGATTGCTCAAGCAATCACAACTTCGACTGGCGTTGAAGTAAGTGTTGCAGGCGGAGCCGAGCCAATGGGAGACGAAATGGGTGGCGAACTGCCTCCACCTCCAATGGGTGACGAGCCAGCTATGGGCGGTGGACTTCCAGCGGATATGCCAATGGACGACGATCCCGGTCTTGGCGGCGAAGAGGAAGAGGAAGTTGTAGAAAATCAATACAACCTCTCAGAAGTTGATGATGCATCTTTCCAACAGGAAGCTAATCGACGTGGCTACGCAATGCAGGAAGGTGCTGATGTTCAAGAAGAAGCAGCAGAAGTCCAGCAGGAAGATTTGGTTGAGAGCATCGCAAAAAAGGTTGCAGCTCGACTATCGAAGAAGTCAGCTAAGCGAGTACAGCGCCCACGCAAGCGCAGAGTAGCTAAGAAATAGTCTAACAAGTTAAAAATAAGAATCACAGAGAATCCGCCGAAAGGTGGATTTTTTGTTTGTGCAGAGACAAAGGCTTGACAAACAGAATGATCTGTGTTACAATGAACGTGCGCTCTGGTTGGAGCCTTACAATCGAATAAACTATAGTAGATGGATAAACTTGTGAAATCTACGAAGCCCTGGGTGTGCATCAATCCCCCAGGGCTTTTTCTTTGAACTTGACACTTAGAATGATCTATGGTAGGATGTATGAAACCTGAACGAAGAGAGAAAAATGACAATGGCGATTAAAGGGCAAGCTTGGAAAACCACAGTGGAAAAGAACGCATCTGAGTGTGTGTATCGTATTCAAGTAACTGGTATTAAAGGCGTGCGTGAAGAAGCCCGTGTTGATAAGGTAATGTCAGACTGGGAACAAGCTGGAGATGGCTACAATCGCAAAACTAATGAGACTACATTTTTCTTTCGTAAGGATTTTAAATCCGTAGAAAACTTTATCTCTTGGGGGAAAGCTTTCAAAGAGTTTCCTTTGATCGAGGTAGACAAAAACGGAAACGTTAAGAAATACGTCAAGATTGGTCCCAAGAGTGCCTCTGGCGGCTCTCAGCGCATTTGTGGCAAGTGTGGCACCCCTGGACACAATGCTCGCACTTGTGGCGTCAATCGGGTCGTGAAGAGCACTAAGGCTGGCACACGTCAGTGCGGCAAATGTGGTGAGCGTGGTCATAATGCACGTACTTGTAAAAGTTCGGTAGCAATCGCAAAGGTTTCAGCTAAAAAGCCAAACAGAGGGCGACAATGCGGAAATTGTGGCGAATATGGACACAACAAGCGCACTTGTCTTAGCAAGTAATTTTTTCAAAGGAGAAAAATATGAGTGATGAAATGATTGATGATTCTGTTGCTTTTCCAACAGTTGACGAAGATAAATTCCGTATTGTTGGGTTGTATGGTGCCTTGACTGATAAGAAGGCGGCAGACATTGTATTTTCAATGATGGGTCTTGCTCATACGGGTGAAAAAGTAAAATATAACCTAACTGAAGAGCAAGAACTTCAGCTAGAAGCAGCCCATAAAGAAGGGGATGAGACCTTTTCCTTTGAAGAAGAAGAACTTGAAAAAGAAACCATTTATGAGCCTTTTGATTTTTTGATTTCAACTCCAGGCGGCGTGGCAGTTGAAATGCTGGCTGTGTATGACACGATGAGAGATATTCGTCAAAAAATGGATATTCATACGCTAGGGATTGGGAAAGTGATGAGCGCAGGTGTTCCTTTACTGGCAGCTGGCACTAAGGGCAAGCGTCGTATTGGGGCAAACTGTCGCGTAATGATTCATAGCGTCATTGGTGGTGTTGGCGGCAATATGCACGAAATCGAAGTTGAAGCCAAAGAGATTCTTTTTATGCAAGAGCAATACAAGAAGATTCTAATGGAAGAAAGCTCAATGACCGAAGACCAAGTTTGTGACCTACTTAATACGAAGACAAACAACTATTTGTCTGCTGAAGAGGCTGTTGAGTTCGGTATTGCCGACATCATCATTTAAGTGGCAACACCTCTTCTATGAGGTACTAAAATGAAATGGATAATTGATTTATTTAATAAGATTCTGGAAGCTATTCTAAATTCTCAAACGCAGAAAGCATTTCCAGAACTTGAAAGAAAAGAAAATAGATTTTCTATTACACAAGAGATGATGAAAGAGGAAAGCTCTAATCATATTGTATGTAACGGCGAGCCAGTTGAGATAGACTGGCATAAAGTCGTTTTGTGGGATGAACCCGGTGGTTTGATTTGTGAACCAAAACAATACAAAAAGAGAAAAGCCAACCGCACTGTCAAGATGTTTGTGGTTCATTGGGACGGCTGTCTATCATCCAAGATGATGGCAAATGTTTTAAAGAATAGAGGACTTTCAGTCGCCTTCGCTATTGATAATGATGGAACAATCTATCAATTGATGGACACAAGACACATTGCTTGGCACGCTAGAGGAGTTAATACTCAAAGCGTTGGCGTAGAGATTGCTAATGCAGTAGACCTCAAGCATCAGAAGTGGTACATCAAGCACGGATTCGGTAAGCGTCCTGTTGTGAAGAATGTATATTTGGATGGCGTTAAGTTGCCTCCGATGCTTGGTTTTTATCCAATACAAATCAAGGCTCTCAAAGCTCTCACCAAATCTCTATGCAGTGCTCACAATATTCCATTGAAAGTCCCAACCGATATGGAAGGCAACCTTGTTATGAGACCTGATGAGCGTGTTACGGGTCGAGTTTTTAAAGGTGTTGTTGGTCATTATCACGTAACTAAGACAAAGTCAGATCCTGCTGGGTTGGCGCTTGATAAAGTAATCGAAGATGTGCTGGAAGGTGACTCATGAGTTGGGAAGCCGCAGTTAAAAAACATTTCAGCAAGATTCCTTTCTCTTTCCAAAGATTGGTAGAAACAGTTGAAAATGTTTTAGACGAAGGATTGTCTCCAACAGCTATCGAGACAGACAAGATCCTTGCTGCCATTGCAGACACTGAGAAAGAGGAAGAAAAAGAAGAACCCAAGCCTGAACTTCCTGAGCCTCCAAAAGAGTCAGAGAAAAATAAGAATAAAAACTTAGAACTGGTTGTCAAAATGCTTACCGATCTTAGTCTTGACATCAAAGTAAACAAAACGCAAGTTAAAGTTCTTGCTCCAGATGTTGATCGCGGTGCATTGATGACTCAACTCAGAGACATCTTCGTTCCTTTGGGGTTTGAGTTTGATTCTCTTCGAGGCGGTACGTTTGGGATGCTCAAAAAACTTTCAAGAAAAGAAGGTTCAGCCTATATTGTCGTTAAGCCAGACAAAAGTACTGGTAGAGCAGCGCAAGTTGGTGCCGACTATGAGGAACAGCTTTCTAATCTCATTTCAAATAAATATGGCAAATATGGAATCACTGTAACTACAGCTGGGTCTGGTCACGGTTCTGATCTCACCATTACTGGACCAAATGGGGTAATGACGGTTGAAGCTAAAACTTCGTCAGGTGCAGATTTTGGTCAGTTTCGTATGATTTATAGTATCGAATTACAGAGGTGGGCACCTTCCCCGACGGTGAGCTTTAAAAAGAATGAAGCACTTTTTACGGGATTGTTTAAAGAATACCTAGAAGAGTATCTTAATGAGTTTGCCAAGTTCCCAGATGTTAATGATGAAAAAGTAAAACAGAAAAAAGGATTTGTTACTGGATTCAATCCTAATCTTGGCACTGGAGATTTTAAGAAAGAGATTCAGACTGCTTGGTTTGGAAATAGGACCGACCTTATTGTCCCTGTAGATTTTAAGAGCATTGCGGATTATTATGAGCGCAAAGGCGATAAGTTTATTCAAATCGGTGGACGCGGTCTTTACGCTTTTGACGCAGAAGATTCTCAGAAGTTGGGTATTCCAATGTTCAGTGTTCTGGGTAAAAAAGCTAATATCCGTTTTAGAATTAAGCCAGAAATGGGATACAATGGACATCACAGTTTTACCGTTGCTGTCAAATTGACCATTGCAAAATCCAACAAAGACTTGACGAACGAAGAAGACCTAGATTCAATCATTGAAAAACTTCTTTAACAAACCATTTTCAACTTGATACTGTCAAAAACAGTGAGGAACAAATGAAAAAATATGCACATGGCTCTGGATTACACGAAAAGATTCTCTTGGGAGTAAATAAGTTAGCAGATAACGTTGCTTCTACAATGGGACCGCGCGGCAGAACTGTTATTCTCAATCAGGCTGGTCGAGCGCCTATCGTAACTAAGGATGGTGTTTCAGTCGCCCGCTTTGTCGAACTTGAAGAGCCATTTGAAAATGCCGCTGCCAACATTATCAAACAAGCAGCAGAACAAACAAACACTTCAGGTGGCGACGGTACGACGACCGCTACTGTCTTGGCACGTGCTATTCTTGCCAAGGCACATCGGCACTTGGTTGCAGGTAACTCTCCTATTGAGGTGAAGCGCGGCATTGATATTGCAACCAAAGCCTTGGTCGCCGGTATCAAAAATATCTCACATCCAATTTCTAGTCTTGACGATATTATAAATATTGCAACAATCTCAGCCAATGGCGATGAAGTTGTTGGTAGAATGATTGGTGAAGCGGTCGATTCCATAGGTAAAGATGGTTCAATCACCATCAAAGAGGGTGGAGCTATGGAGACAACAGTTGAAGTAGTGGAAGGATTTAGGATTGATGCTGGAGTGGCGTCGTCAAAGTTCATCACTAATGATCGCCTTAACCTTATGAAGTATGAAAATCCATACTTTCTTGTAACTGATGGAATAATCAATCAAGTGTCTCAAATCTTACCAGCTCTTCAGTTGGTTGCAAGAGAAAAGAAACCTTTGATTATTGTCTCGGAAGAGATTATGGATGAAGCGCTTGCGGCTCTTATTGCGAACGTATTGAGGGGTTCTCTTAAAGTGGCAGCTATTAAAGCTCCTGCATATGGCGAAGAAAGAAGAGAGATTTTGAGCGATTTGGCTCTCACAGTGGGTGGAACTTTCTTTTCAGAAAGCGCCAATGAACCTCGGGATATCGAATCGGTTAAATTAAGTGATTTTGGTAAAGCTGACTCTATTGAGTCGAGCAAATATAAGACAACTATCATTAATGGCGCAGGAAGTTCAGACAATATTCAGGTACGTTTGGATTCTCTTGAAGCTGAATTGGAGGAAGTAGATGATCTATACATTTGTGAAAAGATTCAAGCTCGCATTGCTCGGTTGGCTAGCAGCGTTGCTATTATTTTTGTCGGTGGAAAAACAGAAGTTGAAATGATTGAACGAAAACATCGCATTGAGGACGCTCTAGAAGCCGTTCGTTCTGCTCAGGCTGAGGGAATGGTTGAAGGCGCTGGCGTGGCTCTCCTAGCCGCTCGCTTCGCCCTGGAGGACGTAGAAACTACTCACCCAGAGCAACAAGCAGGCATCCAAGTGATGAAGGAAGTTTGTGAGGCGCCAATAAGACAAATTTTAGAAAATGCCGGTGCTGGAGCAGATGTGATTATTGATAAATTGAGGAATTTGTTGAGTGATACAGATAATGAACCTGTAGTTTATGATTTGGTGAGCGAAGATTATGTCAATCCCTTTGAGAAGGGTATTATTGATCCTGCAAAGGTAACCCGTTGCGCTTTGGAAAATGCTGCCTCGGCTGCTTGTGCTTTGATTACAACGGACTACGCTGTTGTTGAGGTGTGATAATAAATACTTGACAAAGAAATTTTACTATGGTAAGATACGATTATGCCAAAACGACACTATTCTAAAAAAATCCCTGCTCGTATTGATGCTCTTTTGACCGAAGATTTGGTTAAACTGGACCAATGGGCGTTCGGAACTTTTCTTCCTAGTATTAAAATTCAATTTGAACGAAAAGGCAACATTACTGATAAGCAATACGAACATCTTGCGAGACTTGAAGAGAAGTTTTCAGACACTAACAAAGAAATGATCATTGAAAAGCTCAAAGAAGCAAAGCTGTCTTTGGAAAAAGAAAGAGCCGAATGGACTAAAAAGTATTGTGGAACTCAAATTGAGAAAGATGCCAAACTTATAGCTGCTTACTATGAAAAGATTAATCTTAGTAAAGGGCAGCAGTATTATCACCACGCAGTAAGCGCTATTCTTCGTGACGAAACTCCTTCTGAGAAGCTCTGTATGAGAATGATTAATAATCAATATTCTCAGCGTGTTTTAGAAGAACACAAAAAGGCTCCTCTGTATCCGGTCAATTCATTGGTTCAACCTCGAAAGATGTACACCAAAAGCTGGAACACTTTAAATGGTGTTGATTTCGCTTTTGTTGTTAAAGTCGACGTTGACATTCCCTCTGCCCGTAAGGGTGGTAAGAAATATCTTATTCTACCTAAGGGTTATACTAAAGGTATTGTGGTTGAGGAACGAGAATTAAAACTTTATAGGAGAAAGAAATGACACAAACAAAAGTTACTCTTACTTTGGATATGGAAGAATGTTTAGACTTTGTAAGAGATCGCCTCGCTGAAGCCGTAGATGATCTTGCTTCTGCACGAAATATCTTGGATAATGCCCACTCAGTCATTTTTGAGGGTGATGATTCGCGACATGCGCTTATCCATATGGATGTTTGTCGCCAAGAACTTGCTAAAATTGATCGTCAAATCTCAGAGTATATGTCTATTGTCGAGGGTCACTACGATGCTGAAAATACCCCCGATTCAGCAGAACCTCTCAAAGAAGTGGGGAATATGATTGAGACGCTGCAAGGCGAGGCAAATAAACTAAAATAATGTACAAGAAAGGTGACTTAGTCTACATACCAGCTGATACTGCTTTAGAGAAAGAACAAAATGCGACAGCTTATTTTTCTGAGAACTATAGTCGATTAGAAGTTCCTAGTTTAGGGGTTATAATCGAGGATTGGCACACTTACGGGCTACAAAAACTATTTATCCCAAATAAGGGGTTCTGGTATGTTAATCCACGTAACATTTATGAATCAAAGACAAGGAGAGAAATAAATGAGATTTCAAGCAGTAGAGCAAACGAACAATATGCGTGAAGACGAACACGGACGACTCACAGCACAAAAACATTCTTTTACCAAGACCATTGTGTTAAATCCTGAACATATTACAGCGGTTAAAAGCTTGCCATCACAAATTGTTGAAGGTGCTGGAAATGCAGCTGTTCAATTATCTAAGTTAGTGACTCTAGCTGGAGAGTCTGTTGTTGTGGTTGGCTCTCAGCTAGAGCTAGAAAGAAAGATATTTGGTGATACCAGGGAGATTTTAAAAGGATGAAATATTTTCAAGCTTATGTGAAGACTGGGTGCCCATTTTGCAAAAAGGCACTTGACATTATAGAAAGACATGATAAGATGGTTGTGGTGACGGTTTTGGATCGCGCCCCAGAAGAAGTGATCGCAGACATTAAAGGACAACTCAACCACCAAACAGTACCGATCATTTTAGAAGCAGATACAGAAATTGGCATTAGAATGATTGGCGGCTGTACGGAGCTTGCGGCTGAATTTAATGTTAAGGAGGCAGAGTTTGAAGAAATAGAGAGGAAAGTAGATGATGAGTGGGACGCAATCCGAGGAACTGATTAAGTCAGAAATCACTAAAGGCGCCCTCTATCTGTTTGATGATGCTTTTCGCAAAAGGGCGGGGTCGCCAGCTATACCTGGGATGCCGCGAGAGATGCGGGTGAAGATAATGGCGACGGTGTCGGAGACGGAACCGGTGATGGGGACCTATCTTCGAGAGTATAGATCATTTGAAAACGGTCTAGCGATTTTGGGCGAAATTGTTAAACATCCAGAAAATTCAATGTGGGATGTTTGCCAACTATTATTCAATAACAAAAATGGCATTAGATATGTTTATCGTGATGAACTCGAACAAGCAAAGAAGATTTCAAAATGAAGTCAGAGATCAAAAAAGGCGCCCTCTATCTGTTTGATGATGCTTTTCGAGCACGGCGTGCGATGGCGACGGCGATGGCGACGGAGATGGCGATGGCGACGGAGATGGCGATGGGGACGGGGATGGCGACGGTGATGGTGACGCTGATGGAGACGGTCTACCCTGTAAAATATAAAGCATTTGAAAACGGTCTAGCGGTCTTGGGCGAAATAACTAAACATCCAAGACAATCAGGTTTCGATGTCTGCCAACTATTGTTCAATAACAAAAATGGCATCAGATATGTCTATCGGAATGTGCTTGAGAAAGCAAAGAAGATTTCAAAATGAAATCAGAAATCACAAAAGGCGCCCTCTATCTGTTTGATGATGCTTATCGAACTAGACTTTGTGACAAACTCGGCGGAGCGCAATATGCATCCTTGGGAAAGGATAGTACAATGCGGTCTTATGTTAAATATGAGAACGGCATAGCTGTGTTAGGTAATATCATTCCAAATTCAAATGATTCAAGTTTTACGATTTGCCAGCTGTTGTTTAACAACAAAAATGGTATTAAATATCTTTATCACGATGAACTTGAGCTAGCAGAAAAGATAAGTAAATGAAATCAGAAATCACAAAAGGCGCCCTCTATCTGTTTGATGATGCTTTTCGAGAAAGGGCGACGCCGCTGGGGACCTATGCGACGGCGATGGAGATGGTGACGGAGATGGGGATGGCGCTGGAGATGGCGATGGCGACGGAGATGGAGACGGCGCCGGCGATGGAGATGGAGATGGTGACGGGGATGGAGACGGGGATGGAGATGGTAACGGGGGCGCCGTCGGTGTGTTATCTTGAAAAATATAAACCATTTGAAAACGGTCTAGCGGTCTTGGGTGAAATCACCAAACATCCGAAATATCGGAAAAGTGATATTTGTCAACTATTATTCAACAACAAGAATGGCATCAGATATCTTTATCTTGATCAACTTGAGAAAGCAGAAAAGGTAAGTAAATGAACAATGTAATCCCTTGTGAATGGGTCAAAGTAACAAAGACCCCTTTCAGTTCTCCTAAAGAAAAAATCCACAAGCGTTGTGGGCGTTATCACCAGTCAATGTTTCCTGATATTCCAGATTATGGAATGAAACGTTGGGTAGTATGTGGTTATTTGAAAATCAAAGAGCCCGAGAAGTTCAAGCATTTAACAGAAAACCAAATTGTAGAAGGCTGTGTTGCTTTTTTGAACCAGCCCCCGCCACGTAAGCGAAAGCCTCTTTATGGCAATCTTGCACCTGTCTTTGCCCACTGGCGAGGTGAGGGGAGGTATGATATTAAGGTTACCTCAGAGTATATGATTGTGTGTTTCTCAACTGACCAACGAAAGAACAAGAATTTTTGGGATGATGGTCCTGGGATGAGTTTAAAGGCGGATGGTCGAAAAACTAAAAACAAGAAGAAATGATTAAAAAAGGTGCTCTTTATAAAATTGAATCAAACTTCCGCAGCAAAGCGGGCACAAGCTTTATGGCGACTGAAATCCGTTCGGGGAGTGCATTTTCAGAGGTAAATGGAATAGAGTATGGAGTAAAATATACTTCAAAACACCTCCTATATGAAGATGGTCTAGCAGTCTTGGGTGAAATCACTAAACATCCAAGACACTCAAAATATGATATTTGTCAACTATTATTCAATAACAAAAACGGCATTAGATATATCTATCGCAATCAATTTGAACTAGCAGAAAAGGTAAGTGAATGAGTATATGTGGCATTGATTGTGCGATGAAGTATACACGTTTTGTAGACAGCTTTAGGGCTGTCTTTTTTTTATCTACCTACTTATTTATGGATCAGCTATTGACAAGCTGCTTCAACTCTGCTAACGTGGAAGGAAGTATTATGAAGAAGATCATTGAGAACTTTCGGCATTTTCAAGAACAAGAAAATACAGAACGAACATCAGACATTGAAAGCTATAAAATGATTGGCTTGCTTGTCATTGCTAAAAGAATGAGTCGCAATAAAAAAGACATCATTTCAGACATTAGAGCAATCGAAGGTGTTACGACGGTAACGCTCGATTCTCAAAGAGAGTCTGATTCATTAGGGTTTTCTGAAATAATGATCAAAATTGATACTACACCTTTTTCTACTGGTACAAAGCAAGGGCTTCTCAAAATCAAACACGAAATAACGCAGGTTAAAGGTGTTCAAAGTTTTAAGATTGTTTCAAAATCGGTAATTTCATAAATGGAACTCAAAGATTCAAAACTTTATGTTAGAATCACTTGCAGTATTTGCCGAGGTAAAAACGTTGGATGTGTCTATTGCGATGCAGAAGGAAAGCATTACATAGAGGCGTCGATTAAACGAATAAATGAATGGTTGAAAAATCAAAAAGAAGAAGATAAGATAAAATTTCGTGACACTTTGGAGGACACATGAGATGCACAAGATTAATGCTAACAGTAGTATTGATGGTTTTGACCGGTTGCGAATGCGACGAATCTTTAAATAAAATATGCCCCGCTCCCGTTTCTTGCTGGGTTGAGCAAACGGCATTAAATGATCAAGACAACATAATGATAAGTCATTTTCCCGATATTGCTACACGTGGTGTGTGCGATTTGGGACAAACAGCTTGCGATGAAGAAGGGAATCTCTTCTGCGACGGTATTGTATATCGTACAGAAGAGATTTGTGACTTTAAGGATAATAATTGTAATGGTGAAATTGATGAAGGATACGATGTCGATGAAGACGGATACACGGAGTGTAACGGTGATTGTGACGATAATGACCCAAATAGATTTCCTAATAATTTTGAATTATGTGATGGGATAGACAACAATTGTGATAACTATATTCCACCAGATGAGATTATAGACAGCGATGGCGACGGCTCGATAAGATGTCTTGATTGCGATGATAACAATAATGTTGTCGCTCCAGGTCTAGTAGAAGTATGTGATTTACTAGACAATGATTGTAATGGTGAGGTAGACGACGATACTGTTGAAACTTACCAAACTTGCGGACCAATGACAGACTTAGGAGTTTGCACTCAAGGGACTGGAACTTGCATTGGAGGGGAAATTTTTTGCCCGGCAGCTACATTCCCAAGCGCTGAGGGGTGCGATGGTCTTGACAACGATTGTGATGGACAAATAGATGAAGAGTTATTGAGAGAGTGCTATTCTGAATGTGGGTGGGGTTATGAATTTTGCGGCGGCGACGGTAAGTGGGTTGGATGCACAGCCGCTTCACCTACACCGGAAATCTGCGGCGATAGTATAGATAATAACTGTGATGGACAAGTAGACGAAGGATGTTTGTGTATTCCCACTACTTTGTCTCTTTGCGCTCAAGATGTTATCGATGAAGAAGGAAACTCACTCAACTGCGGAACAGGATTTCAAGAGTGCGATGAAACAGGACACTGGGGAGATTGTGTTTGGTTTACTAATCAACCAGAAGCTTGCAACAACTATGATGATGATTGTGATGGCACTATTGATGGAATGATTGAAATTTGTGGTGATAGTGAGTTTGCCGGAATTGGTGAATGTAAGCTTGGTGAGTCGACGTGTGCTGAGGGCGAATGGTCTGAATGTGAAGGGTCTGTTGAACCTATAGAAGAGATTTGTAATGAACTTGATGACAACTGTAATGGCGAAGTAGATGAAAATCTAAACTCTCACGATAAAGTGGATATGGTGTTTATGTTTGATGGTTCTGGTTCAATGTGCGGATATAAAGACTCAATCATAGAAGGTCTAGGACAATATATTTCAGATTTTGAGAATTCTGAACATAGATTCGCTTTAGTTATTTTCCCTATTGTTGTTAGTCCATTTGGAAGTACACCTTGGGGCGTTATTATTGATCTTGTAGATGTAAATCAATTCATTGCTACGTTGGGCGCTATAGATTGCAACTACCCTGGTAGTGAACCAAATTATGATGTAACATACGCTCTCGCTGATAACACAAACCCAGCAGGAATTAGTTGGCGTAATGATGCTTATCCATATTTGATTATGATGACGGACGAAAATCCTCAATCTTGGGCAGGATATACGGAATCAGAAGTGGCTACCAATGTAGCTGATTGCCAAGTGGGAAATTGTGAATCAGGTGATCCGTATGAAATATTTGTTTTTACACATACTGCTTTTTTTACTGGCTGGGATGAGATTACTTTTTTCGAGCCTGAACGGTTGATTTCTATTAATCCACCCATTGCAGGTGAATATGTAAACAAGCTTCGTGGCGTTTTTCGAGACGTTTGCTTTAACGGAAGTGAATAAGAATCTATTTACTTTGTTGTGTGCCCTAAGGATTCACCTGAAGAAATAGCACTTGGTTTGAGTGTAGGTGATCTAGTGCGCCTTAAAGACGATACTGAACTGGAAGTGGGATTGGGCTTGGTTACTAAAATTAACCGTGGTTCGGAAGACTTGATGGACTTGTTTGGTAGCATTGATTGGCTTGCTGGTAAACCTAGCATCTGTGTTTTGTGGACCAAGACCAATCAACATTCCAAATGGATGGATGCAGAAGAAGTGACGCTAGTGCAGAGCGTTGGTTTTTCGCCGTTAATACCCTAAGAGGAAAAAGTGTATTTTATTATTATTATGATGGCACTTACTGAGGTGATTGAGCCATCTATTTGTATTAATAAAGCAAAACACAACAAAGCAAAAGAAGTGTGTGAAGCGTCTGAAGAAGATATTTGGATGCTTGAACATTATCGCCACGCTGAAGGTCTTTCTCAAGGCGAGAAGGTTTATTTTGTTCTAGAGAAAATACCATTTAAAAATGGAAACAAAGAGCAGATGTGGTTGCGCAGCGGAGAAGTGCAACAATCGTTTATGCAAATGACTAAAGCAGCCAAGACAAAAGGATTTAAGTTTGGAGTTAACTCTGCTTATAGAACAATAGAACACCAAAGACGATTATGGCGTGAAATGCCTGGTGTAGCGAGCAACCCGAGTAATACTGGAAAACGTTCTCATCTAACAGGTTATGCAGTAGACTTCTCTGGGACATATGCTTTTGTTCCATTTGATAAAATTAACCCTAAATGGTTTTCAGAGAAATATGCAATACCAGTAGAAGGCGGCTTTAGGCTTCCGACGAGATTCTATTGGTGGCTCAAAAAAAATGCGTACAAATATGGATTTAAAAATACAGTAAAGAATGAGCCTTGGCACTGGAAGTTTGTGGCAAATGAAGGAGGTTCGATACTAGTTACAAAGTAGACACGGAGACCTTTAATGAACAACGAGATTAAGACTTTACTCGCTCAAGAACAATGGAAAAGATGGCATCACGCCCGCAATCTTCACCTTTTAGTCGAAGAAGAAGAGCTGACAAAGCCAGGGCGCCAAAAAACAGGCAAGACTCCTCGCCAAACTTCAAATAGTGTTTCAGCTGATCGCCGCCCCATCAAACCTGAAGATCTTCCAAATGGTGGAGAAGAAGAAACTCGAAGCAATGTCTTTGTTGATGGTAATGGGCTTTCTGATTTAGGTAAAATTGCAATAAAAGCAAACAGCATTTGGACAAACAATCTCACACAAATGATCAATTTCCAGATGGGAAAACAACTATCTCAACAACTTGGTAGAAAACTTGCTAAACAAATAGGTATGGATGCTGTTACGGGTGAAAAAGTAGCAGAAGCTGTAATGAAGCAAGTTCTTGAACATTTGGATGAAATGTCCACTCAAGATATGGAGAAAGCTTTTCCAGGTATTTTTGATCGCACAAGGGGATAATTTGACAAATCAAACATCACGTGATAAGGTGAGAGGATGACAGCCGAACGCTTTCTAAGCATTTTCATCATACTCTTGATGTTTTTTATATCTTCTTGCGTAGCTGTTGGTGTTGGCAAAATGACGATACCAGGCACAGATACTCAAATCTTTCTTGAGATGGAGATTAAGCCTGTCGAAGATACTGAAACTTTTAAAAAGAAGGACGTAGATCGAGCTATACAAACTTTTTATACTGAATGGGCAAACGAGTTTGGAGAAGACTCAAAAGTACATTCAGCTTTAGAAGCAGTCAGGATTGAATTTACTAAAGACAAGATTTATGTTAAAAGTGGCTATTCAATAAACGGTAAACCTTTTAAATCGCGCTATTGCTTGGGTGTGACTAAAGATATAGACCACGCTCAAATTTGGGTGCGTAAGCCTCCTTATAAAATAAGTAAAACTTCACTGGTCCACGAGTTAATTCATATTTCCTTAAAAGCATCTACAGGAATGTATGATGTCGATCATTTGGGGAATAAATACAAAGCGTGGACCAGAAAGCATAATAAGTTTCTTATCAAAACAAGAGCTATTTTGAAAAAGCGCTCTCTTTAGTCAAAAGAAATCAAGGATTTATAAAAAACCACTTTGCACCTTTAAATGTCTTGACAGAATCAAAATGATCTGTTAAAATAGAATCACAGCGGAAATAAACCGCTTTTAACTTAAGGAGATTCTTATGACTAACACAACTGACCTTCCTGTGGTTCAACAGGCAGAATACGACGCTTCTACAGCGGTAACCCTTGAAGATCTTGCTAGCGCATTTTCGCTATCTCGGATCACTACTGATAAACGTCTTAAAGCAGCTAGCGTTGTGCCTGTTGCAAAGCTTTCAACTGGCAAAGCAGGTCGCCCGCCTTCGCTTTTTCCGCGTAATGCTGCAAATGAGGCTCTTGCTGTTTCTCGAACGCAAGCTCAGTCTCGTACAGAGAGTGATGCAGTCGCGCAAGCTGCTGCTGATGCTCTAGCAGAGTAATTCTGCTACAAGAAGGCAAACGAAATTCCAGCCAGTAAAATGGCTGGTTTTTGTTTATGCTTGATAAAATACAAACATCTTGGTAAGATAAGCAAATGAAATCAGAAATCACAAAAGGCGCCCTCTATCTGTTTGATGATGCTTTTCGAGAAAGGACGACGGTGATGGTGAGGGTAACGGGGGCGCCGTCGGTGTGTTATCTTGAAAAATATAAACCATTTGAAAACGGTCTAGCGGTCTTGGGTGAAATCACCAAACATCCAAGACAATCAGGTTTCGATGTCTGCCAACTATTGTTCAATAACAAAAATGGCATCAGATATGTCTATCGGAATGTACTTGAGCGAGCAAGGAAGATTTCAAAATGAAAACTAAAATGCCCAAAAATCGAAATCCTTTTGCGCTCCAGGCACGATTGCGCAATGGCGCTGGTGTACACGAAAAGATCGGCAAAGCAAAGACTCGCCACGATCGCCGCAAAGCAAAGCAAAACTTGAAAGATTACAAAGATGGTTGAAAAGTTGTTGTTGCCTTCGATAACATCTTGACTTTCAGTTTTAAACCTGTTATGGTTGGGCAGGAAGCAAGAAACTTCTTGTAGAAAAGGGTAATAACTTGGAAAGAAACGAACTTGAGAAGTCCCTAGAGAAGGCTCTAGTTTATCTCAAACAGGCAGTCGCATCAAGTGACGAATGCCAACACAAGGCACGCGAGGCTCTCTCACAGGCAGATAGAGCTGCCCATCAAGTTGAACTTGCCAAATACCTCATTGAAGGAATTCAAAAAGCCATCGGCGATCAGGAAACCTAATCTAGCAATCAGGAAAAAAGTAAAGATGCCCATTGGTGTTCAATATACGCACCCTAAGTTTAAAAAAGGTATCTTGGTTGAGTCTACACAAGCCTACGAGCGTCAAAAGTATGGTATTGGTGTTATCCTTAAAAGACAACGATTTAAAGGACGAGATCTGCATTTATATACCATTTATTGGACAAAAACCAAAACAAAATCAAAATTTAGCGAGCCTATGTTAAGGCAAGTAAGGAGAAACAAACAAAATGGAAAGCAATACAATTAAGGAAATTTTAGATAGTCTTACGTCACGCGGTGTCTTGTCGGCTGATAGTCGCAGGCAAGTGTTTGATATTCTTTTGAAGCAAGCAGGAGATTATGAGAAGAAAATCAGTCTTTTGGAATCAGATCTCAAGCGAGTAAGAGAATCACGCGACGCACTCTTGAATAAGCTAAATAAATAATGAAGCTTTTTGGTTCAAAATCTTCTGTATCGTTTAGGAATCAGGGGCGCTGTGAAACAATATATGGTCCACTGCCTCCTGTGCCCCTGTTTGATGTTGAGGCTGGAACTAAACAATCAATTGAACAATGTTTAAAAGAACATAAGGAGGAACATATGTCACTTTTGAAAGCCCTTGAAGCGCTCCCTTTGAATAAGGAAAACATCAACACCTTTGAAGATGCTATGGATAGCGTATATAAAAATATGCGTGAAATTATGATTTCAAAACAACTTTTGCGCGGTCCAGGCAACATTGACAATCAGGGTTTGTTGGGTGTTGTAACACGTATGAAGGAAGACAAACTTGAACGCATTATGAAGAGTGTGAAAGGTCAAGCATTCCGCGATCAACTATTGAAGGACGGTGTACCACTTGTAGACGTAGATAAATGGTATCCTTCCCTTGAAGAATCAGAAAAGCACGCAGAAGATAGTTTAGAGGACGATCTACTCGATGTTGCCAACTACGCTATTATTTGTATTATGGTACAGCGTGGAATTTGGGGCAAACCAGTTGAAATTAAAGAAGGGTGATTTAGTCTAGTTTACTAATGCTTAAACGCTGAATATTCAGAAGGTCTAAAATGAAAAAAAAGATTGTAGATTTCTTGAACCATCCTTATGTCACAAAGACTACAAAGATGTGCAATATGACTTTGGATATTGTTTCAAAAATCGGACAAGCTGGCACTAATCCACTCGCTTTAGCTGCCGCTATTGGCTCTTCTTTAGATGCTGTTAAGCAAAGTTTTGATGTTCGCAAAAACGACAATATTACACAATACTTTGTAGATAAAAAGTTGGTAGAGTTTAGAACTTCTCTTCCCCAAATTCTTGAGCGCTCTAGTTTGATAAAAATAGAAGAATTTGAAACCTTTGCGTCTATTTCAACAGGAAGAGCTTTAATAGGAGTCAGGCGCGACGGCAAAGAGTTTAGTATTTTGTGTGACAGCAAGGGGGATTTAACTAGGCGTGTGTTTTTTTCTCCAAATGGTGGAAGAGAGTTTTTTATGGATTATTTCGCCAATATCGTGTGGTCAAAATTTGGGCACAATGGTATAGAATTGACTTCTATAAAGAATGGCTCTTCTGAAGATATTGGTTTTCAATCTTTGCCAAGCATTCCAGTTCCATATGTGGGAACTAAAGATCCTGTAAAGTTCGCTGACGAAATCAATCATTATAAAAAAAAGAAAGTAAGCCATTCAGTCATCTTTTATGGTTTACCAGGCACGGGAAAAACAACATTTATTCAGAGTTATGCTGAGCTTGTACGCGCACGCCTTTTAATTTTAGGTCCAAAAGCTTTTGATCGTCTTGGTGCAGGAGAACTTGAGCTTATTGTAGATGTTATTGATCCTGATATTCTCTTGTTGGATGATTTTGACAAGAGTAGAGATAAAAGAACAACGTTTACAATGCTTCCCAATATTAAACGAAAACATTCTAATATTGTTGTTGCTATTACTTGTAACGATTTGAAAGAGTTAGGTTCCGCGTTGTTACGTCCTGGGCGCGGCGGCGTCTTAACGGAATTTTTGCCTCCGAGCCTTCAAGAAAAAGAAACACTACTCCATTATTATTTTGGTGTAAATAAGATTGATGTTTCAAAGTTTGACGTTGTAAAGTTAGCAAAAGAGATTTCTCCTAAAAGTACACAAGATTGGGTAAGAGAAATAGCACAAAAAGCTTTGATTTATGATACTCAGGAAAAACTAATTTCCTTTATCAAAGAGAGCAACAAAAAGCAACAACTTGTATATGATATCTTTAATATTGATATTGGTGAAGAAGATAAATCGTCTAACGATTACGATGATGATGATGATGATGATGATGATGATTATGATCTTGGCGCACACTTAAACGAATCTTTTTACGATGATTGACAATGAACGTTCAGTTTATAATATCAAGAAAGGTGATTTAGTCGTACCTATTACACGTAGTTTAACTCGTAATCATAAAGGCGGACTTGGTGTTGTTTTAGAAGAGCCTCAAGTAGTTAGTCGTTCCCAAGGGGTAGTGATGAGTTATCTTATCTATTGGCAACAAACAAGAAAAACAGCTGTTTGGGAGTTAGCTCACGGATATCTCAAACGTGTTGACAAGAAGTCTTGACAAAATCAAAATGATCTGTTATAATGTTCAAAATGAAATCAGAAATCACAAAAGGTGCTCTCTATCTGTTTGATGATGCTTTTCGAGCACGGCGTGCGACGGAGATGGGGACGGCGATGGGGACGGCGATGGGGACGGCGATGGCGATGGCGACGGGGATGGTGACGGTGACGGGGATGGAGACGGTCTACCTCATAAAACATAAAGCATTTGAAAACGGTCTAGCGGTCTTAGGCGAAATCACTAAACATCCAGAAAATTCAACGTGGGATGCCTGTCAGCTATTGTTTAACAACAAAAATGGCATTAGATATGTCTACCGTTGTGAGCTTGAGAGAGCAGAAAAAGTCAACAAATAAAGTTGGCACAAAATAAACACTAAACTGACTAAACAAGTCAAGAAAGATAAGTAATGCGTGTTAATATTGTTGGAACCTTAGGTATTGTCGCTTTTGTAATCTTCTCTATTCTCGCTGTGTTTGCAGCATTTGAAACTAGCGCTTGTCAAGAAGCTGCTAAGGCAGAGTGTGTGATGAAGAAGTATATCCCATCGGAGTGTAAAGCGCATCGTGAAAACCAGTGTGGTCCTGAAGACTCGGTGGTTTACGTTTACTAAGTTATGGAACTTTTAGAACATCTTTCAGTGTTGCTTATCATTTACTTTATGACTGAGGGAATGCACTATTATTGGTATGGTAGTACGATGATCAAATATATTGTGAAAAGTATTTTCAAAAAACATAACCCCTAAGCTTGACAGAATCAAAATGATCTGTTATAATATCTCCAGAACGATTTCTTAAATCAAAAATGAAAAGGAAAAAAACAAATGTCTTCACCTGTTCTTGCAGTAGATTTTCCAACTTTTAAAAAGTATGCTCTACCCATTGCGATGGAGGGTTTCCCGGTAATGATTCGTGGTAATCACGGCATTGGTAAATCTCAAAGTGTTTATCAGCTTGTTGATGAACTTGGTTACGATGAAAAGACCAATAAGGTTAAATACTTCAGCGAACAAAAGGGCTTGGTACCTTACACTGTCGTTGAACGTCGAGTTTCTCAAATGACTGAGGGTGATCTTTTGGGCATCCCAGACCCTGAAGGATTTGACGTCAATGGAAAGCAGGCGAGCAAATTTCGCCCCTTCACTTGGCTTGTCAAGGCTTGTACTGAGCCAGTCATTCTCTTTCTTGACGAGCTTGATCGTGGCATTGCTGAGGTCCGCCAAGGCTTTTTTGAGCTTGCTGACTCTCGCAAGATCGCTGGCTGGGAACTTCATCCTGGTACTCTAATCTTCTCTGCTATCAATGGCGGCGGCGAATACGCCCATCGCTATCAAGTTAACGAACTTGGTCTTGCAGAGGCTGATCGCTGGGCAACCTTTGATCTTCGCCCGTCAGTTGAAGATTGGTTGAATTGGGGTAAGATTGAGAAAAACGGTTCAACCAACGTGAACCATTTGATTTTGGAATTCATTCAAGTCAATCATTCTCACCTTGAACACGATGGTGACGTTGAGCCAGGCGCAAAACTTCCTTCTCGACGTTCTTGGAAGCGATTGAATGACTGTTTGGTTCAACGTGGAGTTTTGGAACAGAAGGGTATCGATCCTCAAGCAATCCGTTTTATGGGTGATGCCTTTGTTGGTATTGAAGCAGCTGGCGAGTTTGCCGATTTTGTTGCAAACTATAAGTTTCAGGTTTCGCCTGAAGATATTATCGATGAGGGAAAATGGAAAGAAACTAAGGGCTGGACTATGAATCAGCATCTTTCTTTGGCTGATAAAATGGAGCGAAACAAAAGCTTTGCAACTGTCCTTGAGGGCGACCGCCTAGAAAACTTTTGTCGCTGGTTTATCACTCTCCCTTCAGAAGTCGCTATGAAAGTGTTCAACGCTTTGGCTGATGGTCCTCAAGAGAATACGATTAACGTCCATAGCTTCGTTGTTAAGCCTGAAAAGGGTAGCAGAGCTAAGAAAAAGAGTGTCTCTGACTTTATCTGCACTTTGCTCACTGGCACTGACACTGAGCATTAAAAAATGACAAAATGAGAGATTAGGATGTTATGAAAATAGCATCCTTTTCTTTTGCTTTGTCTTGACAGAATTAAAATGATCTGGTATAATGTTCCTAGCGAAAGGAAACGCAATGTCTTGGAAAACTGATTTTGATCTCAACTTGCACACTCTTCACCTTTTGAGCGATGAGCCGTTTTGGAGCGCTCTGTCGCGAGAAATGACGAAGCGTGCTGATAAAACAATTAAAACGGCTGGAGTGCGGCTGAACAGCGAAACAGCACAATTTGAAATGCTGTATGATCCTGATTTTTGGATGAGCCTCGATGTAAAAGACGGCGATAGTGATGAATTTAGCCGTCTCAAGCGAAAAGGCGATAAAACGCTTCTCTTGATGCACGAATTCTATCATTGTATCTTTGGACACTGCACGTCTCGAACTCCTGAAGGCGGCATGACTAAAACTTGGAATATCGCTCAAGATCTTGCTATTAATGGAGAGCTTTTCAAAGGTGAAAACATTAACAAAGGAAAAGGCTCCCTATACAACATTGGAGTGTTTCCGGGTAAAAAGGATACAATATTTGCTGACTATCCTGTAGGTCTTACAGCTGAGGCATATTATAAAATGCTAAAAGAAGACTCAAAATACAACCCAGAAGATTTTGATGGTCCTATGGACAATCATCAGAATTTTGGCGATGTTGACGCTGAGACACAAATCGTAGCTGAACAACGATTGAAGAAAGCAATGAGCAATGCTGCTCAAAATGCAATGGGAAATGGCTGGGGTAGTATTAGCAAAAGTATGCAAAAAGAGATTCTTTCTTTGCTAAAGAGTACTATTAATTGGAAGAAAGTTCTTCGCTATTTTGTAAAAACTTCTCAACGTTCAAGCAAAAAGGGTAGCATTATGCGCGTCAATCGGCGCCATCCATATGTATTCCCAGGACGCAAAGCTAGTCGTTCTGCAAACGTTGCTATTGCAATTGATCAGTCTGGCTCTGTATCTGATGAACTATTGAATGCTTTTTTTAGTGAACTTAACGGTCTTGCTAGCGTAGCTAATTTTACAGTTATTCCTTTTGATCATAAGATTGATGAAACAAAAATCTTTCAATGGAAAAAGAATCAAAACATTAAGACTGAACGAGTAATGTGCGGTGGAACAAACTTTGATGCACCGACTGACTACGTCAATCAAAAAGGTTGTTTTGATGGTCTGATTATCCTAACTGATATGTGTGCTCCAGCTCCCAAGAAATGCAATGTTCAACGTATGTGGGGAACTGATGAGCGCAATGCTGAACGACCATACTTCAGCACGTCAGAGCGTGTAATGGTTATTAAGACGAAAGATGATTAAGAAATGACATTTTTTGGTATACACTTTTGTATGGACGAAGCAAGAGTTTTAATGATGTCTTTGCCTGTCCTCCCTGCATTTGCTATTTACTGTAAGGCAAAGTGGGGAGGATAGTTTTGGATCAAGCTGATGAAGCATTTAAATATGCTAACATTTGTTCACTAAAGTTATCCAAAATATGGGTTGGTCCCTTAACACGTCAAGAATGCCGTCAAGTTGAAGATCAAAGAATTCTTGCAATCATAGAAGCAAAAGCATTAAGAACACTTCAGGAGCCTGAACACTGGTCGACACTGTATAAGAATGGGAAAGACAAATGGAAAAGAAACGAAACATTGAGAAAGGAGATCTCGTGGAAAGACTGCAAGGCAAAAAGGTCATTGATCTTGGAGTTGTTGCAGAAGTTTATGAAAGTCGTCACAAAGTGAACAAC